>Ga0233380_1001328_pt1 | contig 11178 bp, 10 predicted proteins | sample ElkDunMinimDraft_9_FD_191541 | JGI IMG/M metagenome (GOLD analysis project Ga0233380, IMG submission 191541) | Fecal eukaryotic communites from dung pellets of Tule Elk in California, USA - Elk Dung F36 | ecosystem: Host-associated > Mammals > Digestive system > Large intestine > Fecal | place... | reverse complement strand
CGTGTCTATCCGCCCGAACAGCGGGGGCGGGCGATGAGCTTATGGGCGATGACGACCCTGCTTGGTCCTGCGTTGGGGCCGGTCATCGGTGGATCGATCAGCGACGCCTGGAGCTGGCACTGGATTTTCTTCATCAACCTGCCGATCGTGGCGCTGTGCGTCATAGCGGCGGGCGCGCTGCTTGGGCCGGTCGAGACCAAGACCGAGAAGCAGCCGATCGACAAGGTCGGTCTCGTGTTGCTGATCTTTTGGATCGGCTGTCTACAGGTCATGCTGGATATCGGCCGCGACCATGATTGGTTCAGCGATCCGCTGATCGTCATTCTGGGCGTTCTGGCCGCCATCGGCTTTGCAGCGTTCATCATCTGGGAACTGACCGAAGCGCATCCCATCGTCGATATAAGGGTGTTCCGCCATCTGGGCTTTACCTCGGGCGTATTCACCTTGGCTTTGGCCTTTGGCGCCTATTTCGCCGGCATCGTCGTCATCCCGCAATGGCTGCAAATGTCGATGGGCTATACCGCGACGCAAGCCGGCCTGGTGACGGGCCTGACGGCGATGGCTGCGCTCTTCGTCGCGCCGATCGCCGGACGGCTGACGGGGAAGGTCGATCCCCGCATCCTCATTTCTGCGGCTCTGGTCTGGATGGCGATCAATGCGTTTGTGCGGGCTGGCTGGACCAGCTCGGTCGATTTTCGGACGATGGCGATCCCGCAATTCGTGCAGGGCTTTGCCTTGCCCTTCTTCATCATCCCGCTGACGACGCTGACCCTCGGGTCGGTCCTGCCACGAGAAACCGGATCGGCGGCGGGTCTTCAGAATTTCCTGCGCACGATCGCGCTGGCGATCGTGACGTCGCTGGTGCTGACGATCTGGGGCAATTATCAGCGGATCGCCCGCACCGACATGGCGGGCACGATCAACCCCGCGGACACGCAGGCGACGCTTGCGCAGTCCGGCTTCTCAGGGGAGCAGAGCCGTCAGCTCATCTCCAACCTGGTGGAACAGGAAGCGGTCGCCATGGCGGTGGATCATGTCTTCCTGATCAGCGCCATGGCCATGCTTGGCGCCGCGATGCTGGTCTGGCTGGCGCCTCGCCCGGCTGCGAAAGTCGATACGTCCGCAGCCCATTGAGGGCCGGGGGGGCTTTCAGCCGAGCCCGTCCGCATCGAGCGCATAGCCCGCCGAGCGTACTGTGCGGATGATGTCATGGCGACCATCGACATTGATCGCCTTGCGCAGCCGGCGGATATGAACGTCGACCGTGCGCAGTTCGATATCGCTGTCCTGGCCCCAAACGCTGTCGAGCAGCCGCTCCCGTGAGAACACCCAGCCCGGATGCTCGAGAAAATGCTTGAGCAGCCGGAATTCGGTGGGGCCGAGCGGGATGAACTGTCCACCGCGCCGCACCTTATGGCCAACCGTGTCCATTTCGACATCGGCAAAGGTCAGCGTCTCGCCCGCCAGCGCCGGGCGTACCCGTCGCAGCACCGCGCCGACGCGGGCAACCAACTCTCGGGGGGAGAAGGGCTTGGTCACATAATCGTCCGCGCCGGTTTCGAGGCCCCGTACCCGATCCTCTTCCTCACCGCGCGCGGTCAGCATGATGATGGGGACGTTTGCCGTGCCGTTCATGCGGCGCAGGCGGCGGCAGACCTCGATGCCGGAGAGGCTTTCGACCATCCAGTCGAGGAGAACGATGTCGGGCGCGGTTTCCTGAGCCAGCAGCAGCGCCTCTTCGCCATCGACCGTGTGGGTGACGTCGAAATCCTCGCGCTTGAAATGCCAGATCAGCAATTCCGCCAGCGCCGCGTCATCCTCGACCAGCAGCATCTTTGCCCGGTGCATCGCGCTCAATCCTTCTTTCCGCCGCCGCCACGATCACGATCGGGCAGGGTTTCCCCGGTCGCGGCATAATAGACCATCTCTGCGACGTTGGTCGCATGGTCGCCGATCCGCTCGATATTCTTGGCGACGAACAGCAGATGCGCGCATTCGCCGACAGTCTTGGGATTTTCGACCATATAGGTGACGAGCGTGCGGAAGACGCTGTTGTAGAAATCGTCGACAACCGTGTCGCGCTCCACCACCGCAACGGCGAGGTCCGCGTCGCGCGCGGCAAAGGCGTTGAGCGCATCATGGACCATCTCGCTCGCCACCTGCGCCATGGAGGGGAGAAGCGAGATCGGCTCCAGCGTGCGGTTGTTGCCGACCACCTTGGGCACGCGTTTGGCGATATTCTTCGCATAGTCGCCGATGCGCTCGACCACGCCGACGATCTTGAGCGCAGCGATAACGTCGCGCAGGTCGTTGGCCATCGGCGCGCGCAGGGCGATGATCTGCACGACCAGCTTTTCGACCTCCGCCTCGATCGCGTCGATCCGCTTGTCGTCGGCGATCACCTGGGAGGCAAGCTCCAGATCCTGCCGTTGCAGCGCCGTCATCGCATGTTCGAGCGCCGCTTCGGCCCGTCCGCCCATCTCGGCGATAAGACCGCGCAGTGTCTCGATTTCCTCGTCAAATGCCTTGATCGTATGTTCAGCCATGTCTCTCTCCGCCCCGGATCAGCCGTAGCGTCCGGTGATATAATCCTTGGTCCGCTCTTGCCGGGGATTGGTGAAAATCTCCGACGTCACGCCATATTCGACCAGTTCGCCCAGATGGAAGAAGGCGGTGCGCTGCGAAACGCGCGCGGCCTGCTGCATGTTATGGGTGACGATGACGATGGCGTAGCGGCCGCGCAGTTCGTGGATCAGTTCCTCGATCCGGGCGGTCGCGATGGGGTCGAGCGCCGAGCAGGGCTCGTCCATCAGGATGACTTCAGGTTCGACAGCGATCGCGCGGCCGATGCAGAGGCGCTGCTGCTGCCCGCCCGACAATGCCGTGCCGCTGTCCGACAGCCGGTCCTTGACCTCATCCCAAAGCCCTGCGCGGCGCAGCGACTTTTCGACGATGACGTCCAGGTCTGCCTTCGATCCGGCCAGCCCGTGAATGCGCGGGCCATAGGCGACATTTTCGTAGATCGACTTGGGGAAGGGGTTGGGCTTCTGAAACACCATGCCGACCCGCGCGCGCAGTTGGACGACGTCCATCGAAGAAGCATAAATATCCTCACCGTCGAGCGTGATCGTGCCTTCGACCCGCGCCGATGCGACCGTGTCGTTCATGCGGTTGAGCGTGCGCAGGAAGGTCGACTTGCCGCAGCCCGACGGGCCGATGAAGGCAGTGACATGGTCCATGTCGACGTCGATCGACACGCCGTTGATCGCCTGCTTGGGGCCGTAGAAGACCTTCACGTCGCGCGCGGTCATTTTGGGGTTGGTCGGCATCAGGGCCGCTTGCTCTTCAGTCATGGCCATGAATTACCACCGTTTCTCGAACTTGTTGCGCAGGTAGATGGCGAGCCCGTTCATCGCGAGCAGGAACACCAGCAGTACGATGATCGCCGCCGAGGTCTTCTCGACAAAGCCGCGCGATACTTCGTCGGACCAGAGGAAAATCTGCACCGGCAGCACGGTCGCCGGATCGGTGATGCCGCCCGGCGGCGTCGCGATGAAGGCGCGCATGCCGATCATCAGCAGCGGCGCGGTTTCGCCGAGCGCGCGCGCCATGCCGATGATCGTGCCGGTAAGGATGCCGGGGAGGGCTAGCGGCAGGACATGCTGGAACACGACCTGCACGGGCGACGCGCCGATGCCAAGCGCCGCGTCGCGGATGCTGGGCGGCACCGCCTTGATCGCGTTGCGCCCGGCGATGACGATGACCGGCATGGTCATCAGCGCCAGCGTCAGACCGCCGACCAATGCAGCGGATCGTGGCAGATGCAGCAGGTTCAGGAAGATGGAGAGCCCAAGCAGACCGAAGATGATCGAGGGAACGGCGGCCAGATTGTTGATCGACACTTCGATGATGTCGGTCAGCCAGTTCTTCCGTGCATATTCTTCCAGATAGATGGCAGTCGCCACGCCGACGGGGAAGCTCAGCAGCAGGGTCACGACCATCGTCAGCAGCGAACCCTTGAATGCGCCCCAGATGCCGACCTGTGTCGGGTCTGTGCCGTCGCTGGTGGTGAGGAAGGTGCTGTTGAAGCCGGTCGAGAGCAGGCCGGCCTTACGCAGCCGCTCCACCGATGCTTCCGCTTCCGGGGAGCCGCCGGTCTTGGCAGCGAGATCGATCTCGGTCGAGGCGGGCAGGCGGAGGGTTTCCACACGCGTGACCATCTGCGGATCGTCAAGGATCGCATCGCGCAGCGTCAGCCAGGCACCCGGCGAAAGCAGCGCGGCGCCGCCCGGACCCAAGGCCTCGTCCGCCGCATCGTTGACGACGCCGGGCAGGTTGGCGGCGATCAGCGAGCGGGCGTTGACGGTGGCGGGCGTCAGTCCGGGCGCCGTAGCCGGCAAATCGATCTTCACGGTGATTTCGGTGCGGGTAAAGCCGCGCAGACCCGCGCCCAGCATGGAAATCAGCAGGAAGGCGAGGAACCCGGCCGACACCAGCACTGCGGCCAGCCCTGCGAGCTTGAACATCCGTTCGGACGCATAGCGGCGTGCGATGCGGCGCTGCATGACGTCGGAACGCCAGTCGGTGGGGTTGCGCCTTGGCGCGTCTGTAGCGGCGCTCATTCGTAAGCCTCGCGATATGCTTTGACGACGCGCAGTGCGACGATGTTGAGCAACAGGGTGACGACGAACAGGACAAGGCCAAGGGCAAAGGCAGCGAGCGTCTTGGCGCTGTCGAATTCCTGGTCGCCGGTCAGAAGCTGGACGATCTGCGTCGTCACCGTCGTCACGCTGGCAAAGGGGTTGGCGGTGAGGTTGGCGGCAAGGCCGGCTGCCATCACGACGATCATCGTTTCGCCGATGGCGCGCGACACCGCGAGCAGTACGCCGCCGACCACGCCGGGTAGGGCGGCGGGGATCAATACGCGGCGGATCGTCTCGCTGGTCGTCGCGCCCATGGCAAGGCTGCCGTCGCGCATCGACTGCGGCACCGAGTTGATGCTGTCGTCGGCCATGGAAGAGACGAAGGGAATGATCATCACGCCCATGACGAGGCCGGCGGCAAGCGCGCTTTCGGAACTCGCCCCCGATATGCCGATGGCAACCGCAAAATCGCGCAGGGCGGGCGCAATGGTGAGCGCGGCGAAATAGCCGTAGACGACCGTCGGCACGCCAGCGAGCACCTCCAGCATCGGCTTCATCCATTTGCGCACCCGCGCGGAGGCATATTGCGTGAGGTAGATGGCGCTCATCAGGCCGAGCGGGATGGCGACCGCCATCGCGATGATGGCGCCGATGAAGATCGTGCCCCAGAAGAGCGGCACCGCGCCGAAAGCATCCTTGGTGCCATAGCCCTGCGCGGCCGCCTGTGGGCTCCATTTCGTGCCGAACAGAAAATCGATGGGATTGACCATCGAGAAGAAGCGGAAGCTTTCCCACAACAGCGACAGCACGATGCCCAGCGTCGTGACGATCGCCAGCAAGGATGCGAGCAGCAGGGCCGCCATGACAATTCGTTCCACGCGGGTGCGGGCGCGAAAGTCGGTGCGGACGCGGGTGAAGGCATAGGCGCCACCGGCAAAGGCGAGCAGCAAAGCGAGTGTCATGCCCGCCATGTCATATTGGCCGGTGATGCGGGCATAGGGTTCGACCAGCGGCTGCGAGAGCGGCTGGAACCCGGCGGCAAGCTTGCCGGTCGCAATGGCGCGCGCTTCGCTCAGGATCGCGGCGCGGGAAAATTCGTCGGCGGGCAGCGTGCGCGCGGCGGGCTCTTCCAGCACCGAGCGGCTGATCATGCCCGGGGCGACATTGGCCCAGACGGTGAGAAAGATAGCGGCAGGCAGCACCGTCCAAAGCGCGACATACCAGCCATGATAGCCCGGCAGGCTGTGCATTGCGTCGCGGCGGCCCGATGCGCGGGCGGCTGCCTGAAGCCGCATCGCACGCATGCGCGCGCTGACCCAGGCAATGGCGCCGAGGCCGGCGAGTAACAGGAGAAGGGCGGGTCCGATCATGCGCGGCTCATTTCAGCGTAGACCCGTCGAGGACGGTAAGGTTCTTGACGATCTGCACATTGGCCGTCCGCACTTCGGCGGGCGCGGCGACCATGCCGCGACGGGCGAGCACGCCATTGGGGTCCCAATTGGCGGCGAATGTGTCGATGAAGGTGCGCAGGCCCGGAACGGCCGCGACATGGGCTTTCTTGACGTAGATATAAAGCGGGCGGGCGCCGGGATAGACGCCGGTCGAAACGGTCTCATAAGTCGCCTTCTGCCCATCGATCGGCACGTCTTTCAGTCGATCGAGATTTTCTTCCAGAAAGCTGAAACCGAAAATGCCGAGCGCTGTCGGATTGGCGGTGAGCTTCTGAACGATCAGATTGTCATTCTCGCCGGCTTCGACATAGGCATTATCCTCCCGCACGCGGGTGCAGAGTTCCTTGTGCCGATCTTCGTTCGTTTTCTTGAGCGCCTTCATCGCCGGATCGGTGTCGCACCCCACGGTCAGGATCAACTCAGCCAGCGAATCGCGCGTGCCGCTGGTCGAGGGCGGGCCGTAGACCGAGATCGTCGTGGCGGGCAGGCGAGGGTCCAGCTCATTCCAGCGGCGCACCTTGTTGGGGCCTTTGCCGAACGGGTTGGCGGCCAGCGCTTTGTAGACGATCAGCGGTGTCAGGCTGAGACCCGGGCCATTTTTCGCCTCCGCAAGGGCGATGCCGTCGACGCCGATCTGAACCTCGATGATGTCGCGCACGCCGTTCTTGGCGCATTGTTCGAATTCCGACTTTTTGATCCGGCGAGAGGCGTTGGCGATGTCCGGATGCTTCGCGCCGACGCCGGCGCAGAACAGCTTCATGCCGCCACCCGTGCCCGTCGCCTCGATGATCGGCGACTTCACGTCCGGCGTGCTCTGCACGAACAGTTCGGCCGCCGCCGTTGCGAAGGGATAAACGGTGGAGGAGCCGACCGCCCTGATCTGGTCGCGCGTCGCGCCGGCGCCGCTGCCCGCCGGATCGCTGCAAGCCCCAAGGGCGCAGGCGAGCGCGGCCGATGCGGCGAGGGATGCGATCTGCTTCAACCAAAATCTCCTGCGCGGAATGACATGTGCCGGCGACCGCATCCGGTGGCCTGCGCCTAGCGATCCTTCGTCGCGCCTTTGTGACGTTAGGGTTGCAGTTTGATGACATAGGCGCCGGGGGGCGTTTATGTCCCGACCCGATATTCGGTTCCGTCGTCGGCTGAGGCCGGCGGAATCAGGACGGTAATGCTGGTGCCCTTGCCCAGCGTGCTGGCGATATCGAGCCGGCCGCGATGCCGATCGACGATATGTTTTACGATGGCAAGACCAAGGCCGGTGCCGCCCATCGCCCGGCTGCGCCCCGAATCGACGCGGTAGAAGCGTTCGGTGAGGCGCGGCAGGTGATCGGGGCCGATTCCCTCGCCCTGATCGGCGACGGTCAGACGGACCATGCCACCCGGCCCTTCATTGAGTGTCACGCTGATCGGCGTGCCGGGGCGGCCATATTTGACGGAATTGCCGATGAGATTGTGAAGCAGCTGTGACAATTGTGCCCGGTCCCCCTGTACCGGGGGCAGGCCGGACGTCAGCGCCATTTCCACCTCACGCCCGCGCTCACCCCGGCTGGAGCGGAAGACGGCCACGACCTCCGCCACCAGCTCGGCCAGATCGACGGCGGTGTCGGGCGCGCGATATTTTTCCGCCTCGATCCGGGAAAGCGACATGAGGTCGTCGACCAGCCGCTGCATCCGGCGGGCTTCCCCCTCCATGATCTTGAGGAAGCGCAGCCGCGTTTCATCATCCTTGCCCAGTTCCGGGTCGGCGAGCGTCTCGATAAATCCCAATATGCCCGCAAGCGGCGTGCGCAGTTCGTGGCTTGCATTGGCGACGAAATCGACGCGCATCCGTTCGGCGGCATAAGCGAGGCTGCGGTCGACCAGATGGACGACCCGGGCATTGTCCGCCGTCGTCCCCACCGGGGCGATGCGCATCTGCCAGCGCTGCTCACGCGTGCCGATGCCGATCAGCTCGACCGTCGCCGGCTCGGCCATCGGCGCAAGGCTCGACAATCGCTCGGCGGCGGCCGGATGGCGGATGGCGATTCGCGCATCCACGCCCTCGATATGTGTGCCGAGCAGGCGCTGTGCCGCGCGGTTGGCGCGCGTGATGCGGCCGCGTTCGATCAGCATCAGCGGGTCCGATATCGTTTCCAGCATCGCGGGAAGTTCGGGATGGCGCAGCAGTTCGGGCTGTTCCGGCTCGACCGGCGGGGCAGCCGCGAGCAGGGGCTGATCGTCAGGCGCCGCGATGAGAAGGATGAGCAGACCCGCGACCGCCGGGAATATGATCTCTCGCAGCTGCGCGCCCGCGAGCAGAGCGCCTGCCATGCCCAGCAGCAGGACGGCAAAGCACGCGGTTATCTGGGTAATAGTCAGCCGATTCATAGTTACCACGCTGGATTATTCTCTGATTTGCTGCAATGCTGGTTCAGCATGGGCAGGCGTATCGGCGCTTTTGCTTGGCCATAGGTGCAACGGCGAATAGCGGACTATTGTGACATGAGCGAGCATTTGCCTGAAGAGCGTCCCGAAGGCCGAAATGACGGGGTGGAGGTGACGGACATCGTCTCATCGCGTCGGCAGTTGCTGATGGGCGGTGCGGTCGCGGCATCGGCAATCGTTTCGATCCGCCCGGCGCTCGCCAATACGGCCGCGTCGGTGCTCAATTGCACCATTCCCGTGCCTGATCCGAAACAGTCGGCAGGCGGCGCCGTAGCGCCCAATGGACAGGTTGTGCCTGCTGGCACGCCGGGCGCGTTTCAGGGCAATGGTCGGGCCTTTACCGGCGAGCAGGTCAAGCAGGCTCTGCGCGGCGCGCGACTGCCGGGCACGACCTATGAGCAGAATCAGGCCTATCTCAACTATATTCGCCGCCTTCAGTCGGGGACGAGCGGTTTCACCTGCTATGCCTCACTGCAGATGCCGCGATAGGGGCGTCGCGTATCAGGGGGTGAGTTTTAACCATTTTGCGGTCATGGTCGCCCCCGCATGACAGCCCAGCCCCTCTACCGCGCGGAGCCGCCGGACGCGTTGCTCGTCCAGCCGCTCGATGATCTGACGTTGCTCTATCATCGCCCGTCGGGCCAGACGCATATGGTGATGAGCCCGGTTCCTGAAATTCTGAGTGCCCTGAGCGAAGGGGCGGCCGACGCCGCCACGGTGCATCAGCGGTTGATGCGCGACTTCGATGCCGGCCCAGCGGAGGAGGTTTTGCCCGTCATCGCCGCGCATCTGGACGAAATGGAACGGCTCGGCGTGGTGCGTCAGCTGTGAAACCTATGCTGACGCTCAGCATCGGCCCGGCAACCTTTCGCATCGGCTCCGCCTGGCCGGCACCGATGGCGGATTTGAAGTCGCTCTACGCCGATTATCCGCAGCCCGAGGGTGCGATCGCCGATTTTACCGTGCGGCTGGAGCCGACGAGCGCGCTGCGTCGATGGGTCCGCCCCGCCATCTTCATCACCGGCGACCATGGCCTTGCCGACGCCGCGCCGATGAGCCTGGCGCATGGGCTACTGGCCGCGGAAATGGGCATGAACCTTCAGATGGCGCTCGGCTGGCGGCGGCATTTGCTGCTTCATGCGTCCAGCGTTGAAAAGGATGGGCGTGCGCTCGTCATGACGGGCGAATCGGGCTCGGGCAAATCGACGCTGGCGGCCTTGCTCGGCGAGCGCGGCTGGCGGCTGATGGGGGACGAGTTCGCGCTGCTCGACCTTGCGACCGGCGCGATCCTGCCCTTTCCCCGCCTCGTCAGCCTCAAGAACCGCGCGATCGGCGTAGTGGCTGACGAAGTGGGGGAGGCCCGCATGGGGCCGCTGCTTGCCGCCACGGCCAAGGGCGACATTCGCCACATGGTGCCGCGCAGGGACGCCGTCGCGCGGATGAGGGAGGGGGCTATACCCGCGCTTCTTCTCTTCCCGCGCTTCGGCCATGTGCGCGACGTTCGCGCGGTCGGGCAGGGCGAAGTATTCATGCGGCTGACCCAGGCGTCGACCAACTATGTCGCGCTCGGCGAACCGGGCTTCGCCGCTCTGACCCGTTTCGTCCGCACGGTGCCGGCGCGCGCGATCGACTTCGCTTCGGGTGAGGAAGCAATCGAGCTGGTCGACCGCTTGTGGGACGATCCGGCATGAGCGCGCGCCTGCTGGTGCTGGCGCTGCGCGATCCCGGCAGTGTCGGGGTGTTGGACAGTGCCGGCTGGAACGGCCTCATTGCAGCGGCGCGGGCTGAACGGCTGATTGGCACGCTGGCGCATCGGCTGGAGGGTATTGCGGTGCCCGACCGCGCGCGGCATGTCCTGGACGATGCACTGCGCGAAAGCGAGCGCGAAGCACGACAAGCGCTGTGGGAAGCGGATCGCGCGGCCGAGGCGCTGAAACCGCTCGGGCAGCGCGTGCTGCTGCTGAAGGGCACAGCCTATGTTGCGGGAGCCCTGCGCGCCGGGGAAGGGCGCTTCATCGGCGATCTCGATATCTTGGTAGATCGCCAGAGCCTTGACGCCGTCGAAGCGCGGCTGCTCGCGGCAGGATGGGAATGGGTGAAGCCCGACCCCTATGACGACGCTTATTATCGCCGCTGGATGCACGAACTGCCGCCCTTGATCCACCGTGACCGCGACCGGATGATCGACGTGCACCACACGATCCTGCCACTCACCGCGCGGCAGACGCCTGACGCGAGCGCCATGATCGCCGATGCTATACCCATAGCCAATGGGTTATATATATTGTCGGCGGAGGATCGGGTCTGCCATGCAGTTGCGCACATGTTGGCTGACGGAGATCTCGCTGGCGGCCTGCGCAATTTGTGGGACATTCATTGCCTGCTCGAGGGCGTCGATGAGGGCACACTTATGGCGCGGGCGCACGCCCACGGCCTTGGGCGACATGTCGCCCAGGCGCGGCGTTTGGCGGCGGCGCTCTACGGCTCGGGCGCGCGGCTGACGCTCTGGGATCGGCTGGTCGTTCGCCGGCTGGTCGTTCGCGATGGCTGGGGCCGCGAAACGGGGAAAGGGCTGCGTTTTGCCTTCTACCTGCGCTCGCACTGGCTGCGCATGCCGCCGATGATGCTTGCCCGGCATCTCTGGACCAAATGGCGCAAGG
>Ga0233380_1001325_pt1 | contig 11201 bp, 6 predicted proteins | sample ElkDunMinimDraft_9_FD_191541 | JGI IMG/M metagenome (GOLD analysis project Ga0233380, IMG submission 191541) | Fecal eukaryotic communites from dung pellets of Tule Elk in California, USA - Elk Dung F36 | ecosystem: Host-associated > Mammals > Digestive system > Large intestine > Fecal | place... | reverse complement strand
GCCCGTCCCTACGAATCCGCCGCGGACTATGTCCAGCGACTGGCCCTCGAAAAAGCCCTCTGGGTAGAAACCGCTCTCACGCCTTCCCTCCCGGTATTGGGAGCAGATACCGTCGTTGTCTGCGATGACCGGATCCTCGGCAAGCCCGCCGACCGGGAGGACGCGCTGGCGATCCTGTCCGGCCTGTCCGGCCGCAGTCACCAGGTGATGTCGGCGATAGCGCTTTGCCGTCGCGGTCGTCACGAGGTGTGTGTGGTCACCACAGAGGTGGAGTTCCGGCACCTGACCCTGGCGGAGATGGAAGCCTACTGGGCCAGCGGCGAGCCCGCGGACAAGGCTGGCGCCTACGGCATCCAGGGTCTGGGTGGTATGTTCGTGCGACGATTGTCCGGCAGCTACAGTGCGGTGGTGGGGCTGCCGCTATTCGAGACCGCTGCCATGCTGACAGCGTTCGGCGTGCGAACGGGCCTGGCCGGAGGGGCACAATGAGCGAAGAAATCCTGATCAACGTGTCGCCCCTGGAGACCCGCGTAGCCCTGATCGAGAACGGCCTGCTGCAGGAGCTTTTCATCGAGCGTCCGCACAGCAAGGGGCATGTCGGCAACATCTATCTCGGCAAGGTGGTGCGGGTGATGCCCGGCATGGAAGCGGCGTTCGTGGACATCGGACTGGAGCGGGCGGCCTTCATTCACAGCGCGGATATCGTGCCGATTGGAGCGGATGGTTTCGAGGTAAGGGAGGAGACGACTCCCACCATTCAGTCCCTGGTCCGCGAAGGACAGATGCTGGTGGTGCAGGTGGCCAAGGATCCCATCGGCAGCAAAGGGGCCAGGTTGACGACTCACCTGACCCTGCCGTCGCGCAATCTGGTCTACCTGCCACGCAGTCATCACATCGGCATATCCCAGCGACTGGAAGATGAGGAGGAGCGCGCCCGTTTGCTGGCGCTGGTCGAATCCTGTCGCGAGGCGGAGGGTCTGGCCGACGGCGGAGGATTCATCATCCGCACGGCCGCCGAGCAGTGTTCAGCAGAGGAAATCACCGAAGACATCCGCTTTCTGAAACGCCTGTGGGCTGCCGTCGAGAGGCGCATGGGAGAGAGCCGCGAGGTGCATGTCCTGTACTATGATGTGCCGCTTTACATGCGCGCCATGCGTGATCTGATTACGCCCCACATCGAAAAAATCCGCATCGACACCCAGACCGCCTTTGAGGAAATCATCACCTTCATCGAAGATTTTGTGCCGGAGTTCGGCAACAACGTCGAGCTGTATACAGGCGAGCGGCCCATCTTCGACCTGTATGGCATTGATGACGAAATCAACAAGGCACTGTCCCGGCAGGTGAAGCTGAAATCGGGAGGTGATCTGATCATCGACCAGACCGAAGCGATGACAACAGTGGATGTGAATACAGGCGCCTACCTGGGCAGTCGCAACCATGCCGAAACCATCCTGAAGACCAATCTGGAAGCGGCGACGGCCATCGCGCGCCAGCTGCGGGTGCGCAATCTGGGTGGAATCATCATTCTGGATTTCATCGACATGGTCGAGGAAGAACACCAGCGTCAGGTGCTGCGTACCCTGACCAAGGGGCTGGAGAAAGATCACGCGCGCACATCGATTACCGGCATGTCGAAGCTGGGGCTGGTGGAGATGACCCGCAAGCGCACCCGCGAGAGCCTGGGGCAATTGATGTGCAGCGAATGCCACGTGTGCCAGGGGCGCGGCCGACTCAAGACCGCCGAGACGGTGTGCTATGAAATCTTCCGGGAAATCATGCGTGTGGCGAGAGCCTACGAGAATGATGTGATCCTGGTAATGGCGTCCCAGCGTGTGGTGGACAGGCTTCTGGATGAGGAGTCCAGCAGCCTGGCGGATCTGGAAGAATTAATAGGCAAGACGGTCAGGTTTGAAGTGGAACCCATGTATACTCAAGAGCAGTTCGATGTTGTCCTGTTCTGATTACTCTGCCGAAACGTCCGCATGCTTACGATTCTTGCAAAAGCTCTCTCGTCACTGCTGACACTGTGCCTCGCACTGCTGCTGTTGCTGGCCGTATATGTCAGTCTTGGCCGACAGCTGGTGCCCTTTGCCGAGGACTATCGTGACGACATCGAACAGCGCTTGTCCGCCGCGCTTGGCCAGCAGGTCCAGGTTGGCAGCGTGCAGGGCGACTGGCGACGCTTCAACCCCATCCTCTCCCTCCGTCAGGTACTGATTTTTCCCGCAACCGGCGAGGTTTCCCGACAGGCCTTGCAATTCGACAATCTATCTCTGGAGCTGGACGTCTGGGCCAGTCTGGTGGGGCGAAAATGGACGCTGGCCAATGTGGGCATCCAGGGCCCTTCCTTTACCCTCGGAGAACAGGCTGACGGTTCCTGGCAATTGCTCGGTTTCGAGGGGGCCGGCGGCGGTGTGGATCCGGACCAGGTGCTGGATCTGGTATCCCGGGTCGGTTATCTCTCATTGAATGATCTGCAGCTCGTGCTGCAGCGCCATGATGGTCGCGCCATGACCCTGGACCGTGGCCGGGTCAGGTTGCAGAGCCGCGGTGGTCGTCATTTTCTGCACGCCGATGCCTGGCAGGACGATGCAATCGGACCGCTGAGTCTGGCTGCGGAGCTGACCGGGGGTAACATCGACACACTGCGGGGCAGCCTCTATCTGCTGCTGCCGCCCAATGATTATGGCGAATTCAGCGCCGGCTCCTACTCGGGCATTGAGCTGGGCGGGGTGGAGGGTTCGGTGGAACTCTGGGTGGATATTGCCCAGGGCAGGATGGAGGCAGTGCGCGGTACCGCCGAGATAGGTAGTCTGGGCCTGGGCAATACCGGGGAGGCCAGCGTCAGCGGTCTGACAAGCCGATTCTTCCTGCGCCGTCAGCAGCAACTCGCCGGATGGGAGCTGTGGGTACAGGACCTGTCCTTCGCCTGGAACGGGGTGCCCTGGCGTCCCGGCAATCTGTATGCGCGGTGGCAGGAGGATGGCGCCGCCAACATCATCGCCGACTCGTTCAACGTGAGCGTCGCCGGCGGTCTGGTGGCGGAGCTGGGGATTTTCGATGAGGAGGCGGTAGCCCTGCTGCGGCAGATCAATCCCCGCGGCGAGTTGCGCAATCTGCAGTTGGACTATACCCGTGGCGACGATGCGGGTCCGGCCCTTTCGCTGACCGCCAATGTGGCCGATGGCGGCATGGATGCGCGAAGTGGCGCCCCGGCCCTGTGGGGCCTCGACGGGTATGTCGAGTTGAACTTCGACGGCACTGATCAGATGCTCGCGGGCATGGCGGAAGTGGACTCGACCCGCGCCATGATTCACCTGCCGGACCTGTTCCAGGATGCGTGGGCCTACGACCATGTCAACGGTCGGGTGCGCTTTACGCTGGATCTTTCCCAGGGCGTGGACCTGCGTCTGACCAGCAGCGTGATCACCGCCGAGTCCGACATCATTGATGGGCGCGTACAATTTGCCACGCACTACCGCCACACCTCGGATGAGGATCGGACGTCCACGCTGGAACTGCTGGTGGGCGGCCTGGATGCGGACCTGGCCGGCAAGTCCCTGTACCTGCCCACTGGACCGGGGGTTCCTGAAAATGCCCGCAATGTCATGTCCTGGCTGCAGGCGGCGGTGATCGACGGCCGTGCCAGCAGCAGTGGCCTGATCTACCGGGGTTCCGTTCTGGGCGACAGCCGTCCCGAGGAGCGGACCCTGCAGATGTACTACAACGTCAGCGACGGGACCCTGCAATTCGATCCGCAGTGGCCCGCTCTGGAGGGTTTACACGGTCGTGTGGTCATCAGTGACCAGGAGGCCAACATCCGGGTGGACTCTGGCCAGTCGCTGGGCATGGATTTCTCCAGCGCGCGCGCAACCATCCGCCCGGACGAGGGCGGGCGCGGCAGTTGGGTTTCCGTCACCGGCGCCGGCAGCGGTGCGACCGGGCAGGGCATGCAGTATCTGCAGGAGACACCGGTTACCCGTGGATTCAGCAGCTATCTGTCGGAGTGGCAGGCGACCGGAGAGTTGGCGTTGGATCTGGCGCTGCGTATTCCGCTGGGGGTTCCCGAGACATCGCCCCAGGCTGATGTAGCCGTACGCATCCGCGACAGCACCCTGTTGATGCCGGAGCTGGATCTGGACTTCAGCAGCGTCGAGGGTTCGCTGCAGTTCAGCACCGCTACTGGCCTGCAGACTCATGAGCTGAGCGCGGTGCTGTTCAATCAACCGATAGACGTGGTGGTGACCAGCACCCTGCCGGACGGGCAGAACCACACGACGGTGGAGGTGACGGGCGCCGTCGACGTGGCGGATCTGCGTGCCTGGCCGCAGCAGACCGATTTTGTGCAGGCGCTGCTGGGCCGGGGACAGGGCAAGTTCGACTACACCGCGAGGGTTGACGTGGAGCAGTCGGCCTCCGCAGCCCCTGGCGGCGGGCCCGGCCAGCGCCTGACAGTCAGCTCCAACCTGCAGGGAGTGGCGCTGCAGTACCCGGTGCCCTTCGACAAATCGCCGGAGGAGGTGCTGCCGCTGGAGCTGACTGTCGACTTCCGCAACGATGGCCAGTCCCTGCAGGTCGCCGTGGGCGACGTGGGGTCGGTGGCCTTGAGAATCGCCGATGGCGGCATCCGCAGCGGGCTGATCTTTCTGGGGCAGCGCGATGCCGGGGTGACGGTGCGACGCCTGAACGCGAACGCGCCTGGCCTCGACATTCTGGGCTCCCTGCCGTATTTCAACTATGACGACTGGATGCGGGTCCTGCGTGAGCCCCCGCCGGCGCTGGCCGATCCGAACACAGGCCCTCCAGCCCCGGGTCAGCAGCCGAAAGCCGGTGGTGTCATGAACTTCGCGCAATGGCAGGACGTGGTGAATGCGGTGGATCTCTCCATCGGTCATGCCGTCATCCTGGGGCAGGACGTGCCCGGGCTCAACCTGCAGATTGCCAGCGAGGAGAGCGACTGGCGGATGACGCTGAGCAGCGAGACGGTGCAAGGCACCGTCCAGGTTCCCTACAGCGATCGGGAGCCACTGGTGGTGGCGCTGGATTATCTGCATCTGCCTGCTCCGCCCGAGGAAGACGTCCCCGCATCCGGTGCCCTCACGGATGAGCAGGAGCGGCAGGAACAGCCGGAGCAGGAAAAAGTAGACCCCTTGCTGGATTTCGATCCGCGCACTCTGCCCAGCATGCGCTTCACCGCTGCCGGAATCCTGCGCGGCGAAGCGGACTACGGCAGCTGGCAGTTTGACCTGACCCCGGGCCCGGCAGGCGTGGAGTTCACCGACCTCATCGTGACCGCGCGAGGGCTGCGCATCGGCAAGGAGGGAGAAGAGGCGCGATTCGTCTGGAGCTATGATGATGGCCGCCATTACAGCTATCTCAACGCGATCATGGAGGCCGATAACATCGCCAGCGTACTCAGTGGCTTTGGCTACGCGCCGAGCCTGGAGAGCAGCCGCGCCCGCTTCCAGACCGATCTCAACTGGCCTGGCAGCCCTGCTTTCTTCTCGGCAGAAGGCTTGAGCGGCAACCTGGACATGCAGATCAACGAGGGTCGCTTCCTGCAGGTGGGTGGCGGCGCGGCCAACAGCGCCCTCAAGCTGATCAGCATCATCAATTTCGACGCGTTGGTCAGGCGGCTGCGCTTCAGTGGTGACCTGCTGCGCCGCGGCTTGTCCTACGAGCAGATCTACGGCGCTATGCGGCTGGAGCGGGGCATCGTGCGCATCCACGATCGCCTGCAGATCATCGGTCCAGCCAGCCTGTTCCAGGTGGCCGGTTCGCTGAATCTGCCTGAGCAGACGATTGATGGCAGCCTGTACATCACGCTGCCGGTGAGCGACAACATCCCCTGGATGAGCGGCATCGCCGTACTGAATAACCTGATCAACTGGCAGGTGGCTGTGGGAGTATTCCTGTTCGACCAGATCTTCGGCGATCAGGTCGATAGCTTGACCAGCGCCGAATACACCCTGCAGGGGCCCTGGGAAGGTCTGGAGCCCAGGCTCAAGCAGGTCTTCGGCACTCCCCAGAGCGGCAGTGGTTCCGCTGGCGGCCCTGCCACACCTGCGAGCCCGCCGGCTGGCTCCGGCCAGCCATCCACCCCATCCTCCCCTGAAAGGTGACGCATGAGTGAACACAAGGTAGCCGTAGTCCAGATGGTCAGCACGGCGAATCTGGATGACAACCTGGCGGCAGCCGACAGGCTGGTCTCCGAGGCAGTGAAGCAGGGGGCCTCCCTGGTCCTGTTGCCGGAAAATTTCGCCGTGCTCGATGGCGGTCCGCTGGCCGATCGCGCGGAACGGGAAGGTGACGGCAGCGCCCCCCTGCAGCTGTTTCTCTCGCGTCTGGCGCGAACCCACGGCATCTGGCTGGTGGGAGGCACCCTGCCGATGCTCACTCGCCCCCGACAGGGAGAGGAGCAGGCGGAAGTGCTGACAGATGGCAGGGTACGCCCGGCCAGTCTGGTTTTCGACAGCGAAGGGCGACAGGTCGCACGCTATGACAAGATCCACCTGTTCGATGTGCAGGTGGATGATGGGCAGGCGCAGTACTCCGAGTCGCGCAGTTTCGAGCCAGGTGAGAAGGTGGAGACCGTCGCCACGCCCGTTGGGCGGGTGGGACTGAGCATTTGCTACGACCTGCGATTTCCCGAGCTCTATCGCCGTCTGCTGGAGGCCGGTGCGGATATCCTGACTGTGCCCTCCGCCTTCACCCAGGTCACGGGTGCGGCCCATTGGGAGGTGCTGCTGCGCGCCAGGGCCATCGAGAACCAGTGCTATGTGCTGGCCGCCAACCAGGGTGGCGTGCACAATGCCCGCCGTGAAACCTTTGGCCATTCGATGATCGTGGATGCCTGGGGACGGGTGCTGGCCACTGTCGAAAAGGGAGAGGGCGTAGCGGTGGCCGATATCGATCATGCGGAGCTGTATGAATTGCGCCGCAAGATGCCAGTGCAGCAACATCGTCGCCTGTGAGCCGTCGTCACGGTTGGCTCACGATTCCGATTCCCCTATCATGCGCGCCGTGTGCCTTTTGAGCCACTTGTCCCTTTTCAGGAGGATGTATGAACCTGGATAAATCCCTCATTACCAACTGCATCGCACTGGCGCTGACGGTGGCCGGGCTGTTGCTGCCGTCTCCTCTGTCTTCCTGGGTGCTGAGTGTCGGCATGTTCGCCCTGTCCGGCGCCCTGACCAATTGGCTTGCCATCTACATGCTGTTTGAGCGGGTTCCCGGTTTCTATGGCTCCGGGGTCGTGCCCCTGCACTTTGAAGAGTTCAAGCGGGGCATCCGCAAAATGATCATGCTGCAATTCTTCAGCCCGGAGAATATTGAGAAATTTTTACAGCAATCGACCACCCTGTCAGATAGCGTGGATGCGGAGCTGCTCAGGCAGGTGGACAAGCTGGACCTGGACAAGGCCTACGAATCGTTGCTGGATGTCATCATGGCCTCCTCATTTGGGAGCATGCTCGGCATGTTCGGGGGGCGTGATGCCCTGAAGCCGCTGCGGGAGCCTTTTGTCCTGAAGATGCAGGAATATTTTCGCAGCATGGTGGCCAGTGAGTCGTTCCGGAACAGCGTCGCAGAAGGTCTCGCGGACGCCATTCCGGGAGGCGATGCGCTGCACGGGCGTTTGGAGCACATCGTCGACCGCCGCCTGGATGAGCTCACGCCGCAGATGGTGAAGGAGATCGTTCAGGCCATGATCCGCAAGCATCTGGGCTGGCTGGTGGTCTGGGGTGGTGTGTTGGGTGGGCTGATTGGGCTGATCGCGCGTCTGGCGGGGCTGGAGTAGGCTGCAACAGGTAAATTGAATGCCTGTTCCTGCTCCGGGAATCTAGAACAGCTTGTCGCTGCGAAGTCAATACCTGATATTCCAATACCTGTCAGGTGTCACAGAATGCCTGATTTACGCGTAAGTCCGACATCTTTCATATTGTGTCAGTCATTCCCGGTGAATTAGTGGTGCATGAAGTGGCTCACCTTTTGAGTCGTGGGAAATGTGTTATTTTGTATCAATAGATGTAAAAACAGACACGCTGTATTACAATTCGCGCCTTTGAAATCCCTCCAAGACCGGCCGCAGGCTTGGCCGGTTGTAATATCTTCTTGATGAAATTGAGTAATTTACTATGGCAAGACCAGTTGAGTTTGACTACAACGATGTGTTGACCAACGCGATGGAGCAATTCTGGCGCGAAGGTTTTGAAGCCAGCTCCGTACAAAAATTGCTGGACGTCACTGGCATCAACCGCGGCACCCTCTACAACTCCTTTGGTGACAAGGATACTTTCTTCAAGTCCTGTCTGGACCACTACAACAAACTTGTGGCAAAGGATCTGGACGCCTCCCTGAATAACGCAGACCTGGCGCCCTGGGCGGCAATTGAAAAATATTTCGATCTGGCTGTCCTGTCTGTCACCAACAAGCAGCGCAGCATGGGCTGTCTGCTGGTGAACTCGTTCTGCGAGAGCATCAACTATGACAAGGAAATCCAGAAGATCGTTCACAGCGCCTTTGCTGTTGTTCGCAAGGCGCTGGTCAAGCGACTGAAGGAAGCGGAAAGCAGTGGCAAGCTCAAGTCCGGCGTCAGTGTTGAACTGGCCGCAGATCAACTGTTGAACACCCTCTACGGTTTGCGGGTCAACTCGCGTGATGGCCGTCCTGCCAAGCAACTGGCGGAAATCGTTAACCTTACCCTGAACTCCCTGCAGTAAGGTTCACCAGTGGGGAACAGCGCCCGCCCCCTCTTGTTTCGTGGGAGATTCGAGGGGATGGCGCGATGTCGCCGCGGGTATTGTCGCGAGATCATTATCGGGTATACTTGAGGTCCAGGTCAGTTCCGTAGGGACTCGTAAGCAGGGCCTCGTCAATAGTCCGCAGGGCCTCGTAAATTTCAGAGCAGTCAGTCCAAGGTAGAGAGAATAATGAGAAAACTAGCAGGCGCTAAGAAGGGCGATGAAAGTAACGTAGACTTGACCCCGATGCTGGACGTCGTGTTCATCCTTCTTATCTTTTTTGTAGTGACAGCGACTTTCCTGTCCGAGACCGCCATCGATGCGGCCAGCAGCAACAACAGCAATGAGACCCCGCCCCAACAGGACAGCGATCTGAAGAACATCCTGTTCGAGCTGGGTGCAAACAACGATATCGTTCTGAACGGTGAGCCCCGCCCGATTCTGGAGAGCCAGATTCGCGCCAACATCGACCGTCTGCGTGCCGAAAACCCTGCCGCGACCGTGATCGTCAAGCCGCACCCGCGTTCCAGCGTGCAAATTCTGGTAACCGTGATGGATTCTGCCCGTCAGGCCGGTATCCAGGACATTTCCATCATCGAGCCCTGATCGCTCGAAGATCTGCGTAGAGTCTGTATTCGCAGGAGCAGAGAGCGCGTAGTAAGGCACAGAATAAAGCACATAATAAAGAGTATCGAAAACGCACCTACGGGTGCGTTTTTCATTTCCGGATCAGCATCATCTGCCTCAGCCAGCCTGAGTGTCGTGGAGAACAGTCATGATTAGTCTTTGGAACGAGCCGGAAGCGGCCACCTTTGCCGCCGACGCGCGGTTGGGCCTGCGTGTCTACACCTCACGGCTGCTGGGCCGCGAGCCGGATCTCGTGCTGCATGGGGGCGGGAATACCTCCGTCAAGGACAGGGTCCCGAATGTATTCGGGGAAATGGAGGACGTCCTGCTGGTCAAGGGCTCCGGGTGGGATCTGGAGAGTATCGGAGCGGGCGGCTTTGCGCCGGTGCGCCTGACCCATCTGCAGCGGCTTGCGACTCTCGATACCCTGAGTGACACGGACATGATGCGGGAGCTGCGCCTGGCACTGCTTGATCCCGGCGCTCCCACCCCCTCTGTCGAAGCGATCCTGCACGCCCTCATACCCCGGCGCTTTGTTGACCACACCCATGCTGATGCCGTGGTGGCCATCAGCAATACCGCGAATGGTGAGCAGATCCTGCAGGAGCTGTATGGCGATGAAGTACTCGTGCTGCCCTACGTCATGCCCGGCTTCATTCTGGCGCGACAGGTACACGAGGCTACCCGCAATGCAGACTGGAGCCAGCTGAAGGGCATTATTCTACTTCACCACGGCATCATCACTTTTGATGATGACGGGAGGACCAGCTACGAACGTATGATCGAGCTTGTTGACCGGGCAGAAGGCTTCCTGCGCCGCAGCGGCGCGTGGGAGCAAACTGCCAGCAGCCCCTATGTCTGCCAGAGCGGTGACTTTCGCGATGTTGCCAGGCTAAGGCGACAATCCTCGCAGATGATGGGGACCCCCATGCTGCTGCGCTGGAACCACGAGCCTGCGGCGGTGGGCTTCTCGGCCCTGACCGATGTCGGAGAGCTGGTGCGGCGCGGCCCGTTGACGCCGGATCACAGTATTCACACCAAACCCTTCATGGCGATGTTCGACGAACAGCCCGAGGAAGGGCTGGGGGACTTCCTGGCTCGCTATCAGCACTACTTTGAATCTCATGCCGCTGCCCACCATACCTGTCTCGATACCGTCCCACGGCTGGGGGTATGGCAGAACAAGGGAATGCTGGCCTTTGCACCTGACCACAAGCGCCTGACCATAGTGGGCGATATCGCAGAGCACACCATCCGCGCTATCCAGTGGGGCGAGGCGCTGGGCGGCTGGCAGGCGCTGCCGCGGCAGGACCAGTTCGACCTGGAATACTGGGAGCTGGAGCAGGCCAAGCTGAAACGGGCCAAATCCCGCGGTGAGTTCGAGGGACGCGTGGTGGTGGTGACTGGCGCGGGCTCCGGTATCGGGCGGGCTTGTGTCGACGCCTTCGTGGCGCAGGGCGCCGTGGTGGCCGCACTGGATATTCGTCCGGTAGATTGGGATTCACCGCAGGTGCTGTCGCTGACCTGTGATGTCACGGACAACGCCGCCGTGGAAGCGGCGGTGCAGCGTATCGTGGCCCACTTCGGCGGCATCGACGTACTGGTCAGCAATGCGGGCAACTTCCCGCCCAGCTGTCAGGTGCAGGACCTGACAGACGAGCTGTGGCAGCAGTCCCTGGACCTGAACCTGAGTTCGCACATGAAGGTGATGCGGGCCTGCATTCCCTTCCTTGAACTGGGTCTGGATCCCTCGGTGGTGTTCGTCGGCTCCAAGAATGTTCCCGCACCAGGCCCGGGCGCCAGTGCCTATTCGGTAGCCAAGGCCGGTCT
>Ga0233380_1001324_pt1 | contig 11206 bp, 11 predicted proteins | sample ElkDunMinimDraft_9_FD_191541 | JGI IMG/M metagenome (GOLD analysis project Ga0233380, IMG submission 191541) | Fecal eukaryotic communites from dung pellets of Tule Elk in California, USA - Elk Dung F36 | ecosystem: Host-associated > Mammals > Digestive system > Large intestine > Fecal | place... | reverse complement strand
GAAGCCATTCTTAAAAAAATTCGAGATATCACTCAAGGTGGCCCAAGTCATCTGATAGCTATGACTGAGTGGGGTAAACGCTCCACATCAGTGGCATTTGCCGACTGGACCAGAACCCTAATCGAGCGCCCTGCAAAAATCTTTTTCTTAATTGCGGGAGCTGAGGGGTTTTCAACCGAACTACTCAAAAATTGTCAGGAACGAATCTCCCTTTCAGAGCTGACTTTCCCCCATAAGTTGGCCAGAATATTACTGGTAGAACAACTATATCGTGCCCAGACAATCAGATCAGGACACCCTTACCATAACTAGGGGATTTTCATGCAAACCATTCAAGGTCTCTCTCCAAGGGTTCTCTTAGTCATCATGGATGGCTTCGGAATGAATCCCAGTGAACATATGAACGCTATTAAGGCCGCAAAAAAGCCTCATATCGATGACATCTTCTCACATTATCCGCTCACGACGATTCAACCTGGTGGTGAAGCTGTTGGGCTTCCAAAAGGAGTGGCCGGTAATTCTGAAGTGGGTCACTTAAATCTCGGTGCAGGTAAACCTGTGAGACAGGATTTAGTTCGAATCAATGAGGCCATCTCAAATGATACTCTCCGGAATATGCCGAAGATGAAAGAACTCATTGAGAAAGCAAAGGCCGGAACAAAACGCATTCATCTGATGGGTCTCTTATCAGACGGTGGAGTTCACGCGCACATTGATCATTTGAAAGCAATTTTAAAAATTCTAAGAGAGCACCCAGAGCTTCGAGTTTACCTTCATGCATTCATGGATGGTCGCGATACTGCTAAAGATAAGGGTGTTCAATACATCAAAGACATTTTACAGGTTCCAGGTTTTATTTTTGCCAGCATGCAGGGTCGCTCAATCGGAATGGATCGAGATCGCCGTTGGGAGAAAATTAAACACGCCTACGTAACGATGATTGGACAAGGTGAAAAGAGTGCTCTTAAACCTCAGGATTATATTTTAGAAGAATATAAAAAAGGGATTTTTGATGAGTTCATCACTCCTGTTTTATTTTCTGATGACGGTGCCATAAAAAATGGAGATGCTGTTTTCTTTTTTAATTACCGTCCAGATCGGGCCCGACAAATAACTCTGGCAATGAATGACCGTAAGTTTAAAGAATTCGAAGTTCCAGTTCACCCTGGATATTTCCTTTGTATGTCACCCTATGTTCCGGAAGAACTTCCCGAGCTTCCAATTCTTTTTGATAAAGAAAAAATCAAGGGCACTCTTTCTGAATACATTTCAAATCTTGGAAAAAAACAATTTAAGATTGCTGAGACTGAAAAGTATGCCCACGTGACTTACTTCTTCAATGGCGGAGAAGAAACTCCTTTTCCAGGTGAAGAACGCTGCCTGGTTTCTTCTCCGAGAGATGTTGCGACTTACGACATGAAGCCAGAGATGAGTGCTTATGAAGTTACAGATAATCTACTTAAAGCTCTTGATGATAAATCTTTTAGCTTCTATCTCGTGAATTTCGCCAACGCAGACATGGTAGGACACACCGGAAACTTCCCGGCTGCGGTGAAAGCGATTGAAACCCTGGATGTCTGTGTAGAAAAACTTCGAGTTAAATGTGCCGAGCAAAACATAACGATGCTTTTGACTGCCGACCACGGTAACGCCGATCAGATGGCCTACGCTGAAGGTGGAGAACACACTTCGCACTCCGATTCGGAAGTTCCTTTTTGTGTTGTTCACCCGAGGCTCCGTGACCAAAATCTCATGGTAAATCAGGAGAATAAGATCAAAGCACTTAAAGATGTTGCTCCTACGGTTTTAAAGATATTAAATATTCCTATGCCGAAAGATTTTACAGGTATCTCGATTTTCTAAAGGATGACTTATGGCCTTCTCTCATATTGGTATTCTTTGTTCGGGTGGCGATTCTCCAGGAATGAATTGTGCCATTCGTGCAGTAGTAAGAACGGCCCTCTTCCATGGAATGAAAGTAACTGGTATCAAACGAGGTTACGCCGGACTTCTTAGAGGCGAATTTCAAGCGATGAACCTATCAAGTGTGGGGAATATTATTCAGCGTGGGGGAACAATCCTTCAAACATCACGCTCTCCGGAGTTTGCTAAACCAGAATTCAGAAAAAAAGCTGTCGAAATTCTTAAAGCTCAACAAATTGATGCTTTAATTGTTATTGGTGGAGATGGTTCATTCAAAGGTGCCATGGCCCTTTGGGATGAACATAACTTTCCTGTTATCGGGATTCCCGGAACAATTGATAACGATATTTCTAACACCGAATACACAATCGGCTTTGATACTGCGGTTGAAACAGCAATTGAGGCTGTGGATAGAATTCGTGATACTGCTCACTCACATGCCAGAACTTTCCTGGTTGAAGTAATGGGAAGAAATTCTTCTGCCATTGCTCTTAAAGTGGGAGTTTGCACTGGTGCCGAAAACGTTCTTCTCCCTCATGAAAAAGTTAATTACCAAAAAATTGTGGATGATATTCAGCGAGGAATTTCCCGCGGCAAAGAATCATCAATCATTATCGTAGCGGAAGGTCCTGTTGCAGGGCGAAGCTATGAAATCCAAAACATTCTAAAAGATATGTTCCACATGGAAGCCCACGTGGCAATCCTTGGACACATCCAACGTGGGGGCTCCCCTTCTTCAGATGATCGCTTTATCGCCTCTCAGATGGGGAACCTCGCAGTTGAAGCTCTTTTGGCAGGTAAGTATCCGGTAGCGACAGTTGTTCAAAAAGGGAAAGTGATTTTCACTGACCTGATCAACTGCACGACTAAGGAAGACCATAACTTTGTTGAGTACCAAAAACTGGCACAGACTCTTTCCATTTAAAATCCAACTGAGTCACGGATCCAAATAAGTCTTTCCCATCTATAACTCCTCTAGGCCCTTCAATGCCTCCAGTAGAAGCTATAAGGTGGAGGTCAAATTCATCACAGAGGTCAGTTACGAGCTTATTTAAAGGCTCTTCCACTACTCCACTGGGAGTCAGAGAGCCTACCGCGAGACAATTATCGAGTTTAGATATTGGTAATAAACCGGCCAAAAACCAATAATGAAGTAGAAGTGGATACTCCAGCCATTTGACAGACGAACTCTCCAAATCTCCCAGATCATCCGTTATTTCGACATTTAAAACAAAGCGTTTAAGAGGGATTTGTAATCCCCTTGTCCTTGTTACAAAAACAATCTTCTCTTTAATGGATCGTCCATATTTGCCGATCCCGTTGATCTCTAAACCCGGTACACTTTTAGTAGCGTACCCAAATAGAGTTACCAAGGCGGGTCCCTTCTTCGTGAAATAACAAGTCTGTAATTGAGTTTCCATTTTTCTACCCCCAGGCTTTAGGAGCAAACAGGAAGCCGCCATTCATGAATCTTAGTTATTGAAATTCAAAGGCCGTTAATGCGGGAATGAAAAATTATATCGATCTTTCTTTCAAGGGAAGGGCTTCAAAAAAACAATTGAGCTGTTTAATGCCTTTGGGATTTTTCACATATGAAAAGTGAACCATATCTAATCGTTTAGCGAGTTTGGCCTGGATAAACTCACAACTTCTTTTTGCATCTTGAGCACAAAGTGCTTTATCTGAAAGTTTCACACAAAGGTATTTGAATAAAACTTTTTTCCCAGATGTGCAGACTACTTCATTCGCTTCCTTATCTACATGGGCCCGCAGGTAGTATGGATCAGCCGCAAGTTCCTTTTCACAGAAAGCACCAACCTCAACTTTCTTTCCCATGCAATCAAGTTCAGTACCGGAAGTAGCTTCAATTAATGGGGATTCGTGGCTTACCAGCGCTGAACAAACTGTTTTAAATGAATGGCGGGATTTCGAAGTGATAGCGACGTCATCTTGTATAACGTGTGCGACAGCAATTAATGGAATGAAAATAAAAGCGAGGATCATTCCATTATTATATTACTTACATTCAATAAAGCTATCCCGGATTGATGCAACAACTTTATAAACGCTATTTCTCATTTCATAGATAGCGCCATATTGATTATCACCTGGCCAATATTGAACAAAGGCCAGAACTTTTGAATCGATTGAGAAATATGTGATCTGCCCTTCTCCACGCTCAAACATGTCTAGAGCATCTTCTCTGGTTGCTCCGCTGGCCCAAGTATCCAAAGTGATCGCATGATGGATCATTTGTTTTTCAATGAATTTGAAACGCTTATGATTTTTTGAGATTTGGGCCGGCTTAATCCCTGAAGACTCTAAATGGTCCTGTAGTTCCCACGTTTCCTGAAAAGAGCAGACTTCTACTGCTAAAGCGTTGAAACTAAAAAAACTCAAAACTAAGAAGATGGATAGTGCTTTCATGGTGGCTAAACTAAAAGAATAGCCACCAAAGGAACAGAAAAATAATGTAAAGCCCTCTATCTAATTATTAGATAGAGGTAAAACGTGTAAATATTACCCCGGAAACATACCACGGAGGCGCATTGCAGTCTGAATACGATCAAGGGAAGTAATAAAAGCCGCTTGCTTCAGGTTCACTTTGTAAATATCAGCATTTTTCCAAACTTGATCGAAGGAAAGCTTCAAAATGTCGTGAAGTTTTTTATTAACCGTCTCAAGATCCCAGAAGAACATTTGAAGTCCTTGCACCCATTCAAAGTAAGAAACGATCACACCACCAGCATTACATAGAATATCTGGAATGATCATTCCACCGCGATCTGAAATAATATCTACAGCTTCGTGAGTAAGTGGACCGTTGGCACCTTCTGCAATAATTTTTGCTCTTACTTTATGAGCGTTATCCTTAGTCACCACTCCATCAATAGCAGCTGGAATAAGGATATCTACGTCGAGTTCTAATAATTCTTCATTGGTAATATGATCTGCACCTGGCATTTCTCGAAGAAGGTTACCGTTACGAACCCAATCAATGCATTGAGGAATATTTAATCCTTCCTGATTATAAATGGCACCTGACACGTCAGAGATAGCTACAATTTTAGCACCTTGAGCATGAAGATCATTCGCCGCCGGCATACCAACTTTACCGAAACCATGAATAGCAACTGTCGTAGAAGCTCCAATACTCTTATTCAATTTCTCATAGGCAAAATTGATACAAAAGGCGACACCTTTACCTGTTGATTCTGCTCTTCCAAGTGAACCTCCAATTGCAATTGGCTTACCTGTGACAACTCCTGGAATTGTGTAACCTTTAAGCTGAGAATAAGTATCCATAAACCATGCCATGGTCTGTCCATCGGTTCCGATATCTGGGGCCGGAATATCTTTCTCAGGGCCGACAAACATCGATATCTCAGTGGCATAACGACGAGTGAGTGCTTGTAGCTCAGCTCTTGATAAATCCGTTGGATCGACTTTCACACCACCCTTAGCTCCACCCAATGGTAGACCTGCTAGTGCACATTTGAATGTCATAAGCATTGCAAGAGCTGCGGTTTCAGAAAGAGAAACATGTGGATGATATCGGATACCACCTTTACCTGGACCTAATGTTAAATTGTGTTGAACGCGGTAGCCTTCAAAAACTTTAACTGTTCCATCATCTAGCCTGATGGGGACTGAAACTTGTATGGCACGTTTAGGATATTTCAAACGTTCTAAAACGTTTGGATCCATGTTCATACGATGACCGGCAGATTCAAGTTGAGAAAATGCGTCTTGGAAAAATGGAGATTCAAAGAGACTCATGCGGGCTCCAATTTTTGAGTTGAAAAAAATTGTCGCTCCAGTCTACTCTTCGAATATGAAAATTAAAAGTGCTTAGCGTAAAGTAGCATCACCGTATTATCATGTTTAGGATTGTCGATATCTCCCTCAGGATTTCTTAAGCTTGTCACTCGAGCATACAAGTTGTTGGTAATGCGCTGATCAATAGAAGTAAAATATTTTCCTGAATGAGCATAGTAGTTAAACATTGCTCGAAGACCGATTGAATCGATACTTTTCTGAATGTTCACTTCTGTTTCACCGTTCACACCAACCCACGCTCTCGCATATGCAATTGGTCCTTTGATTCCGACGATAACAAGACCTTGATCAACGCGAGGTTGGAAAATGAATTTTGTTTCTTTCCAAAGACTCACTTCCTTCTGTTGCAATGAATCTGGAAGTGATTTTCCTATTTTAGATTTTTTAGTTGTGCTCTTAAAGCGATCTTCCATTTCGTCAATGGTATCAACTTCGTTAGAAGCTCTGTAATCCTGATACCAGTTTTTTGGAACGTCTTTTAGTGGCTGCTCACCTTTACGACGCAAGTAACGCATATATCTGTCTTTAAAGTATTCAAATTTTTCTTGTGGAGTTGGTACAAAAAACGATGAACCAGTTAGAGTTGAGTCCATTCCGTACTGATCAGCAAATTGTTGATTATCATTCCAAATTTTTAATTGGTTTCGCGACTCAACCACGTCATAACTTTTGTCCGAAGCAACATACTGTTGGTAAAAAGAAAGCTCGTTGTCCATTGGCTTAATGATCACGTCATCGTCCGGAATATAACTCGCGGGAGCTCGGGAGACATAGAGTTTAGGGGAAACTTGCCCCTGTGCTACGCCTGCTGAAAGAATCAAGCTCAAGGCCACAAAGTGCCTAAAACTTGAATACTTTTGAATTTGTGACCAAAAATTAAACATCTTAAATTCCCCTGTAAGATGCTAACTGGTTGAAATTCCTTTTCATTTACCCGGTTAGTTATCTCTATTACTAGTTAACTGAGCAAGGGGGATGCCAATAGCCCTATAAGATTTTCAAGGTGGACTGACCTAAAGGGGAAGCAGTGATACAAGGCGTCAACTTTTATTAAACACCCACAGGAGAAATATATGAAAAAGTTTATCCTAGTAGCGGCCGCGATGAGTATGACGGCAGCTTCAGCGTTTGCGAATAGATGTGAAGTAGATATGGTGGATAGCCGAACTAATCGCTATATAACAACAATTAGTGCTTACGATACAAGTGCTACTTGTTTAGAAGCTATGAAAGAATGTCGTAAAGAAATCAGGCTTAGAAATCTTTATGGAGCTGCAGATTGTGTTAATCCAAGAAGCTCAAGTCCATATCCTGACCCTCGTCCAAATCCATATCCACAAAATCCAGGTCCTCAATATCCAGGACCTCAGAACCCGTATCCTGGGCAAAACTACGGAATCACTGTTACAGGCTTAGCTGAAAACAGATTGTTCAGTCTTACTGCAAGAGACGCTTCTGAGCTTTATATAAATTGTTTATCAAATGCTCGTAATATTCTACAAGGTTCAGTAGACGATATTTACTTCTCAGTTAACAACAATCGTTTTGTTTCAAGATATACAAGCGGTTGGTATTCAGATGCTACTTTCTGTTCAGAGATTGAGCGTGAAGCTAGAAACTCGTATGGACAAGCTTACTCGAATTACATCAGAGTTACTGGTTCAATTGAAAACTACCCATTTCAAATTGAAGCAAATGATCGCGCAAGTTTGTTAAACAGATGTATCTCGACTTTGAACGGTGTTATGCGTGGAAATGCGGATGACATGAGAATCTCTCTAAATGGTGCTCCTTTTGAAACTCTTTACACTAGCGGCTGGTGGAACAATTCAGCACTCGCATGTAAAGCGTTGATCAACAAAATCGATACACGCCTTTAATATTAAGGGGCTCCGCAAGGGGCCCCTTCTTTTTCTTAATGCATTAGTCTGTCACAGAGTCCTTTGAAATCATGTTGCATACAAACCACAATGAGTTTCAATTAAGGAGCTCAAATGGAAGTGCAGCAACAACCTCAGCAACCTGACTCAGAATTTTCTTCATTCCTTTCAAAAATTTATAAACTTTCACGTTTCGCCAAATCAGTTGATGCAACAGAGCTATTAAGTTTTATTTCAAATCTTGATCCAGCAATGGTCGGGAAATTTATGAAAGCAGCTCGAGCTCAGAAACCAAAGCCAGCTCCCATGATTGAAGGCGACTTTTATCGCGTGAGTGAATTACTGACTCCGGAAGAAAGGCAGTATCAGATTGATGTTCGAATGTTCATGGAAAAAGAAGTTAAACCTATCGCTGATGAATATTGGATCAATGCCGAATTTCCTCATCACCTAATTGAAAAAGTAGGAAGTCTTGGTTTGGGTGGACTCACTTACAAGGGATACGGATGCAAAGGTCTCTCTAATGTACTGGAAGGTATTCTTGCCATGGAGATGGCCCGCATAGATACATCCTTCTCTACTTTCTTCGGAGTTCAAAGTGGACTGGCCATGGGTTCAATCTATCTCTGCGGCTCAGAGGAGCAGAAACATGAATATCTTCCTCTCATGAGAGACTTCAAGCTCCTTGGTGCATTTGGATTAACTGAGCCGGAAGTTGGTTCAGGAGCTGCCGGAGGACTTACAACGACTTGTAAAAAAGAAGGTAACGACTGGATTATAAATGGTCAGAAGAAGTGGATTGGAAATGCAACTTTCTCGGACTTCACAATCATATGGGCCAGGAATGTAGATGATGATCGGGTGAAGGGATTCATTGTTAACAAAGACACTCCTGGATTTAAAGCAGAAAAAATTGAAAACAAACTGTCACTAAGAACTGTTCAGAATGCTCTCATAACAATGACCGACTGTAGAATTCCAGAAACTAAACGCTTACAGAATGCCAATAGTTTCAAAGATACTTCCGCAGTTCTCAAGATGACTCGAGCGGGAGTTGCCTGGCAAGCTGTGGGATGTGCCAGAGGGGCCTATGAGGTTGCTTTAAAATACGCTCAGGATCGAAAGCAGTTTGGAAAACCCATCGGATCTTTTCAAATGATTCAAGATCAACTCGCGCAGATGCTGAGCTCTTTGACTGCCATGCAAACTATGGTTATGAGACTGTCTCAACTTCAGGATGAGGGTAAAATCAAAGATGAACACGCTTCTCTTGCTAAAGTATTCTGTACTAAAAGTTGCAAAGAAATCGTTTCATTCGCCAGATCAATTCACGGAGGAAATGGAATTTTACTCGAAAACGACGTGGGAAGATTCTTAGCGGATGCTGAAGCTCTTTATTCTTATGAAGGAACAAAAGAAATTAACTCACTCATCGTTGGCAGGGCCATCACCGGTCATAGTGCGTTTGTTTGATTTACCTAAAAAAAAGGGACCATTTCTGGTCCCTATTATAGCTTCCTTGCTGAGTGAGCTTCCGTGCAAATTCTTAGTTAATTAACTCGGCCATCATTGCTTTGGCCTTTGCTTGAAGCTTTGGATCTTTCATCTGAGTCTTAAGAACTTTCATAAGTTTCTCAACAGAATCATCTTTCTTCTTCTTAGGTTTCTCAATTTTGAGTTGAGAAATAATACGCTTAAGTTGAACGCGTTTAGTGATGTCACCTGCAAGAATTTTGCTCTTGATTTCATCTTTAAATTCGTTCTTTGGAAGTTCATTCCACTCAAGAAGGACATATTTCTCAGTATTGAATTCTTTAGCAGCTTCTTTGATCGCTTTTGGAAGTTTAGCAATCATCAAACATCTGTGAACTTCTGATTTTGAAATTCCTAAAGCTGCAGTAATTTTTCTCTCTGAAGTTCCAGTTAATTTCTGGTAACCAAAGATAGAATCAGCTTGATCGATATAATGAAGTTCTTCACGCGCCTGGTTCTCTGAGAACTGGATCGCCATGAGCTCTTCTTTTGATTTATTCTCAAGAATAAAACAAGGAGCATCTTTCATTTCAATTAATGTCATGGCACGGAATCTACGCTCACCACAGATAAGAACAAATTTATTGTCTTCACGGTGAAGTACTAGCGGCTGAATCAGACCATTAACTTTGATGTTTTCGCCAAGCTCACGAAGAGACTCATCATTGAATTTTGTACGTACTTGCTCACGAACAACAATCGTATCAAGAGCGATGTTCGCTAATTGAGCTCCACGAAGAAGCTTCTGATCATTCGTGCGAAGAATTTTTTCATCAATTCCTGAAGTGATATCGATCACTTTACGTTCACGCTTAGTTACACGTGCGGAAAATTCCTTGGCCATGGCCTCTCCTTAAACGTCTATTAAAAATCAGTTATTAAACTAAACCTAGTGAATCCCAAAGCTGCTTGTAATCCTGCTTACCTTTAGAATTTGTTCCAAACATAAAGACAGGTTTTTTCATTGCAACAGACTCTTGCATATCCACAAGATTGCGGATCATCGGAGTTACATTGAATGACTGACCAAGCTCTTCAAGACGTTGTCTTTCAATTTTTCTTCTTGGATTAACCATTGAAGGAATAATTGAAAATTCTAATCCTGGATTTTCAGTTTCTTTGATAATTTCAAACGTATCCATTAGCTCTTCTAATCCATCGATAGAATAGTCCTGAGCTTGTGTCGGGATAAGTATGAGATTCGAAGCAACTAATGACATAATCAATTCATCACCAAGCATTGGAGGTGTATCGATTACAACGTAATCAAACATTGATTCCACTTCTTTTAATCGAAGTTTCATCAAACGCTCTTTACGGCCAGCTGACTTTCTTACTTCAGACTCTGAAAGAATCAAAAGTTTTGCTAGATTCGCCATATGACGAGAACTCGCAATCAATTTGATATTCTTGTAGAAATCATACTCGCCAGAAGCATCTGTAAGTATTTCTGAAACATTAACGTCACCTATTAACCACTCAGGAATAAGTGTTCTTTGGATATTTACGCCTAATGTGGAACTAAGATTCGCCTGAGAATCTAAGTCAATTGCGAGGACGCGGTGGCCTTGATTCGCTAAATGACAAACTAGCTGATAACACTGCATAGTTTTGCCAACGCCACCCTTGTTATTACCAATGGTGATAATTTTCATAACCTAATCTCCTCAAAAAGAGTCCGTGGTATGTGGTCCTTTAAATGGTCCTATTAATAAAAGTCTAGGGAACTGGTCACACTTCGTCAAAGGGCCAAGTGAATAAAATTAAAGAGTTTTATGCTGCGCGGCCCAATAAAGAGTAATTGGCCCGACGCATCACGCCTAAGCTTGCCCCTTTTAGGTCAAAAGAGTAATGTGGGAAAAAAATATAAAGGCCCGAATATGCTCGATATTTACGACGATTTAAACAATAAAGACCATCTTCCTGAGATCCCCGAATCGGAACTTAGTGATGAGAAAGTTCTGGAAGAATTAACTGCAATCAAAAAGCGTTTAGGTGATCGAGTGGTGGTTCTTGGTCATCACTATCAA
>Ga0233380_1001322_pt1 | contig 11217 bp, 13 predicted proteins | sample ElkDunMinimDraft_9_FD_191541 | JGI IMG/M metagenome (GOLD analysis project Ga0233380, IMG submission 191541) | Fecal eukaryotic communites from dung pellets of Tule Elk in California, USA - Elk Dung F36 | ecosystem: Host-associated > Mammals > Digestive system > Large intestine > Fecal | place... | reverse complement strand
AGAATCTATGCGCAAAAAATTAAAAAATAATTACTAAATTTATACTCAGATGAATCGATTTTGAGCACCTACTTTACTATGCTCACTTTCATCCGCTGCGAGTGGTTCACTTTATCCGTTCTATCCAACAGGACGTAAACGATTTGGAATATTTTATTGATAATGCGGTTCAAAAACATTTTGAACTTTCCTTAAGCTTACCCAATTCAGAAACTTATGGAGCAGGTGCTTCCATATCTTCAGCAGATGTTTTAAATGATTACGATGATTGTTTAAGAGCTTACGGCTTACAAATAGGATGTATTGATACAGAATCAGATGAATATGTACTATTTGTTCATAAAATTGAAGCAATTGATTGTATAGATGAAGCTGTCCAAATCATTGGTTTCGATTATTATGAAATAGATTAGTTTACTTCTTTAGTATCACGCTAATACGATGTAGTTTATCATAAAGTTAAAGTATATTTTTAATTCTTTAATTCAATATGATATTTTTTTATACCTCAAAAGGTATATTTTTTTATCTTTTTAAAATTTTATACCCTAAGAGGTATGTTTTAAAATTTTTTAGTATATTTATACCATAAAAGGTATAGTTATGCATTCATTACGATTATTTGTAAAACAAAAACGAAAAGAATTAAAGCTAACTCAAGAAGATTTAGCGCTAAATGCTGGTGTAGGTTTGCGTTTTGTTCGTGATTTAGAACAAGGAAAGAAAACACTTCGTTTAGACAAAGTTAATGACGTGTTGGCTTTGTTTGGGAAAGAAGTAGGGGTAATCGATAAAACTCGTGAATAATGGTACGTCAAGCAAAAATATATTTTCAAGATAAATTGGCGGGTGTTTTAGTTGAAGGCGATAACGGATATTCTTTTCAGTACGAACAGGAATATTTGGAAAAATCGAATTCAAAATCAATTAGTTTAACCTTACCACTAACGGAACAACCTTATCATAGCAAGGTTCTTTTTCCATTTTTTGATGGCTTAATTCCTGAAGGCTGGTTACTTGAAATAGGCGAAAAACATTGGAAGTTAAATCCTCGAGATCGTTTTGAATTACTAATCAATTTGTGCAGAGATACCATTGGTGCCGTATCTGTATATCCTATGGAGGAGGAAAAATATGACTAATTGTTTATTTTGTTATCAATCGGTAGAAACAGGTGAATATCATTCGAAATGTTCTAAAAAATTCTTTAAAACAACGCAAGTTCCTACTCTAGAATTAGATCAAGAGAAATTAAATCAATTAGCGGAAATTACGGTTAACGAACGATTGGCCTTAACTGGTGTTCAACCTAAAATATCATTGAGCTTAAACGAGGATCAAGGTAATAAGCGATTAACTTTAGTTGGTTTATGGGGAGACTATATTCTAAAGCCACAATCTGCTGAATTTTCTTTTATGCCCGAGGTGGAAGATCTAACGATGCACTTAGCCAAGTTGTTTAAAATTGATACCGCTCAACATGCTTTAATTCGAACTTCAACAGGTGAACTAGCTTATATCACCAAGCGTTTCGATCGATCGAATGGTAAGAAAATTCACGTAGAAGATTTATGTCAGTTATCGGAATTACTAACCGAACAAAAATATAAAAGTTCTTACGAACGAGTGGGGAAAATCATCAAACAGTATACTACCAATTCAGGGTTAGATGCTATCAAATATTTTAGATTGGTCTTGTTTTCTTTCTTAACAGGCAATAACGATATGCACTTAAAAAACTTTTCGTTAATGCATACAGATAAAGGTATCTTGGTTTCACCTGCTTATGATTTGTTGAATGTGAACTTGATTTTTCCAGACGATAAAGAAGATTTGGCTTTAACTTTGGGTGGTCGTAAACGAAAAATAAAACGTTCAGATTTTAATCAATTAGCAATGAGTTTAGAACTATCTGAAACGGTTAGAGATAATATTTACAAAGACTTCTCTAAGCAAATAAATCAAGTTCAAAATATGATCGACAGAAGTCTTTTGAACGAAGATTACAAAAAAGAGTATTTTCGTATTTACGAAAGTAAAATAAAACAAATTGACTTATAAAGAGCTTTATTTTATGTAAACAAAAATGTATGTATTTGTACTATTACTTTATTGCAATTAGTACTAGTTAAACGTATAATAATTAGTTAAGGGGTAAGTTATAAATTATTATTGATGTTACTTTAGCGATAATAGTTATGTTGTTTTGAGTGTAAAATTCTGACTCTTAAATAAATATAAGCTTTTTTTTGTATCTTATATGTACCATATATATATAACTATTTGATATTCAGATATGGTTATTTTTGAAGAAGTAAAGTAATAGATTTTTTCATAAATGCGAAAAACCTCAAGCAGCAATGTTTGAGGTTTTTTGTTTATATTTAGTTCTTAAAACATTTATATGCGAGTATTAATTGTGTTGGTATCTTTTATGCTATTTGGCTGTACTGAAAAAAATGAGATTGAAGAAATGGTATTAATAACTAGTTATTATTCAGGTCATGATAGGTATAATGCTAATTTTTATGTATTAAAAAATTTTAATGAGAATATAAGTTTGATAAACAATATAGTAAAGCAAGATACAGTTAACGGATTCGTTATAAATATTGCTGAAGAAGAGAAAAAAAAATTATCTCAAAATCAAAAAATAAATCAAAAACAATTGTTATTAGCTAAAGTAAAAATCAAATTAAAACAATCTAAAAAATATACTGACTTTCGAAATACATATTCTATGCAATCTTTTGGTATGTTGAGAAAGCCCTGCTACTTTTATGAAATTTTTGATGAGTATCAATCTTTTGAAATTATTGAATTATATGATGATGGATTAATTAAAGAAGGATAGTTTTTTATAGCTATATTATAATTTCAAACAAAAAAAATCCGACCAATGGCCGGATTTTTAACGCACTAATAAACTAAGATGAAAGGTTTATCGTATACGATCTGCAGATTTTACAAGATCTTCGTCCTTCTTTATGGCTTTGTTGGCTAATGCCAGCAAAATGATAGATCCAAGAGGAAGAAACATCCCAATACCCTTCTCTGAAACGTTCGTTTCTCCAGATAAATTTAGCGATTGATACACAAATAATCCTAGTAATATAAAGTTCAATATTATGTTCAATCTGTTATACACAAATTGCGTTTGTCTTTTTTTATACGAGAATACAGAAATAACGCTTAATGCAGCGCTTACACCAAATAGTAATGTGTAGGCAGTGTTATGCCCCACAAAATAATCCATACCTTTAACATCTTTCCACAACGGGAAAATTAATGATAAAACACCAGCAATAATAAAAACTAATGCTAAATAAACTGTTTGTATTCTTTGAATCATTTGTATTGATTTGATTACAAAAGTAACACTAAAATTTCATTAAAAAACATTGATATTTAAAAAAAAATTGTAATATTGCATTAGAAAATCGTAACTTCTTCATTGTTCGAGCTTTCTATCCTTAACAGATATCCTTCTCTTAAGAAAAATCACAATAATAATATCTAACAACAACGTCATAATTTATGTTTGACAAAAATGTGTTAAAGGGTATAAAGTTGCCCGAACTTAAAGAAATAGCTAAAAAAGTAGGCGTTGAAAAGCTTAATCTTAAAAAAGATGAACTTATTGATGCGGTTTTAAAATTGCAAAATGAATTTCAGAAGAGTGAGCTTAAAGCAGAATCTGCTGTAAAAGAAGAAGCTGCAACAACAAACGAATCTACTGAAAATCAGAATAAAACCAAAAGAAAGCGTATTCACAATGCACCTGAAGAAAAAACAGAGCAAGCTTCTTTACCTGAAAATCCACAGCCTGTTGCAGTAGAAGAAATTAAAACGGTAGCACCTGAAAACCCTGCAGCAGAAAAGCAAAGCAAACCCCAAAATAAAAATCAAAACCAACGTAACAAAACAAACAATCAGCAACAAGTTCAATCTGAACCATTAAATGTTGAAAATGATGTTGTTACCGAAGTTTCTGCCGAAGAGAATGTAGTGGTTACTGAAAAACAAAATCAGAACCCAAATCAAAATCAGAACAGAAATAAAAATCAAAACCCAAATCAGAAAAAGCAAAATTACCGTGATCCTGATTATGAATTTGAAGGAATTATTGAATGCGAAGGTGTTTTAGAAGTTCCAAAAGACGGTGGTTCGCACGGATACTTACGATCAGCAGATTACAACTATCGTAAATCGCCAGACGATGTGTACATTTCGCAATCGCAAATTCGTTTGTTTGGTTTAAAAAAGGGCGATACTATTAAAGGAATTGTTCGTCCGCCAAAAGGGAACGAGCAGCATTTTCCGTTAGTTCGTATCACAAAAATTAACGGACATGAGCCAGATCAGGTTCGCGACCGTCCTTCATTTGAGCATTTAACGCCGCTTTTCCCTAAAGATAAATTCAATTTATCGGGTAATAACTCTAAACTTTCAACACGTATTATCGATCTGTTTGCACCAATAGGTAAGGGGCAGCGCGGTATGATTGTGGCACAACCGAAAACCGGTAAAACCATGATGTTGAAAGAGATTGCAAATGCTATTGCAGACAATCACCCAGAAGTGTATCAGATTGTTTTATTGATCGATGAACGTCCGGAAGAGGTTACCGATATGCAACGTAACGTTCGTGCAGAGGTTGTGGCATCTACGTTTGACGAAGAAGCGCGTTACCATGTAGAATTAGCCGATATGGTTTTAGAAAAAGCAAAACGCTTGGTAGAGTGTGGGCACGATGTTGTTATTTTGTTAGATTCTATTACGCGTTTGGCGCGTGCTTATAACACGGTTCAACCGGCATCGGGCAGAGTGTTGTCTGGTGGTGTTGATGCCAACGCATTGCAAAAACCTAAACGCTTTTTTGGTGCGGCACGTAACATAGAAAATGGTGGATCGTTAACTATTATCGCTACTGCTTTAACTGATACAGGTTCTAAAATGGACGATGTTATTTTCGAAGAATTTAAAGGAACTGGTAATATGGAATTGCAGTTAGATCGTAAAATTGCAAACAAACGTATTTTCCCTGCTGTTGATTTAACTTCATCGTCAACTCGTCGTGATGACTTGTTACAAGATCGATTTACAAACAGTAAAATGGTTGTTTTACGCAATATTTTAGCAGATATGAATCCGGTAGAAGCAATTACTTTTATTCACGATCGTATTAAAAATACCAAATCAAACGAGGAATTTTTCAATAGCATGCGCGATTAATATTTTATGATGAAGAAAATAGTTTTAACAATTTGTCTGTTTTTATGTGTTTCATTCGTAATGAAAGCGCAAAATTTTGGTGATACATGGACACCTAATCAGTTAATGGATACCAAAACGCTGGCTGATAAAATCAACAAAAATAAAATGAAACAGACCGTAGTAATCAATATTGGTCCAGATGCTGTTATTAAGAATTCTTTTAATGCAGGACCAGGAAAATCAAAAGAAAGTATTGATAATATGCGCAGCTTTTTAAGTAAGGTTTCTAAAGATAAAGAGGTTGTTTTGTATTGCGGATGTTGTCCGTTTGATATTTGCCCTAATATTAGACCTGCTTTTAAAGCATTAACCGATCTAGGTTATAAAAAAGCAAAGCTATTAAACATACCTAAAAATATTAAAGTAGATTGGATAGCTAAGGGTTATCCGGTTAATTAAAAAAAATCCGATCAGTTATAAAGCTGATCGGATTTTTTATTACTTAACTATAAATTTCTTTGTACTTGTTTTCTTTCCACTTTTTAGTTTAAGAATGTAAGTTCCACTTTTTAAATGATTAATAGTAAAAACTTCATCGTTAAATTGTGGGTTTGATACTTTTTTGACTAATTTTCCTTCTAAATTATAAACCGTAATTAAATTGATTTTTTCTTTAGTAGAAATGAATATCGTGTTTTTAGGTGCCGGATTCGGATACACATTAAACTCAACCAACTCGGCTTTATTTGTACTTAACAAATGCGGAAACCAAACAGCAGTAACATATTGTGGATTATCGATATACGGATTTCTGTTGCCTTGTTCATTGTAGATGTAATTGTTCAAATCTGTTTCACGAGCACTTACTGGATCTTGCAAATGCCACTGATACAATACATCTAAAAAGCCGGTATTAAACACTTTATCGGTGGATCCATCAAACATTGCCCTAACCTGTGTTTGAGTTTGTGTAGTATCTGAATGAAAATCATCCATAAAATCTTCATACCTTGTTGCAAAGTAAAAATAGGCGCGCGCAATATCTCCTTTAAATTCATCGATAGGTTCAACAACAGTTCCGGTAAAACCAGCTACACCACTTGTTCCACGTTTTGTTCCGTTTTGTGATGTGTAACTTACATTTGCTACTGTTCCAAAAGGTAGGTTACCGCGTTCTCCATTAACTTTTCCGTCACTTGGCCAAACGTGAAATGCATCTGTTTTCATCGGTGCATTTTCATCGAAATACGATTGTGGAATTAAATGTTCGCGATTATAACAATCACCTTCACTACTGTAATTTCCACATTGATCTGCGATTACTGTATAAGTATAAGGATCAACAGCAACTGGCTTTTCAGAATAAATGTCTAAAATAGTATTGTCGTTTTCATAATACTTGTCACGAAAACCGTTATTGGTAGCATTTGAACTATATAAATTCCATAAACCAGGCGTATAGCTTAAAGCAGTATGGTTTGTAGAAATTATCGTTTTTAATTGCGATTTTAATGTGTAGCCCGTTGCAGTTGCACTGTTGTAATAATTCGCCGGTGCCTGCGCAAAAATTGTAAATGAACAACATACAGTTACAATAAATGATGTGATTTTTTTCATATTTAATTATTTTATGCGTTCCATTAAACACATGTAAAAACCATCGAAACCAGATTGATGCGCCAATACTTTTTCGTCTGTTACAAACTTAAAGTTTTTACCAAATTCGGTGTTTAAGAAATGGTTAATTTGTTTTTCGTTTTCTGATGGCAGAATAGAACAAGTTGCATATACCAATTTACCGCCAACTTTAACCATTTTAGAATAGTTTTCTAAAACTTCTTGCTGCGTTTTTTTAATATTATCGATAAATTCCGGTTGTAATTTCCACTTACTGTCTGGGTTACGTTTTAAAACACCTAAACCCGAACAAGGAGCGTCAATTAACACACGGTCTGCTTTATCGTGTAACTTTTTAATTACTTTGGTAGAATCTATGATACGGTATTCTATATTAAAAGCGCCATTACGTTTAGCACGAATTTTTAATTGACGTTGTTTACTTTCGTATAAATCCAACGCAATAATTTGTCCTTTATTTTCCATTTTAGCGGCAATGTGCAAGGTTTTACCACCTGCACCTGCACAAGCATCAACAACGCGCATGCCTGGTTTAACATCTAATAAAGGCACCACTTTTTGCGATGAGGCATCTTGTACTTCAAAAAATCCTTCTTTAAAAATAGGAGTCATAAAAACGTTTGCACGCTCTTTCAATATCAATGCATCGGGATAGGTATCGCTTAATTCGGTATCAATATCCAAATCCATTAATTGTGCACGTAATTGCTGTTTGGTAGTTTTTAAAGAATTTACTCTTAAAACAACTTTTGCCTGCTGGTTTTGTGCAGCCAATTCTTTTGTCCAAACTTCTTCGCCCAATTCTTGAACACCTAATTCATCCATCCAATCAGGGATCGATTCACGGTATTTTCTAATTTTAGAAAGTTCGTCGAATTTTCCTTTAATTCTACGAACCGGCGTGTTTTCAAAATATTTCCAATCGGGTAGGGTAATACCGCGTAAAACTGCCCAAACTGCAAAAGTTCTCCAAATATCATCACGAGTAGAAGGATCTTTAGTTTCGGCAATTTCGGTATAAAGCCTTTTCCAACGAACAATTTCGTATATAGTTTCCGCAACAAACTTACGGTCTTTCGCACCCCAGCGAGGATCTCTTTTTAAAGCTTTTGCAACCTCTTTATCGGCATATTCACCATCGTTAAATATATTTAAAAGAGAATCTATAACGGCAAAAACTAAATTTCTATGTAAACGCATTTTTTTATTTAATAAGCCTACAAAGTTACAATTTATATGTTGGTTGTGAAATACTTTTTTTACGCTAGCTTTATGTACCTTTGCATAAACGTTTGATAGTTATGGTTAAGACCGTTATTTTTGATATGGATGGGGTGATTGTTGATACAGAACCTGTACATAAATACGCTTATTTTAAGCATTTTGAAGAATTGGGGATTGATGTTTCTGAAGAACTGTATGCCACTTTTACAGGGAATTCTACAAGAAATGTTTTTCAAAAAATAAAAGATCAGTTTGGATTGGATCATGAAGTTGAAGATTTAATACACAGAAAACGTTCTATTTTTAACGACGCTTTTGATACAAAACCAGATTTAGAGCTGATTGCCGGAGTTGAAAGTTTAATTAAAGATTTACATGCTAGCGATGTAGAATTGATTTTAGCATCATCGGCATCTAAAAGTACGATAAGCAGAGTTTTTAATAGATTTAAATTGAACGATTATTTCACACATAAAGTTAGTGGTGAAGATTTTGTGAAATCAAAACCCGATCCTACGATTTTTATTCATGCGGCTTCGTTATCAAAAAATAAAGTAGAAGAATGTATTGTTATTGAAGACAGTACAAACGGAGTTAAAGCCGCTTGTGCTGCCGGGATTTATTGTTTGGGATACAACAGCGAAAATTCCAAACTTCAAAATTTAGAAGGTGCCAGCGTTTTAGTTGACGACTTTTTTAAGATTGACGCTAATTTTATTAAAAGTTTAAAGTAAACTTTTTATGAAATTATTAGTATCTTGAGTAAAATTAAATTGTTGATATGAAAAAAATTTTGATTGGTATTTTGTTTACTGTTTTTTGTACCACTGTTTTGTGGAGCCAAACCAACCTAAACGATGATAATCAGAATAAATTAGCACGACAACTTAGCGATATTAAAAGTTTACGCACACGTGATTCGTTAAAATTAGAATCATTGCAAAAAGCGTTGCAAGAGCTAATTGCACTTCAAAAAAAAGAATATCAGAATCAATACAAAAAATCGACAGATTCTGTTCGTATTCAAAATCAATTATCAGAAATTGAAAAAATAAAATCGAACACTCAAGGTGCTGCTGTAGTTTTAGATAATGATACGCTTTTTACAATTTATGCAAATTTGGCAGCATATAGTAATGTGGATCGAGCCAATACGGCACAGCATCGCATTAAATTATTATTCGAAGACCCAAAATTCACGCCCGATTCATTGAAAATAGGTGAAATGTTTGATGTTAAAACCATTAACTATAAATCAAACGTAATTGTAGCTGTAGATGAAATTGATGCTTTGTGGGTAGGCCAGACAATTGATTCGTTAGCACATGCTTATAAAAACATTATTACTAAAGGTGTTTTACAAGCTAAAAAGAATCATAGTTTTAAAACAAAATTAAGGCAAATTGGCGAAGTGTTTTTAATTTTAGTGGTCGTGTTTACGGTTTTATTTGGTGTAAATAAGTTGTTTACTCGTTTAAAAAAATATTTTGTTCACGATAGTAAATTATTTCCTAATGGTATCAATTTTAGAAACTACCAATTAGTACCCAAACGAATTTTAAATATTTTTATTCAAAGGTTTTTAATATTAGTTAAATACTTTATTTATTTATTGGTGCTTATTTCTAGCATTACCATTGCATTAAAAATATTTCCATCTACAGAAATTTGGGCAAAAAAGGCTCAGAATATAATTTTAATTCCCTTACAAACTTTTTATAATTCTATAATTGCTTATTTACCTGATTTGGTAATTGTTATTATCATTATTGTATTTGTAAACTGGATTTTATCAATAGTAAAATATTTTGCAAAAGAAATAGAGCAAGGTAATTTAAAATTTAATAATTTTTATCCAGAATGGGCAAAGCCAACCTACCAAATTTTTAGGTTACTAGTGGTTGTACTTACATTAATAATTATTTTTCCATACCTGCCAGGATTTGATACCATTGCATTTCAAGGAATATCGGTGTTCTTAGGTATTTTAATATCTATAGGATCTTCTTCTGCAATTGCAAATGCTGTTGCCGGAATTGTAATTACGTACATGCGACCATTTAAACAAAACGATTGGATAAAAACGGGTGATGTTATTGGCTTAGTAATTGAAAAAAACACACTTGTTACCAGATTAAAAACCATAAACAATGAAGATGTAAGTGTACCAAATTCAGCTATTTTAAGCGGTGCTACGATAAATTATAGTTCTATTGGACGTACTGATGGTTTGGTGATTACAACCGAAATTGAAATTGATTTTGAAGTTGAATTTCATGTAGTAGAAAAATTACTATTATATGCAGCTAACAAAACAAATGGTATTACCAACAGGTTAGCGCCTTACATATTTTACAAAAAGATAAACGATACAACGACCACATACGAAATTAATGCAATTACGTTTAAGCCAGAAAATATGTATTTTATAAAGTCTGATTTAATTAAAAATATTCAAAAAGTATTTATTGATGAAAAGATCCCTTTACGCAGCGTTTCTATTATTCAGATTGAACCAAATGAAAAAAATATGCATTAAAAAAATCCCGTCATCGGGATTTTTTATTAATTATTTCAGTCTTTCAAATTTGTCAAGATGTTCTAATATATAATGTTTCCCGTCAGAGACAAATTCTGTCTTAACATGTAAATTCATATTTTTATCGTCTAAAAGTAATATAGTATAAGGCTCGGGATAATTTTTAAGAATAAGCTGGTTACCATTTTTCTCATACGTTGTTTTTCCATGTCGGTCAACTTCTTCTATATTTTCACTTGCAGGAATGTATGTATAATGTTTAACTGTATTATCCTCTTTAAATTCAAATTGTCTAATCATTCCATGCATTGAACTTTCCTTATTAAGTTCATCCAAAAGAATTTCTCCATCAATAACTAATTTCATGTGTGTAGATGTAGCATTCCATTTTCCTAATAAATGATTTTTTTCTTGTTCTACAATAGGAGTAGTACTGTCGTCTGATGAACAAGCTGTTAACGAAGTGAAACCACATACTGCCATAAACAGTAACATACCGACTTTTTTCATAAGGTGTTCGTTTAAGTTAAAATTTAAGAATTACGAATATAGATAAATTTAACACAACAAAAAAATCCACCTTTAGCAGGTGGATTCTT
>Ga0233380_1001318_pt1 | contig 11243 bp, 20 predicted proteins | sample ElkDunMinimDraft_9_FD_191541 | JGI IMG/M metagenome (GOLD analysis project Ga0233380, IMG submission 191541) | Fecal eukaryotic communites from dung pellets of Tule Elk in California, USA - Elk Dung F36 | ecosystem: Host-associated > Mammals > Digestive system > Large intestine > Fecal | place... | reverse complement strand
AAGGATCGTTTGGACCATTTACCGCAACAATGTGATCCACGCAATCAGCCAGTGTGGTGCAGCCATCCAACTTTAACCGGCATAATACGTTGTCTGGGTGCTTGAGGTATCGCTTGGAGTACTTTGACCACTTCCACGTGTAACCTCTTGAATGAGCTGTACCACGCTGCTGATCGTGCTGTTTAACCATCTCTTGATGCTCATCGCAATATCGTTCCTGCGTCAAATTCGGGCACCTGGGCGCGGCACATGGTCTGTTTGCTCTTGGGGGCATTGGATCACCTCTACAATTTATCGAACACAATGTGTATAGTCGACATGACAAGTAAGATGATAGCTATAATCGATGATGCAAGAGCATCGCCATAATCTTTCCTATCCAGGGATTTCCCAGCTAAGACCGCAATAAGTATCGAAGCGAAAAACAGAATTAAACCAGTTATCGCATCCATTCACATCATCCTTTCTGGGCATGAAAAAAGCCGCCCGGAGGCGACTATTGTTCATTTGTGGTTAATATGATATTATTTCCATGAGCCGTATGGGAAAGCATCCCTGCGGCTTATTTTATTTGGTAGCGGGAAAGGAGATTCGAACTCCCACCTCTCACCATCCGGTGAATGTGCTATCCATTACACTAATCCCACAGGTAGCCGGGAGGAAGGTTATTGATTATCACTGAAACAGCCAATAGTCTCTCCCGACATGTTATTATGCGTGGGCAAGGGCCATTCTCCCTTGCACGAGGTTGTAAACCCTCAGCCTGCGCGCCTTATACATCCTCTGATGGAGAACGCCTGCGTCTCTCTTCCGCCACCACGCTTGTATCAACCCAACTTTGCTCTAACCATGCAATCCTTCGACTCCAGCAGCTTGCGCAGTCCTGCGGACTTCTCTGGTCCATCTGGCAACGTCTCATCCAACTCGCGAGCCAATACGCCAAACGGCTTACTCACTTGCTGCAGATGCTCTGGAAGATGTTCGTACTCAAAATATTTCATGATCGGTGCCGGCATAATAAACCTCCTTCATTTGACCTCCCACAAGCCGATTTAAGACACGCTAGAGCTCGGGTATCCAATCCGGCGCACTTGCACTTGGCGCGTGTCTATGGTCGGCTGTGGCTTGTGTGCTGAGGAAATAAAAAGAGCAGCAAGCCCGCGTATGTACCCTTGTGGCTTACGCCTTCAAGTGAGTACTAGGTTGTGTCGGGTGCTGCTCTTTCTCGATTTCCTATGCTATAAATATACCACGTCTAATTCCTAATGCTCATTCGTTATTCCTTCTTTTTTCTTTTTATTTCCTGTTCTGAACAACAGATCATCCAGCCCATTTGCAGCCTCTTGTTGCATATTGGGCAGAAGATGAGAATAACGATCTAATGTAATCGCAACTGAGGAATGCCCTAATCGTTCAGAAACAACTTTAATATGAACGCCTTGTTTGAGAAGCAAGCTGGCGTGAGTATGTCTTAGATCGTGGAATGTAATCCGCGGTGCATTATTTTCTTTTAGAAGCCTATCCCACACTTTCATAATCCCTGTGCTGAAGGCTGGCGTTCCTTTTTCCGAACATACTACAAGGTCATTGTTCTGGTAGTCGCTCCCCAACTCAACGCGTTCCATAAGTATTAATTTCCGGTGTTCTTTTAAAAGGTCGATTGTTGCCTGTGAGATGGCAATTGATCGAATGCTCCCCGCGGTCTTTGCCCCGGACATTAATTTCTTCCCATCGTGCCTTAGTGTTTGTTGGATACTAATAGTACCTGCATCCAGGTCAACATCAGACCATCTAAGTCCTAATATCTCCCCTTGTCGCATGCCCGTCATAACAGCTAAATAAATTGCAATCGAATACCGTGATCTGTTTTTTATTTTATCCAGAAACTGAGATACGTACTCCGGCTCCCAAACAACGAGATCCCTTCTGGGCAGTTTTGGCTTCTCGACTTTGGAAGCAACATTTTTAACAACCAGGTCCAATCTTTCCGCAGCTGCTAATGATGTGTTGATAATTGCGTGGATCCTTCTAACCGTTTCTGGCGCGTATCCATCACTTATGAGTTTGTGAAGCAAATCTTCAATGTGATACGGTGTGAGTTTATTTAATGGCAATGATCCTATGGCCGGTATTATATGCACACGAATGACGGATTCATAAAGTACTTGGGTTTGGTCACCAATGCTTTTCTTTTTCTTCTCGAACCATTCATCCAAATAATCTGCATAAAGCATCTTGGATGGTTCGGCATATGTACCTTTACGGTTATAAGCTTCCTGGACCTCTGTCATCGCCTTTGTTGCGTCTTTCTTAGTTTTATACCCACGCCCGCGCTTCCTTATTCGCTTTCCTTCGTGGTCCTTACCCAATTCAATTTCATAATACCATTTATTTTTCAGTCTGTTTTTATCCTCATATACCGGCATGTCTTCGCCTCCTATTTATCCCTTATTACGTTTGATTATATTCGATATGCCGCCAATTTGCCTACACTTTTATTATATACATATTAAAAACCCTTATGTATCAAGGTTTTATAACATATAAAAATACCTTTGAAGGGTAAAAATGACCACATACCACACTTTACATTTCATTATCTCTATTGATTTATGTTGTGTTAATACCGTATAAACAAAGGGTTCTGAATCACAGTTATCTTATCTCTAGTTATCACTAAAAACATACTTTTATATTAATTATGCCGTCAAAATGCCGCCACTTTTTGAGCAAAGAAAAAAGCAGGGAACTTACTCCCTGCCTTACTACTTGCCTTCCAGCCAATCGAAGAATACATCCCTTGATATCTTTATCAATCTACCAACCTTCACCACGTGGAATTGATTGGAATTGGCTAATTTGTATGCCTGCACATGTCCAATACCTAGTATCTTTTTGATATCTTCCACTACTAATGTTTCGGGGTATTTATCTCTAATCCGCTCTTTTGTTGTCTCTGTGCCCATCTAATCACCGCCTGTTATTTATAATAATCACCTCGCAGTCCGTCCTATTCCTTTTCTTTCACAACTTCAATTTTTAAAATGAGAGCCAACTTATAAAAAGCTCGCCATTTCATTTTATAGAATTTCGACTCACTCACGCGCAATATATCATTGTAGACCATGTAATCAAATACCTCATCATCCTCGGTCATGTATCGCTCTGTTATTAATAGCCTCTCCCGCGGGGCAAGTTTACTCACTGCCCTTTCTATTCGTTCGCAATAAGACCGGCGCTGAGCTTGGACATCTATGTTATGGGTTGCAATGTCGGCTGTTTGGTCACTTGTTACGTTAGTTGGACCATGAAAACGCTCATTGTAACCCGCTGTAATCCCTGCCTCGCGTTCCTCAAAGGCGATGGTTTTGAAGATCTGGTATTTCTCCAGAGCATCTTCAACCGCTGCCTGGGTCCTCTTTCGATCCAATTCCGGGAGTTCAAATCCAAGAAGGACCTGCTTCATTTTTATATCACCCCTTGGGAGGGACCCGAAGGTCCCAATCTATCTACAATTTACCTAAAAGCCAGGATGCAGCTGTCCAGAAAATAATCAAGAATACCGCTGCTGCTACGTTAATCCAATCAATGCGCCTCATAGAGCCTCATCCTCTACGCCTGCCATTGGGTCTGCGACATCATCAATGCTCATTTGGTTCTTGTCCACTTCTACCGTTCCGTCGGCGTTGATTTTGCCCTTCAAACCTTCACGGTAGGCTTTCTGGTGCTCCTCGAAGTCTTCAATGCTCTCGTCCGACTCCGTAATTGTGAGGACTACATCCGAACCAGCTTTCTTGTAGAACTCATATGACTTTTCGGCTGAAGCATCGCCCTTTACCTCGAATTCCAGGACCGTCTTTTTAGCATCTTTGGATGACTTTTTAAATTCAGCCACAATGGTTTGATCCACTCCTTCGATGCTCAGGACAACCACTGAACGAGTCATGCCATTCAGTTCCTGCTTTTGCTCGTCCTCACCCTTAACATAGAACTGTACAGATTCCTTTTTAGAGTCCTTTGTCTGTTTGTTGAAGCCGGCTTTGATTGTGATATTCATTTATAATTGCTCCTCTCAAATTTGGGTGATATAGAACACTTGTTTGGTTTAAATAGTGCAGTTAGCCCCCAGATCGCCGGGGGCGTCTGTTTCCTTGTTTATGTGTTAGTGATTAATAACCTGTTGCTTGTCGCTGGTGGTTCACTTCGTTCTTGGTGATGTATGCTTCAGCGACTTGTTCCCAAGTGAACCCAAGCATCTCACCAAGAGCAAGGAATGTTCCCCATGCTTCGTAAAATCCATCACGATCCATAGTGATAAGACCGACCGAAGTGATAACTATGGTAAAAGCTTCGATAATGTCATCTTGGCAGCAAGGGGTTTGATCTAAATCATCTGCCGTGAATTCCAACTGCCTCGCAATGGATAAGAAGAAATGCAGGCAATCGACGTATTCCTCAAGCAGCGGCCTCGCCTCGATCCCCGTACCTTCGCAATATCCGCATCCTTCGGCTTTGTCGATGTCTTCCGGATTCATGCTGAGGACGAAGCCTCCCACACCCTTACATGCGTGGCACTCCCTCTCAAGCCTTGGACTCTGGTTGTTGCTCCAGTGCTTGAACCCCCTCCACTCATTGGCGCACTCTCCAAGCTCCACCTGTAGAGCAAGGATTGTGTTCGGCAGCAGGTCCTGACCTTCGAGCCCTTTCTTCTCGATGATGTTGGCATCCAATGCTTTCTGCATCTCATACAGCTTTGCTATTGTGGTCATATATTATCTCCCCTGGGCTATGCCCTTAGAATGGTAAACCTTTTCTGACTTGCTCATTTCCTGTGTCCGTTAGCTTGATGGTGCTGGTCTTCTTTGGCTGCCATGTAACCAACCCTTTATCCCTAAGCCTGCTTACGTGACCGTGTACCACACCTTTTGACTCAATACCAATACCCTCCGCAATTTCTTCGAGAGTTGGCGAATACTCGTGCTCATCTATGAATGAATCGATAAAACGCAGTACATCCATCTGCCTCTTGGGTATCTTCATGTTAGCTCCTCTCCACTAGAATAGTGTCAGTTGTTCTGATCCATATAACTGCGGGTAGTGCTTGCTCACGATAGATTCGTACTCCTGCAGTTTCTGCTCCAGCCACCCCGACGCATATGCTTTTGCTTCCTCATATGTCTCGCAGCGCTGTGTTTCGCGTTGTTGCTCCCTCTTCCGGTTTGGCTCAACAATATAGCAATCTGCTAGATAGTCGCCCTTTGGGAAACGTTCGATTTCAATGAATATACCGTCCTCGATGTGATGGAAATATTCATTTTGCATCCGCATGTGCATGACAGCCACCGCAACCGTTCCCGGAACCTCTAGGTTCTCAACCCATGTGGCTGGATGATCATGTGCCGCATATCTGATAGGCCTTGTCTCACTCTGGATGGTGGGAATCATCCTGTTGTCCTGTAAGGTAGAATCAGATGCAACGATTCTCTATCTTGCTCAGGATGAATTAGGATTGGACTTAAAGGGCCATTCATAAAGACCTCCACACGCTTACTGCTGATCACCTTGAGTGCGTCAAGGAGGAACTTGGCATTAAGGGATAGTTTGATACCTGCGCCACTGTATTGGGCAGCCAGCGTCTCTGACATGTTATATCCTTCCACTTGTGCACTAATAGTGAAGGCATTCTCTGCAACAGTCAGGCCGATGATAGAAGTTCTTTTGTCTGCAACCTTGAATGCCAACTCCAAAGAATCAATCAGCCCTTCGCGTTCCAATACGATGATATGTTCTCCGCTACTTGAAACAATCTTTGAGGTGTCTGGGTACTGCCCATCCAGGAGCCTCAAGGTGTAACTGTATTCGCCTACTTTGATGTGGGCCAATCTTTCTCCAAGAGTTAAATCAACCCCATCCACTTTTCCTTTTGTCGCAGCCTTGGCAACATCTAGGAGCGACTTAGCTTGGATGGTCCGGTCAATGTATTCCGTCAGATCCTCCAGCTTGATATCCTGTCGTGCGAGCCTATGCCGATCTGTTGCCGTTACCCTCAACACCCCATGCATCAAACGATAGTTGATGCCCTGTAGCTGCGGCGTCTGCTCGCTGGTACTCACCGCTATCGCTACTTGCTCGATGCTTCCAACAAAGTCCTCCGTAGAGAGCGGCAGTAGCGTTCCCTCACCCTCCTCTACCGCCGGATAATCTTCCACATCCAACGTCGCGATCGTGACTTCCTTCTTCCCGCATGTGATCAGCGCCGCCCCGTCCTTGACCTCTATTGTCACATCCTTGCTAGGGAACTTAGCGACTGCATCTGCTAGCTTGTGTGCTGGGATGACTGCAATGCCCGGCGCGTCCTCTTGGAAGTCTGAGATCGTCGTCTGTGCGCTGAAATGCATATCCGTCCCGGTTATGGTCAACGTCCCTCTGGAGTCGATCTTGACACCCTCCAGAACCGGTATGGTCGGCTTCTTGCTCACCGCCTTGCAAATGTGACTCAGCCTATCGTGCAGGATGCTTTGCTGTATTGTTATTTTCACCTTACATCCTCCTCATTGGATCTGTTCCCCTGCCTTGCTTGCGTTTGGTGTTTTCCACGCCATGCAACCTCATGTATTTACAGACCGTCGAGTAGGCGATCCCAGTCTCTTTAGCAATCACAGTGACCGTCATGCCGTTGTGCATGGCTGCTGTTAGATACTCCTTAGTCAAGACCTCTGGGGTGTCCAATCGCTTAAGTCTCTCGCTGGAATCTATTTGATTCGCGAGATTATTCTTGCGATTTATCACTTCAAACTCTATTCCGCGGTCCTTTGCGGTGGGAATTCGATGCTGTTCCTCTGTACCCACTAGCGCCGTTTCTACATCTGTGAGCCAGTACCTCGCCATTTTCACAGGCTCCGGCCGCGTCTCCTTGTGTTGTGGAACAGTGGTGTGTTTTGCACTTGTTGGCTTCATATGAGTCTCCTTTCCGAATGTACGTTCTGTTTTTAGACAGCAGAAGCCCCTTCGCCGACTGTTTGAGTGGGTTATTCCACTTTCTCCATGAGTCCCTGGACCACTTCAATTTGAATCCGGTCGTTGTCTATAGGCGGGATGTAATTGCGCATCAGGTGAAGGCTTAGCGATACTCGGGCGATAATGTAAGCATCCACTACGTTGTCAGATTTGTGAGTATATCCGAACAATTCCTTGACCGCAGCAGCCACCCTGTCCTTCTTCTGCTTTTGCGACTCGCCTCGCACTATTTTGACGCCGACATACTTCTTGGTGTGATTCGGGTTCAGCAGGTCGAAGTCTAATCCTTTTCGTTTAATCATTGTTCGTATGCCGCCGTGTATCATCCCTGTTGTGATCGCGGTTTGCGTTCCAAATGCCGGGCTCTCGATTACTATCTCATCCCCAGGCTCCAGCAGCCGATAGAGTTGGTTTTCGAGTGATACCAATTGCTCGGCGGATATGCCACCTTTGACTGTGGGCCCAACTCCCTTGATTTCCTGCTCCAGCAGCACATTGCCCTGCAGGTCTAACGCTACTACTCCTGTCTTTGTAGCCGGGTCGATCCCTACAAAGCGAACACTCATCCCTCCACCGCCTCGATACTTAAAATCATCTTCATCAGAGTGGCCTTACTGACTTTCAATCTGCGGGCTATCTCGCTTCTTGGAATTTTTCCGAGCATCGACTTGAGATAATAAGCCGTTTCATCGTCAATATCAGGGATGCTCCAGTCTTTTGGGATATTTATTTTCATGGGTAGTGTATCTGGATTTTTTTTAATCACGTACCCTTTGATGCTCGACTCGTATTTGCCACTACCGATACGCCTGATATATCCTTTTTTTATCAAATATCCGATCGTACTCTCCACGGATACCTTTTTGCGTTCAAGCTCAGCGGCGATTTCTTTTGGTTTCATCCCTGCGATAATTAGGAGATATACATCTGCCTCCGTCTGGGTCATCATGACTTTGGTCATGTTGCTCCCTCCCTCAATTTGCGGGCTACATCCGTTACTAACGTCAATCTCTCAGCTGGTGGTACGGTATCTAGTATCTGCATGATGGATGTCAACTTGGAGCCATAAAATGCCTTGCTGGGCGTCTCATGACCATTGGCGCATCCAGACTCACTGCCCACTCGTTTGCTTGATCTGGTTTGTCTGTGGGGCTTCATGGGGTGTCCCAGCGGTTGCCGATGACCTCACACTCGTCCTGAATGTAGTCCCAATCGTCAATTAGTGGCTCGCCGTCCATCATGAATGCACCATGCTCGAAGGTAATGCATTCTTCGTGGTATGTGGTCGCAGTGCCCTCCGGTGTCTCGTACAGGTCCGGCACGCTGAGTACATCCCCCTCGTAGATCTCCTTGCCGTTCTTATCCTTGAGTCCGGTGTATTGCCCTACTGTTTCGGGATCGACCGCCGCCCACCACTCAGTGTTGAAATAATCCTCGTTCCACTCGATGACGTCTCCGACGATGTAGCAATCTCCAATAAGGCTGCCGTATACCCAAGTCCCGTCTTCTTTTCTTCCGCGGTATTTACCTCTCATGGTTATCCTCCCCCTGACCTGAACCCTCTACGGCTTGGGCCTTTGCGGTCGACTCGATGGCCTGACGGCCGTTCTGCATCATTTCATCGATCATTTTCACTGCGTTCAAGATCGGATAAATGTGTTGCGGCACCACCGCGTTACCGAGTGCTACGGCTCTACTTTTGTCCAATTCTCTGGAAACCCCATTAGGGACTCTTGAAACTGGGGGTCCAGATACGCCCCAATCAATTCGGGGTACCGATCTCCAACTACTCCGACAAGCATCTTGCCATGTGTTCCATTCTTTTCTGATGGAGCCAATGGTCGTATGCGTTTGTAGTCCTGGCTCGCCGTGGGCGTTGGCCACAACAAAGACTCGCTCTCGTTCATGTTCTGCCCCGACCGCGAGAGCCGGTATAACAAACGTCGCTGTGGCGTATAGTCGATCTTCCAGGTCAGCAAGCACGCCATCGAGCCCCAATGTGATGTTTCCAGCAACATTCTCACGCACAATCCAACGGGGGTTGAGGGCGTCCACGATCCGATTAACCTCCGGCCAGAGGAAGCGGTCATCGTCCGAGCCTTTTCTGCTCCCGGGACTACTGTAAGGCTGGCAAGGGTCTCCGCTGAAAACAATGTCAATTGGCCCGACTCCATCGGCATCCAACCTCTCTTTCGTCAACTTCCGCACATCGTCGTAAATGGGCACGGACGGCCAGTGCTTCTTCAGTACCTTCTGGCAGAACTGGTTCTGTTCACAAAACGCAACAGTTTCAATTCCTGCCCACTCAGCTGCCAAATCGATGCCGCCGATGCCGCTGAATAAACTAAGTGCCCTCATGGTTTTGCCTTTGCGGCACCGCCGCCTCCGAATCGACCGCATTACCCAGCGTAGCGGCAGCCGTATCCCTGTTTGTCATTGGGTGTCCTCCCCCACATATTCCTGAAGCAGTTTTATGGCCGCCCTTGTGCAGTCATGGCACAAAACAATCCCCGGCGAGTTGCCGGCATCAATTGTGATCATAAGATCGTCATACTTAGACTTTCTACAGCCGTCACAGTTGTAGTGCTGTGTTTCTCCGATCTGAATCATGTCTGGTTATCCTCCCTTAGTGCCCTCAGGGGGCGTAATAGGCTCGCAATGTTCCAACGCATACGGGCTATCAACATCACACACGGCTTTATTGCCAAGCATCAACGTTTTATCGCCTTCCCAGCGCCCTACAGACAAGATGTCGCCTACCCTGGCCGTTGTCTCCCATCCGTCCGGTATATCCTTAATCACTCGGTACTTCATGGTTCCTCTCCCTTCGGCTGCGCAATGCTGATAAACGTCCCTTCCACGAACACGGTAATCTCATGGGCGTTCAGCACTCCCAACAGGGCGTAGCGCTTATTAGTATCTTTGATCATCACTCGCTTGCCTGCTTTAAGCTTCTTGAGGATTGTCATTAGTTGGTTCATCGGGTTCCTCTCCCTTCGGTGCTGGCTGGGACATCCTCTCGATTGCCAACAGCACCAGCTCAATGTCTTCCAATGCCGGCATATAGCCACCCAAAACATCCATGTGGTTATTTTCAATATTCTTCGTCACACGCTCCAGATACTCAGGGGCTATCACCCAATCGCCCCTCCTGCCCGGCTGTCGCGGAAACTCAAAACCTGCGCGCTGGGTGTCTGGCTGCTCTGTCTGATGGGATAGGGCGGCGATTTGATCGATGAGTTTTTGCATCTCGTTGTTAGCCGCCACAACCAATTTTGATAGCCGCCGGATCTCTGCATCCCTCTCTGCCAGGCCTGGGGCGTCGAATCGTCCTGTTTTCACCTCTTCATTCGCTGTCCCGTAGGCGTTAGCCCTGTCAATCTCAAACTCCGCTCTTTCGCCACGTTCCTTCATCTCCAGCCATTCGATCAGTCTCTGCTTGTCTACGTACATATGGTTATACCTCCTTAGGGTCAGGGGTTCGGCCCCCGCAAGCTGGGATTATTCGGTCGAATCGGGGGCAGCTGACGCTGCAACCCCATCACCCAAATTCCAATTTTGGTTGTATCGTCGCCGTTCTCCGATCAGCTATTTGCACATACTGCTCTCCGATTTCAATGATTGTGCATTCCCGGCTGTTTTCAAGCGCAACTTTGCGTGTTGTTCCACTACCTCCGAAAGGATCAAGCACCCTTCCCCCAACAGGGGCTCCTGCTAAAATACAAGGCTCGATCAACTTTTCCGGAAATGTGGCAAAATGGGCTTCTTTGAATTGTGCTGTTGCCACCGTCCAAACCGACCGCTTGTTTCGGGATCCGGAATATTCGATGGCATCCCTTTCCTCTCGATGCTGCTTTGGCTGACCAGGGATATCGCCCTCATTCACCTTGCGAGCGAAGCTGTACGCCTTACCAACCGCCTTCATCGCCCCGTTGGTCTTAGCCCCTCCGTTTGCTCTGTCGCTCCCTCGCTGCGCTCCCACGTCCTGTGATAGCCTAGCGATGCTGGACTCTGCCATATGCTCCTTAATTGCGTCGCTATCATAGTAATATCGCTCTGACTTGGATAGCAGGAACATATACTCGTGGGCCTTTGTTGGTCGGTCACTCACACTCTCTGGCATGGGGTTTGGCTTACTCCAAATGTTGTCCATCCGTAGGTACCATCCATCTGCTTGAAGGGCAAATGCAACACGCCAAGGAATCCCAATGAGGTCTTTAGGTTTT
>Ga0233380_1001316_pt1 | contig 11279 bp, 13 predicted proteins | sample ElkDunMinimDraft_9_FD_191541 | JGI IMG/M metagenome (GOLD analysis project Ga0233380, IMG submission 191541) | Fecal eukaryotic communites from dung pellets of Tule Elk in California, USA - Elk Dung F36 | ecosystem: Host-associated > Mammals > Digestive system > Large intestine > Fecal | place... | reverse complement strand
ATGGGCGGCGGTGGCCGGCTGGTCGACACCTACTTCGCCGCCGTGCTGGGGCTCTTCGCGCTGGCCTTCGGGGCGTACGTGGTGCAGGCCCTGCTGCGGATCCGCGCCGACGAGTCCGAGGGCGTCCTCGAAGCGGTGCTCGCCACCGCGGTCGGCCGCAGCCGTTGGCTCGGCACCCACCTCGCCGCCGCGGCGCTCGGGGCGCTGGCGCTGCTGCTGGTCGCCGGGGCCGGCACCGGCCTCGGCTACGGGGTTGTCGCCGGCGACATACCGGGGCGGGTGCTTGCCCTGGCCGGGGCCGCCGCGGTCTGGCTGCCGGCGCTGGTGGTGGTGGCCGGGGTGGTGATCGCGTTCGTCGGGCTGCTGCCGCGCTGGTCGGTCGGGCTGTCCTGGGCGGCGCTGTTGACGTTCCTGCTGCTCGGGCAGATCGGCACGCTGCTGGAACTGCCGCAGCTCGCGCTCGACGTCTCGCCTTTCACCCACGTCCCGGCGGTGCCCGCCACCGATGCGGACCCGGTGCCGCTGATCTTCCTGCTGGCGGTGGCGGGACTGCTGCTCTCTGCCGGCGCGGCGGCCTTCCGCCACCGCGACGTGCCGAACTGACCGTACGGCCGCAGCCTTCAGCCTTCCCGCCACTGCGGCCACCCGGGCAGGTGATCCGCGGTGAGTGCCTCGATCATGAGTTGCTCCACCTGGGCCGGGGTCAGCGGGGCGACATCCGGCACGACCATGCCCGCCGGGCTGCCCGCGTAGAGCAGCCGCGTACCGCTCTCCACCATGACGCCCGCCGGTGGGCGTCCCATGCTGATCGCGAAGACCGATCCCCAGGGCCGGTTGACGGTGACCGTCTGACTCGTTCCCTCGTGCATGTGCCGTATCCAGCGGGCGACCGTCTCGTGGTCGTCCAGACTGGTGATGTCGTGGGTCATGACGGTCCTGCGGAGGATGCCCCGGCGCCGGCTCGCCACCCGTTGCGCGATGTGCTGCGCTGCCGGCCCGGTCTCCGGAACCGGGGCGCCGAAGGCGCCGAAGCGGTCGCTCATCTCCCCACCCTGCCAGAACCTGATCACCGTTGAAAAGGTCGCGCAGGCCGTCATCGGGCGTCGGCGAACGCCTCGATGCGGTCGAGGTCCGCAGGTTGCAGGCCGCGGTTCGGTCTGGGGGGCGATCAGCAGCGCGCGTCCGTCGCGGGTCAGTTCGTCGCGGAGCGGGCCGGGCTCCGGCAGTACCTCGTCGTCGGTCCAGATCAGCCTGCGGCCCTCGGCCAGTACGGCGCGGGCCGCGGCGAGCTTCAGCGGCCTGCAGGCCGGCCCGCGCGGCATGGGGTTCGCCGAGATCGCCCGCCCCAGCGGGGGCAGCCGCCACAGGCCGTTGCGACCGGCTTGCACCAGTTGTGGGCCGGCGGGCCTCCGGAGCCGACCATGCCCACTACGCTGGCCGGGATCAGCCGCCGGGGGAAGGGCCACACATGATCGTCAAGCGCTCGGCCGGGTGCCGCCGGTGAGTCGCGCCGGTCACCGGGCACGGCTCCTGGCCGGTGTACGCCGACGGCGCCGTCCCCTGATCATTCTGGGCGTCGTGGCGCTCCTGCTCAGCAGCATTCCCTGGCTCTGGACGACGACCTCCGCCCGCGGTCACCTCTACGACGAGGCCGCCGCCCCCAGCGCCGACGTCGTCATCGTCCTCGGCACCCGGGTCGGCAAGGACGGCCGGCCCTCCGTACGGCTCGCGGGCCGGCTGGAGACGGCTGCCGCGCTGGTCAACAGCGGCCGGGCGCGGGTGGTGCTGGTCTCCGGGGACGGCGGCGGGCGTTCCGGCGACGAGATCGCGGCGATGACCGCGTACCTGACCGGGGAACTGGGGGTCGATCCGCGACGGGTGGTGGCCGACCCGTACGGGCTCGACACCTACGACACCTGCGCGCGGGCCCGGGACGTCTACGGCGTGACCCGGGCGCTGATCGTGACGCAGTCCTACCACCTGGCGCGGGCGGTGACGCTCTGCCGCCACCTCGGCGTCGACACCGACGGCGTACGCGCCCGCTGCGACGACTGCAGTGCCCTGCTGCTGACCCACCAGAGCCTGCGCGACTACCTGGCCAGCGGTAAGGCCGCCTGGGACGCGCTGCGCCGCCGGCCCCCGGAGGTGGTCTCGCCGGCGAGCCCGGCGGTACACGACGCCCTCAACGAAAGCTGATCGCAAGAACCCCTCGTGCACCTGGCCGGCGTCGAATCTTTTCGACTCCAGGCGGCTGACACTCAGGAGCAGCGATGACCCCACCATCCGACCGCCTCGTCGAAATCATTGATCGGACCGAGGCTCTCCTTTTCAGCTTCGACGGCCCGATCTGCCGCCTCTTCACGGACAGCTCCGCGCCGCGTGTCACGGCGCACGTTCGTCAACTGATCGCCGACCAGGGCGTCGAGGTTCCGGACGATCTGCGCGACCAGGACGACCCGGTGGAACTCTTCCGGGCAGTCGCCGCTCACGCCCCCCAGATCGCCGATTCGGTCGGTACGGCCCTTGCTGAGGCGGAGGTGCAGCGGGCGCAGATTGCCGAGACCACCCTCGGCCTCTTCGATGTTGTCCGCGAGTGTCAGGCGAGCGGGCGCACCCTCGCGATCGTCAGCAACACCTCCAGCGCGGCGATCGGCACCTACCTGGCACGCCGTGATCGCACCCGGCACTTCGCCGCCGTGATCGGCCGGGATGAACGGCCGGAGTTGTCGAAACCGAGCCCGGTGCCGGTCGTACGGGCGTTGCGGTCGCTGGATGTCGGACCCGGTGCTGCTGTTCTGGTCGGTGATTCCCCGGCCGACGTCGAAGCCGCCCACGCCGCCGGCATCGCCTGTATCGGATTCGCCGACGAGCCTGGCAGCGCCGAACGACTGCTCGCTGCCGGCGCCGACGCGATCGTCACTGACCTGACCGATTTCGCGAAGGTCCTCTCGGCCACCCGCAAACCCCGAACCCGGTTGCGGTGGATCAAGTGGGACGACGATCGGCTCATCGTCGTGCCGGCGTCCGTTCTCACCAGGTGGGGCGGAATGTCGGCGCATGCGGGTGGGGGGCCAGAGTGGCGCAGCCGGGGCGACTACGGGCGAGCCTGCCAGGTCGACGGCGTCGGGGTTTTGGAGGTCGGTGACGGGCAGGCGCTCGTCCTCGGCGACGAGCCCGTGTCGATGACGTTTCTGCCGGATCAGCGGCTCTTCGTCGGGTGGGGAGGGGGTTCGGAGGACGACGCCATCCGGCTCATCCCCGAAGCCGTCGCGGCAGCAGACTGGGAGGACGCGGGCACGTGGACGACCAGCGGCCCGGCCTGGATGTTCAACTGTGCCTTCGCGGGCGAGGAAATGGAGCAGGACGCGCACCTCGCCGTCGAGTTGGCGGCCGGCACCTACCTGATCCGTACCGCCTATGTCGAGACCGGAAAGAGAGAAGACCTGACGCTGGTGCACCTGGTCGAACGGCCACCGGCGACACCGAAAACCCCTGTCCCGACCTGCGGTTGACGGCTACCTTGGCGGCATCGACGCCAGCTGAGGAGCCCGTACGTGGATCTGCCGCGCATCTTCACCATCCGCGAGTCGCGTCACCGCATCCACAACCCGATCGACGAGCCGAAGCTCGACCTGCTCGGCCGGGTGATTCCGCTGGATGCCGGCACCAGCCTCCTCGACCTGGCCTGCGGCAGCGGTGAGATGCTCTGCCGCTGGGCCCGCGACCACGGCGTCATCGGCACCGGGGTGGACCTCAGCAGCGTCTTCACCGCCTCCGCCCGGGACCGCGCCGCCGAGTTCGGGGTGACCGACCGGGTCACCTTCGTGCAGGCCGACGCCGCCGGGTACGTCGCCGACACCCCCGTCGACATCACCGCCTGCATCGGCGCCACCTGGATCGGCGGCGGCCTCGACGGCACCATCGAACTACTCGAGCGCAGCCTGCGCCCCGGCGGCCTGCTGCTGGTCGGCGAACCCTTCTGGCGCAGGGACCCGCCCGACCAGGAGACGATCGAGGCCTGCCACGCGACGACGAAAGCTGACTTCCGCGACCTGCCCGGCCTGGTCGCCCACTTCGGGGAGCTGGGCTGGGACCTGGTGCAGATGGTCCTCGCCGACCAGGACAGCTGGGACCGGTACGTCGCCGCCCAGTGGTTCAACATCCGCGAATGGCTCGACGTCAACCCCGGCGACGAGATGGCCGGCCAGATGCGCGACGAGCTGCACACCGCCCCGGTGACGTATGTCCGCTACGAGCGGGAGTACCTGGGCTGGGGAGTCTTCGTCCTGAAGAAGCGCTGACCCGCGTCTCGATCCGGTCTTTTTCGCGTGACGGATCGACCAGTCCTGTTGACCCGGCCGAGGCGTCTTCGCTTCCGTGTCTTTAGTGACCGACGACGGGATCGGAGCGCGGCGATGCAACCTCCCACGTACCCGGTGATGCCGGCGCCCGCACCGGCGCCGCCGCCGGATCGGAAACCCGGGTGGGGTACGGCCGTGGTACTGGGCGTCGCCGTCGCCGTCGTCGTCGCGCTGGTCGCGGCGGTCCTGGTCACCTGGCGCGCGGTGGCGCCGGTGAAGGAGCCCGTGCAGGAGCCCGCCGCGATCCCGGCGACCAGGAGCGCTGAGGTCTTCGTCGACCTCCCGTCGGAGCTCAGCCCACCGGCCCGGGTGGTGGATCTGCCGGCCGACCGCGGTGTGGGCTGGGGCGCCCTGATCTACCACCGGGATGTCACTTCCGGCGTCGACCTCGATGCGGGCACGTCCGAGGAGGTCGACGTCTTCCTGGTGACCGGCTCGGGCGAGCAGTTCCGGGTGGGGCGCACCAGCGCGGGCGGGGAGTCGCTCGACCTGTCGCTTTCGCCGGACGGGCGCTGGCTGGCCAGCAGACCGGACGGCCAGTGGCGGGTACGCGACCTCTCCGGCACGGCCGAGCACGGGTTGCCTGCCGGCGCCGAGTTCGTGTTCTGGTCCACCCACGCCGGGTCGTTGCTGCTGATGCAGAAGCAGTCGGGCAGCCACAGCTACGCGGTCATGACGCTGCCGGACGGCGTGGTGCGGCCGCTCGGTGTCCCGGTGCGCCAACTCGTGCTTCCGGTCGCCCTCGTCGACGGACGCGAGCTGGCGCTGGTGGAGTCGGCGCCGTACACCGGCGGGGAGCCGTCGCCGGCGTTCACCCTCGCTCTCCTCGACGTGGTGACCGGCGGCATGCGGTCTCTGCGCCTGTTCGCCGAAGGCGAGTTGCGCTCCGGTGAGGTGCCGGGCCCCGTCGTGCCGCTCATTCAGGCGGGCGGCGACCCCGCCACCATCTGGATCCAGGTCGGCCGCCCGGAAGGGCTGGCTCTGCAGCCGCCCCTGTCGATCCTGGGAGTCGAGGTGGGGTCGGGCGCTCGCACCGGCCGAATCGAGCTGCCGCTGTCGGAGGGAAGCTTCCTGACGGTGCTCGTCGACGGTGTCGTCCTGAAGGGACAGAGCGACGGTGGCACGGAGCTGAAGGTGCTCGACTTGAGGACCGGTACGCGCCGCACCGTGACCACCATCCAGGGCACGGTCGTCCTGGTCGTCCCCGGGACCCGCTACTGACTGCCGGGACGTCGTCGCGCTCCACAGTGGCTGCGCCGGGCCCCGGAATCGGCCATGATGCCCCCATGTCCACCGAAGACATCTATCTGGCCGGTGAGCCCTCGGCCGGGACACGCGGCGAGGATCCGGCCGGCTGGCTCGTCGCCGTACAGGAGCGGTCGTTCCGCCGGGCCTCGGCGGCGACGGTGGCCGCCTATCCGGCGGCGGCCCGGATGACCGGTGCCGAGCTGGTGGCGTACCTCTCCTCCGGGCGGCACGCGGTGCTCGCCACCACCCGGCCGGACGGCCGCCCACATGCGGTCCCCTCCGGCCTCCTCCTCCACGACCGGGCGGTGTGGCTGCCGCTCGGCGGTGGCGCCGTACGCAGGAGGAACGTGGCCGCGAATCCGTGGGCGTCGGTGGTGATGGCCGAGGGGACCGGCGCCGCTCACCGCCTGGTGATCTGCGAAGGCCCCGCCGGGCTGGTGGAGCGGCCCGACGAAGGGCTCCTGGCGGCGGCACGGCGTCAGCCCCGCGACATGTCCTGGGCGACCTGGTGGATCCGCATGACCCCGGAGAAGGTCTTCAGTTACGACGGCGGGAAGGACGGGTGACCGGCGAGGTTTCCGGTCGCCATCCGACGTGCCTGGCGGGGTGAAAAGGTCAGGCGTGCTGGGCGATCTGGATGAGGTTGCCGCAGGTGTCGTCGAGCACCGCCGTGGTCACCGGGCCCATTTCGATCGGTTCCTGGGTGAAGCGTACGCCGAGCGCGCTGAGCCGCTCGTGCTCCTTGCGTACGTCGGCGACGGCGAAGGAGGTGCACGGGATCCCGTCGGCGACCAGGGCGGTCTTGAACGGCTTCACGGCCGGGTGGCCGTCGGGTTCGAGGAGCAGCTCCACGCCGTCGGGGTCGTCGGGGGAGGCCACGGTGATCCAGCGCGGGCCGTCCGGGGCGAGCGGCATGTCGTTCTTCTTCACGAAGCCGAGCACGTCGGTGTAGAAGGCCAGGGCCTTGGCCTGGTCGTCGACGAACACGCTGGTCAGGATGATGCGCATCGTTCCTCCTGGGTTCCGGGTTTGAGCCATCGGTCGGTGAGGTGCTCAAGCGGTGCGGTGTTCAGGTGGTGGAACTTGTAGCGGCCGTCGCGCCGGCTCCGGACCAGGCCGGCGCCTTCGAGGAGCTCGAGGTGCTGGGAGATCGCCTGGCGGGACGAGTGGAGCTGGTACTTCATGATCAGCCGGCCGCAGAGCTCGAAGAGGGTCTGACCGTCGCGGTCGGCCAGCTCGTCGAGGATCGCGCGCCGGGTCGGATCGGCGAGCGCCTTGAAGACGTCTGCCACCGCCGCAGTATAGGCAAGTAAACTCTTGCCTATCAATCCCGCCGCGCCCGGGACAACCGCATCGCGGGGGTGAATCGGACTCCGTCGGCGGGGACGCCTTCCTGCTCCTGGCCGTCGGCGTCGCGGTAGTGCCAGGTGAAGCGCAGGCCACGGGCGGTACTGATGTCGGGACCGTCCATGAGCTGAAAGTGCAGGTGCGGCTCGGTGGAGTTGCCCGAGTTGCCGCACTCGGCCAGCGGCTGCCCGGCCGTCACCCGGTCGCCGACTGTCACCTTCAGCGAGTCGCGTCGCAGGTGGGCGAAGACGGCGTGCACGCCGTCGCCGAGATCGAGGACGAGGTGGTTGCCGAGCAGGTGCCGGGGCAGGCCGAGGGAGCGTACGAAGCCCTCCGCCACCAGGTAGAGCACCCCGGGCAGCGACGTACGGGAGAGGTGATCGCGCGCTCCGTCATGGACGGCCACGACCCGCGCGTCGGCCGGCGCGCGCAGCGGCGCCCCGAACGCGGGGTACGCCTCCGGGCGGCGAGCCGGTGGCCAGAACCAGACGGGTTCGGGTGCGCCGGGACCGACAAGGTCGATCGCGTACGTCTGCGCGAGGCGGTGGGTGTGGCTCGGCACCTTGGTAGCGGGCCCGTTGAGGGCTTTCCAGGAACCCTGCGCGGGTACGTCCACCGCCACCGGCGGCCGCTCCTCGCGGGGTGGGCGCTGCGCCCGGGTGCCGAGTTGCAGCAGCAGGACGCTGGTGACCACCAGGGCGACGCCGACGAACCAGAGCGGTCCGAGGCCGCGCCAGTTGACAAGGATGCAGGCAGCGCCCGCGACGAGCAGCGCTCCGTGGTACCGGGCAAGGGACTTGACCATGAATCGCCTCCTGAGAGTATCGACGGCGACGGATCAGGGCCGGTAGAGGCGCTCCAGGTACGCCGGGCCGTAGTGCCGCTCCAGGTCGGCCAGGGGTATGTCGGCGGCGTCGGTGAGTTTGGCGAGCTGCGCCCGTGACGGCAGAACGTCCGGCTGCCAGGTCTGCGGATCCCAGAGCTGCGAACGCATGAACGCCTTCGCGCAGTGGCTGAAGATCTCGTCGATCTCCACCACGAGCGCGAACTGCGGCCGGTGTCCCTTGACGACCATCTCCTCGAAGAAGGGCGCGTCGCGGACCAGCCGGGCCCGGCCGTTGATCCGCAGCGTGTCGGTGCGCCCCGGAATCAGATAGATCAGCCCGACGTGCGGGTTGTCGAGGATGTTGTGGAATCCGTCGGCGCGACGGTTGCCGGGGCGCTCCGGGATGGCGATGGTGCGCTCGTCGAGCACCACGGTGAAACCCGCCGGGTCGCCCTTCGGGGAGACGTCGCAGTTGCCGTCGGCGTCAGCGGTGGCGACCAGGCAGAACGGCGAGGCGGCCAGCCACTGCCGGTCCACCTCGTGCAGCGTACGGCGGGCCTTGTTCGCCACCCGTGGGGTCGGCGGGCCGAGCAGCGCGCGCAACTCGTCGTGGGAGGTGATCGTCGTCGGCTCGTCCACCACGGTCACGGTCGGTCCCCTTCGATTGGCCGGCCTCGATTCTAGGCAGCAATCCGGCCGTCTCATCGTCGACAATGACGCATCTCTCCCGCCCGGGCCGGTGTCCCGCCCCGGTGTCCCGTGCGGTGCCGGTCCCGCCTCCGGCCGCCGTGACCAGGGCCGACGCCCGTGAGCAGGGTGAACGGTACGCTGACGGGCGCCGCAGGACCTCGGAGGAAAACAGCATGAGCCAGTCCCGGATCATCCCGCCCTCACCGGACGTACGCGCGCAGGCCGCCGCCCGGCTGGCGGCGCTCGCCACCCCGCCCGGTGCGCTGGGGCGCCTCGGTGAGGTCGGGGTCTGGCTCGCCGCAACCCAGGGGCAGGTGCCGCCGGCGCCGGTGGAGCGGATCCGGCTGGTCATCTTCGCCGGGGACCACGGGGTAGCCGCGCACGGCGTCTCGGCGTTCCCGCCGGCCATCACCGGCGCGATGGTCCGGACCTTCCTGGCCGGCAAGGCCGGGGTCTCGGCGCTCGCCGCCACGCACGGCGTCACCGTACGGGTGCTCGACCTCGGCGTCGACGAGGACTTCACCGACCTCCCCGCCGATGTCCGCGCTGCCCTGACCGCGCACAAGGTGCGGCGCTCCAGCGGCGCGATCCACCTGACCGACGCGCTAACCGCCGAGGAGACCGCCGCGGCGCTCGCCGTCGGCGAGACCGTCGCCCGCGAGGAGATCGCCGCCGGGGCGCAGCTGCTGATCAGCGGCGACATGGGCATCGGCAACACCACCCCGGCCGCCGCGCTGGTCGCCGCCGGGCTCGGCCTGCCCGCCGCCGAGGTCGTCGGGCGGGGCACCGGCATCGACGACGCCGGGCTGGCCCACAAGACGGCGGTGATCGACGCCGCGCTCTCCCGCGCCGGGGCCCGCACCGACGACCCGGTGCAGACCCTCGCCGCACTCGGCAGCGCCGACCTGGCCGCCACCACCGGCTACCTGCTCACCGCGGCGCGGGCCGGCGTGCCGGTGCTGCTCGACGGCCTGATGAGCGTCGCCTGCGCGCTCACCGCCGACCGGATCGCCCCCGGTGCCGCCGCCTGGTACGCCGCCGGGCACCGCTCCACCGAACCCGCCCAGTCGATGGCGCTGGCGAAGCTCGGCCTCGAACCACTGCTCGACCTGGGTCTGCGCCTCGGCGAGGGCAGCGGCGCGGTCGCCGCCGTGCCGGTGCTGCGCAGCGCGGGGGCGCTCCTTCGTGACGTCGCACTCCTCGCCGACCTCGGCGCCTGAGGGCGGTGCTGCCGGACTCGTGGCGGCTCGCGGCCGGCACGCTCACCGCGATTCCCGTCCCGCCGCCGGGCCGCGTCGACCGTCGGGTCGCGCGTGCGGCGATGCTCCTCGCGCCGCTGGCGGTGCTGCCGCTGGGGGCGCTCGTCGCGGCCGTCGGGATCGCCGGGTATTACCTGACGCTGCCGCCGGCCGTGGTGGCGGTGCTGGCGATCGGCGCGCTCGCGGCCGGCAGCCGGGCCTTCCACCTCGACGGCCTCTCCGACACCGTCGACGGGCTGACCGCCTCCTACGACCGGGAACGCTCGCTGGCGGTGATGAAGACCGGCACCGCCGGCCCCGCCGGGGTGGTCGCGCTGATCGTGGTGCTCGGCCTCCAGGCAACCGCCCTGACCGCGCTCTTCGATTCGGTACGCGGCGTCGTCCTCGCCGCCGCGGCGGTCTGCGTCTCCCGCTGCGCGCTGGCGCTCTGCTGCGCCCGCGGCCTGCGCCCCGCCCGTCCCGACGGCCTGGGTGTGACGTACGCGCAGACAGTGCCCCGCATCGCCGCCGCCGCGCTCTGGATGGCCGCCGCGGTACTGCTCGCGGCGCTCGGCTGGTGGGCGGGGCTTGACTGGTGGCGGGGAGCGCTCGCCGTGGGCTGCGCCATGCTGGTGCTGCTTGCGCTGCTGGCCCGCACCAATCGTCGCTTCGGCGGTGTGACCGGGGACGTCTTCGGCGCCGCGGTGGAGATCGCGCTGGCCACGCTCCTCATCGCGCTCGTCTGACAGGCCGCGGCGCGCGTCAGAGCACCAGGACGCGGCCGGCGATAACCAGGTGCACCTCGTCGCAGGCGCCGGCCAGCCGCTGGTTGACAGTGCCGAGCAGGTCCCGGAAGAGCCGCCCCGACCGGTGCGCGGGGACCACCCCGAGCCCGACCTCGTTGGTCACCAGGACAACGTCGGGCACCTGCGCCAGGGCGGTGACCGCCGCGTCCAACAGGTCGTCGACGACGGCGCCGACCTCGTCGGCGGGACGCTCCCAGAGGCCGCGCTCGTCGAGCACTCCGGTCAGCCAGGTCCCCAGACAGTCGACCAGCACCGGGCCGCCGGCCGCCGCGAAGACGGCCGGCAGATCACGGGTCTCCAGAGTCGTCCAACTCGCCGGGCGGCGGTCGCGGTGCGCGGCCAGCCGCAGCGCCCAGTCCGGGTCGGGATCCTCGGCGGCGCTCGGGCCGGCCGCGACGTAGGTGACCTGCTCCCGCCCGGCGAGCAGCGATTCGGCATGCCGGGACTTGCCGGACCGCACCCCACCGGTGACCAGCACCCTCACGACACCCTCCCCACGCGGGCGGTGTGCCGGCCGGTCGTGGGCAGTGCAGCGGTGTGCCCGCACATCGCGGGCAGCGCGGCGGCCATCAGTTCAGCTTCCAGCTGTGGCGTACGTGGCAGTCGTCGTTGTCCCACCACTGCAGGTCGACCCGCTCGGCGCGGCACCGCGCGGGGACGAGACCGCCGACGGCCGCGCGTACGGTCACGGGGTCGACGGTGGGCGAGCGGCGGTCCAGGGTGAGGTGCGGGACTGGCTGGGGGAACGCGCCGCCGTAGGGCG
>Ga0233380_1001314_pt1 | contig 11283 bp, 7 predicted proteins | sample ElkDunMinimDraft_9_FD_191541 | JGI IMG/M metagenome (GOLD analysis project Ga0233380, IMG submission 191541) | Fecal eukaryotic communites from dung pellets of Tule Elk in California, USA - Elk Dung F36 | ecosystem: Host-associated > Mammals > Digestive system > Large intestine > Fecal | place... | reverse complement strand
CACGGCCTACATCCGGCATGGCGAACCCGATGTTCGCCGCAATCGTGTCATGAAACAGGTGCGGTGCCTGATCGACCAGAATAATCTCACGGCGCAGATCATCCAGCCGCAGGTCGCGCAGGTCCAACCCGTCAATAAATACACTGCCCGAAACCGGGTCCATATACCGCACCATGAGATCGGCCATCGTCGATTTTCCGGCGCCGCTCTGCCCCAGAACCGCGCAGATCGAACCACCGGGGATTACGAAGCTGACGTTCGACAGCACGTCCTGCCGATCGTAGCGCATCGTCACATTCTCAAAGCGCAGAGAGCCGGTGGCCAGCCGTACCCCTAGCGCTCCGGGGCGCTCGGCCACTTCGGGCGCCGTGTCAAACAACGTAAAAATGCGCCCCAGTGAAACCCGGGCGGTGGCCAATCCCGAACCCAGGCCCATTAGCGTCTGTACCGGCGAAAGCAGGCGCATGTGGTACGTCATAAACGCCACCAGCGTGCCAACGGTCACGCCGCCATCGATGATCAGCGTGCCGCCGTAAAGGATCACGGCCGATGTCGCGACTGTCATAAGCGTGCCGGGCAAACCTCCCGCAACATAGGATGCTGCCTGCATGCGCAGCATGGCGGACACAAAAGCGCCGTTAAATCCGCTAAACCGGGCAACTTCATGCTCTCCGGCACGCAGCGAAGCCACCACCCGGCTGCCCATCACCGTATCGACCAGAAAGCTGCCAAGATCCGCGCCGCGCTGGCGCATGATTGCAGTGAGCGTGGTAAGCCGCCGCTGGCACCAGGCAAAAGTAAACAGGATGATCGGCACCGGCAGCACGCTGACGACGAACAGTCGCCAATCAAGCCACACCATCATCGCCGCACAGCCCAAGAAAAACAGCAGGTTGCTTACGACCGACAGCATCGTATCCGCGGCAATGCGCTGTACGTCGCTGACGTCGCTGTTGATGCGTGACATCAGGTCGCCCAGCCGGAAACGCGCGTAAAAACGAGGCGAGAGCGTCTGGAGATGGCGCAGCAACGCCACCCGAATATCGAAAAGCATCGCTGCCGAAATAGCGACGTAGCGGTAGCTAGCGACGATGTTCACGGCGAACCCGGCCAGCGATGCGCCTATCATGATCGCAGCAATGCGGAACAGCTCGCTCATGTTACCCTTCAGCAGGGCATCGTCGATCAGCAGCTTGGTAAGATAGGGTTGAGCCAGCCCGAGCGCTGTTGCCAACGCGCTGACAAGGACGACAACGACAAGGCCCCGCCAATAGGGCCGCACGAAGGGCGCAAGCCTTCGATAGCTGCTCCATTCCGCCACCGGTTCCGGCAGCGCGGCAGCAGGTAAAGGCACCGGCACGTTCATGCGGCGGCGGCTCGCGGTTCCAGCACGAAACCGCGCAGGACGAATTGTGGTTCGGGCATACCGGCAAGAATACGGGTGCAGGCCGCATAGCCGCTTTCCAGCGCTGCGGCTTGCGCCTGCCACCAGTCTCCCCGACCACCAGTCCGGTAAAATTGGACACACAGCTGGAGATGGCGCCGCATGGCCGCGACAAGCATGGATCGGTAATGGGCAAGCAGCGCGTCGGCATCGCCGCCTTCATCGATGGCGCGGATCACCGCTGCAGCAAGGATCGCTTGGCGTACAGCCTGCGCGGTGCCGTCGCCGCAAATCGGATCAAACCCCAGCGCGGCCGACCCGCATGCCAGCCAGTCATTCCCCGCAAGCTGCACGGCCATGCGGGGGGCGGTCACGAACGTCAGCGCAGGTGCTGTTCCCAGCGCAACGACCGGGGCAATGAGGCGGCTTTGCGCAAGCAAGTGGTCGGGAGCGCCGCCAAAGGCCAGCAGCCAGCCCTTGCCGGGCGCGCTTGGCAGCAGGAACAGCCAGCCGCTGTCCAGCGCCTCGACCCGGCACTCTTGCTGCACACCCTTGCCACGCAGGCTCACGTCGACGGCATGGGCCTCACTATCTCCGAAAACCAGTTTTTCACCGGCTGACAGCGGCGAAGTGGCAAAGACCGTGAAGTCAGGTTCTGGCGTTGTCGGATCGTCCCGCCCCGCCGGTTCCAACGCTTGCTGAATTGCTGCTTCGGATACGGCGATCCCATCATGCGGAAGAGCAACCGGGTCACACCCGCCCCACGCAACCACACGATGCGTGACGCGCGGGCTGGCCGCCAACAGTTCGTCCTGACCGTAAACGTCCCGCAGCAGTGCCAGCGCCTGCGCGCTCAGCAGGATTGATGGCACCTGCGTTCGCTGCGCGCCAATGCGGGAAACCGACATGCCGGCCGCGTCCAGAAGGCGGGCGCAGACCATTGCCGCGACACCCTCCCCCCGGACGCAGACCTTCATCCGCGCTGCTCGCCCATATCGGACAGGGGAAAGAGGCCGCTCATTTCACGATCACCATGCCGGCGCCTGTGGTGTCATGCCCCAAATCCCACGTGGTCTCGTACTTTAGTGTCTTGGCGTCGTAGACCTCAATGTCATAGCTGGCACCATAGATGTACAGCTTCGCCCCATCGCTCGAGAGCCCGAAGGTAAAGCGCGAGCGGCACTGGAATTCTACCTTGTCCAGCACGGCGTTTTCAGCAAGGTCGAAGCGCCAGAACTCACAGCGTTTGTTGCCATACTTGGCGGTAGTGACCACCGTATACGCCTCTTTCCCATCGGGAGATATCTGCAGCCCCGCCATGGATTCTGGAGCAGGCCCGATTGGCGCAAAATTGAACTGACGGCTGTTCAGGTCAAAGCGTGCGACACCGAATATCTTGTTATGAACATAGGGATCGGTCGCGTTGAACAATGACACGAACTGCCCATCGACGTTGATTGCATCCAAAGCGCGGCCAAATCCGACGTTCTCCATCCCGGTTCCATCGGGCTTGGCCAGATCAATGCGTTCAATCGCCTTGAGATTGGCGGTATCCACGACGATGATCTTCTTGCCGAAAATATAGAGGAACTTACCATCGGGTGAGACTTTAAAGGCCGAGCGCCCCCCGCCAGACCGTTCATCAGCTTCTTCAACGTCTGCCGTATGAACGATCTTCCGCTGCTTCATGTCGATCTTTGCATACTGCGGTTTGCCGACCGTGTACTTGTCCGCGCCCTTATCAATCCGCGTGACGACCGTGTAGAAGAAGCTGCCCGCAGCGTCCGGCGCTCCACCCCAAAAACGGTACTTCGTCGCGCCATCATTCAGGCTGAATCGATTGATGATCCGGCGAGTGGCTGTATCAATTACCTCAATGCCGCTGGTGGTAATCGTCGTGACGTAGATCTGCTTGCCGTCCTGCGAAGACTGCATACCTACAGGAAGGCCTGTTTCCAGCTTCAGGCTGCTCGTGATCGCTCCGCTATCTTCATCGAAGACCAGAATACGATCGGGGTAAGCCCCCATGAACAGCGTGGCAGCGGTAGCCGGGGCCGTCAGCGCAACAACGCCCACTGCAAGAGAAGCCGCCGGGAACGAAAGCGCATTGCGCAAAAGTGCCATGGCCCGTCTCATGGGAACACCAGATCCAGGCTACGCCAGTCTTTTGTGGCAGCAGCACAATTGCTGGCCCAGTCCGCCGAGTAATTCACGTGGTCCGGAACCTGAACGGGCCAGAAGCATGTCACATAGCAATCGTAAATATCGCGCTCTACCGGCTGGCAAAGGCCCGCGGTACCGCCACTGGCGTCGACTTCCCAGCCAGGTGAGAACGAAAGCGAGCAGCCCATCGGTACATGCGGACGCGGCTGCGCCAACGCCACCACGTCCTCGTCCATCGAAGCGACAAGGTCATCAATGCGCCGGGCCTTGCGGTTGATCGGCTTGAGGTGCTTCATCACAGCCCCTTTCGTGCAGCAAAGTGTTCAAGAAACGCCGGATTGCGGACCGCGACTTCGCCGTAAATGTGCAGGCAGCGGTCGGTCCATTCCCGGATCCAATCGCAATAATGCAGGTTCGCGTGGCCCGTATCGCCGTAACGAACGAAAGCCTCATGATGGCAACCGCCAGCGCACAACGGACGTGCCCAGCAGCTCTGGCAATCGTACTTCGCCTCTACGTGACCGCGATCAAGGAAGTCCTTCTGGCTTGCCCGGTCGATGCCGCTGGAAACGTGACCCATGGTGTGCGTGTCGGCATCGGTGAAACGGTGACATGGCGAAAGGTCACCCGACGGGCTGACCCCCATCAGACCCAGCGCCGCACCGCACGGGTGCGACTTGTTCACGCCCTGGATCAGTTCCCCGATAGTCTCGCTAACGTTGGTGAAGCCGTGAAGCTCGCCGCGCAGGGCATAGTCGAGCCATTCGTCAGCAAGGGCATGAAACCCGGCGAGAACGGCATCCATGCCGCCACCGTCGATGGCATAATCCCGGTCCCCCGAATTGGTGACCGGCGCAAAGCCGATTTCATGAAAGCCCAGCTCATCCTTGAGGTGACGATAGATTCCAACAACGTCAGTCACGCCTTCGGTAAGCGTCACCCGCGCCGTCACTGCGCGCGTCTTGTGCGTGGCGATCAGTTTACGCAGCTTCGGCTCGATAACCTCGTAAGACCCCTTGCCGCTGCGATACACGCGGTGCCGGTTCTGGATCTCGGCTGGGCCATCGATACTTACTGTAACGCCGACCTCATTTTCCGAGAGAAAGTCGATGATCGGGTCGGTCAGCAAGGTGGCATTCGTGGTCAGGCTGAAGGTGATCGTCTTGTTCAGCGCGGCCGCTTGCGCATTTGCATAGTCAAGGACGTCGCGCAGCAGGGGGAAGTTCATCAGCGTTTCGCCGCCGAAGAACGTGATGTGAACCGCATTGCGGCCCCCAGATTCATTCAGCAGGAGATCGACCGACGCCCGGGCCGTCTCCTTCGTCATGTACTTCGGTTTACCCTGAGGCGTGGCGATCTTGTCAGCACCGAACTCGTAACAATAGGTGCAGGCAAGGTTGCACTGGTTGGTGACGTTCAGGACCAGCGCCTGCAATGGAAAGTCCGCTGGCGGCGCCTCCGGATGGGCCAGTGGCGATGCCTCGCCATTTTCGATTACGCGCACCTGCAGCAGTTCGCGGATCATGTCTTCAGCCTCAGCGGAAGGTTTCCCATCGCCCGCCAACGCTGCCAACAGGCCTTCATGTGAAAGACCGCCGCCTTCTACGTGGTTCAGCAAGGTGCGGACCGCTGTATCGATTTCGAACACGGCACCGGCACTCGCCAGATAGAGGTAGGGCCGCCCGGCCGCCTCAAATCCATGGTAGTCACCCGGTCGATAGATTCCCGCACTTGAAGTTTGCAAGAATACGGAGGCCTTGGTCAAAACATTCATCTGGCAAGCTCCGGCTGGTCCCATCGCTGGTATGAAGGGACAGTGACGACAAGGTATGCCCGTGCGCTGAGCGGCTTTCCGAACTTGTCTTTTTCAGACTTCGCGGTCGCCACCACCCAGACTTCACCGTAGTTGTTCCGGCCGAACCGCCGCGCGGGGTTCGGTCCTTCGACGGCGGGCGTAAACAGCGCACTCTGGCTAAGTTGACCGACGAATTTCTGGTCGTCGTCGTACCAGACGGACATGAACTCATTCATGTTCCAAGTCGCCTCGACCGGGCCGATTACGATATCGTCCGCAGTGTCTGGCTTACCGTCCGGACCATGTTCATAGCCGATCGCCTCGAACTGCTGAAAACCCTTGGCGAACTTGACCCCGCCAAGGCGCGCTGTTCCCGCGCCAGGGGTTACCTTAAGGAAATCGACCCTGCTGTAGACCGGCAACGCCTTCTCCAGAATTGCTCCGCCAACCGCGACATCGCGGACGCCCGAGACGGCATCGCGTGCAACGTCGACGTTAAGCACAAGCTTGCCCGGCTCTGCCGAAACAACCTTGCGAACTGTGACCCCCGACCCGAAATCGATATCCGCTGCCGTTAGCGATGCGGGCAGATTGTGGCCCCACACGACTACCTCGGCACCGCGCGTTCCGGTCTTCATCGCAGCGGGGCTGACGGCCAACACCGCAGGCGCAGCAGTCGCCCGGGTCAGTTTCACGTCATAGCCGAACTCGTGATATTCACCCCAGAACCAGCGCCCCAGCGCGCCCTGCTGATCCGGCGAGAAGTGCATCGTTTCACGCACGGTGTTCAGCATGTCATCGGGACTGCTCGGCGCAGCGCCCGCGTCCGAACGTCCGCGCCATGCATAGCCGCCGTACACAAGGCCTACGCCGCTGCGCGTTTGCACGCTGCCGTCCGTGATCGAACGCAGGGTCGCGGTGGTGCGAAATTCATCAGCCGACTTGCCCGGCGCGATTGCCATCTCGCCCACGAAGCGGCCCTTGCCCGGCAGCGAAGCCGTTACCAGCCACGTGCCGTTCAGGCGCGGCTTTGATTGACGCGCGCTCCACGCCGCCCACTCTGGTGTATGCAGCGGCGCAGCTGTGCGCATGTACGCCAGCGCGACTTCGCCGTTCGTTTTCTTCTTGGGCTTGGAATCATCGTCGCTGCCTTCGTCGCCGCCGATCACGCGGTTGTATTGCGCGTGGGCCTGCGAATAGAGCGCAACATGGAAATCCTGAAGGTTGCCCCATTCCACCTTCGACCGACGCCAGGAAAGCGGCTGCCCGAAAGCGTGGCACGAAGCACAGGCCCCGCGGACCTCATCGCTTGGAATATTGGTTTCTGTAAGTATCCGCTTTTCGGGAATGTAGGCGACAGCCATCGCCTCTTCCGGCGCCAGGCCGTGCGTTGCGGAAAGCGAACGAACCACCGCGCGCGATTCCTCCGGCGTGATGTAAAGGCCGTTCAGGCTGACCATGCGCTTGATCGACTGGGACCAGCCTTCCGGCGTGGTCCGCATCCACGAGATGCGCGAAAGATTGCCTTTCTCGTCCGGCGCGTGGCAGGTGCCGCACTTTTCGCGGACCAGATCGTCCGTCACCGGGATTCCCGTCTCGGATTCCACCTCGGGTGCGTCGGGCGCTTCGGCGTAACCTATCGACTGCTGCGATGCGACCAGCACGCAGGCTAGTGCCGCGGTCGCGACCCAGGGAACACGGAACTTCTTGACCCTCATCGTTTTCCTCGAAGCTCTGTCGGGCATGGTTGCCGGATCAACCTAGGCAGCGGCCCTGATCGCACCATTGTCCAAATGACGTATGTTGGAAGGCGTTGGCCGCAGATCAGCGGCCGCGCTTGTCCTGAACGGACACGGGATTGAAGTATCCTGGCTTCAAACCCTTCTTGCGCATGGCGATGCCCGACAAGCAGGCATTCAGCAGGTAGTTGCTGTTGAGCGCGGTTTTGTAGCTGGTGTCGAGATACGGAGCGACTTCGACGATATCGATCCCGGCAATGTCGTTCTCTGCACAGAGCCGGCGCATAATCGGTTGCGATTCCCGCATTGTCAGGCCGCCCGGAACCGGTGTCCCGGTGCCTGGCATGAACGCCGGATCAAGCACGTCAACGTCAAACGAGATCCACAGCTTCTTGGTGTTCTGGCGCGCTTCCCGCAGGGCACGCTGCATCACCGCGTCCCAGCCGTCACGCTCAACCTCTACCATCGTGTGGTAGCGCATGCCCTTGTTGCGCATCCAGCCGAAGGTCTCGAGATCTGGCCCGCGTGCGCGCAGGCCGATCTGGATGTAGTCCTTCGCATCGACATGACCCTCGTGAAGCACGCGATAAACCGGCGATCCATGCGTTAGCCAATGCACACCGTTGCGGCCGACGTCGTAGTGAGAATCGAAGTGGACGACACCGACAGTCCCCTTGCCGTGAATGTCGGCGGCAGCCGCCAGCAGCGGATAGGACAGGCTGTGATCGCCCCCGATGACAATTGGAATCGCCCCGGTATCGGCGATCTCGCGCACGACCTCGCGGACGTGGTCGACGCTGCGCTCGGTGGAGTTTTGATCGATCGCGATGTCGCCGTAATCAACGATCTTCAACGCACTGTTGGGGTTGATCATCGAATACATGTCGTTTCCGCCAGCACCGCCGGTCATGCGCAGTGCGCGCGGACCGTCGATGGCGTTGCGCCAGCCTGAACCCATGTCGAGCGGCGCGCCAACGATGGCGACCTCGACCTTGCCCTCTCTGAGATCCTCCGGTGTGAGCGCAACCGGCGCACCGGCGAACGTAGCGAACCCGCCCCCCCGACCGCCGATATAGCGGCCAAGCTCGATCGGACCCGCATCGCGCGCAGGGTCCAGCGTCAATGGACGGCGGAGCTTCCACCCGTTAAACCAGGGCGAACTGGTATCGAGAGGGATTGACGCGGCGTCGCGCCCCTCCTTGTATTCGACCTTCCCGTGCAGCGCATAGATGGCGTCGATATAAGCAATCAGCTCGGCCGCGGGCATTGTCCGCGCATGTTCGAACAGCTTGTCCTTCTCGACATAACGCCCGGTCAGGCCATTCTTGATGAACGCCAGCTGTTCAGGGGCCAGAACCGACAGCTTCTGCGCCACGTCTTCCGGCAGCTCGAGCGGCCTGGGCTTGCCCATGATATCCTCTTCCGGGATCGGAGGAGGCGGATTGGGCGTAACAAAGCTATCGCCAGCAACAAGCGATGTGGATGCGGCAGCTGCTGCCATGACCCAACCCGTCAGCGAATTTATCGAAGGCATGTGATAGTCCCCTCGTATCGGGCTTCAGCTCTTGGCTGCAACCTTGCGCATGGCGACGCCGCTCAGGCAGGCGTGCATGATGTAATTTGCGCTCAGGCGCGTAACGTAGGTCGGATCAAGGATCGGGGCCGTATCCAGAAGGTCGAAGCCGACGACGTTCGTCTGCGAGCAGATTTGACGGACCATCGGAATTGCCTCGCGCACCGAAATACCCCCCGGAACAGGTCGTCCGGAAGCAGGCGCATCACCCGGATCGAGCACGCTCATATCGAACGACACGAAGACGTTTTGCGGCCCCTTGGCGAGGTCCGCGACGATCTCATCCGCGACGACCTTCCACCCGCGCTCCACAATGTCGGCCGTCGGCTTGATCCGCACGCCCGCAGCCTTGAGCCGCATTTGGGTATCGCTGTCTGACGTTCGGCCGCGCATGCCCACGTGGATCACGTCGCTGCCTTTCACAATCCGGTCCTTCATCAGCCGCGAAAGCGCCTGCGTATCGGAAATGAAGTGGTCGCCATGCAAATCGGCATCGGCGTGCGCATCGAACTGCACGACTGCCACGTTGCCCACGCCGTAGTGATCCGTCATCGCAGCGACATCGGGATACATCAACGTGTGATCGCCGCCGATAATGAACGGCTTCACCCCAACCGATGCCATTTCGGCCAGCATCTCGCGAACATGGTCAAGGCCGCGATCCGGGGCCATGTTGTCCACCGTCAGGTCGCCATAATCCGCAAGGCTGAGCACTAACCCTGGATCAATCCCCAACTCCGCATCCGCGCCGACAAGGCCGTCCATGTTGCGCAGCGCGCCGGGCGCATGCTTGGCGTCGCGCCAGCCTGATGACAGGTCAAGCGGGACGCCGACGAAGGCGACCTCTACCTTGCCGGCAACCAGATCCTCCTTGCGGACGGCGACCGGCGCATCGGCAAATGTCGGCACCCCTGCCTTTTGGAACTGGTAGCGCTTCAGGCTGAACGGGCCAGGCTCTCGCTTGACCTTATCCAGAAACGCCGGACGGACCACCGTTGCTGCATTCCAGCCACGCGCCTGCGGGTTCAGGGCGATCTCCGCCGGGTCGGTTCCGGGCTGGAACTTCGCCGCCGCCACCATGTCCATCAGCGCTTTTACATAGGCCTGCCGTTCCTCAGCCGAACGCGGCGCCAACGCCGTATTCAACTTTTCAGACGTAAGGCCCAATTTGGCGAGAATGGCGGTGTCGGCAATGAACGCCTTCTGCGCAGCAGGCAGCGATGCTGTCGGGTCTGCGGACGGAGACGGTGCCGCCATCTGGGATGGAGATTGGGCGATTACTGCGCCGGCCGGAATAGAGGCCAGCAGACAGGTCCCGGCAACCCGGGCGAATACAATTTTGCTTACCATGAGTAATACTTCCTCACGAACGGCCGCGCTTGTCCTGAACGGACACGGGGTTGAAATATCCGGGTTTTAGGCCCTTCTTGCGCATGGCGATGCCGGCAAGGCAGGCGTTCAGCAGGTAGTTGCTGTTGAGCGCGGTTTTATAGCTGGTGTCGAGATACGGAGCGACTTCAACGATATCGATCCCGGCAATGTCGTTCTCTGCACAGAGTCGGCGCATGATCGGTTGCGCTTCCCGCATCGTCAGACCGCCCGGAACCGGTGTCCCGGTGCCTGGCATGAACGCCGGATCAAGCACGTCCACGTCAAACGAGATCCACAGCTTCTTGGTGTTCTGGCGCGCTTCCCGCAGGGCACGCTGCATCACCGCGTCCCAGCCGTCACGCTCAACCTCTACCATCGTGTGGTAGCGCATGCCCTTGTTGCGCATCCAGCCGAAGGTCTCGAGATCTGGCCCGCGTGCGCGCAGGCCAACCTGAATGTAATCCTTCGGGTCAACGTGGCCTTCGCTCAGCACGCGATAGACCGGCTGTCCGTGATCGAGCAGATGCACGCGCCCGCGACCAATATCATAGTGGGAATCGAAGTGCACGACGCCAACCTTGCCTTTGCCGTGCACGTCGGCAGCAGCCGCCAGCAATGGATAGCCAAGGCTGTGATCGCCGCCGATGACAATCGGAATCGCCCCGGTACGGGCAATCTCGGCCACCACTTCACGGACGTGATCAACGCTGCGTTCGGTCGAATTCTGATCGATCGCGATGTCGCCATAGTCGACAACCTCGAGATCCCTGTTGGGGTTGATCATCGAATACATGTCGTTGCCGCCAGCACCGCCGGTCATGCGCAGTGCGCGCGGACCGTCGATGGCGTTGCGCCAGCCTGAACCCATGTCGAGCGGCGCGCCAACAATGGCGACCTCGACCTTGCCTGCCTTGAGGTCTTCCGGCGTCCAGGCCACGGGCGCGCCGGCAAACGTGGCAAAGCCATTGCCCCAGCCACCGATATAACGGCCAAGGTCAATCGGCCCAACGTCACGCTTGGGATCCAGCGTCGTCGGACGGCGGAGCTTCCACCCGTTGAACCAGGGCGAAGTGGTATCAAGCGGGATTGACGCGGCGTCGCGCCCCTCCTTGTATTCGACCTTCCCGTGCAGCGCATAGATGGCGTCGATATACGCGACCAGCTCGGCCGCGGGCATTGTCCGCGCATGTTCGAACAGCTTGTCCTTCTCGACATAACGCCCGGTCAGGCCATTCTTGATGAACGCCAGCTGTTCAGG
>Ga0233380_1001313_pt1 | contig 11284 bp, 13 predicted proteins | sample ElkDunMinimDraft_9_FD_191541 | JGI IMG/M metagenome (GOLD analysis project Ga0233380, IMG submission 191541) | Fecal eukaryotic communites from dung pellets of Tule Elk in California, USA - Elk Dung F36 | ecosystem: Host-associated > Mammals > Digestive system > Large intestine > Fecal | place... | reverse complement strand
CCGATCAGCGTCCCCGCCGTTCGGCTACCGCGTCCCGCGACGCGGTTGCCGATCACGCCACCAGCCACCGCGCCGATCGCCGCGCCGCCCACGCCATTGTCGCGTGGCCTGTCGTCCACATCGTCATAGCCGCCTTCATAGCGATCCCATGCGATACCGGAGCGGTGATCGTAGACGCGGCCATAGCGGTCGGTCATGACCGCATCGTCATAATAGCGCGACCAGCCATAGCCGGGCGGCGGCACGGGGAGGCCGTAGGTGCTGTAGCTCGGAATATAATAAGTGGAACTGGCCCAGTAGCGCGGTAGCACATAGCCATAGACGGGACGGCGATAGGCAGCCCAGCCGCCCGGTGCTCTCCAGCCGGCATGCCAGCGACCCTGATGGCGCGTACCCCAGCGGGCGCCAGTCCCGCTCCATGCTCCGGGACGCGTGCTATGCCATGCCCCCGTTCGAGACCCTGTCCAGCTTCTGCCGCCGGTCGAAATGGAACTACCTGCTGTCGTGGTGACGGCAGAAGCGCTTCCCGCAGCGGCGGCGGGCATGGATGTGAGCGACAGTCCGATGCCAGCGCCAACGATGAAAATGCTGCGGATCGGCATATGGCAACGCTCCCTGCTCATGACGCCCAAGCTGAAAGGGCCGGCACTGTTAACGCGTCGTTTAGCATCGCGATCCGCGCAAATCCATGTGATCACACGGACAAGATTGTCCTGAATCGGGGCAGGGGGCGTGTTCGAATGGGCCGTTACGACAGCGCCTCAGCGACCGATGCTGCCAGCCGTTCCAGCCCCTGTGCATCCTGCGTATCGAACCGGGCCGGGGTCGGGCTGTCGAGGTCGATCACGGCAAGCAACTTTCCATCGCGAACTACCGGCACCACGATTTCTGACGCGCTCGCAGCGTCGCAGGCGATGTGCCCGGGAAAGGCATGAACATCGGCGACCAACTGCGTTTCCAGAGTTGCCGCTGCCGCCCCGCACACGCCTCGCCCGACAGGAATGCGGATGCAGGCGGGCTTGCCCTGGAACGGGCCGAGCACCAACTCGCCGTCCACATGCCGATAGAAGCCCGCCCAGTTGAGGTCGGGAAGGAATTGCCAGATCAGGGCGGCGACGTTGGCCATGTTGGCTATGGCGTCCCTCTCGCCCTTCATGACCGCGCCAGCCGCAAAAATCAGGTCGGCGTACAGCGTTGCCTTTCCGGCGGGCGTATCGGCAGGTGAAGAGGGTGCGAAGTCGAACATCACCTGGCTATAGCGTCCGGCCGGATCCAATGCGAGCGCCGCCGAGGAGGTCGTTCAGCCCATTACCAGCGACCGGAAGACGATGCCGAGTCCGATCATGCTCCCGAGGAAGACGAAGGTGCGCACGACCGGCACACCAAAGCCGTAGAGCGGGAGATAGACGATACGCGCGCCCAGCCACAGCCAACCCCCGATCGCCGTCCACTCGCTTGTCCGTCCTGCGACGACGACGCCCAACAGCACGATGATGGCGATCGGATAGGTTTCGAGGAAATTGGCCTGCGCGCGGATCAAGCGGCCGCCGAGCGGATCGAGCGGCGGCAGCGTCTCGTCCCGCGCGCCCACATTCCACTTCGTGCCATATTGCTTGGTACGCACATGCGCTGCGGCAAAGATATGCACGAGGAGCAGAACGCAGCTCCAGGCCAGAATCGTCAGTTCCACAGGCATATCTTGTCCCTCCCTCATGGCGTTTGCCGCCAGAGGAGCGAAACGTGCCTGCCGCTTTTCCGATCCGCAAGGACTTTAGAAAGCGGGCTGGTTCGCCGGATCGTCCGGGTCGACGGTGGGCGGCGCGGGCACGGCCGAAACCGGCGAGTGAATACCGCATTCAACCTTGTCCCACCCACGCCAGCGACCAGCGCGCGGATCTTCGCCCGGTTGGACCTTCGACGTGCAGGGTTCGCAGCCTATCGACAAATAGCCCTGCGCCTCCAGCGGGTGCCGTGGCAGGTCATGCGCCTCGAACCAGGCTTCCAGATCGGTCTTCGTCCAATCGCCCAACGGATTGATCTTCAGCCGGCCGTCCTCGACCTCGAAACGGGGCAGGTTCTGGCGCGTCACCGACTGGAACGCCTTGCGCCCCGAAATCCACGCGTCCAGCCCCTCTTTGGCGCGCCGCATCGGCTCGACCTTGCGCAGGTCGCAGCAGCCATCGGGATCGTAGGACCAGCGCAGGCCCGTTTCGTCCTTCGCCGCCAGAACGGCCGCGTCTGGAACGATCGCGCGGCTGTTTGAAAAGCCTAATCGCTCTATAAGTGTCTCACGATAAGCCAATGTTTCTTCGAACATTTTCCCGGTATCGACGAAAATAACCGGAATCGACTGGTCGGCCTTCGCCACCAGGTCGAGCAGGACCGCACTTTCGGTTCCGAAAGACGAAACGATGCCGACATTCCCGGCCAGCCCCTCGGCAAATACCGCCTTGAGCATGTCGAGCGAGTCGATGCCCTCGAAGCGCGCGTTGAGCGCATCGGCTTCCGCCTGCGTAAAGGCGGGCCGGGCGTCGATGACATCGATCCTGCGGGCGGCTTCAGCCATTTATTTTCTCCGGGTGCCGCTTGGCCCATACCGGCGCGCGGCCATCGATCGCCTTTTGGTAGACGTCGGAATAGCGGTTAAGCGCGCGCTCGACGGCGGCATCGTCAAGCGGCTTGTTCGGTCGAAAGCTGTCAAAGCCACATCGCCGCATCGCGACGATCTGATCCACCAGAACATCGCCGACTGCGCGCAGTTCGCCACTATAGCCCGCTTCCCGCAGGATGCGCGCCGCCGAATAGCCGCGCCCGTCGCCATAAGCGGGGAAGTTGACCTCCACCACCGACAGCCGGTCAAGATAGGGCAGCAGCTCGCGCGGTTCTTCACCCGGTTCGATCCGCACAGCCGTGGCGTTGGACTGGCCGGTGAAAGCCTCGACCGTCACCGCCGGCTCCTGGCCCGCTTCACCTTCGCGGAAGGACAGAAATTCAGCCATAGATCGCTTCCTTGAAAGGCTTCATGCCGATGCGGCGGTAGGTGTCGAGGAACCGCTCGCCCTCGCTGCGTTGCGCAAGATAAATGTCCGTGACCTTCTCGATCGCGTCGACAACGCCATCCTCGGAAAAGCCGGGACCGGTGATCTGACCGAGCGAGGCGTCCTCCGCGCCCGAACCGCCGAGCAGCAACTGGAAATTCTCCACGCCCTTACGGTCGACGCCCAATATGCCGATATGTCCGGCATGATGGTGGCCGCAGGCATTGATGCAGCCCGAAATCTTGAGCTTCAACTCGCCCAGTTCGGCCTGTCGTTCCGCCGCCGCAAAGCGCTGCGCGATCTTCTGCGCCAGCGGGATCGAGCGGGCGTTTGCAAGCGCGCAATAATCAAGGCCCGGGCAGGCGATGATGTCGGTGATGAGGTCGAGATTGGCTTCCGCAAGACCAGCCTCGTCCAGCGCCTGCCAGATGGCGGGAAGATCGGCAATTTTCACATGGGGTAGAACCAGATTCTGCGCATGCGTCACCCGCAGCTCGTCAAGCGAATAGCGTTCGGCCAGATCGGCAACCAGCTCGATCTGCTCGGCCGACGCGTCGCCCGGAATGCCCGTCAACGGCTTCAGGCTGATATTGACGATCGCATAGCCCGGCGCCTTGTGCGCGGCGACCTGCCGATCGACCCAAAGCGCGAAGCCCGGATCGCTGCGGTCGATTTCTTTCGACAAACCCGCTTCATAGGCTGGCGGCGCGAAGAAGGCGCGGATCCGGTCCAGTTCCTCGACCGGCGGGTTGAGGCCCAGCGTCCGCATGTGGGCGAACTCCTCCTCCACCTGACGGCGATATTCATCGACGCCGATCTCATGGACCAGGATCTTGATGCGCGCCTTATACTTGTTGTCGCGGCGACCATGGCGATTATAGACGCGCAGGCACGCCTCCAGATAAGAAACGATCTCATCTTCCGCGACGAAGTCCCTGATAAGGGGCGCAACCATGGGCGTGCGGCCCATGCCACCACCGGCATAGACTTCCGCCCCGATGGCGCCATCGCGCACTACCAGCTTGAGCCCGATATCGTGCAGGCGCATCGCCGCGCGATCATCCTCGCTCGCCACGACCGCGATCTTGAACTTGCGCGGCAGGTAGGTGAACTCCGGGTGGAAGCTCGACCATTGACGCAGCAGCTCGGCCCAAGGGCGGGGATCGGTCACCTCGTCGGCGGCGACGCCGGCATATTGATCGGACGAGATATTGCGAATGCAGTTACCGCTGGTCTGGATCGCGTGCATTTCGACCGTCGCCAGTTCGGCAAGAATATCAGGCGCATCGCCGAGCTTGATCCAATTATATTGGAGGTTCTGCCGCGTCGTGAAATGACCATAGCCCCGGTCGTATTTACGTGCGATCTCACCCAGCTTGCGCATCTGTCGACCCGACAGCGTGCCATAAGGGATGGCGACGCGCAGCATATAGGCGTGCAGCTGCAAGTAGAGGCCGTTCATCAGCCGCAGCGGCTTGAACTGATCTTCGGTCAGTTGACCGGTCAGGCGGCGCTGCACCTGATCGCGAAACTCCTCGACGCGGGCATCGACGATCGACTGGTCATAGCTGTCATAACGATACATGGTTCAGATCACCCAATTGCCGGCGTCGGCGTCATGCGGTTTCAGGGTCAGGTCGGGTCGCACCGTCGGGCCAAGCGCGCGGATGCGGTCTTTGATATGGGCAGGGCGGATGCCGTCATCGCCCACGGTGGCGTCGATCACATAGGCGCCCACGACGCGCAGCCCGGCTTCCTCGGTTCGCACCAGCTCTTCGCCCCTATCACCGACGTCGACGCAATCCTGGACCTGCCGCGACCAGCCATCACCTGCCCACCAGATGACGTCCCCCGTCACAAGATCGTTGCCCGTCAATATCTTCACCCACCAATCTCCGATAATGTCTCAGCCTGCGCATTCCATGTCGCAAGCGCATCCTGCGCCAGCGCATAGGCCGCAACATCCCCGACCACAATCAGGGCCGGACTCTTGATCTCCTCGCGCACGACCATGTCGCCCAGATCGGCGAGCAAGGTGCGGAGCGTCCGCATATCGGCGCGTGTACCGTTCTCGATCACCGCGACCGGTAGAGCAGGGGATACGCCGTCCGCCATCAGCTTGTCGGCGATGTCGCTCGCTGTCGCGACGCCCATATAGATTACCAACGTGCGGCCCTTGCCAGCAAGTCCGGACCAATCCTGCTCCGTCAGCCCCTTGCACTGACCCGCCACGAAGCTGACCGCGCTCGATGCCGCGCGATGTGTCAGGGGAAGTTGCGCCTGGGCCGCGCAGCCGATCGCCGCACTGATGCCGGGCACGACATCGACCGGCACGCCTGCTTCGCGCAGTGCCTCTACTTCCTCGCCGCCACGGCCGAAAATGAACGGATCGCCTCCCTTCAACCGCACGACCGAGCGCCCCTCGCGTGCCAGCGACACGAGCAGGGCATTAATACCCTCCTGCGGCATGGAATGGCGGCTGCGCTGTTTGGCGACGGAGATGTGCTCGGCTTCGGGCGACGCCAGCGCGATGATCGCGTCCGACACCAGCCCGTCATGAACGATCACATCGGCCCCAGCGATCAGGCGCGCGGCGCGCACCGTCAGCAGATCGGGATCGCCCGGACCCGCGCCCACAAGGTGGACGGTCGATGGAAAGTCTTGTGCCATGATCGCCAGATGGCGCACCGGCCGCGTCCATTCAATCGAGAAAGCATATGCAGGGGTTTAGCAAATCTTGCCCGTACACAGCGCCGGTCGGGGCGCCGGCCTAGAATTCGAAGTCCAGCTCTTCCATCTCGTCCGGCTCGCTACGAGCTGACTCGATCCACTCGCGCATGAGCAACCAGGCGTTGCTCGTCGCGCAATATTCAGCGGCCGTGGGTGAGAGTCTTACCGCATATGTCAGGAAACGCTGCGCGACGGGCGCGAACATAGCGTCGGCCACGGTCGGTGCATCGCCAAAGAGCCAAGGACCGCCATAGGTGGACAGGCATTCTTCCCAGATCGTCTCGATCCGCTCGATATCCGGCTTGGCGCCCGGAAACAGCGGGAATTTCTCGTGCCGCATTTTAAGATTCATGGGCAGCGCGGATCGCAGATTGGCGAAACCGGAATGGATCTCGCCCGACACCGACCGGCAATGCGCGCGCGCGGCGCGATCGGCCGGATACATGCAGGCATCCGGATAAAGCTCGTGCAGATATTCAGCGATCGCGAGCGTATCCCACACACTCGCGCCCTCATGCGTGAGACGGGGGACCAGCACGGAAGGAGAGAGCAGCAGCAGTTCGGCGCGCGTGCCGGGATCTTCGATGCCAATCAGCGTCTCATTCACGTCGAGCCCGGCCAGGCGGCACAGCAGCCACCCCCGCAGCGACCATGAAGAGTAGTTTTTGCTCGACAGAGTAAGTTCTGCGACCGACATGCCGTCCTCCCTCAGATTGGACTATCTTCCATCATTGATGATGCGGTGCAACATAAATTGGTTATATGTGTTGTTGGGGTAAAGGCGAATCAGTTCGCTAAAGCGGATTAAGGCGCGAATGTGACGATGCAGATGCTGTACAGCGGATATCAGGCGGTGAGCGACATGCTCGCGCCTGCACGTTTTCTGGCCGAGACGGCGGTCAGCGTGCGCGACAGCCTAGCGCCGCTATCCAACTGGCCGATGACACGGCGCATGTTCGCCCTGGCCGATGTGTTTCAGGGCGCGCGGCTCACCCACCATCGCCCACCCTATGCCATTGACACAGTGCGCAGCGGCAATTCCACCGTGTCCGTGCGGGAGGAGGTCGCTCTCGACCTGCCGTTCGGGAGCCTGCTGCATTTCGTGAAGGATGAAGTCGACGCGCCGCAGCCCCGCGTGCTGGTCGTGGCGCCGTTGTCCGGTCACTTCTCGACGCTGCTGCGCAACACGGTCGAAACGCTGTTGCAGGACCATGACGTCTATATCACCGATTGGAAGAATGCGCGCGACGTTCCCGCTGCGGCCGGCCGCTTCGGCTTCGAAGATTATGTCGACTATGTGATCACCTTCTTCCAGGAGATGGGGCCGGGTTCGCATTTGCTTTCGGTCTGCCAGCCTTGCGTGCCTGCCCTTGCGGCCGTCGCGCTGATGTCTGAGGACAAGGACCCCGCAACCCCGCGCTCCATGACGCTCATGGCCGGCCCCATCGATACGCGCGTTGCGCCCACCGTGGTCAATGAACTAGCCAATGAAAAGCCGATCGAATGGTTCGAGCGGACGCTGATCAGTACCGTTCCGTTTCGCTTCGCGGGTGCGGGGCGTCGCGTTTATCCGGGTTTTCTTCAGCTTTCTGCCTTCATGTCGATGAACCTGGCGCGGCACAGCGCGCAAAATCGCGAGCTGTATCAGTTGCTTGCCGATGGCCATGAAGAGGATGCGCAAAAGATAAAGGATTTCTATGCCGAATATTTCGCGGTGCTGGACATGACGGCCGAATTCTATCTCGAAACCGTTGACCGGGTCTTTCAGCGCACCCTGCTGGCGAAGGGCGAGCTCATGCATCGCGGCCGCGTGGTCGATTGCGGCGCGATCCGTCGCACGGCGCTGTTGACGGTGGAGGGGGAGCGCGACGATGTCTGCGCCGTCGGGCAGACGGCGGCCGCGCACACGCTCTGCACCAGCCTCCGCCCCCATTTCAAACGCCACCACCTTCAGCCGGGTGTAGGCCATTATGGCGTCTTTTCAGGCAGCAAATGGGAAAAGCAGGTCTACCCCCAGGTCCGCAACATGATCCTGGCGATGAACTGAGGCCGCAGCCCGCTCAGCTTTCGGGCCGCGTCCAAATCCATGTCCCGCCGATCAGCGCTGCGGCGAGCGGCACGAGAAACCATGGGAAGGGCGAGAAGAGCAGGGCCAGTACCGCGCTGAAGGCGAAGGCGCCCAGCGCCGCCTGCTTGCCCCGACGGCTGATCGCGCCGCGTTCGCGCCAGCGACGGATATGCGGTCCGAAATGGCGATGGTCGAGCAGCCGCGCCTCAAGTCGTGGATCTGACCGCGCAAAGCAGAAGGCGGCCAGGATCATGAACGGGACGGTCGGCAGCAGCGGCAGGAGAGCACCGATCGCACCAAGTCCGAGCGACAGGAAGCCCCCGGCGAGATAGAGCTGCCGCCGCATTACCCCGCCGGCAGCCGCAGCCGCGCCATCAGGCCGCCCAGATCCTCGCTCTCCTCCAGCGCGACCGTGCCACCATAAATCTCGGCAACGTCGCGCACGATGGCAAGGCCAAGCCCGGTGCCCGGCTTCCCCGAATCGAGCCGCACGCCGCGATCGAAAATCCGCTCGCGCTCGTCCTCCGGAATGCCGGGACCGTCATCCTCGACCAATATCTCTATCATGTCGCCGCTGCGGACGACGGTCGCGAACACGCTTCCGCCACCATATTTTGCTGCATTTTCGATGAGGTTGCCCAGCATCTCGTCAAGATCCTGCCGCTCCGTGCGCACCGACGCGCTCTTGTCGCCATCCATGTCGATGCGCGCCGCCGTATACAGTCTGCCCACCGCACGCTCCACCGCTTCGAGGCTGGGCCACACCTCGGCGCGGCTCTGGGCGGCGCCACGCCGCCCGATTGCGCGCGCCCGGGCGAGATGATGGTCGACCTGCCGCCGCATCGTGGTCGCCTCGCGGATCACGGTGTCGCTGAGGTGAGGGGACTGCGCCGTCGCATCGTTCATGATGACTGTCAGCGGCGTCTTGAGCGCGTGGGCGAGGTTGCCCGCATGGGTCCTCGCCTCTTCCGCCTGCCGTTCATTATGGGCAAGCAGCGCGTTCAGTTCCTCGACCATCGGCAGCACTTCGGTGGGCATGGGCTCGACCACGCGGTTCTGTTCGCCTGCGCGCATGCGCACAATCTCCCGGCGCACCTTGCGCAAGGGGCGCAGGCCATAAAGCGTCTGAAGCGTCGCTAGCACGATGAGGCCGATCGCCAATATCGCAAAGCTGTTGAACAGCGTCGTGCGCAGCGTCTTGATCTGCGCGTTCAGGCCCGCGCGCGCCTGTGCCACCATGAACATCCAGCGGGTTTCGGACCCCGGCAGCACCACCGTCCGCTCCATGATGCGCAGGTCTTCGCCGGGAAACTGCTTGCTGTCATAGACATGGAAGCCGTTGTCCAGATGGTCCTGCGGCGCCCTCAGCGCGCGGTCCCAGAGCGAGCGGGACCGCCAGTCCTCATGCCCCTTGGCGCTGATCTGATAATAAAGGCCGCTATTGGGCTCGAGAAAGCGCTGGTCGGCGAGCTGGCGGTTGAACAGGACTTCGCCATCCGGCCCGATCTCCGCGACCGCGATCATCGCGGTCAGCACATAGTTCATGCCGTCATCGAAATTGCGCGTGATCGCGTCGCTCAGCACGCGGTCGAGCGCGACGCCCCCGCCCAGCAGCAGGACGCTGATCCATAGCGCCGCAATGCCGATCATGCGCCGGGAAAGCGAACCTGTCGAGCGAACCGTCGCGGGGGCCATGGGGGCGGTCATCGGCCGCTATGCAGACGCAATGACCGCCGCGCCGACTCGGACGAGCGCAACGCGCGGCTCAACGCCTGTCGGTCGCGTGCGTCAACGCCCCGGTTCGTCGAGACTATAGCCCAGGCCCCGAATCGTGGTGATGACGTCGGCGCCCAGTTTCTTGCGGATGCGCGTGACGAAGACCTCGATCGTGTTGGAGTCGCGGTCGAAATCCTGATCGTAAATATGTTCGATCAGCTCGGTGCGGCTGACGACCTTGCCTTTGTGATGAAGCAGGTAGGACAGCAGCTTATATTCCTGCGCGGTCAGCTTCACCGGATCGCCCTTGAGGGTCACCTTGCCCGACCGCGTGTCGAGGCGGACATCGCCGGCGATCAGTTCGCTCGACGCGTTGCCCGACGCACGGCGGATTAGCGCGCGCAGGCGGGCGATCAGTTCTTCGGACTGGAAGGGCTTGGCGAGATAATCGTCCGCGCCCGCGTCGAGGCCAGCCACCTTGTCCGACCAGCTGTCGCGCGCGGTCAGCACCAGGACGGGAAACGCCTTTCCATCCTTGCGCCAGCGATCGAGCACGGTCAGCCCATCGATGGTCGGCAGACCAAGGTCGAGCACGATCGCGTCATAGCTTTCCGTCGATCCGAGGAAATGCCCGTCCTCGCCATCGGTAGCGAGATCGACAGCGTAACCCGCGCCCTCCAGCGTGTTGCGGAGCTGCTGCCCCAGGCTCGGTTCATCTTCAACGATCAACAGACGCATGCAAGCCTGCCCTTTGATTTCTATGTGGACGCGTCAGCGCGCCCAGCCGGTTATATCGCCGGTGCGGCCATCCGCATCAACCCAGACGACCTTGCCATCTCTAACATATTTTAATCGATACCGGTTGGATGAGGGATCGAACTCGCTGCCCACATAGGTCGCTCCGCCCATCTGTGCGTCCACCCGGCGCTTGATCATCGAAAAGGGCATGACGTGCCCGTCCAGCATGGCACGGCGTGCGGCATTCTGTTCGTGCTGCCGGTCGCGCGCATCAACGGTGGACGGCTGGACCATGGCGAAAGCCGCCACCATTCCGAAACCCGCAATCTTGGCTTTGAGCGTCATGTTCATGGGTTTTGCATATGCGCAAGCCATTGAACAGGTGGTGAATGATGCGGCGGACTGTTCGCCCGCCGCATCATGATAAGTTATTTTTCCAGCGCGTACTGCACGGTCAGGGTCACCGATGCGCTGACCTGGCCCGGCTCGACCGGGGTGGCGGCGTCGGCCTTGAAGCGCTGGGCCGTCACGGCGATGGGCATGGGGGGCGTCCCGCCACTGTTGCTTTCCGAGATCGACACGAGTCGCGCGCTGCGAAAGCCTGCAGCCTGCGCATAATAATCCGCTTGCGCCTTAGCCGTACGCAGCGCTTGGCCCCGCGCCTGGACGATCAGCGGCGAGGGGTCATCAATCGTGAAGGTCGGCCCGTTGAGGTTGGTCGCGCCCGCCTGCACCATCGCATCGAGCAAGGTGCCGACACGCTTGACGTCCCGCAGCTTCACGGTGAGCTGGTTCGATGCCTCATACCCGATGAAGCGCGGGCCGGCGGGCTGGTTCGCGCGGTCGCTATAATCATATTGCGCCGAGAGATTGATGCCGCTGGTCTGAATATCCTTCTTGGCGATTCCCGCCTTTGCGAGCGCGTCGATCAGGCGCGTGGTCTTGGCGGCATTGTCCTGCATCGCCTGTTGCGCGGTCTGCGCGCGGCTCTGCA
>Ga0233380_1001312_pt1 | contig 11290 bp, 8 predicted proteins | sample ElkDunMinimDraft_9_FD_191541 | JGI IMG/M metagenome (GOLD analysis project Ga0233380, IMG submission 191541) | Fecal eukaryotic communites from dung pellets of Tule Elk in California, USA - Elk Dung F36 | ecosystem: Host-associated > Mammals > Digestive system > Large intestine > Fecal | place... | reverse complement strand
CGGATGCCCTGAGCGAGTTCAATGCCCCCGTGGCGGCTGCGCTGGATCTGCTGGAGGAGATCACCGCCTGGGTGCAGGAGGCAGCGGCGACGAACCCCGACGAGACAGGCGCGGCATCGGTGCCCTACCTTCGTCTCTTCACGCTGGTGCTGTATGGCTACATGTGGGGGAGGATGGTGGCAGTGGCGGACAGCGCCCTGCAGCAGGCGGGCTCCGAGGCGGCATTCTACGATGCCAAGCTCAAGACTGCCCGCTTCTTCATGGCACGGGTGCTGCCACAATGCCGCTCACTGGCGGACGAGATCAGGGGAGGAAGTGCGGTGCTGATGTCCCTGGAGCCCGAGCAGTTCTAGGCAGATTTCGCAGAGACATAGCAGAGTTATTCAGAGGCTCCCTAGATCACCCACTCTATGGCATCGGTAATGACCGACTCGTATTCTTCCAGAGGCTCCTGCTTTTCACCGACGATGATCAGGTTGCCGTCACCAAAGGGAATGATCTTGCCCTGGTAGCGAGGGTCGTTCACGTTGAACTTCTTGCTCACCGGCGAGCTCTTGACGATGATGACCGACACCGAGCCCTGGGTACCCTTGAGCACGATATGCGCGCCGCGACCGGAGGGCGGGATGTTGCAGTCATTGGCGAACTTGATGTGCATCGACTTGATCGCCTCTCCGTCACGCAGGGCACCGCCGGCATCGGCGATCACACTCCTGATCTGTTCAAGGTCGATGTCGTCGACGTCCAGGTTGTAGCGTGACTCCTCGCGCACCACGTGTTGCAGCACATTGTCGTGAAACTGCAGGTCGGCAGCACTGAGCTCGTCGCTGCGCAGCGCTACGGTCAGCGTGACCGCAACGGCCAGCACCAGGCTGGCTGCCAGCGCGAAATAGCGTCGCAGGGATGTCCCCTGGGCGGGGGCTGCTGCCACGGGAGCGGACTTGTGGTGATGGAGCATCGCTACCTGGGCTGCGGGTGCGCTCGACTGTGCCAGCAGTCTGGCTGCCAGGCCGGCCGGCACCGCCACGGATCGCAGGGCGGCTGCAACCTCACTGTCGCGGGCGGCCAGCTCCAGTAGCCACTGCGTGCGCTCCGCACTGGCAGCACTGGCAGCAAGAAAGTCGGGATCCTGGTCGTGAGGGTTTGCCAGGGCGCGTTTTCTGAATTCGAGATCATCCATCACAGTCAGACCTTGTCAGCGGGTTTGTCACCATCAATTATCGGATTCATCCTCCGGGATGGCGTCATCGCCAGGAAGGAATATGAGTTTCAGCTTACTGCGGGCCCTGAATAGCCGTGTCATTACCGTGTTGTTGTTCAGGTTCAATATCTCGGCTATTTCCTTGCCGCTGAATCCGCCAATGACCTGCAATAGCAGCGGTTCCCGGTAATCCTTGTCGAGCTTTGCTATGGCCTCGTGCAGCAACCTGCGATCCAGGCGCTGATCAGGTTCGTTGTCATCGGAGTCCGCAATGGACTGATCCTCGATATCGACGAGATCGGGGCGGTAGCGTTCGTACAGTCTGGCGTTTTCCCTTCTGAGGATGGTAAACAGCCAGGCTTTGGCAGCCTTGTCGTTCTGCAGGCTGTCCAAAGACCGCCATGCACGCAAAAAAGTTTCCTGAACCAGGTCCTCTGCCAGCGCACTGTTCTTGCACAGCCAGTACGCATAGCGATAGACGTCCTGATACAGCTCGTTGACCAGAGCTTCGTAGCGCTCCTGCTTATGTCTATCGTCCAAGACCGGGTTGTCGCTCATTTCTTTCGTGATACCAATGGAGCTCAGCTGTTGTTTTTTTCTGACAAATCAAGGAAATCTGCAGGCTTTTCCGGGTATGCCAGCCGAGAGCCGAGTTTGCCCCAAACAAGACAAAGGCGGCAAGTCATTTACAAGATGGCTATAATCGCATCCCCACATAGGAGTTGAGTAGAGACATGACAGCAATAGCGATAGCCGGAGTGGCTGGGCGGATGGGCAAGACCTTGGTGGAGGCCATCGCGCAGAGTGAAGAGGATCTGCAGGTCGTTGCCGGCAGCGTGCTGGCAGATGATCCCGCGCTGGGCATGGATATTGGACTGCTGTCCGGAGTGGGCCCTCTGGGTGTGCAGACCGTCAGCGATCTCGCTACCCAGGCGGACGTCTTCGACGTGCTTATCGATTTCACCTCGCGGGAGTCCACCCTCGCCAATCTGCAGTTGTGCAGGGAACAGGGCAAGGCCATCGTGATTGGCACCACCGGTTTTTCCGAGGATGAGAAGCAGATCATCCAGGCCGCTGGCAAGGACATTCCCGTGGTGTTCGCCCCTAACATGAGTGTAGGAGTCAATCTCTGTCTGCGCCTGCTGGACATGGCTGCCCGCGCGCTGGGAGACGATTTCGATGTGGAGATCGTGGAAGCGCACCATCGCTTCAAAAAGGACTCGCCTTCGGGCACCGCCCTGCGCATGGGCGAGGTGGTGGCCTCGGCCCTGGGCCGTAATCTGCAGGAGGTCGCCGTCTATGGTCGTGAAGGCATGAGCGACGAGCGAGACCGCAAGACCATCGGTTTTGCCACTATGCGGGCGGGCGACGTGGTGGGAGATCACACCGTGATCTTCGCTGGCATGGGGGAGCGTATCGAGATTACCCACAAGGCCAGCAGCCGCATGACTTTTGCGCGCGGAGCGGTGCGCGCGGCCGCCTGGCTTGCCGGCAGGGAGCCGGGGCTGTACTCCATCGACGATGTGCTGTTCGGGGAGGCGTAACCGCCTGGCGGTGCCGCCATGTCGTCTTTCCACAGCCTGTCAAAAGGTTATCAACAGGTTTTCAACAGCTCTCTTCGATAGACACCCGAGGGCCCTTGCGCGTATAATGCGGCCTCAGTATGTTTACATCTGAGCACAGTACGGAATTCACAAGAGCGGAATGAAGCGCAAGTTTCATTCCGCTTTTTTTCACCCGTACTCGGCCCCCCCCAGCAGGAGATAACATTGAGTAATCGAGCAGTACTGGCATTGGAAGATGGCAGTATATTCCGAGGCCGCGCCATCGGAGCGCAGGGTGTTTCCAGTGGAGAGGTGGTTTTCAACACATCCATGACCGGTTATCAGGAGATCCTGACCGACCCCTCCTACGCGCGGCAGATTGTCACGCTGACCTATCCCCACATCGGCAGTACCGGCACCAATGCCGAGGACAATGAGTCCAATGCCGTCTGGGCCGCCGGGCTGATCATCCGGGATCTCCCGCTGCTGGCCAGCAACTGGCGTAACGAAGAGGATCTCGAGGATTTCCTGAAGCGCAATAATGTCGTGGCCATTGCCGATATCGACACCCGCAGGCTCACCCGTCTGCTGCGGGACAAGGGACCGCTCAACGGCTGCCTGCTCACCGGCGAGGCGCTGGAGCAGGGCGGTGAGGAGAAGGCGCTGGCCGAGGCCCGTGGGTTCCCCGGCATGAAGGGCATGGACCTGGCAAAAGTCGTATCGACCACCGAGCCTTACGAGTGGAATGAGGGGCTGTGGCAATGGGGCGAAGGTCATCCGGTGCTGCAGCACGAGAAGCCCTTCCACGTAGTGGCCTATGATTTCGGCGTCAAACGCAACATCCTGCGCATGCTGGCGCAGCGCAACTGCCGCATCACGGTGGTGCCCGCACAGACCACCGCTGCGGAGGCCCTGGCCCTGAACCCTGATGGCATCTTTCTGTCCAATGGTCCTGGCGATCCCGAGCCCTGCGACTACGCCATCGAGGCAACCCGTGAGTTCCTGGCCCGCGAGATTCCCGTGTTCGGGATCTGCCTGGGATGCCAGATCCTGGCGCTGGCCTGTGGCGCACAGACCATCAAGATGCGTCTGGGTCATCACGGCGGCAACCACCCGGTGCAGCACATTGAGGAGGGTTCGGTCATGATCACCAGCCAGAACCATTGCTTCGCGGTGGACGAGGAGACCCTGCCGGCCACTCTCAAGGCAACCCATCGCTCTCTGTTCGACGGAACGCTGCAGGGCATCGAGCACCGCGAGAAACCGGCATTCGCCTTCCAGGGACACCCGGAAGCAGGCCCCGGTCCGCATGACATCGCGCAGCTCTTCGAGCATTTCATCGGTCTGATGGAAAAGAGCGCCGGTCGCTAGGAACAAATTCCGGTCCGGCGCCACTGGCTGTCCGGACCGCTGTTACTCAACCCGCTGCCCCTGCCTCTTCGAGACGGGAGGCGCCGCCAAGACCTACGGTTCGAATATGCCAAAACGATCAGACATAAGCAGTATCCTCATCCTCGGCGCCGGTCCCATCGTGATCGGCCAGGCCTGTGAGTTCGACTACTCCGGCGCCCAGGCCTGCCAGGCCCTGCGGGAGGAAGGCTATCGGGTGATTCTGGTGAACTCCAACCCGGCCACGATCATGACCGACCCCGCCATGGCCGATGCCACTTACATCGAGCCGGTGACCTGGCAGATCGTCGAAAAGATCATCGCCAAGGAGCGCCCCGACGCGATCCTGCCGACCATGGGCGGGCAGACCGCGCTGAACTGCGCGCTCGATCTGGATCGTCACGGCGTACTGGCCAAGTACGACGTCGAACTGATCGGTGCCAGCTCCGAAGCCATCGACAAGGCGGAAAACCGCGAGCTGTTCGACAGGGCAATGCGTTCCATCGGTTTGGAGACCCCGGCCCACGGCCTGGCCCACAACATGGACGAAGCCTTCGAGGCCCTCGACAAGGTGGGCTTCCCCTGCATCATCCGTCCATCATTCACGCTCGGTGGCAGCGGTGGCGGTATCGCCTACAACAAGGAAGAGTTCATCGAGATCTGTTCCCGCGGACTGGAGCTGTCCCCCAATAACGAGCTGCTCATCGATGAGTCGCTGATCGGCTGGAAGGAATACGAGCTCGAGGTCGTGCGCGATCGCAAGGATAACTGCATCATCGTCTGTACCATTGAGAACTTCGACGCCATGGGTGTGCACACTGGCGATTCGATCACGGTGGCCCCTTCCCAGACGCTGACTGACAAGGAGTATCAGATCCTGCGCAACGCGGCGATTGCCGTGCTGCGTGAGATCGGCGTGGAGACCGGCGGATCCAACGTACAGTTCGGCATGAATCCACGCACCGGGCGCGTCGTCATTATCGAGATGAACCCGCGGGTATCGCGCTCCTCCGCCCTGGCGTCCAAGGCGACTGGCTTCCCCATTGCCCGTGTGGCCGCCAAGCTGGCGATCGGCTATACCCTCGACGAGCTGCGCAACGAAATCACCGGAGGCGCCACGCCTTCCTCTTTCGAGCCGAGCATCGACTACGTCGTGACCAAGATTCCGCGTTTCACCTTTGAGAAATTCCCGGAAACCAATGACCGCATCACGACCCAGATGAAATCCGTGGGCGAGGTGATGGCGATCGGCCGCACCTTCCAGGAGTCCATCCAGAAGGCGCTGCGTGGTCTGGAAGTGGGTGTTTCGGGGTTCGATCCCATTCTCGACACCGGAGTCAGCGATGCGCTGGACCAACTCAAGCGCGAATTGATGGATGCCGGTGGCGAGCGTGTCTGGTACATCGCCGACGCCTTCCGTCAGGGCTGGAGCGTGGAAACGGTGGCGGAGCTGACTGGCGTCGACCCCTGGTTCCTCGTGCAGATCGAAGACCTGATGAAGGAAGAGCAGCACATCGGTACCCTGACGCTGCAGGACCTGGACAAGGCGGCACTGTTCCGGCTGAAGCAGAAGGGCTTCTCCGACTCCCGCCTGGCAGTCCTGCTGTCCGTGCCGGAAGAGGAAGTCCGTCAGCTGCGTCACGCCTTCGACATGCGTCCCGTGTACAAGCGGGTGGACACCTGCGCCGCGGAGTTCGTCTCGACTACGGCCTACATGTACTCCACCTACGAGGAAGAGTGCGAAGCGCTACCATCCGATCGCCGCAAGATCATGGTGCTGGGAGGCGGACCCAACCGTATCGGCCAGGGCATCGAGTTCGATTATTGCTGTGTGCATGCGGCGCTTGCCATGCGCGAGGACGGTTACGAGACCATCATGGTCAACTGCAACCCGGAGACAGTGTCCACTGACTACAATATTTCCGACCGTCTGTACTTCGAGCCTGTCACTTTCGAGGACGTCCTCGAGATCGTCCAGCTGGAGAAGCCGGAAGGCGTGATCGTACAGTTTGGCGGTCAGACACCGCTGAACCTGGCGACGCGACTGGAGGCAGCGGGTGTCCCGATTATCGGCACCTCCCCCGACGCCATCGACCGCGCCGAGGACCGTGAGCGCTTCCAGCAGATGATCCAGAAGCTGGGGCTCAAACAGCCTCCCAACTGCATCGTGCGCAGCATCGAGGAGAGCATTGAGGCGGCCGAGCAGATCAGCTATCCGCTGGTGGTGCGTCCCTCCTACGTGCTGGGCGGTCGTGCCATGGAGATCGTCTACAACGAGGAAGAGCTGCGCCGCTACATGCGCACGTCCGTCAAGGTGGGCAACGAGAGCCCCGTGCTGCTCGACTACTTCCTCAACTCCGCCATCGAGATCGATGTGGATCTGGTCAGCGACGGCAAGCAGGTCGTGGTTGGCGCGATCATGCAGCACATCGAGCAGGCAGGCGTGCACTCCGGCGACTCGGCCTGTTCGCTACCACCCTACAACCTGCCGATGGATGTGCAGAACCGCATTCGCGAGCAGGTGACCAGCCTGGCCGTTGAGCTCGGCGTTGTCGGTCTTATGAACACCCAGTTGGCCTATCAGGACGGCGAGGTCTACATCATCGAGGTCAACCCGCGTGCGTCCAGAACGGTGCCATTTGTCTCCAAATGCATCGGCGTGTCGCTGGCGAAAATCGCGGCCCGTTGCATGGCCGGCAAGACTCTCAAGGAACAGGGCTTCGAGAAGGAAATCATTCCGAAGAACTTTGCGGTCAAGGAGGCGGTGTTCCCCTTCAACAAGTTCCCCGGCGTCGATCCGATTCTTGGACCAGAGATGAAATCCACGGGTGAGGTGATGGGGGTGGGCAGGACCTTTGCCGAAGCGTTCGCCAAATCCCAACTGGGCGCTGGTGAGGAGATTCACTCAGGCGGCACCTGCTTCATCAGTGTGCGCGATGTGGACAAGAAATATCTGCCCAACGTGGCAAAGAGACTGCATGATCTTGGTTTCACGCTCATCGCGAGCCAGGGCACTGCTGCCGTCATTGCGGAGGCAGGCCTTCCCGTGACCAAGGTGAACAAGGTCAACGAGGGACGTCCACACATCGTGGACATGATCAAGAATGAGCAGGTGCAGCTGATCGTGAATACCACGGAAGGCAAGCAGGCGATTGCCGACTCGTCGATCATCCGTCGTACAGCGCTGCGTCACGACGTTTTCTGCACGACCACCATAGCGGGAGCGCTGGCGGTTTGTGAGGCGCTGGTCTTCGGTGATAACCTCTCGGTTTACACAATCCAGGAGTTACACGCAGAGCTATGAGAAAGGTTCCAATGACGGTGGCAGGTGCGGAGCGCCTGCGCACCGAACTCAACGAGTTGAAAACCGAGCGCCGGCCACAGATTATCCAGGCAATCGCGGAAGCGCGTGAGCACGGCGATCTCAAGGAGAACGCCGAATATCACGCGGCGCGCGAACAGCAGGGTTTTTGTGAAGGTCGCATCAACGAGATTGAGGGCAAGCTGGCAGATTCGGAAATCATCGACATCAGCAAGATTCCGGCCACCGGTCGCGTCATTTTCGGCACCACGGTGACACTGCTGAATCTGGAAACCGATCAGCGGGTGACCTACCAGATCGTCGGCGAGGACGAGGCGGATGTTAAGGCTGGACGCATCTCCGTTGGCTCACCCATTGCGCGTGCCATCATGGGCAAGGAAGAGGGCGAGGAGATTGTGGTCAAGGCGCCCGTCGGAGAGATCGAATACGAAATAGAGAAGGTGGCTCATCTCTGAGCCATCCTTTTCCTGCTCAGAGCTTTAGTGCTGGTGACGCAGGATGTTGGAGAGCCGGGGATCGGGTTTCTCGGCGGCTCGGTAGAGCACCGCTACCTTGCCGATACTCTGCACCAGCTGCGCGCCGGTATTGGCGCAGATCTGTTCCAGCAGGGCCTGGCGCTCAACGCGATCCGCGGCTAACACCTTGATCTTGATCAGTTCATGATCGCTGAGCGCACGCTCCAGCTCGGCGCTGACGGTTTCGCTCAGGCCTTTCTGGGCGATGGCGACAATCGGCGCGAGATTATGGGCGATGGTGCGGAAGCGCTTCCGGTTTTGTGCATTCAGGGTCATGGAGTGTCACGAATGTAGGGTCGAAGGGATGTGAATATGCGGCGCCATTGTAGCGGAGTCTCAAAATTTCACAACCGCGCGGGCGTGGCCGCCAGGTTGGTGGGAGGCTCCCTAAGTCTTGGACAATCGCGATGGTGACTTGTAATATCGATTGAAGTTCCCAATATGACTCTATGCGGAGGAGCAGCTACAGAGGTTCCTTTCCACCTTTTTTCGCTTTGATGGGCATCGGTGCCCCGTATTCCAGAAGCTAACTTCTTCCGGAAGGTAACTTCACAGATCAGGGTCTTTGGGCTGTAGGGCCGGATTAATTTGCCGCTACCGCAACTTGTTTTCACAGAGATGGGGGATGTTCCCTTGAATGATATGGCAAAAAATTTACTCCTCTGGATGGTGATTGCCGCCGTTCTGCTGACGGTGTTCAACAACATCAATCAGGAGACCGGCAGTGTTTCCGTCACCTATTCGGACTTCATTGAGGAAGTGCGGGCGGGCCAGGTGCGCACCGTCACCATCGCGGGCATCTCCGTGACCGGGCGGCGCATGGACAACACCCAGTTCACCACCACGATTCCCATGATCGGTGATGACCAGCTGATGGGGGACCTCTTCAACAACGGGGTCGAGATCATCGGCTCGGAGCCGGAGCGGCAAAGCATCTGGAGTCAGTTGCTGGTGGCCAGTTTCCCCATCCTCATCATCATCGGGCTATTTTTCTTCTTCATGCGGCAGATGCAGGGAGGTGGTGCCGGCGGCAAGGGCGGGCCGATGTCCTTCGGCAAGAGCAAGGCCAAGCTGCTGGGTGAAGACCAGATCAAGGTCACCTTCGCCGATGTGGCCGGTGTCGACGAAGCCAAGGAAGATGTGAAGGAGCTGGTGGATTTCCTGCGCGAGCCGGACAAGTTCCAGCGCCTGGGCGGCCGCATTCCCCGCGGCATCCTGATGGTTGGCCAGCCAGGTACCGGCAAGACGCTGCTGGCCAAGGCCATCGCAGGCGAGGCCAAGGTGCCGTTCTTCTCCATTTCCGGTTCTGACTTCGTGGAAATGTTCGTCGGCGTGGGCGCGTCCCGTGTCCGTGACATGTTCGATCAGGCCAAGAAGCAGTCACCCTGCATCATCTTTATCGACGAGATCGACGCGGTAGGCCGCCATCGTGGCGCTGGCCTGGGCGGCGGTCACGACGAGCGCGAACAGACTCTGAACCAGTTGCTGGTGGAGATGGATGGCTTCGAGGCCAACGATGGCATCATCGTCATCGCCGCCACCAACCGTCCGGACGTACTGGACCCGGCGCTGCTGCGTCCCGGCCGTTTCGACCGTCAGGTTGTGGTAGGGCTGCCGGACATCCGTGGCCGTGAGCAGATACTGAAAGTACACATGCGCAAGGTGCCGATCGACGAGCGCGTCAACCCCGCTGTCATCGCCCGTGGCACCCCCGGTTTCTCCGGTGCCGACCTCGCCAACCTGGTGAACGAGGCCGCGCTGTTTGCTGCCCGTGGCAACCGCAAGCTGGTGACCATGGAAGAGTTCGAGAAGGCCAAGGACAAGATCATGATGGGCGCAGAGCGCAAGTCCATGGTCATGTCCGACAAGGAGAAGCTCAACACGGCCTATCACGAATCCGGCCACGCCATCGTCGGTCGTCTGGTGCCCGAACACGATCCGGTCTACAAGGTGAGCATCATCCCCCGTGGCCGTGCGCTTGGCGTCACCATGTTCCTGCCGGAAGAGGACCGTTACAGTCTCAGCAAGCAGGGCATCCTGAGCCAGATCTGCAGTCTCTATGGTGGTCGTATCGCCGAAGAGATGACGCTGGGCACCGAAGGAGTGACCACTGGCGCCTCCAACGACATCCAGCGTGCCACTGACATGGCGCGCAACATGGTCACCAAGTGGGGCCTGTCCGAGAAGCTGGGTCCGTTGACCTACGCGGAGGATGACGGCGAGGTGTTCCTGGGTCGTTCTGCGGGTTCCAACGCCAAGGCGCACTCCGGTGAGACCGCCAAGGTGATTGACGAGGAGATCAAGCGCATCATTGACGAGTGCTATGCGCGCGCCAGCCAGATTCTGGAAGATAACCGCGACAAGCTTGAGCTGATGAAGGACGCGCTGCTGGAGTATGAAACCATCGACGCCGACCAGATCAGTGACATCATGGCAGGTCATAAGCCCCGTCCGCCTGCGGACTGGCACAACGACTCAGGCTCCGGTTCTGCTCGCAGCAGCAGCCGTCCCGCCGGGGACAAGGCTTCCGACAGCACTATTGGCGGCCCGGCGAGCGAGCACTGATAGCTCACGGGTAGCTGTCAGCCGGAGGATCGGTGACTGTAGTCGGACAATTCCTGCAGGCCGGTGACCGGGTCATCGACCTGTCCACCCCCAGGATCATGGGTATTCTCAATACCACCCCTGACTCATTCTCGGACGGAGGTCATCTCCGGGCCGGGGATGACGGCATGGGTGGTTTTCGCGTTTCTGTCGACAGGGCGCTGGCCGTCGCCGAAGCGATGGTCGCTGCCGGTGCGGCCATTGTGGATGTGGGCGGCGAGTCTACCCGTCCTGGTGCGGCGGATGTTTCCGAACAGGAAGAGATCGACAGGGTGGTGCCGGTGGTAGCGGCCATTCGCGAACGCCTCGACGTACTCATTTCCGTTGATACCAGTACCCCCCGGGTGATGTCCGAATCGCTGGCGGCAGGCGCCGGCCTGATCAATGATGTACGCGCTCTGGCGGTACCCGGGGCGCTCGAGGCTGTGGCGGCCGGTTCTGCTGCTGTCTGTCTGATGCACATGCGTGGACAGCCGCGCACGATGCAGCAGCAGGATGTCGCCTATGCCGATGTGGTAGACGAAGTATTCCGTTTTTTGCAGCAGCGCAAGGCAGACTGCGAGGCTGCCGGCATCACGGCTGATCGCATTGTGGTAGATCCCGGTTTCGGTTTTGGCAAGACTGTAGGGCATAATTACCAGCTGTTGGCCGGCCTGGCCAGATTCCACGCGCTTCAGGCCCCGCTGCTGATTGGCCTCTCGCGCAAGTCGATGAT
>Ga0233380_1001310_pt1 | contig 11305 bp, 12 predicted proteins | sample ElkDunMinimDraft_9_FD_191541 | JGI IMG/M metagenome (GOLD analysis project Ga0233380, IMG submission 191541) | Fecal eukaryotic communites from dung pellets of Tule Elk in California, USA - Elk Dung F36 | ecosystem: Host-associated > Mammals > Digestive system > Large intestine > Fecal | place... | reverse complement strand
GACCCCGGTAATAACACCGCCAGCGCAAAGCAGGCCAGCGGCATAAGCAGCGTCTCTGCTGGCGAAAGTGTCCGCACTGGCGCGACCGTTTACCTTGAAGATGAATCGCATCGGGCTCTCCTTACATTGCATCAGCGCTGATTAGGTGCGCTTGCGGTGGTGGGGAATCGGCTTGGCGCGCGGCCTGCTCAAGCAGCCAGGCCTTGGATGGCAGGTAAAGGCTTCCTTCGTCCTCAGCTTTGAGGCGCCGCTTTGTCTCGCGCTGCTCCAGTGTTTCGGCTGGGGCACTGAAAGCAGGGTGGGTGCGCCTTCGCGCTTTACTGATTAAGGCGGTGTAGCGAGACATAGCGGGCTCCATAAATGAAAAAACCCGCCGAGCGTGAGCAGGGCGGGTGAGGGATGAACGGCGGTGCATTACTGCTCGCCTAGTGGTCTAAAAGTGGGTAGCTGTAGCCGGTTCTAGGTCGGTAAAGAAAGATGTCAGCTCAATGCCTAGAAACAAGAAACACAAAGGGTTTTGACTATCTTTTTTGAACCATAAGGATGCTGACTCACTGGTAAATTGTCACAAATGCCACTCTCTTTGTGACTGGTAGTAATAACGCATCGCTTAGATAGATTTAATTGTGATTTGTAGACCGTCAAAAGATCTGCCTACTGCTCATGCTTGGTTCTATCTCGCAGTAATTTGTTAGTGAGCACTTTTGCTTGCGAAAGACTCAGCATGAACATAAGCAATGCTCAAGCCTACTTACTGGTCGCTCCTGCGGCCATCGTGATGCTGAGCCTGGCACTTTTTACGGCCTGGTATTTAAAGCGCGATCAGCGCTACTTGCTATTTTTGGGATGTTCTCTGGCTTACACAGGGCTCTCACTGGGATTTCAAACTGTTCTAGATCGAAGCGAGATAGGCACTTGGAGTCCTGTCGCCGGACTAGGCTACTTGTATGGAGCATGGTTTGGTGCCCGCGCACTGGCTGAGAAGTACGGGGTTCCATCACACCCGCGTCTCAGCGTGGCAATAGGGTTAACAACGCTGGCGATTCTTGCGTACTACGGTTTGGTTGAAGACGATATCGTCCTCCGTATTCACGTGCTGAGCATCGCGCTGGGGTTGCTGCAAGTGTTGCCAGCACCTGCAATTTTCAAATTGCCGCGCAAACGTGAACGCCTTGAGGTTGTCCTCTATTGGACATATGTGATGTTCTGCATTTACACAATGCTCAGACCAGCGATAGTGCTTGCTCTTGGCTATGCAGAGCTAAATAACTTCGTTCTCTCTGCCTACTGGATAGTCACGACCATTGGTTCAATGACTTTCTGCATGCTCTTTACATTCTTGTTTCTTGCATGTGCTGTCCAGGGGACCGTGAGTAAATTAAGCGATGAGCGCGACCATGATCCCTTAACCGAACTACTCAATCGAAGAGCATTCCTTGAGGCCGCTGAGTCATTGATTAATGACCGTCGACTGCAGCCTATCGCTCTGGCTGTTGGAGATATTGACCACTTCAAATACATCAATGACCGCTGGGGGCATGAACGTGGTGACCAGGTACTGAAAAAGGTTTCGGTCACCATGCGCAGCCAAGTGCGTCATCAAGACTTGGTAGCTCGTTTCGGCGGTGAAGAATTCGTGCTCTTGCTAGTGAACACAGATGTCAAAAGCGCAGAGCAAATTGTTGCTCGCATCCGTGAATTAGTTCGCTCGTCGAATGATGCAATGCCTGAAGGTCAGCCGCTGACAATTAGCTTTGGGATTACGGCTATGCCGCTTGGTGGAAGCCTCTCCGCTGCTATCGATCAAGGGGATAAGCTTTTGTATCAAGCTAAAGGCGCTGGGCGCGATCGCATCTGTACCGATCCTGTAGCTGAATCTGTGACTGGCTAAATTCATCTACAGCCTAAGAGTTTGGGTATGAAAAAGCCCGCTCAATGCGGGCTGGTGGTTTGGTAGACGGAAGAGCGACTTGCAGAAATGAATTCTCTGCTTGAAAGCATCGTCTTGCTGCTTTTTGTTCTGAGTTTGTCCTGGCTGCTTTAGGCCAGGCGAAGATCGCTCAGCTTGTCGCTCTTACCTTTGTCTCTGACCAAGGATGTTCAGGCCAGAGTGGATATGTGTTGCATTGGACTAACTCCTAAAGTTAGAGAAAACCAACACGGCTTTCACGTCTGCACGATGCTCCTGAAGCAATACCCGTGTTGTATCAATGCGTAAGTAACAAGGGCTTGGTTTCCAAACCGCAGCCCTCTGTCACAAGGCTCTGGTTTGCGGCCGTAGCTTTCCGACCTGTCATCGCTTGCGCGACGGGCTTTGCTGTTCTTGGCAACCCGATATACCTCACCCTTTGACCGTTTACGCATCTTTGGCGCCTGGACACTGCGCGGAGCACCCGCCTTGCCGGGTGACGTTATGGAGCCGGACGAGCCCCAAACAGGCTGGGGAGCAACATCGGCGAATGCAGAGCAGTGAGTAGATTGAATGGGATGGTCGTTCAGAGGTACTTGCGTGCCAGGCGCTGGGGATCGAACACTGGCGGAGCAAGCCCAAGACGCCACAAACTAACGACATGGTGGAACGCTTCAATGGACGATTGAGCCAGGTGCTTCGCACGCACCACTTCAACAACGCTGAGGACTTGGAGAAGACGTTGCACCGGTTTGTCTGGCTATACAACCACCACTTGCCACAAAAGGCACTGGGACATGTTGCCCCAGTGCAAGCGCTAAAAGCTGGAAGATGAAAGCTCCTGATTGATTCGTCAAGAACGTGTGCAATCATCCGGGGCCTGACACTTAGCTTTAACTAAGAGAGGTTTACCCAGACACCCTGACGCAGTCACAGGTGGGTGCACCTCTAAGGTCCGCTTCTGGCCGAGTCGAGCCCGCCAGCTTTCGGAACTACTCGCCCTAAACCAGTCGATAAGGATGTGAACCTTGTGGACCGCTCCTAGGCAATGAAGTTGGCCAGGGAAGCGCATGCATCCGGCCAGAAGCAGTCGGTCACAGCAAATGAAAGCGGGCACTCAACGTTTGAACTCACCGGCCTGTACGGTTTTTGGCGCAGGCTGGTGGAATGAGTGGTTAGGTTTCAGGAAACATAAGTGCCAAGGAATCTAAGAAGTGGTACTTCTCCGGCCTTAAGGTATGGAAACTTCGCCCACCATCACTTTCCTCTTTGATGTTGAAGTTTCCTTCATTGAGTTCGTTGTTCATCCAACTTAAAAATGCGCTAATGCTCGGGGCAACTGCAATTTTTCGTTCTTCATCGCGACCAAAGTTAATCACTTGGCCATAGGTGCCTTTTTCATCAGGACTAAGGTCAACCCCCAGGTAGTTTCCACCCCAGTCATACGCGAAGGGAATCCAGTGTGGATTTGCATATTGCCGTTTAACAAAGCCCGGTGGGGTCGATTTCATGCATTCAGCTAGGCTCACGAGTGATTCCGGGCTGGATTCTTCCAAAACTTGCTTCCACATCTCGCATTCACTTTGTACGTGATCAAGAGACAGGAACTTCAAGCCATACCAAGGACCGGTGTTTACAGCCCTTCCCTGGCCGTTATGCCAAACGTAGAGTTGCAAGAAATCATTTGGCAACTCGACGCCGATTGCATCGGATAAGCGCTGTAACTCGTTCTCTGTTGCACCGGGCTTCAAATTTGCAGCAACTTCTGGCAAATGGATTCTTAGCCAAGCTTCAAGTTCGTTGAGCGACTGCATATGAAGCCTAACGTAATGTATCCCGCAAAACTTGCGGAATAAGTTGAATATTGCGGAATATTCTGGACACCAATTTCTCCTGGAAGTGGCTTGCAACATTGGTTTGCAGGCGGTCACCTGTTAAACATTCAGGTATAAAAATTCCTCGAAAGTCGGCAGGTGTTAGCTCGACAAACTATAGCGTGCCAGTAGGCGTACACCGGAAATTCCAACAACACGTTTGGGATTGTGAGCCAGCGGTCAGTGAGGCAGCTTTCGGATGGCGTTTTTCAACGGCGGCTTCGGGTCGTTTTCTGACTGACGTGAACGACTGCTTATGCGTACCTTGGTTTGTCGCGCTGCCGCGTCAAGCCTGCCAACCAGCGACAGGCCGCTTATGCAGCCAAAAGCAGTCGCTTGCTGGAAAACCCCCAAGGTCTACTCCTGGCCGTTCGGCGACCGTCGCAATTCGACCTAACGCAGACTTTAGAGCGGCTACGTAAATCGTTCATAGAACGCATTAATCCCACATTGCGCCATCAAAGCCTGAAGCGGAAAAGCCTCCCAGGGAGTTTGCGTTTGCATGCGGGTGATGTTGCGCAGAAGAGCACTTTGGGCTTCTGGTTTCACTTTTTGCTGCCAGTCCAAAACCTGTCCCCAGGTCGAACTACCGTTTAGATGAACTGGAAAAGGTGGCCGCTCGATTGAAGCAACGTATTCGTCTGGAAAAGTCGCCTGTATGCAGGAACGTTGTAGAGCCATGACACGCCTCGCACTACTTTGGCGCAGGACTCCACGCGACGGATGTTGCCGAACATTGCACGCAGCTCATCGTGACGCTTGGCGAGATTTTCTGAAGACAGAGGGCTAGCGCTTTGTCCATCCGGCGGCATAAAGTGGACACGAACAACACCTGAATCATCAGGAGAGTCATAGGAAAAGCAGCCGAAGGCCGGTATCTTCGAGTCAGTGGAATTCCGCGTTTGAAGCTGTAAGCACCTATGTAGCACTGAAGTAAGACTATTGGGACTATCGCTTGCTCGCTGTAAAACGCTAACCCAAGCCTCTTCCCCACTGGCCCCCAACAAGTTCAAACGTCTACGCAGGTTCGTACAACGAGTAATTGCAGATGCAAAAGATACGTTTGCAAGCACTGCATAGTGTTTGGCAAATTTCAGTTGGAGACCATAGTAGTCCTCGTGCATCGAATTCCACCAAGAGTGTTGACTTCCAACACTTTAACTTGCTGTGCGCAGCAACGACCGCCAGTTAACCGGTGCTTGATGGACCGCTCATGGCCGATCTGTGACCGTCGCAAATCGACCCTGAGCCGACAGTGGGCATACCTTCCCAAAAGCCGCCGTTGATTCAGATTGATCAGTGCCAAAATCGGACACATGGCAGGCCCGTTTCAGCGTACTGGCACGCTATAGTTTGCGGATTTAACGCTTGCCGGGTTTCGCAGAATTTTATACAAGGAGCCAAGCATGGGCTATGCACTTTCAACGCTCGGCAACCTTCCGCTTCAAGACGAGATATCGCTGTATATTTTTGTGGTCGGTTCGTCATGGAAAGACGAGGCCTATCGAGCGATTGAAGACAACTTCATGGAGCTGGCAAAACAGATCGGGCCAACGGCTGTAATCGCAAAAGGGTTCGAACCAGAAGTCTGGTCTTCTCAGGTGTGTGACAGGTATCTAGGGAAATCCACGGAAACGCTGTACGACGTCTTCCCCGCCCTACTACTTACAGACTCACATCCTGACCGACTGTCCGAAACCAGCATGAGTCTCTTGGTCCCTTTGCGAGATGCACAGAAGCGGTTTGGTGGCGCAGCGGCATTCTTCGATGCACTAAGCGAGTTCGCGCGCACTCGCAATCCATCGTTTCTCGCAAGGTTCGAAGAAAAGCCAACGATCGAAGGGAAAGTTTGGTCTGTACTAGAGCTAAAACCAAACTTCTTCGGCTTTGGGATTAATCTCAAAGAATTAGTCGCACGCGTCCAGGGCAAGTGAAAATCTTGCGGTTTTGCGCGTTGAGGCCTAATCCTTTCATCGAGAGGGCATGCCCCAGGGAGCAGGGTCATGCCTCTCATGTCAAACGTTTACATAGGAGAAACTGAGTTGCACATCGACAAACACACGAAAGCCTTGCAGAAGTCTTATTGCAAGACGGTTCTCGCAGAACATGGCCAGCTTACGAAGGACCTATTTGACAAGATCAACGCTGGAGATGAGAAAGCTATGCGACAGGTCTACACTGATCAGCAGCAAAGAATTCGTCAGCAAGCGGAGCGAATTACGGATCCGATAGAGAAGCAAATTACATTGACGCAAGTAAACAGCATCCAAGAAGTATTGGACGCGCTACCCAATATCCTGAATGCATAACAGGCCGCTGCATCCGACCGCCTTCGGCGTCGGCTGAGCGGCGGCGTTGAGCGTCCGCTTTCGTTTGAGGTGACCGGCCGCTTCTGGCCGAAAGCAGAATATTGGCTACCTTCGACCCTTACGCCAGTCCCATGGGGCAATAGGCTTTAGATCACGCCACAGGCAAACAAAAAAACCCGCAATTGCGGGTTTCTTATGTAGGCATGGTTGTGGGCATGACCTATTTGTTGGCTGTAAGTTATTGATATTACAGCCGTAGTGGCGGAAGGGGCGGGATTCGAACCCGCGGTGGGGATTAACCCACACACGCTTTCCAGGCGTGCGACTTAAGCCACTCATCCACCCTTCCAAGCAACATAGCAATGCTACGTGCTGAATGTAAAAGCCAAGCTGATGCTTGGCTTTGTATTTTCAAGCAAAAAGAAGAAATTGTGAATGCTTCTTGGTGCCTCAAAACAAGCTCGATTGTAGCGCAGTTTGGCCGCATGAAAATGAAAGCGGCGCGCCTCACGCGTGCAGTTCAAGCGAAACCGCCGTTGGCGCGCACGATCTGGGAGTTGACCCATCCGCCATCCTCGCTGACCAAGAATGACACCACACGTGCGATGTCTTCGGGCTGTCCCAGCCGCTCTAGCGGCGTGGCCTTGCTGAGTTGAGTAATTTGCTCATCGGTCTTGCCACTGAGAAATAGCTCTGTGGCGACAGGGCCGGGTGCGACGGCATTGACTGTAATGTTTCTGCCGCGCAACTCGTTGGCCAATACATGCACCAATCCTTCAACGCCAGCTTTGGCTGCAATATAGGGTCCGTATTGCGGAAAAGACTTGGCGATCACGCTGGTTGACAGCGCAACAATGCGGCCGTTGTCTTGCAGGTGCTGTGCTGCCTGGGCCAGAACCAGAAAAGCACCACGCAGATTGGTGTGGATGGCCCGATCAAAAATTTCAATGCTGTCAGGTGTGATTGGCGCCAAGGGCATTGCACCAGCGCTATGCACAACGACGCTGGGGCTGCCGAAGGATTCCAGCGTTGTGGCAAATAGCCGTTGCACCTCGTCGGGCTCAGAGATATCGGCCTGTACAGCCATGGCTGTGCCGCCAGCAGCTTGAATGGTATTGACCACTTCCTCTGCCTTGGCGGTATTGCCAGCGTAATTGACAACAATTTTGAAGCCATCGGCTGCCAGGCGAAGGGCGATGGCACGACCAATGCCTCGGGAAGCCCCCGTAATAATTGCAGTCAGCTCGGGTGGTGTGATGCAAGAAAGCTTACGCATGATCAATCCTTGAAATGGAAGAAAAGGGGCAGGAAGCACACAAAAACCAGAACGCAACGTAACGCAACACAAGGCATGGTGGAGTGCACTGTCTGTACCGGTTGATCTCTGAAGGCAGCGCCAGCGGCTTTCAGTGATTCAACGGTAAAAATAGGCTTCACGTCCATAGCTCATTTCTTGCGATAGATGCGACAAGGCGCGGTGCGGTGCTGCGTTTCTCATGCCAAGGAGCGGGTTGCTCATTGGCCATGAACGCAATGATCGTGATTGACTGCAAATGAATAAATGGTATGAAATTGGCTTATTAATTCAAAAAAAGCCAACAATCAATATTTCATGGATCGCTTCAACGCTTTGCAACTCTTCGCTCGCATCGTGGAGCTGGGCAGCTTTACCCAGGCAGCCAACGCTCTGGATATTCCACGCGCAACAGCAACGCATGCCATCCAAGAATTAGAAAAAAGACTGGGGGCACGCTTGCTGGATCGCACTACGCGCCAAGTCAAGCCCACCTTGGATGGACAATCTTTCTACGAGCGCAGCAAGCGGATACTGGTGGACTTGGAAGATGCTGAAGCGTCTCTGAGTACGCATGCCACAAATCCCCATGGAACCCTGCGGCTGGAATTGCACGGAGCGCACGCGACGCTGATCATCTTGCCGCGCATTGGCGAGTTCAAGGCACTGTATCCGCAGATTGACGTAGTCATCAGCAGTGGTGATCGGCTGGTAGATCTGGTCAAGGAAGGTATTGATTGCGTCGTGCGCACAGGCCAGCCGCACGACTCTTCGCTGGTTGTTCGAAAGTTGGCAGACATGCCGGAAATCATTTGTGCCAGTCCTGAATATCTGGCGCGACATGGAGTGCCTCAACATCCCCGTGAGCTGGAAGCGCACCAGGGTGTTGGATTTTTTTCCAGAGCAAGCAGCAGCCGTTACCCCTTCACAGTCATTGTGGATGGGCAGGTCACCGAATATGAAGCGAGCGGCTGGATTTCAGTCAACGATGCACAGTGCTACACCAGCGCAGCACTTGCCGGTTGTGGGCTGATTCAAGTTCCGCGCTTTCGCTTGGAAGAGCACCTGCAAGCCGGGCGTCTTGTGCAAGTGCTGCCGCAATGGATGTGCCCTGTGCGGCCGGTTTGCGCACTTTATCCATTTCACCACCAGCTTTCGCCCAGAGTGCGTGTATTTATCGATTGGGTCTGTGGTGTGTACGCAGACAAATTTACGCCTGTACAGGCTCATCAATATTTCCCGTAGCATTCAATGTGGCTCTGAACGGGGGGAGCATCTGGGGGGTAGCTATGTGCCTTGTGCAGGGTGCGTTCTTGATTTGGCGAGTGCGTCACTACTTCAAAGCCGTCGTACCTTCAGGCGCAAACGCGATGTGCGCCTTTTTTTTGAGTACGGCTCATCTGACGTGAAGGCCTTGCAACGCAGCGCATGAAGGCCTTGGCGTGGTTGACTCAGCACATGACAACGTTGTCGGCATCTAGCGATGGGGGGCGCAAAAGGTCTTCGTTCACTCCCATTTCCAAGCTGGCGCGCTCCACCGCCTGCCAAAGCGTTGCAGGCATTTGCAGGATCTCTTCGGGGGATTCAGCGCTTGCAATCCAGGCGCTGATTTCACGGTGCTGTTCGTGGCTCAGTAAGTCAAGATTCAGCATTTCGTCGATAGTTTTCATTTTTTAGCGATGGGTGATTTTTTTAGACGGGCACGCATGGAAGATGGTGCCAGATGCTGCCGAAACCAGAGCAGGGCGCTTGCCAATCACCAATTTTCTGCTGGCAATGCTGCCGCCAAGGCGTTATTTCTTCTGGCTGGAGGCCTTGAATTTGGGCAGCACAGGGTGCACAACAACCCCTTTCCCCTTAAAAAATTCATTCTAGATGCCGCGTCCATACCGAAGAACATGGCTAAACGCTGGCAAGTGGAAAGTATGGTGTTGCGTGCCATAAAGGGCGCTGGGCGCCAATTGACTTGAATAGCAGCAAGGCAGCGTAGGCGGGGCAACCTGTTTGGGTGACACCAACCCGGCAGTGGTGATGTGCGGCACGGTTTTCTGTGTACCAGGTGCATTGCAGTCACTCATATAATCAGCGCCTACGAACGGGAGTCCCGCCGCGCAAACGCACGGTGGGGTGAAACGGGAAGTCCGGTGACCTCAAGGCTTTGCCTTTGAACATTCCGGCGCAGCCCCCGCTGCTGTAAGCCTGACAGACACACTTCAATGCCACTGGATGCCATATCCGGGAAGGCGGCGTGCTCTGAATGACGGCGAGCCAGAATACCGACCTGTTCGACCGCAGTTGTATGCCACGGGGTGTGGGCCGTTTGCTGACAGGCCCAGTCTCACCTCTTAGTGTGGCCCAGGCCCGCCGCACACTTGTCCCTCCTCCTTGCATGCCTTTCATCGTGTAATGGCTCGGGGAGAGCATGGACGAACAGTTCAAACAGCTGCATGCCGGGCGCATGCAGGAAAAAAAAGCACAGGTTCTGGCCGCAGTACAGCGTGCCCAGACTGAGCGCGGCATCGTTGTGTTGCTCACAGGCCATGGCAAAGGCAAGACGACTTCTGCTTTTGGTATGTTGTACCGCGCACTGGGCCATGGGCTGCGTGCAGGTGTGGTGCAGTTCATCAAAGGCACGCACGCCACCGGTGAAGTCACGTTCTTGCACCACCTGGGGCTGGTAGGGCCAGGGCGAGTGCCTCAGGTGCAATACCACGCCATGGCTACAGGTTGCACCTGGCAGCGCAGCAACTGGGATGCCGATAAGCCCGCAGCCGATATAGCTTGGCAGGCAGCACAACGCATGCTCTGTGATGACAGCTTGCGTCTGGTGGTGCTGGATGAATTAACTTTCATGCTGCAGTACGAATACCTGGAGATGGCGCACGTGCTGCACGCCATCAGAAACCGGCCCAAAGGGCAGACGGTGGTGATCACCGGCCGTTCTGCGCATGCGCAGCTGATAGCGCTGGCAGACACCGTCAGTGAAATTGCAGAGACCAAACATGCATTCAAGGCTGGGGTAAAGGCACAAGCGGGCGTAGATTTCTAATGCGCTGGACTTTGCCTTTATGCACAGTCGTGGCATTTCTGAGCGGGCCTTTGTGGGCTGATACGGCCCAGCTGCCAACTCTCATGTCGACCAATATTTGTGCCGATACCCTGGCGTTGAGTCTGGCTGATCCTTCGCAAATTCTCTCGCTCTCGCGCCAGAGCCAAGATGCGCAGCGCTTTTCCATGGTGGCTCAGGCTAAAAATTTTCCGTCTAACTTAGCTACGGCAGAAGATGTGCTGCACAGCAAGCCGCAGATTGTGCTGGCCTCGCGCCGCTGGAATGCCCGGCACCAGACAGCGCTGCTCAAACGTTACAACGTCCAGATCGTGACCGTGCCCTTTCCCACCGATTGGGACGGCATCTTCAGCACCACCCGCCAGATGGGCAAAGCCTTGGGCAGAGAGCCGGCGGCGCAAGCGTTGCTGAAGAATCTGTCGCACCGTTTGGCGCAATTGCACCAAACTGCGCGTCCATTCAATGCCCTGTATTTGCGCCCCAACGGTGGAAGTGCTGGCAAGCAAACCCATGTGGATGCGGTGCTGACCGCTGCTGGACTGCGCAACCACGCCACCGCACTGGGCTTGCATGGATGGGGGCGCATTGATCTGGAGCGCATTGTGCAAAACCCTCCAGATATTTTCATCACTCCGGGCTTGGTCAACGACGTGGCTTATGCCCGCTCTGGGCTGAGCCGACATCCACAGATGCAAAAACTGCTCCAGCGCATTCCGGTGGTGGCCTTGGCGCATAACGACTGGGGTTGCAGCAACTGGTTATTGATTGAAGCGGCAGAGTCGGTGGCCGCGCAGGTAGATGCCTTGCAGTTGCCATTTGCCAGCACCCAGGCTTTGGCCAATGAGGGGGGCA
>Ga0233380_1001306_pt1 | contig 11324 bp, 11 predicted proteins | sample ElkDunMinimDraft_9_FD_191541 | JGI IMG/M metagenome (GOLD analysis project Ga0233380, IMG submission 191541) | Fecal eukaryotic communites from dung pellets of Tule Elk in California, USA - Elk Dung F36 | ecosystem: Host-associated > Mammals > Digestive system > Large intestine > Fecal | place... | reverse complement strand
CTTCATGCTCGTCAAATTAAAGAAGTGGCCTATTCCCTTAACGGTGGAGAGACATTCAGTAGGGCTGCACGCATTGATGTTGATTCAGTATATTTGTCATTCTTGAGTAAAAAAACTTCTCACGATATTTTGCTTAAGGTTACTTTAATTGATGGGGAAGTTGTGGAAAGCCAGCACCGATGGGAGTTATAAGTAAGTTTCGTTATCTTTGGAGGATTGTAGGAATTTTTGAAGGGCAGACTTGGCGTCGCTGTAATCATGGCCTTTAGAGATTAAAAATCTTAGCACCTTATCCTTGAGCTTCATGAGTTCCATTCTGTCTTCCGGGATTTCTTTTGAGCGCAATTTTTTAAGAATAAGCTTTTCAATGGAATCATCATCGGTGAAGCCGAGTTCAATTTCGATTGCCCGGAATTCTCCCGATTCAAAGGTGAGCTTTTCCTGGGCACCACGTTTTTTAATCTTATCTTCTGATTCGCCTTTCATCATCCATTTACGAATAAAGAGTCTGCGATAGGCTTCTTCACGCAGTAGCCCCTTGGCCTTGAGCTTAACCAGCACATCGTCAATCATGTGAGGAAGATTCTGCGGTTTAGAGCGAAGTTTCTTGCGAAGCTTATACTCTGAATAGTCCTGACGGGCGAGAAGGTGAATGCAGTAGTTATAAATTCTGCGAGCATTACCATCTTCGTAGTCACGAGAGTCGGCGACCTTAACTTCGGAGATTTTCTTTTTGAGATTTTCTAATTCTTCGTTCATATCACTTTAAATGAAAAGGGCCACCGAAGTGGCCCTAGAAGATTATTGAACTTTTGCTTTTGATTTAGAAGGAGCTTTCTCTTCTACGATTTCACCAGTGGTCATATCAACTGAAGCAATCTCGGTTGACTTAGAAAGTCCGTGCTTAGCAAATACTTTGCCGCGGATCTCTGCCATAAGCTCTGGGTTATTTTTAAGATGCTCTTTAGAAGCTTCACGGCCTTGGCCAAGTTTAGCGTTATTGTAAGAGTACCAAGAACCAGCTTTCTCAACGATTCCTTCATTAGCTGCAACATCAAGAAGATCACCTTCTTTAGAAATCCCAGCGCCGTACATGATGTCGAATTCAACTTCACGGAAAGGAGGAGCCACTTTGTTCTTAACGATTTTAACTTTTGTACGGTTACCGATAACTTCATCACCGTCTTTAAGAGCACCAATACGACGGATGTCCATACGAACTGAAGCGTAGAATTTAAGAGCGTTACCACCAGTAGTAGTTTCTGGGTTACCGAACATAACACCAATTTTCATACGAAGTTGGTTAATGAAGATTACTGTACAGTTTGAACGAGCGATCGATCCTGTAAGTTTACGAAGAGCCTGAGACATCAAACGAGCTTGCAAGCCCATGTGTGAATCACCCATGTCGCCTTCAAGTTCAGCTTTCGGAGTAAGGGCCGCAACTGAATCCACGATTAAAAGATTAACCGCTCCAGAGCGAACGAGCATATCTGTGATCTCGAGAGCTTGCTCTCCAGAATCAGGCTGAGAGATAAGTGTGTTAGGGATATCAACACCAAGTTTAGAAGCATAGTTTGTATCAAGTGCATGTTCTGCATCGATGAAAGCTACAGTTCCACCAGCTTTTTGGCATTCAGCTGCGATGTGAAGAGTAAGAGTTGTTTTACCTGAAGACTCCGGTCCATAGATCTCAATGATTCGGCCTTGAGGAATACCACCAACGCCTAGAGCAAGATCAATTCCAAGTGAACCAGTCGAGATTGAAGGAATCTTTTCAGCCGTAGTCGCTGAATCGAGGCGCATGATAGCACCTTTTCCGAATTGCTTTTCGATCGTAGACAAAGCTAAATCGAGAGCTTTTTTCTTGTTTGCGCTGTCCGGTGTACTTGCGTGATTGAGTGACATTGAGGATCTCCTTCGCTCTATAAAAAAGTGTTTATGAGTGTGTGTTATAGTTAGACGCTAACACCCACTCGGGTTTTCGACAACGCTTTTCATGCAATTTTTACGGAAAATCTACGGAAGGCTAAAGATTTGAATTATTTAGGAAATTGGCGCATCAAGCTAAAATAATTTCTGTATGAGGATAGTCATTATTCCTGCATAGAGGCCACTAATGACATCGTCAGTGATGGTTCCCGCCCCATGATGGAGCCGATCAAAATAGGATGCCGGCCAGATTTTAATGATGTCGAAAAGTCTGAAAGTTCCGAAAACCAAAAACAAAGTAGGGAAGTCGATGGTCTGGACAAAACTCCAGGTGATGAGCATTCCAATCACTTCATCGATTACAATCCACTGAGGATCATGCAGATGATATTTCTTCTGAACTTTTTCAGTAACGTAGACAGCAACAACAAATAAAAAAACGATTAGTGCTATTAAACTATAAGTATTGAATTGCAGATAATGTAAAAAATAAATGAGCGGGAGTGTCGCAAGGCTTCCCATTGTTCCAGGAGCTTTCGGGAACTTGCCAGTGTAAAACCAAGAAAGAAACAGCATAGTAAGGGGTGAGGGAGTTTGATTATTTTGATCTTTCATGTGATTTACGCTAGTTTGCCTTTTAATAGACTTTAAACTTGAATCGCGAGATTGGCAAAATATGATAGAGCGTCCGAGCTACCTTGCTGATTATGGATTTAACTGGGAAACATTAGATGTCGTTTGTAGTGGGAAATCCTCACTAGATGCCACTAATTATCTCACTGAATTAAACGATAAAGACCAAGTCGCAAATTTCTTATTCGGCTACGGTTTTGATATTTCAGATCCGGTTGAGAGTGCTGAACTTTTTGGTATTTTCCAAGAAGCCATGCAATTTATTAAACGATATTTCCTAAAAGAAGGTAATCCGGAAGGTCTCGATATGAGAATTCCTAACTACCTTTATTCAATTACAAATATTTCGGAATTATTTCTCGCCGCCACCGGACATTCATCTTTCAAATTAAAGACTGATGAATCTCTTTGGGCGGGCGTTGTCTTGAAAGTAATGCATACGCTTTTGCATACAGATAAAGATCTCCGTTATCGTTACTTCTCGACGATACAGCAACAGATCTTTGATCGTTTTTATAAGTTCATCCATCGGGATGAAGAGAATCGATTATTTTTAAGAACTGATAGCGGTTCTGCGATTCCTTTGTACGATTTTCAGACGAAAGCTAAAAAAACCAGAGATTCAATTGTTATTAAACTTCTCCATAAACAAGAGAATGTGGCAGAAGAACTTTTTGATAGAATTGGTGTGAGAATTATCACTTACAATAAGCTTGATGCTTTAAGAGTAATAAAGTTTTTGCATCGTAATCATATTTTGATTATCAACAACATCAAGCCGAGCAGATCTCAAAATACATTGGTAGATCTCAAGTGCTTACGAAGAAAGATGTTCGGACTCTATAAGGAATCTATCCGCGGTCAGATGCCGGAAGACATGTTTTATCAAAGACTCAATAATTTGATAGGTGATTGTCCTTCAACTAAGGCCGGCCATGATAACCGCCATTCTTCAGAAGAATATCGCGCGATTCATTTTACCGGGCGACAGCTTATTAAATACCGAAATCCATTCATGACTTCATTTAATGAAGTTAGAAAACAAGCGCTCAAAGATAAGGAAAATCCTTTATCTCAATCACTTTTACATCTGGATACTTCTCCAATTTCAAGAGACGTTCGATTCTTCTATCCATTTGAAGTTCAGCTGACTGATTATGAAAGCCACTTGAAGAATACTCAAGGTGAAGCTTCTCATGTCGAGTACAAACGTTCTCAATTGAAATCGGCCATGAAGCGAATCTTCAGACCTATTCTGGAATTAAATAATATAAAATTAGATTAGTTTTTGATTAATGAAGAGTTCGATGCGTTCATTGATCATCTCAGGGAAGTCGGCCTGAGGGACGTGAGATCCGTTTACCAGGAAATATGTCTCAGAGTTTGGTAGAAGATTAGCGAGTGTTCTCTGAAGATGATTTGGGATTACGTTATCTTTCTGACCGCCAATAATGAGCGATGGCATAGTCATTTTCTCTAAGCTTCCAGTTATATTTTGCTTGGTCATTTCATTAAAAAGCTGGAAAAAAACTTCCGCTCCCAGCTGGCCCACACGATTGAGATAAATTTCGATAAACTCTTTTGAAACTTTTCCCCGATTGAAACCAGTTGAATGGATAATTTCTCTCACCACTGGGTTAAGTCCACTGGCGGACCAAACTTTTTTGAACACTTCAGGATATTTTTCAAGACCTAGATTAGCAATCGGTGCGATGAACTCCATCAAGTTACTGTCAAACATTACATCTTTGACGTTGATAAAGGTTCCTGAAATGAGAACCATACCTTGTACTAAATCCGGATAATCCTTCGCAATTTGAAGGCAAATATTCACTCCCATGCTATGGCCTAACATGATTGCTTTTTGAATACCAAGATATCCACACAGGTCGGCCACATCCTTGGCCATTTGTGGGAAAGTGATCATTTTAACATTATTGGCGCCACTTGACTGAAAGTGACCGCGATAATCATGGGTCAGAATCTGGTAGCCCATTTTATCAAAGTATTCAGTTTGAAATTTCCAATGATGGTTACTACAAACCAGACCATAATTTAAAACCAGAACAGGTTTTGTGATATCCAGTTCTTTGAAATTTTTTACATAAAAAATTTGTTCATTGTCAGTAGTCTTATAAAAATTGGCATCATTGATTTTAAACATAGTCACTTCATAAGCTTAGTTAAGTTTTCTATTACCGAAAGGCGGGATGAGTTTGTTTCTACAAGTTTGTTCAACTTAGAATCGAGTAAACTTTTTTTACTTTCAAAGATAGTTTCTTCAAAATTTAAAACTTTAAGGACGGTTTGACCGATGGTGATTTGATCATTCACCTTTAATTTTCTGATGGCGGAAGCTCTTTTGCTATTTATTAAATAAAATTCGACGCCCTTTTGGGGATGGATTAAAAGGTCTTTCCCAACAACTTCTAAGAGGGCATGTGAATGAAACAATTCCCTATCATTGATCCATAGATTACCGGAATTGCGGCCTATATAAACTTGGTTCTGATAGAACATGAATGTTGATTCCACATTGGAATCAGGGCTGGATGTTATTTCAAAATTGATCATTTTATCCTCTTAAATAGTATCGAGGATTTTCTGATCTTTTGCGAGTCTTTCAAAATGAGGGACTAAAAGTTCTGGATTGGTGGTTTGAAGTTTTTCCAGGTCAGCTACAACCTGCTCTAGAATAGCTGTGTGGGTTAAAAAATTGGCGAGTTTTTTACTCGAAACTGTTCCTGATTGATCTACTCCAAAAAGGTCACCTTCTCCGCGGAAGCGCAAATCCTCTTCTGCGATCACAAAGCCATCGAGATTTTTCTCCACGACTTCTAAGCGCTGACGAGCTTCAGGAGAAACTTCTTTGTCTAATACCAGAAAACAAAACCCTGGCCTTTCACCCCGGCCAACCCTTCCACGTAATTGATGAAGTGAAGATAGTCCGAATCGTTCAGGGTTATAGATACTCATGATAGTGGAATTAGGAATGTTTATTCCCACTTCAATGACACTGGTAGAAACTAAAATATTTGATTTTTTATCTCTGAAATCCCGAACAGTTTTTTCTTTCTCATCTGCTTTCATTTGGCCATGAAGCATATCGACTTTGAACTCACTAAAAATGGCCTGATATCTTTTCAGGCTCTCTTTAACATTCTGGAGATCCATTGTTTCTGATTCATCAATGGCGGGAAAAACAAAATAGGCCTGCTCACCAAGTGATAGGCGAGTTTTGATAAATTCAATATATTTTTGGTAATTAACTTTTTCAGTGATGCGAGTTTTGATTCCTTTTCTTCCGGCCGGCATCATTTTGATGGACGAAATATCGAGGTCACCATACTGAGCGAGGCTTAGCGTACGTGGGATAGGGGTCGCGGTCATAATTAAGCTATGAGTTCCTTCACCTTTACTCACTAATCTTAAACGCTGCTCAACTCCAAACTTATGTTGTTCATCAATGATAGCGAGTCCCAGCTTTTTAAAGATCACTGAATCCTGAAAGAGAGCGTGAGTACCAATCACAATTTCTGTTTCACCCTCAGCTAACTTTTTAAGGATGAGTTTCTTTTCTTTAGCTTTGGTTGAACCTAAAAGAAGTTCTAGTTCCAATGCCGGATTCAATTCTTTGAAGGATTCGTAATGCTGAATGGCTAGTGCCTCAGTAGGACACATGAGAGCAACCTGATAACCGCTTTTATTGGCAACTCTTGCAGCGAGAAAGGCGACAATTGTTTTCCCACAGCCCACGTCCCCTTGAACCATCCTCATCATAGGATGACCTGACTTCATATCTTTGAGGATTTCTGAAAAAACCTTCATTTGGTCAGAAGTGAGTTCAAACGGTAAATGTTTTACCAGATCATTAGTTTTAGTTTCTTCTAATGAAATAACCGGGGCACTCTTTCTTTTTATGAATTTACGACGAGTTTGAATTTTTAACTGATCAATCAAGAATTCCTCATAAATGAGTCTCTCTTCAGCTGCGTCTTTTAATTTATGATCAAACTTGTCGACAGGAATTTTTCCGTGAATAACTTTGAAGGCTTCACCCAAACTAAGTGTTTTATCGTAGCCAAGTTCCGGCAAGGTCTGGGGGATGTTATCCCATAAGTGTTTGGGAATTAAGTCGAAGACTTTTTTGAGATGATTTCCGGCAATTTTATTAACGGTGGGGTATTCAATAATGTAAGCGTTAGTGTTGGCCTCTGGATCAATTATCTGAGGATTGATTACTTGCTTCTGTGCTTTAAATTCCTGAACTTGTCCCAAAAATGCAATGCGATCTAAGGCTTCAATTTGTTTTTTTTGATTCGGATAAAGATTGAACCATCTAAGACTCAATGTCTCTTGCGATAAATCATCTTTTAAAACAACAAATCCGTTATAGAGGAGGATGTTTCCTTTTCCTCTTCGTCCAAAGGCAGGTTTGATTTCAGTGTGGATGACTTTCCCTGAGCCTTTAAAAAATTGGTTCAGGTTCGCTTCTCGAAATGCCTGAAAGGCAGGCATTTTATGAATACGTAAGGGGAGTAACCACAATAGTTGTATTAGTGTAGTTATTCCCGCTTCAGTAAGTTTTTCAATAGTAGGAGATGGCTTTTTGCCAGAAGTCAGTACATCAAGTGCAGAATGCCAGGAGATCTCAACTGTATTTGATATCTTGGACTTCATAGGTCAAATCGCCTTTGGGTGCTTTAACCACAACTTCGTCTCCGACTTCTTTACCAATAAGCGCTTTACCAAGGGGAGAGTTGTATGAAATTTTCTTCGTATCAGTCATTGCCTCGTCTTCACCGACAATCTGGAAAGTTAATTCAATTTCTTTTTGATTGTCGTAGATTTGTACAGTGGCGCCGAAAACGATTTTATCGAGTTTCATATTACTAGTATCAACCACACGAGCGCGTGCAAGTTTACTTTGAACTTCTAGAATTCGGCCTTCAATATGAGATTGCTTCTCTTTAGCAGAGTGGTATTCAGCATTTTCTTTCAAGTCACCCAAATCTCTGGCTTCAGAAATGGCCTGTTTAATTTGCTCACGATCATTTCTAATCAATGAATTCAGCTCGTCTTCAAGAAGCTTTTTGCCATTTAGGGTCATTGGATGTTCGCTCATAAAATTCCTCAACTACTTCTTGAACAAGGCCGCCGCACGGGCAAGGGCCTCTTGTTTTTCTTTATCTGGATTTGTTCCCGGAGAGCCTATCTTAAAATAATCACAAAAGTTAGCTTTCTCTTTGTCCTGAACACGGTCGGCAGAAGATTCGCGGCACTCATTATAAGCTTTAGGGTCATAAAAAACGCACATTTTACAACATCTTATGTCCGCCATGCAGCTAGGACATGTGTCCCGCCGGCCAACCATAATTTTAAAGGTTTCTGAAAGCGGTTTCCCGCATTTAAAGCATGTAAGTGACAATTAAAACTCCTGGCCCACGCCAATCCCAAGACCTAATCCATGTTTTGGATCAGTTGGAGAGAAAAAAATCTTAGGTGTGTTTCGCTTATTGTATTCTTCCACTGATTTGGACAGTAGGTATTCATTGTTATATTGATTTGTTTTAGAAATCAAATAACTTACGGCGATCATAGTTGCACCGCCAAATAATAAGAAATTACTATTAGTAATCCCGTCTTGACCTTTAGTAGGCGTAAGTAAGCTTCCTAAAATCATTGCCGTCCCCAGAGTACTTAAAGCAGCACTTTTCCAGGTGGGAACGTTATTATCCTGATATTCATCTAAAAGCTCTTTGGCGACTGCATCTTTCTCTAAATAATAACGTAAGCCTTCGCCGCGATTTTTTGAACTCACATCCACCAAAACTTCCTGGTAGTTGATCGTTGCCACGCGGCTGCAAGTTTCCGCTGACCATGCAAACATGCTCCAAAAAGAAAAGTAAATCAAAACAGTCAGTTTAATCATAGGGTAAATAGTTCTATCGCATCCGATCTTTGGTTCTACAGGCATTTTAACTTACCATAAAATAAAAAGCGACCTTGTAATTTATGGACATAATAAAGACCGGTATTGGCATTTCAAAGACGATCAAGAATGTTTCACGTTTCCGTGAGATTCTTTCAGTATTGAGCCGCAATGGTTTCTCGGAACTGATTGTAAAATCTGGTCTGGATAAAGTCATCCCGGGTTTTGTTTTACCAGCCCGAGTTTCAGAACTTAAACGAGAAGATCTTTCAAACGACGAGTGGTGGGAGATTTTTGGCCAACAACTCAGAAGAAGTTTCGAGGAATTAGGTCCAAGTTTTATTAAACTAGGTCAATTGATGGCGACGCGGGAAGATATTCTTGATCCCGCTCTCATCAAAGAACTAAAACTTTTACAAAATAAAGTTAGGGGCATTCCCTTTAGTGACGCCAAAAAAGTCATAGAAGAGAATTTAGGAAAAAAACTTTCAGAAGTCTTTTCAGAAATTGATGAAAATGCCATTGGCACTGCTTCAATCGGTGTCGTCTACAAGGCGCAACTCCATGATGGGCAGAAGGTAGTTGTAAAAGTTCGCAGACCGAATATCACAAAAAATATTCTTACTGATTTTGAGATACTTTTATTTATTGTTGAGAAACTCGAAAAAGTTTCCGGGGAGATCAAGTTCCTGGGCATGTCTAAGATGATCTCTGATTTTTTTAAGAGCATGCACAATGAACTCAATTTCTTAGTAGAAGCTCAGAACTGTGAAAGACTGAGAAAAAATTTAGAGGTTATAGATAAGGAAGGTCTCCTGGTTGTACCCAAGGTCTATAGGGAGCTTTCAACTCAGGAAGTTTTAGTTTTAGAATTCCTGGACGGTAAACCATTTAATGAATTTCATTCTGTGGAAGAAGTTGGAAGCGACGTGATGGCCAAGGTTATGCGAAGTGTAGAACTCTTTGTTCATACACTTCTGTCAGATGGCTTTTTTCACGCTGATTTACATGGTGGGAATTTCTTTATTCTCAAAGATCGAAGAATTGGAATAATTGACTTTGGCTTAATGGGAACATTAAGTAAGAAGAATCGTGCGAACTTAATTGCTATTCTATATTCCGTTGTGACTCATAATTATGAAAATTTAGTAAATGAATTCCTGGAAGTTGCAGAGTACGAAAGTATTCCTGATCAGGAAGAACTAACCCGGGATATTAAAGACGCCATTTCGCCTTATGTAGGGCTTAGTGTGCAAGAAACTAATATGGCTGAGCTAGTGAGAGGAATAATAAAAACTCTCGGGAAGCATCGGTTATATCTCCCTCGTGAGTGGTTTATCATCTTCCGCGCCCTCATGACTCTTGATGGAGTGGGAAAATCAGTCGGAATTGATCTGAATATTTTCAATGTTCTGGAGAAAGATTTGCCAGCAATGGTGAGAGACCTATTGTCTAAAGAGAACGCGCAAGAAGAGCTCATGTGGGTTGCTAAGGACGTTATTGGTGGACTCAGGATTATTCCTAAGCATCTCAAATGGTTTTTGAAAGAAGCTTCCCGTAATAACTATTCCATGGAAATCCGCGTTCAGGAGTTAGACAAACTCACAAAGGGCATCAATAGATCGTTCTATAGCCTAGGGATGTCACTACTGGCAGCGGTCTTTATTCTCTGTGGGAGTGTTTTTGTTCGAAATATAACCGTTTTAAGCTTTCGCGATATACCGGCCTTAACCTGGATCTTCTGGTCGATGGCAGCTTACTTAATGGCACGTATTGCTTTTCTACGAAAATACTAAATGCTTTCAAGTCCCGATAAAAAAAGCGGGGAAAGTTCCAGTTCTTCAAAGCTTCCAGGGCCAAAAACACCTCTTAAAAATTCTTCCACACTGAGGACCAAGGTTTCATCATTGTAATCAAAAAACACTTCCTGTTTCATAAGGTTAATGTTCCTGACAATGAATTTATCTTTGGTGAAGCTTCGAATACATTCTGTAAACTGTCGAAGATCTCCTGGTGACATAAAAAACTGATATTGAAGACTCTCGGTCTCTACTATGGGACTTCCCATCCAAACTTTACCAAAACGAGAAATGGTAGTAACTAAAGTCGGCATATCATTAATAGTTCCATACTCGTAAATAATGCCAGGAAGATCCTGACCTTTATTCATAAAGAAGTAATCACTAATATTACCGTTGGTTTTATTTAGGTAGAGATCTGCTGATGTCGTCTTAGCAATTAAATTCCAATCAAGCTCACTACGATCCAGCGTTATGTAAGTTTTTGCAAAAGATGACTGATACAGATGTTGGATTTGTTTTTGCTCTTTATCAGAAAGTGAATGATATTTAGTTTTCTCGAATGAAATTACTTGTTTCTCATTCTCGATTTCAAATTGAGTTCCACATAAATGGAATCCAAACTTGTTATAAAGTTTTTCATTGTCACTCCAGAGAAGGAAGAGTGAAGTGTCACTTCGTTTCTCAGCTAGAACATCCTGAAGCAATGTTTGGAAATGTCCCTGTCCACGATATTTTTCGTCTACGGCGATGCCACCCAACATAGTAACTGTAAAATTATTACTATCGATAGTGAGAAGGCGATCTTTCGCTCCAATATGAGCAATCACTTTTTCATTCTCATCCAGCATGATGAAACAATTTTTAAAATTTGATTCATCTATGAGAGGAGCAAAGTCGATTTGAAATGAATTTGGCTTCTGATACTCAAAAGATTTTTCAATTAACTCAATGGTGGCCTCAAAGCATGAGGGCTTTTCACTTAAGGGGTAAATTTTGCCCATGTATAAAACTCCGTGATTTCAATA
>Ga0233380_1001305_pt1 | contig 11335 bp, 10 predicted proteins | sample ElkDunMinimDraft_9_FD_191541 | JGI IMG/M metagenome (GOLD analysis project Ga0233380, IMG submission 191541) | Fecal eukaryotic communites from dung pellets of Tule Elk in California, USA - Elk Dung F36 | ecosystem: Host-associated > Mammals > Digestive system > Large intestine > Fecal | place... | reverse complement strand
ATCCGCCCGCCCCGTTGCGGGGCCGGGCGCTTACAGGTCGTCCGCGCCGGTGAAGCGGTCGCGCGGGCGCACGAGCATCGGCCCCAGTTCGCCGTGCTCGGGGGTCATGGTCACCATCAGCTGCCGGTAGTCGGTGGCGCGGCCGCCGCGGTCGGAGGCGCCCGTGAGGGCTTCCACCGCGGCGTGCACCTGCTCCAGCAGGTCGGGTTCGATCACCTGGCCGGGGTCGGGCCCGAAGACGGGGTCGACGCGGCAGTCGCAGCCGGGGTGGATCGGATTGAGGTCCTCGACCCGGTAGCGCTGGGTGGAGGCGATGACGCACAGGGCGCAGTTGGTCTCGCCGACCAGGGTGCGCCGCCAGAACGACGCCCGGTCGCCCGGGTCGACCTCCACGGAGGCGATGGCGGCCTGCACCGCGTGCGCGTAGCACTGCTGCAGGTCGGCCTCGACGATCTCGGCCAGCCGGGCCCGGCCGTGCTCCACCGCCGCGTCGATGGGTTCCCCGCGCGCCAGGTGGGTGTACACGGTCGCGAACGGGCGCCGGTACACCTCCTCAGGGGTGACCCCCTGGCGCAGGTCCACCGCGTCGGCGTCGGGGATGCCGGGCGGGGGTACCTCGTACCCCAGCTGCTCGGAGGCCTGGGCGGCCACGTACACCGCGCACAGGGCCGCCAGGGTCTGCTGGGAGGCGCGCACCGCGGGCAGGGCCTGGTCGGCGAAGGCTTCCACGTCTTCGCGCCGCCAGGACCCCAGTCCGCCGAACAGGTCGGTGAGCATGCCGATGAGCTGGTCGATGAGGGTGCGGCGCTGGGCGGAGAACTCCTCCGGTCCCATCACTCACCCGCAGGCGCGGGCCCGCGTGCGGGCGCTGCCGGGGGCAAGGGCGGGGCGGGTGCGGCCAGGCGTGCGCGCACGGCCTCGGCGGCCATCTCCGTGCGCAGCTGGGAGACCTGCTGGGGGGTGTCGCCGATGCGCTCGGCCACGATCGGCAGCGGGTAGCCGGCCGAGCGGAGCTTGGTGGCGTAGTCGGCGACCTGGCCCGGGTTGAAGTTCTCCGGGCGGGCCCAGGCGATCTCCGCGGCGGACAGGTCCAGGCCCAGGTCCGCGACGTCCGCCATCATCTGCAGGACCTCCTCCAGACCCTCCCCCGCCTGGGCGCACCCCTGGCGGATCTTCGCCACGTGCCCGGCGTCCAGGGCCACGATGGAGTCCGAGCCGATGTTCACCAGGTCGCCCGGCAGGTAGTAGACGGGCGTCAGGGTGGTGGCCGCGAACGCGCGCATGTCCGCCTCGACCGCGCGCAGCATCGCCGAGGTGTCGGTCTGCGGCAGAGAGATGAGCTTGGGCTCGGGGTCGCCCGGCTCCCCCGGCGGGACCGTGAAGATCTGATCCGCGCCCGGATTGAACGGCGCCAAAGGCAGGCCCGTGACCGGGTCCTCGTCGGGCACGTAGTTGAGCAGCGCGGACTGGCGGAAGGACGCGTACCGTTCGGCGGTGAGCCGGTTGAGCAGGGTCAGGTTGAGCCGGTTCTGGATGTCGATGCCCGCGTCGAACTCCGCGACGCCGTCCTCGCCCTCGTCGCCGTTGACGAACGGCACCACCGGCACCCCGGGCAGGGACCGGGTGGGGGCCTGGCGCTCCTGCCAGGTGCGGTCGTCGAAGCGCAGCCCCACCGTGGACTGCTTCTTCTTCGACTTGCGCGACCACCAGTGGTGGCGCTCGCCGTCGATGTAAATGGTGGCCATCCACCGCTGCGCGATGGGGTCGTGCCACAGCCGCAGGGCCGCCAGGCGCCGCGAGGGGTCCGCGGGGTCGCACTCCACGATGACGTTCTCGGGGCCCTCGATCGTCACCAGCGGCCGGGCCGGGTTCTTGGGGTCCACGCCCACGATCGCGTAGGCCGACCCCAGCTTGGAGCGTTTGCGCCACAGCCCGTACTGGCGGGCGTCCAGGCGGGCGTCCTGCCACAGCTGCCAGACCGGGTTGTCGGTCTGCGAGCGCGAGTTGCCGTCGCGGTAGCCCACCACCCGCATCCGGTGCACCACCGACTCGGTGGCCAGCTGGCACAAGTTCGTGCGCGCCAGCTTCTGGAAGCGCTGGAAGGCTTCCTTGTTCTGGGACGGGCCCGAGGGCAGGTCCTGGTCGCCGTCGTAGTAGCGCTTCCAGTACTCCACTTGCGGCAGGCGCTCGACCAGCTTGGAGCCCAGGCGCCCCAGCCACTCCAGCGGGGACAGGTCGGTCGGTTCGGCCACGGGCCACCCCCTCAGAATCCGCCGGCGCGTCGCCGGGAACGGTGTTTGGCTCGGGCCAGGCCGCGGGCGACCGCGTCGGAGCGGCACTCGTAGGCGAGGATCGCGGCCATGGCGGCGTCGATCTTGCGCCGGGACTTGGCGTGCTCCTTGGCGATGGTCAAACCGACCTTGCCCGCCAGGCGGCGGCGGGCGTTGAGGACGTGAACGGTCAGGACGCTCCCGCCGGCCTCGTCGGGGCCGTGGGTGAGGCGCTTGGCCGGGTCGCGCTCCATGATCGCGTCGTGCAGGCGCTCCACCGCCTTGACCATGGTGGTGGGCCGGTTCGTCCACCACTCCAGCGGGCGCTGCAGGGACGCCTTGATGCGCATCCTGCGCCCGAACGCGTCCTGCCACCGGTCCAGGTAGTCCTGCCAGTGCGCGGGGTCGGCGTACATGCCCACCACCTCGTACCGCTGCACCGCCGCCATCACGGTCTCGTGCACGTCCTCGCGGTCGACCTGCCACTCCTCGCCCGCCGGGCCGGGAGGCCTCTCCCACACCCCGATCAGCCACAGGTGCCCGTCCGAGACCCGGCACCCCACCAGGGCGGTGGAGTCGTCCCGGACCGAGCCGTCGAAGCCCAGGCAGATACGGTCGCCGTCGGCCACGACCTTGGTGGCGTCGAAGCACGCCTTCCACGCGTCAGCGTTCACCCACGCGTCCGAGGCGCTGGTGCGGGCGTTGAAGAAGTACCGGCGGGAGTCGTCGACGTCCTTGCGGGGGTCGTGGAACTCGTCCACCACCCCGTCGATGTCGATCCACCCCGCGGCCTCGCCGAACGCCTCCACCAGGGCGGCCTTGAGCGCGGGCTCGTCGGTCAGGTCCGCGCACTCCCCCCACCGGTGGTCGTAGATCAGCCGGTGACGGAGCCTTTTGTACTTGCGGGAGCCGTCCTCGGCCTTCTCCGCGAGCTTCTCCGCGAACTCATACGTGGACTCCGCGACCGACTCCGCGCCGGGCGCGAACATCGTCGTGGTCTCCAGGTACCACGTGCCCGCGCCCTTCTTGCGCTTGCGCAGGTTGCGGGTAACGGTGTTGTACATGCGCCGCAGCTCAGGGGTGTCGTACAGGTGTGTCTCGTCGAAGACCACGAAGGTCTCCTTGCCGCCGTCCTTCGACGCGCTGGAGGCCGTGGACGGGGTGATCTCCCCGCCGCCCGGGATCAGGATCCGGGTGATGCCGACCTCGTTGCGCGAGCACACCGCACTGAGCGGGTTCTCCTCGTCCGGGTCCAGGTTGAAGTGCACGGTGTCATAGACGTTGCCGGTCTGGCCCTCCTCGGTGGCCATGATCCGGATGTAGGGGGCGGTGACGTGGCGGCCCATCGGCTCGCCCGGCTCGTAGACGTAGGTGAACCCCAGCCCCCACGGGTCGGCGTAGACCTCCCCGCCGCGGGCCCACCCGGCGAACCGGCACGGCCCCAGCGCCTCGAACAGCGCCAGGCGCGCACCCAAGCCGCTCTTGTCGGCGCCCTTGGGGCGGGAGAAGAACCCCGAGTCGTAGAGCAGGCGCCCGTCGTCGTTCAGGGCGTAGCAGTCGGCCACGAACCCCGAGTACTCGTCGCCGTGCTCCACCGGCTGGCCCTGCACGTCGCCGGGCCCGTGCACCACCAGGGCTTCCATCCACGCCAGCGCCAGCCAGCCCAGGCTCTTGAGCCGGTCGTGCTCGGGGGCCCGCGCCAGCGTGCGCGGCACCGCCTACTCCGCCAGGCGCGAACGCCGCGAGGAGATCTCGGTGACCTTCGCCCCGCCCGCCGACGGCTTGGCCGCGGCCTCGGGGGAGTCCACCGTGAGCTTGAGCCGCATCCGGTCCTCGGGGGTCGCCCCGAACTTCGCGGCGCGCAACCGGACTTCGGAGGCGAACTCCCAGCGGCCCTTGGTCCACATCACGTGGTGCAGCAGCGCGGTGTCCAGCAGGAAGTCCCAGTCGGTGGGGGTCAGGATGCGGGCCTGCGCGGACTTGCGCCAGGTCTCCCACCACGCCAGCGTGCGCGGGTGCCAGTCGTCACCGTCGGGCAGCACACCCGCGGGCAGCCTGGGGCCGCGCCGGCGGCCGTCCGCGACGACCGTGTGCAGTTCGTCCTTGCGCTTCTTCTCGTCGCGCGGGCGCGCGCGCCTGACCTGGGGGGCGAATCCCTGACCGCCCATGTGAACCACTCCCGTTCCGGGGTCAGCGCGACCCCGTTCCGGGGAGGCGCTACGTCGTGAGCCAGCGGATGACGCCCGACAGGTCCCCCAGAGCCGCGGGCGAAGCCTCGAAGGGGCGGCCGGTCACCGTGATGTACCGGCCCGTGCCGTACACCTCCACGTCACCGCCGCGCCGCCGCATCCGCCGGCCCCGGGCCACCTCGCCGAGGCCCCACACGTGCAGGCCGTCCCCGGAGGGGGAGACCTCGATGTAGGTGGGCGGACAGCGGTCCAGGACCGCGCGGGCCAGCGGGGAGGGGGCGCCTTCAGTGTCGAGGCAGTGGTCCAGGTCGATGCAGACGATGCCGTCGCCGTTGAGCACCAGGCCCTTGCGGGCCCGGGAGCGCACCGACGCGTACTTGGACCAGGTGGCGGGGTCCGTGGAGGAGGCCGGCGTACCCGCGGGGGTCAGGGGGCGCTTGGCGTCGTCGTGGGTCACCCACCGGTCGGCGGTGCGCAGGCGCGCGGGGACGGCGGAGGAGCGGCGGACTCGGGACAGGGCCATGCGGCACCGGTCGGAGCAGGTCTTGGTCTGCGCGCGCCGAACACCGGCCAGGGGGGCCTCGCACCGGGGGTTCGCGCAGGTTCGGGTCATGCCCTCAGTCTACCCGAGTGTTACAGTTTATGGCTGTGACCAGCACTTATGATCTGATCACGGTTGGATTGAGCCCCCAGATGCCCACCAGCGGACCAGGGGGCTGGCGCACCATCGGAACGTCCCACCCGAAGGCCTGGGAGGGCACTCGTCGCCGCCTGGGGCGTCTTCCCCCAGAGTCGTGCGCACAGCGAGCACCAGCACCTTCTCGGCGAGCAGCACCCCCGGCATGGGGAGACCCCGCCAGGGGTACATGCTCTGACCTGCGCTTACTCAGGCACTCGATTGCCCTTACTGAGATTGCATTTCAGGTGAGCCAACTGAGTGTTGCTCATGCTGTGCTCTCCACCCTTGGAAACAGGAACAACGTGGTCGAGGCTGCCTGCCATGGGATCAGGCCATGCGATAGCACTGTCTACGGGCTGCTTGCACAGTTGGCATGTCCAGTTGTCGCGCTCAAACACGCGCTTGCGATCCACTGCTTCGACTGTCGCGCTAGCAATGATTAGGCGCCGCTTGGTGTCGTGCTTGGTTGCGACGTCTGGGTATCGCTTTCGTGAGCTGCCGTGCTTCAGTCGGCTTTGAGTACTCCAGGCTGTCTGTTTGTCCTTGAGCTTGCTTCGGACGCCCTGGAGCCTCCCGTCCTTCTTGCGCTGTTCGTTGTAGGCCCGATGTCCGCACACCTTGGAGCAGTACATGGTGTTGGACCTGGGGGAGTCGAAAACTTCCCCACATTGGTCACAGGCAAGGGTGAACGACGCGGGCTTCCGCTTGGCCTTCCGCCTGTCTATCCACTCTTCGTACCGTCCATCAGCCTTGGCCCGCTTGTGAGCCTTGGCATTGCGGCATGTTGCGCCGCAGTACTTGGGGGCGGCGCCGTACCCATAGGTTCGCTCGAACTCAACGTTGCAGTGGTTGCACGTGAGGAGCTGTCCGACCACGGGTCGGGTAGGGTTGTTCATGTCGGTCTGCTTTCATCAGATCGGCCATGACCCCGGGAGTGTTGACGCACTCGCCGGGGTTTAGTTGTGTCTCCATTTTACGCGAGTCCGGGGTGTTGTTCGCGTGGCCTAAGGGTGCTGGGTCGTTTCCATGTACCCCGTTCAATCTTGTTCTTTTCCTCGTTGCACCATTCGCATGCTGCTTGGAGGTTGGCGGGCTCGTGGGTGCCGCCTTGAGCGACGGGTTTGATGTGGTCGACGACTTGAGCGTTGCCTGTGCAGCCTTCGTACTTGATCTGGCACTGGTGCTGGTCACGTTTCATGACGTGCGCGCGGGTGGTTCGTGGCACCCATGCTTGGTTGCGCGTGCTGCCTTCCCATGCCATCAGGCGTTCGCCCCTGACCCCGGCCACACCCCGGTGACCTCGCGGTGCCACTGGCTGCACATACGCCTGGCCCTGTCGTCGCCCACCTTGTCCCTCAGGTTGCGGTGGCACCTGGTCCAGTCACCCGGGGTTCCCCAGCCCACCTTGAGATACCCGGGCTCGCCTGGGCGGGTCCAGTAGACCTTGAGCTGGTTGGATGGTCCGTCCGCCATGACCCTCCCCTGCAAGGTGAAGCGCCCCGGCTGCTCGACGCCTACCCCCTGCGGGCGGAGCAGCCGGGACGTGGGGTGTCCGGTCGCGGGCCGTGCGCGACGTTGCGCGCTTCAGCGTGTGTGCCCGGCCGGACGGCAGGTGGGGGCATGCGAAAGGCCCGGGAGCGTGTGCTCTCCGGGCCTGAAGTCTGGGCACGCTAAAAGCGCGCTTCGCCCACTTTATCCACAGGCCCCCGGTGCCCCGCAAGAACTCATGCGGCCCCCCCGCTCTCGACCCGCCCCAGCAGTCCGCCGAGCACCGACGGGACCTCCTCGGGCTCCTCCCGCAGCGCTTCCAGGAGCTGACGCACCGCCTCCTCCGGCGAGGTGCCCGAGGCCGCCCGGGCCTCGGCGTTGCCAGGGGCGAGCCTGCGGGCCAGCCACTCCCACTCGGCGTCGCGCCAGGCAGGGCGGCCGAACAGCCAGGTGCCGCAGTCCTCGGGCGGGGGCTCGCACCACTCGCCCCGACACACGATCAGCGGCTGGCCCGCCACGACCTTGACCACCAGGGTCTGCTCCCCGCCGGCGGGCGCCGTACTGGTCGCCCCGTGACACCAGGCGCACACGGTGGACAGCATGTAGCCGTCGACGACGTCCTCCAGTGCCCCCTCCAGGGCGGAGCGCATCCGCTTCACGGCCGCCTCGGCTTCGCCCAGCACCCCGGCGTCGGCGGCCGCCGACAGGGACAGGTGCGCGGCGGTGTGGGCGAGGACGCGCCCGATGGCCTCGAAGTCGTAGGCGGTGCTGGGGGGGGCGACGTCGTCCACCACGCCCGCGGTCGCCGTGACGTACTCGTCCAATTCGACCGCGTCGGCCAGCAGGCGGGCGAGGGCGTCGAGTACGCCGACGTTCATCGGGGCCCGGCCGGCGCCGAGCACGGACAGGCCCTGCTCGGCCTTCTCGGTGCGGGCGAGCTCGTCGGCGCGCTCCCGAGCGCTGCGACTCATCGGCCGGCGCGGAGCGCGGCGGCGGGACCCGGGCAGGCGCAGCTGGTACAGGTCCGGCCAGCTCTCGGTGATCCAGGTCAGGTCCGCAGTGAGGGCGGCGATGCGAGCGGCCTGCTCGGCGTCACAGGTCATGGATGTTCCCCCCGGGGTGGTCGGTCTGGTGGGTCAGTGGGTGTTGCGGGCCTCGTCGGCAGTGAGCCCGAAGGCGAGCAGGGCGGTTCGAGGGGCGGGGGCGAGAACCCGGCGGAGCCTCTGAAGCGCTTCCAGGAGCTCTGGTGAGCTTTCGGGGTGGCATCGGGAGCAGTCGGGGATGGGGCATCTGGGGGTGAGGTCTGTGGCGCGTATTCCGGGCATGGGGTGCTCCTGTCAGAAGGGGAAGCCTTCGGGTGGGGTGAACAGATCGGGTTCTCCGGTCGGCGCCGGCGGTGGGGGGATGGCGGAGGCGGGGATCGGCCCGGGGCACCGGTGGGTGGCGACGACCGGGTGCCTGCGGTGGACGATCAGCTCGGGGATGCGCTCGACGAGAGCGGGGGAGCCGAGGCCTCCGGTCCCGATCAGGTTGTAGGTCGTCCGCCCCTCGAGGCGTGCTTGGAGTTCGGCGGGGCCGTCGAGGTGGAGTGGGTCGGCCCGGACGGGCAGGGCGGCGATGGTCGCGTCGAGGGCGACGATGATCGCGCTCTCGCACCGGGGGCAGACGTCGAGGCGGGCGCGGACCCGGGGGGCTCTCATGGGTGCCGTCCCTGGAGGTACCTGGAGGTAGTTCGGGTGTTGGCACACACTGCATAGCGACTGTGAACCCGAAATCCCGTGACCTGCGACTTTACCTTTTCGTGACCTTCGTTTTTCCGTGTGCGCGTAAGAAACACGGTTCTATCTCCAGGTATCTCCAGGGAGGTATGTCCCTTAGGGTCTTTGACCTGCAAAAACGTGTTTCCGGAGATAGAAAGGGCCCAAAAACCTATCTCCAGGTATCTCCAGGTCGCCACCCCCACCCCCAAGGGGAGTATTCGCAGGTCAGAGCATCGAACCAAGAGTCCGGAGATACGACCTGGAGATAGGTGGTTCCTATCTCCGGAGATGCGTCCTATCTCCAGGGAGGTGTTCACGAGGACGCCCCGGTGTTCGCGGGCTCCCCGTCCTGGGCGGCCGCGAGTTCCTCGTCGGAGTGGCGGCTGACGTAGTACAGGCCGGTGTTGGTGTCGCCGTCGACGGTCTTGTGGAGGGAGTAGTTGGCGTAGAAGCGCCCGTTCTTGCCGCCGAGCATCTTTCCCAGCCCGACGACGCTGGGCAGGTTGCCCTTGCGGTTGGCGATGAAGGTCCCGTTCCAGGAGTCCTCGTGGTCGGGCCATGCGGGCCGGGCGTCCTTGAGGAGTTCTGCGGCGGCCACCGGACGGGATCCGAACCGTCGGTGCCAGGTGGCCAGGAACGCGCGCCACATGATGCCCTCGTCGTCGTGCGCGGCCACTTCCCTGCGGTTCTCCATGAACCCGGTGATGCCGTGGTGGGCGGTGAACCCGCTCATGGCGTTGGCCCACTCGCGGAAGTTGCGCATCGCCACCGATCCCCGCGGGGAGCCGTGGGCGATCCAGTCGCGGGCGAGCACGAGCATGTGGTGGAGGAGCTGGGCCCGGTGGGTCTCCTCCTGCAGCCACAGACCGAGGTCGGGGATGCGGAACCCGGTGCGCTGGTCGGGGTCGGGCATGCGCGGGTCGAGGGTGACCAGCACGGTCCGGGAGGGGATGTCCCCGCCGAACTTGATCGAGTTGCCGGTGACGAGCCAGAGCCGGTCGTTGGGGATGCCGAGCTGCTTGGAGGACCCGAGCTCGCGGTCGTGCCAGACCTCGGAGGTGAGCAGTTTGGCGAGCGTGGGCTGGTTGGCCTCGTCGAACTCTCCGATGTTGTCGAGCACGACGACGGGGTCACTGGAGGAGGCCAGGAGCGCGGTGATGGCTTTGCGCAGCTCGGTGTCGTCCTGGACCCATGCCCGTGAGGAGAGGCCGAAGAGGCGGCCGATGACGTCGGTGAGGAGGGTCTTGCCGGACCCGGGTGCGGTGGCGGATACGGCGCCCAGGGGTGAGAGGCCGCCGACGTAGGGGCGTAGGAGCGGTGTCATGAGCAGGCCGACGAAGTTGGCGCGCGAGGAGGCCCCGTCCCAGGGGAAGTCGCCGAGGACGTAGTCGAAGACGAACTGGCGTGCTTCGGCGACTTGGGCGACGTCGGGGACGTCGGGGACGCGGGGCACGTCGACCTTGGGTGCGTAGTAGAGCGCGGTGGAGGTGTCGTAGCCGGGGTCTTGGAGGATGGTGCCGTCGGGGCGGATGACGGGTGCGGTGGCGATGGCGCGCAGGGGCAGCATGCTCGGCCAGTGGGTTTCGGAGAGCGCGGGTTTGAGGATGGTGGCCGGCGGGTTGGCGGGTGTTTCGAACCAGTCGCCGTGCTGGTCCTGTTTGGCCTTGTAGGTGTTGGTGTGCCGGGCGAGCAGGAGTGTGAGCGAGTCGGGGGTGAGGTTGAGGATGACCTGGGGGATGCGGTGTTTGTTCTTGGGGTCGGCGAGGACGTCGCCGGAGACGCGGGAGATCTGGACGGGGGTGCCGTTGCGCACGTAGGTGTTGGGGATGGCGCCGGAGTTGATGGCGTCGATGAGGTTGATGATCGCCGTGGGGCCGCCGGTGATGTCGATGTCGGCGGGCGTCTCCTCGGTCTGTGAGGACTCCTCCTTGGGCGTGCTCGACGAGTCGGAGGGCTGCCGCGGCGGGGGCGTCGGAGCGGGCGCTGCTTTCCCGTACCCGGCGTCTTTGAGGGCGCGGGCCGCGGCTTTGCCGTCGCCTGCGTGTTCGAGGAGTGTGTACGCCCAGAACTTGGTGATGGGTTTCTCGGTGTCGAATTCGGTGCTGGTGGTGAAGACGTACAGGCGGTCGCGGGCGGGGTCGTGGCCGGTGGTGGCGGAGAAGCCGAGGCGTTTGCCGGGCCTGCGCCAGTAGCGGGTGTGGCCGGAGCTGAACGCCTCCACCCACCCGTGCGGGGTGAGGATCTCCGTCCAGTCGGTGCGGGCCTCGTAGTCGTCGCCGGGGGAGAGGCCGCCGTCGGCGCGCGGGCCCGCGGCGGGCTGGGAGAACTGGCTGGGCGCCTCGACGACCGGCATGGCGTCGAGCATCCGGGCGAGCTCGAGGAGCGCGTCGGAGGTTTCGCGGTTCAGGGTGGCGATGGCCGCGGGGTTGCCGGCGCGCATCTCCCACGATCCGCCGTTGGGGTGGACGGGCCCGTGGGAGGGGGCGACGACGAGGAAGCCGCCCTCGCTCTTGGTCTCGATGAGGACCTGGGGGACCTGGTGGCCTTCGGTGATCCGGTCGAGCTTCTGTTGGCGCTTGGCGCGGACGGCCGGGTCGTGCTCGGCGTCGACGTCCTCCTGCTGCCCCGTCTTCCAGGCGGCGAGCTCTTCGGCGGTGGAGGGCCGCCGGGCGAGCTTGAGGTTCTCCACGCCCTGGCCGTCGTCGATGCGCCAGAGCAGGTGCAGGCCGCCGGAGGCGGTGGACTCGGTGTACCCGGCCATCACCTGGTTGCGGAGGACGTCGCCGAGGCCGCTGTTGTCGGCGAGTTCGACGTAGCGCTGGAAAACCCCCTCCTTCACGGCGCGGCCTTCCACGTCGAGGGCGACGATGCCGCCGGACACCTTCCCGGCGACGATGCCCACGCCGGGGTGGCCGCCGGTGAACCAGGTGCGCACCTGGTCTTCGCCGG
>Ga0233380_1001303_pt1 | contig 11339 bp, 9 predicted proteins | sample ElkDunMinimDraft_9_FD_191541 | JGI IMG/M metagenome (GOLD analysis project Ga0233380, IMG submission 191541) | Fecal eukaryotic communites from dung pellets of Tule Elk in California, USA - Elk Dung F36 | ecosystem: Host-associated > Mammals > Digestive system > Large intestine > Fecal | place... | reverse complement strand
TGGCTGGATCGCGATCGTCGATGCGGACGGTGTCTGCAAGAACGGCAATCGCCTCACGCGGCTGCAGGAGGTGAACAAGGGCATGGGCGAAATCCAGCCTGACGCCAACGTCACTCGGTGCAAACTGATGCGCCTCGCGCAATATGCCAAGAGCTTCATCTTCGCGCTGCGCAGCCTGCAACGCGCGCGAAAGATTGCGTAAGATGGTGATGTTTTGGGGGTTACGCCGGTTCGCTTCGGTAAGTGCGGCAAGCGCATCGTCAATGTGCCCACCGCCAAGGAGCGCGGTCCCAAGATTGTTCCACGCCTCTACATCTCCCGGATTCCCTGCTGTTTGGCGGCGATAGAGCCCAATAGCGGCGTCGGTGTCCCCCAAACGCTTGACCAGATCGGGTCGCAGGCGTTGCAGGCGTGGCTCATCGACCAAGGCATCACAGAGCGCCAAGGCACCGGGCACATCTCCCGTTTCCGCCAGTGCGCGGGCCAGATTGAATGCAATCTCACCGTCGCCGGGACGCGCTGCCCACGCACGGCGCAGCAGCTCTGCACCCCGTCGCGGATTGCCCGCCTGGCAGGCAATTACGCCGACAAGGTGATCAAGCCGGTAGTCCCGTGGAGCGCTGGAAATCAGCTGTTCGCCAAAGGTAAGGGCGGCTGAGAATTCGCCCTTTCGGGCAAGGTCGATCAAGGCGCCGGGATTCAGCGTCCGCGATGTAATCTGCACCTTGGCCTAACCCCCTATTGCCACTGGATTGAAAGACGCACGGTTGATCAACTCTACGGCCGCCCGGCGATCAGACTCTCTGGTGAGCCGGCTGCTGGCCCGAGACTGCTGCTTGCAAACAACGAGGGAGGCGTCCCCGCCCGCCGTAGGCCGCTCAGATGACGGATGGGCAGAAAGCGCACGCACGAAAAGGATCATCACGAAACTCCCTCAAGCTGAAAAGATGAGAGGGCAGGACATTACTGCCCCACCCTCCCATTTTTTTGCGACCTGCGCGACGAAAATCAGAACTTGAAGCTTCCTGCAACGTAAGCACGCCGGCCAACCACGTCGTATAGTGACGGATCGGTGCCGGACTGGACGTTCGGTTCGTACCGCGGTGGCTGCTTGTTGAACAAGTTGTTGATGCCAAAACGGAACGTCATCGGTTCAACATCGAACTGCACACCAGTGTCAAAGTAGAACACCGACTTTGGACCGGAGAAGTCTTCTCCGACGAACTGCTTGCTCGCCCGGTTGCCCATGCCGTCAATGTACCGCAGCCGACCATACAACATCGCTCCACCTGTGGTCCACGATGCGTTCAACATGCCGCGCCATTCGGGATGACTGGCGCCGCCACCGTCGCTCAGCCCTTGGCCGAAGTAGCCCGCCGTGCCGGCATAGTCGATCATCACGCCTGGCAGTTCCTCTTCCTTGAAATCAATCAGGTAGTTCATCAGCAGATTAAGGCTGAGCGAAGATTCAGCGACCAGAAAGTCCGTTGGCATCGAATAATCAAGTTGCAGGTCGAAGCCCGATGTCTGCAACTTGCCACGATTGACCGCGATGAAATTAGAATTTTCGTCGCCGCCCAGTCCCGGCGATGCCGTGAGGAATGAGATGTCACCGCCTGCCCGATTGATCGCCGTGCAGTATGGGTTGGTGCTGGCCAGCGCCGAATTCTGCGCGCCAATGTAGTTGAAGCAGCTGGCGATGAAGAGGTTCGCGTCCGGGATGCGGATCACGTCCTTCACCTTGATGTTGTAATAATCCAGCGACGCCAGGAACCGGCCCGACTGAAACACAAAGCCGGTAGTCCAGGTATCTGCCTTTTCAGGCTTCAGGAACTGGTTCTGCGCGCCACCGAGTGGAGCCTGCTGGCCCGGGGTGGAAACGAAGGTTGGCGACACGCCCTGGGCAGTACAAAGGGCACGGGCCGCTGCACCGCCGTTCGCCAGGAAGTTCGACGAAGATGTGCAGGGATCGAAGATTTGGGGGAACGAACCGCCGGCATCAAACAGTTCCGAAATATTCGGCGCACGCACGGCACGCTGATAGCTGCCACGGACACGCCACGTATCGTCGATCTGCCAATTGAGTTCAGCCTTGTAGGCATCCGATTTGCTTGACGGGGCGTTGATCCCCGAAAACCGGTCCGTCGAATCCGACTTTGAGTGACGGTAGCCGATGCCGAGTTCCAGCGACCGTGCCCAGGATTCGTCATTGACGATCGGGATGAGCGCTTCGGCGAAGAAATCGGTGAACTTGTTGCCGGCATCAACGGGCTGTTGGGTATTGAAGCCTGCGATCGGCCCGAACAGTGCGCCGGGATCTACCGCATAATCAAACTTACGGTGCTCCGCGCCCAGCACGACCGAGAGCGCGCCAGCCGGCAGATCCACGACGTCGCCGGCAACATAGCCGGAGAAGATCTGCTGGGTGAACTTGGTCTTCACAAGACCAGTTTCTGCAACAAAGTTAACGCAATCCTGCGACAATGGCTGGATGCCAAAGGGATTGAAGCCACCCTCGCAAAGGCTTGCTCCGCCGTCAGGTGCCTCAAGCAACGCCTGCACCCGCTCCACGTTCACGTTGCCGCGCGCCGTCTGGTCAATCTTTGTACGGCCATAGGAATAGTAAACGTCGTAACGCCACTTGTCCGTGATATCACCGCGAAAGCCGATCAGCCCCTGCAACACTTCATTGTCGAAGTCCTGCTGACGTAGGCCTGTGGGCAGGAAACGATAGGCGATATTGAAGGGTTCAGTTGCCCCCGCCCCAGTGAAGCGGGCATCATTGCCAGTACGCGAAGCAAGAACGCTGGCAAGATCAGCCGGAATGAACGGGTTGGTGGTCGGAATAATCAGGCCCGTGACCGAACATTCTGTCGCTGCACCCGAAGACGTTCGGCAGGCGTTTCCAGTATTTAGAAGCGCAGAACGGGCATTGGTGGCTGGTGTGGTACTGTCCGTTGGACGGATCGAAACGCCGACAGGTGTCGGCGCCAATGCAGTTGAGGCCGTGTATTCGGTCCATCCACCCTGAATATAGACTTCAACCGGATCAGCTATCTCGTAGTGGCCGATAACGAAGGCCGTCTTGCGCTCAAGCGGCAGCACCAGATAGTTGATCGCGTCGAAGTTGTAGGAATAGAAGTCTGGCGCAAAGTTCTGGTTGGCAGCCGCAGCATCACGGCCCAGCGGATCGTAACGATAATTCGCCATGTCGATCGGATTGTTGAACAAGCCACTGCCAAAAAGCGTTCCATCCGAGTTGAAACCCACACGCGAAGCGCCTCCGACCTGGCTGGCGGGCACGCCATACCCTGCGAATACCGCATTGAGCGCTGCCTGCGACACAGGGTTGCCGGGGTTGGTCGCACTGGTTCCGGCATCAATGAAGCGCCCGGTCGGCGGCGTGAGCGTGGTGGACGTTGCCTGGTCCGCGAAGGAACGCTGGCGTTTTATCAGGCCTTGACGCTTTGCGTATTCAAAGCTGGCCGCGATGTTGCCGCGACCATCGGCAAAGTTGCCGCCAAGGGTACCCGCCAGACGATATTCCCGCGCATCGACCTTGGGAATTGAGTTCTGGTAGCTGGCGTCGAACTGAAAGCCTTCGAAGTCATCCATCATGATGAAGTTCACGACACCGGCGATGGCGTCGGCACCATAAGTGGCGCCGGCACCGCCAGTGACGACTTCGACGCGCTTGATCAGCGCCTGCGGGATAGTGTTAAGGTCGACCGCTTGATCAGTGGACGACGCCATCGGCCGGCGACCGTCGATCAGGACCAAGTTGCGGTTGTTACCAAGCCCGCGAAGATCGATGTTGGCCTGGCCGTTATTGCCCGGGTTGTTTGAAGTAGTCGTACCGGCAGGATTAACCTGCGGCAAGTTGTTCAGAAACGTGTCGAGTGTAACGTCGCCGAATTCGGTTACTTCGTCACCACTGACGACCGCGATCGGGCTGCTTGCATCAAGGTTGGGACGCGCGATGCGCGAACCCGTAACGATGATCATCTGTCCGGATGTCGCGTCATTCGCGGCCGTGTCCGGTGTAGTGGCTTCCTGTGCAAAGGATGGCGCGCTTGCTAAGGCGATACCCAGAACGAACGGCGCGGCCCCCGCCCGAAAGGCGGCAATATTATGATGTTTCAAAGCTCAGTCCCTTCTTAAAGAAGTGCGGACATGCGACCGCCGCTTCGTAACCTTTCTGTCGGTTACCAGCTTGCGCCATCCCCCACGGACCGCGCGCAAGACTGATCAGGCAGAAAGATTACCTTTCATGTCTGAAAGCTACCCGATGGGTAAAGAGGATTGACAACCATCTAGTCACATTCGCAACAAGATGTAGTAATGATGCAACACTGCGTGCCCATTACCATAGTTTTTTTAGTGAACAGCGCATTGCCATCTTATTAGGGCAAAGCATCATGGTCCCGCCATTGTCGATACAATGTTACGCCATGTGAATATTTGGCCGTAAAAACATGCGCCGTCCTACATCGCACCCGTAAACAGGATAGGGTCCAGCCGCGCATCGCGCCACTTGATGCTCCAATGGAGATGGGGACCAGTTGCCCGTCCTGTTGCGCCGATACGACCGATCGGCTGGCCTTGCCGTACAACATCACCCTCGCGCACCAGCAATTCCGAGCAATGCAGGAAAGCGCTGTTCAGCCCCATTCCGTGGTCGATCATCAACAGCCGGCCTTCCAGCGTAAAGGGCTCGCCCGCTGCGAGGATCACGACGCCATCGGCAGGCGCGACAAATGGTGTGCCGCTTTCGCCAGTCGCGATATCCGTGCCCGAATGATAGCTGCCTGGTGTGCCCCGATAGATGCGTTGCGATCCGAATTGACCGGATAAACGGCCCTTGACTGGCCAGACAAAAGATTGGCGCCAGCCCAAGCTTTGCGTATCTTTCGCGCGGGCAGCGTTGATGCGCGCCAGTTCTACACTACGGCGGCGGCGATACTCTTCGCTGGGGATGCTTCCCGGCCGCGGTCCGACCGCCACATGCTCAATTTTCCAGGCCCGCGGTGAAATAGTAAGCACATGCGAAACCTCGCGCCCATCAGCAAGCGTAGCCTGCAGTGATGCAGAAGACATGGAATCCCGGTCAAACGCAGCGAAGAAACTGCCGTCTGGCGCGACGGATATCTGCCTGCCGTCCAGACTGAGCGATACTGTGCCGCCCGGCGCCTTGCCTTTGATCCAGCCGCCCTGTGTAAGTTGCCCCGAAACCGCAAAGGATGCAGGTAAAACTGGTGGTTTAGGGGAGTGTGTAGCAGCCGGCGGACCGGGGCGGATCGGCTCCGCAGCCGGGGAACCGCACCCTGTAAGAACAAAGGCTGCCGCAAACGGCAGAATTAGGAACTGCCGAACGGAACCCGTCACGTTTAGCTCATCAACCGCCGGGTCGCTGCCTCAGGATTGGCGTAGGGTTCCTGCCGCTCGGCGCTCCAATAACGAAGCTCCTCCAAGGCGATATGCTCACCCGTAACGGCGCACACGACATAGGCGCCGGGACTAAGAACGCGAAAGCCGTTGGGCATGTACTGGAGCGTGGCGGGCCGTTCTGCAGAGGACATCAACATGGAAACAACTCTATCAAACCCCGCGCCTTAAAACAAATCACCTTGCTTGATGCCGGAGCCGCCTTCACCGCCGCCGCGCGGCTTGCGCTTTGCAGTACCCCCCACGGACACCGGCAGTTCGCCATCATGGAAACGCAGCACGAGGCTGGCTTCCATATGCGCCTCTGCCTGCGAGGTCATCGTATGGCCCGATGCGTCCATCACGCGGGCAAAACCGCGCTGAAGCGGCTTGTCTGGATCAAGCTGGGGCAGAACGCGCGCAATTGCGGCAAGCCGATCGGTGGATTGACGAACCCGACGCTCCAGGGACCGTGGATCGGGGCCAGCGCGCAACAGCCGGTCCTGCGCATTTGCCAAGCGGTTGCGTAGCAAGGGCAGGGAAAGCCGCCCTGCACTGTCCTGAAGCTGCACGCGCGCAACACTTGCACGGTCGGCAAGTCCGCGTCGCAGCCGTTCCGCCACCTCGTCCAGCCGCTGGGCCGGAGTGGCAAGCAGCGCCTGCGGTTGTGGCAGGCGCTGTGCCCGCGCCTCCAGCCGCTCACGCCCGAGCGTTACCGGGCGCAGCGCACAGCGCCGTTTGCGCAGCGCCAGCTCTGCCAGTTGCGCGGCCAATTCCTCGCGTACGGGGACAGCGATTTCCGCAGCTGCCGTCGGCGTGGGTGCGCGCAGGTCTGCGGCGAAATCGGCAAGTGTGGTGTCCGTTTCATGCCCCACAGCCGAAATTACGGGGATCGACGATTCCGCGATGGCGCGAACCACCACTTCCTCGTTGAACGCCCACAGATCTTCAATGGAGCCGCCTCCACGCGCCACAATCACCAGATCAGGCCGAGCGAGTCCGCTGCCCGGCTGAATGGCGGAAAAGCCCCGTACCGCCGCCGCCACCTGTTCGGCGGAACCCTGCCCCTGCACCAATACCGGCCAGACCATGACATGGCTGGGAAACCGGTCGGCAAGGCGGTGAAGTATGTCGCGAATTACGGCGCCTGTTGGCGATGTGACCACACCAATCACGCGGGGAAGGAAGGGCAGTTGCCGTTTACGCGTACGGTCAAACAGGCCCTCAGCCTCAAGCCGGGCCTTGGTTTTCGCCAGAAGCGCCAGCAATGCCCCCTCCCCGGCGATCTCCATACGATCAATGACGATCTGGTATTTGGAGCGCCCCGGAAAGGTGGTGATCTTGCCGGTAGCGATCACTTCAAGTCCATCTTCCGGCCTGAAAGCGAGGCGCTGGACGCTGCCGCGCCACATCACCCCGTCGATCACCGCCGCATCGTCCTTCAGGCAGCAATAGAAGTGCCCGGAACCGGCACGTTTCACGCCCGAAAGCTCTCCGCGTAGGCGGACAAAGCCGAAGCGGTCCTCCACCGTGCGCTTCAGCAACGCAGAAATCTCGCTGATGGATAGCGGCGCAGCGTTGTCGCCGGCCTGCTCCTTCGCTACCAGCCCGCCGGACAGTTCATCATCGGCAAAAGGCGAAGACGGCGACATGAATATCCTTCTGCTGGGATCGGGTGGGCGCGAACATGCGCTGGCGTGGAAGCTGGCGCAATCCCCGCTATGCGACAAACTCTACGCGGCACCGGGTAACCCGGGCGTTGCGAAGCATGCCGAACTGACGGCGCTGGACGTTACAGACCACGCCATAGTGGCCGCGTTCTGCGAAGAAAAGCGCATCGGGCTGGTTGTGATCGGACCAGAAGCCCCATTGGTCGATGGCTTGGCCAATTCGCTGCGTGCAGTCGGCATTCCCGTGTTCGGACCCAGTCGCGTGGCAGCGCAGCTTGAAGGCAGCAAGGGCTTCACCAAGGATCTTTGCGCCCGCGCCAACATCCCGACCGCTGGTTACGAGCGGGTTTCCACGCAGGCGACGGCATTGGCAGCGCTTGCCCGATTCGGTGCCCCCGTTGTCATCAAGGCTGATGGCCTTGCCGCCGGAAAGGGCGTGACCGTTGCCATGACCATGGCCGAGGCCGAAGAAGCCGTGCGCGAAATCTTCTCCGGCCGCTTTGGCGATGCCGGCGCCGAAGCCGTCATCGAGGAATTTCTGGAAGGCGAGGAAGCAAGCTTCTTCGCGCTGACCGACGGCAGCACGATCGTCCCCTTCGGATCAGCACAAGACCACAAGCGCGTGGGCGACGGAGACATCGGACCCAACACTGGCGGCATGGGTGCGTACAGCCCAGCCCGCGTCCTTACGCCGCTGCTTGAGGGCGAAGTTATCGAACGGATCATCGCCCCCACCGTGCGTGCGATGACGGACGAAGGCACTCCCTATTCCGGCGTGCTATACGCAGGCATCATGCTAACGCGTGAGGGGCCTAAGCTGATCGAGTACAATGCTCGCTTTGGCGATCCGGAATGCCAGGTTTTGATGATGCGGCTGGAAAGTGACCTGGCCGAACTTTTGTACGCCTGTGCCGAAAGCCGGCTGGCTGCATGCCAGCCCCCCCGCTTCTCACCCGATACAGCCCTGACAGTCGTGATGGCCGCCGAAGGCTATCCGGACTCACCCAAAAAGGGTGGCCGGATCGCAGGGATTGCCGAAGCAGAGCTGCATGGCGCCAAGGTCTTTCACGCCGGCACCGCGCTGGCCAGTGATGGCAGCCTGATTGCAAACGGCGGCCGCGTCCTTAACGTAACCGCGCGCGGCCTGAACGTCACCGACGCGCAGGCCCGGGCTTATGCCGCTGTGGACGCAATCAGCTTTCCCGAGGGCTTCTGCCGCCGCGACATCGGCTGGCGCGAAGTGGCGCGCGAAGCAAAGTAGCGAACGATCAGGTCACCGACCAGCCGCCGTCAACGGCAAAAGCCTGGTTGGTGACGGATCGCGCCATGGGCGACGCAAGAAACAGGACAGCTGCGCCAATGTCCCGCGGGCCGCACATGCCCAGAGGCGGGCTGCGACGGCCTGGCCCTTCCGGCACCGGTCCCTGCGCGCCAATCGCACCGGGCGTAGCGACGCCGCCCGGCAGAACGGTATTGACGGTAATGCCATGCTGCACCAGTTCGAGCGCAGCGGCGCGCATTAGGCCAAGAAGCGCGGCTTTCGACGAAGCATAGACGGCATGTCCCTGCGTCAGCGCACCAATAAGCGCAGCAGAAGCGACATGGACGATGCGGCCGCCGTTCCCGGCCGCGACCATTCCCCGGGCGGCCTCTCTCGTCAGCAGAAAGACACCGCGCGAATTCACCGCATTGACCCGGTCCCATTCCTCAGCCGTGCCATCCAGCAGCAGCTGCCGGTCCTGGATACCCGCGTTATTGACTAGCCCCCAAGGCGCTCCGTGCCGTTCACACAGTGCAGCCCAAGCACGGACGATAGAGTTTTCCAGGCTCACATCGACCTCGATATGATCTGCCGCGTGACCCGCCTGTCGCAGGCCTTCCGCCACTTCGCCGGCCTTGCTGCCATTACTGTCGGCAATCACGACCATTGCCCCCGCCTCTGCCAGAACCTCGGCAATTCCGGCGCCAATACCCATGGCGCCGCCCGTGACGACAATAACTTCGCCGTTGAAGCCGTAGGCCCCCTTCCCCACTGCTGGCATCCTCGCCCTCCTGCTCTGTTATATTTTTATTGTGGCCGCAGGGCGTCAGGCCTCCTGATAGCCCATCCGCTCTGCCACCAGCGCCTTGAGGTCAGCTTCAGGTCGGGCACCATAGTGGGAGATGATCTCGCCTGCGCAGATCGCCCCCAGCCGCAGACTGTCCTGCAACGACAGGCCGCGAACGTGTCCAAAAAGAAACCCTGATGCAAAAAGGTCGCCTGCACCGGTGGTATCCACCACCCTCGACACGGGCTCTGCCGCAACTTCCGCACGCTCATCGCCCGACAGGGCGACTGCCCCCTCTTCGCTGCGGGTTACGACCAGCACCGGCACCTTGGGCGCGAGCGCCGCGAGCCCGGCGTTAAAATCATCTTCGCCGGTAAGCGCTGCCAATTCCACATGGTTGGCAAAAAGAATGTCGATGTCCCCCGCGTCGATCATCGCACGGAAATCGTCGCCGTGCCGCGCGATCACAAAGGCGTCAGACAGGGTGAAAGCCACCTTGCGCCCGGCATTGCGCGCCGCCGCAATCGCCTTGCGCATCGCCGCGCGCGGTTCTTCCGGATCCCACAGATAGCCTTCGAGATAGAGCACAGCGGCACTGGCAATCGCCGCCTCGTCCAGCGCAGCAGCCGGCAGAAACTGCGATGCGCCAAGATAGGTGTTCATCGTGCGCTGACCATCCGGCGAAACGAATATCAGGCAGCGCGCCGTAGGCGGATCGCCCGCCCGGGCAGGCGTGGTAAACGCGATGCCGCCCGCCCTGACGTCATGGGCGAAAACCTCGCCCAGCTGGTCATCCGCTACCTGGCCGATAAAGGCACATTTGGCGCCCAGTGCAGCAAGACCAGCAAGCGTGTTTGCGGCAGAACCGCCCGAAACCTCGCGGCCCGGTCCCATGGCGTCGTAAAGGTCGCGCGCGCGTTCGGTATCAATCAGGGTCATGCCGCCCCGCGCCATTCCCAACCGCTCTATCTCTGCATCATCACAAGGGGCCATCACATCAACGATGGCGTTGCCGATTGCGATTACATCAGTGACGGGCTGGGACATACTTGGGCCTCTCCAATTAGGTACACAGGCGAGTAGCGGGCGCGTAGCATACCGACAAGTGCCCGGAGGATGTGGCATCCGCCACCGGCCTAATCCACAAGGAAGCCATCGCCGTTGACAGCTGCGGGCGAAGGTCCGATCTCAACCCGGCATGTTTTCCGCCTTCGCCCTCGCCCTTGGCCAGCTGACCGATCCTCGGGTGCTGCGTGTTTTGGTAAAGAGCATCGCGGTTTCGGTCGCGATATTCGCCGTTCTCGGCACTGCGGGATGGTTTGGCATTGACTGGCTGTTGCAGCATGCCGGACTAGGGAGCGCGAAATACACCGGCGTGGATGAACTGCGGGGCCTTGCTGCGTTGCTGGCGGTTGCCTTCGGCGGCTGGTTGCTATGGCGCATGGTGGCCCTCGCCGTGCTGCAATTCTACGCCGATGACATTGTGGAAGCGGTAGAGGCCCGGCATTATCCAAGCGTTTTGGCGCTCGCTCGGCCACTGGGCTGGCGGGCGGAACTAAGAAACGGATGGCGCGGCGCCGTTCGTGCGATATCCTTCAATCTGCTGGCCACGCCCTTCGCCCTTGTGCTTCTGGTCACAGGAGTAGGCGCCGCCGCCGTATTCTGGCTGGTTAATTCGCTGCTCGTCGGACGTGAACTGGCGGACATGGTGTGGCTGCGTCATCAGCATGTGCCCAATGCACCACCCCCGGTCGGCAGCCTTGAACGTCTGATGCTGGGCGGTATCGTCACAGCGCTGCTACTCGTCCCTTTCGCCAACCTTCTTGCGCCCGTAATAGGCGCGGCCATGGCAACCCATCTTGTCCATCGCAAAGGAATCCGATCACATGCGGCGTAAAACGCTGGCGGCAATTGCTCTCATTCCCTTTCTGGCGGCCTGCGCATCTTCGGGTGGCGGGAAGGTGCAAGGCGCAGGGGCCAGTGCAACCAAGCCGCAAACGACGCCCCGCTCCGTGCGCGCACCAAGCCGCTATAAACCCCGCGCGCCGCAGGTGCAGGTTCTGCCGGGAGTACAGGGCGTCATTGGATCCACCTCGTCAGAGCTTACGCGCCAGTTTGGCCCGGCCCGGCTGGATGTGTGGGAGGGTGACGCCCGCAAGCTGCAATTCTCGAGCAATAGCTGCGTGCTGGATATCTA
>Ga0233380_1001301_pt1 | contig 11353 bp, 9 predicted proteins | sample ElkDunMinimDraft_9_FD_191541 | JGI IMG/M metagenome (GOLD analysis project Ga0233380, IMG submission 191541) | Fecal eukaryotic communites from dung pellets of Tule Elk in California, USA - Elk Dung F36 | ecosystem: Host-associated > Mammals > Digestive system > Large intestine > Fecal | place... | reverse complement strand
ACGGTCTGGAAGTGAGCGAGGCAGCACAACAGGCGCAGCAATTTACCTGGGACTCCCTCAACAACGGCATCCGCACCGGGATGGGGCAATTGCTTCCGAACAGAAGCCACTGGACCAACTGAGCCGTGTCAATGCATTTACCCCAAGGCGTCTATGCCATTTCAGACGAGGCCCTGCTGCCGCCGGATATTTTTCTCGGTCGTGTACAGGCTGCACTGGAAGCAGGCGTCTCCATACTGCAATACCGCAACAAAAAGGCTGATGCCGAGCTGCGACGCGCACAGTGCCAGCAGCTGCGCGCTCTGTGCGACCGCCATGGCACCCGCCTGCTCATTAATGATGACGTCGACCTTTGCCTGGATACAGGCGCGGACGGTGTCCACCTGGGTCAAGGCGATATCCGACTGACAGAGGCCAGAGCCAGGCTGGGCGACGAGTCCATTATCGGTGTGACCTGCCACTCCAGCGTCGAACTTGCCTGGCAGGCACAACAGGAAGGCGCATCATATGTGGCCTTCGGACGCTTCTTTCCCTCGCAGACGAAGCCGCTGGCCCCCGCCGCAACGCTGGACGTACTGACCAACGCCCGCCAACGCCTGACGGTGCCATTGGTTGCAATCGGCGGCATCAACGCTGAAAATGGCGCCGCGCTGATCGAGGCTGGCGCCGACCTGCTCGCTGTCATCCATTACCTGTTTGCATTCCCGGATGTCGCACATCGGGTAAGGCAGCTCAACAGCCTGTTTCCCGTTCGTTAATCTGCCAGAGCCCAGAGGGACCCCATGTCAACATCCACGATTGATTCCAGCCGCCATACAGAACGTTCCAGCGCACTCTTCGAGAGTGCCCGCCAGGTGATCCCCGGGGGCGTCAACTCGCCGGTTCGCGCCTTCCGCGGCGTGGGCGGTAGCCCGTTGTTCTTCCAGAGTGGCGAAGGTGCCTGGCTGACCGACGCAGACGGTAACCGCTATCTCGATTACGTGGGCGCGTGGGGGCCACTGATTCTCGGGCATCGTCATGCCGCTGTCATCGAGGCACTGCAGCAACAGCTCGAGCAGGGGCTGGGCTATGGCGCTTCCACGGAAGCTGAAGTGGTTATGGCGCAAACTATCTGCAGACTGATGCCATCAATAGAGCAGGTTCGCCTGGTGACCTCGGGGACCGAAGCCACGATGAGTGCCATTCGTCTGGCAAGGGGCTACACGCGCCGCGACCAGATCGTGAAATTCGAAGGCTGCTACCACGGCCATGTCGATGGCTTGCTGGTCAAGGCAGGCTCGGGCGCTCTCACTCTGGGTGAGCCGGACTCACTCGGCGTGCCCAAGGCTTATACCGACCTGACCCACGTCCTGCCATACAATGACATCAGCGCGGTCGAGGAACTGTTCTCCCGCCACGGCAATGAGATTGCCTGCATCATCGTAGAGCCGGTAGCCGGCAACATGAATTGCGTCCTCCCCGTTCCGGGCTTCCTGCAGGCCCTGCGTGAAGTATGTGACCGGTATGGCAGTGTCCTGATTTTTGATGAAGTCATGACCGGCTTCAGGGTGGCACTGGGAGGCGCCCAGGCACACTACCAGGTGAAGCCCGACCTGACCACACTCGGCAAGGTCATCGGTGGAGGGTTGCCCGTCGGCGCCTTCGGCGGGCGCCGGGAAATCATGGAGCACATTGCTCCCTCGGGGGCGGTGTACCAGGCAGGCACCCTGGCCGGCAGTCCTCTGGCTGTCGCGGCCGGTCTGGCCATGCTGCAGGAGATTCAGAAGCCGGGCTTCCATGAACAGTTAGACCAAAGGGCGAGCGCTCTGGTGAGGGGTTTGAAAGAACGCGCTGAAGCGGTGGGCATTGCGTTCAGCACCAACCAGGTCGGGGGCATGTTCGGCTGTTTCTTCAACGAGGAGCCCGTCGTATCCACCTTCGCGCAGGTGATGAGCAGCGACGTGGAGCGCTTCCGTCGCTACTTCCACGCCATGCTGGACAACGGGGTATATCTGGCCCCATCCGCCTTTGAGGCAGGATTCGTTTCAGCTGCGCACGGTGATCGGGAAATAGAAATCACCCTTGATGCGGCGGAGCGTGCCTTCGCTACGCTCGTTTGAATGCGGATGAAATCAGTATGAAAAAGTACGATGTATATGGAATTGGCAACGCCCTGGTAGACACCGAGTTCGAGGTGGACGACCAGTTTTTCCGCGACGGGGGGATCGAAAAGGGATTCATGACCCTGATCGATGATGACAGGCAGCAATCCTTATCTGCCCTGCTGATCGAACGCTACGGGCTGCGCAAGCGCGCCGGAGGCGGCTCGGCGGCCAACTCCATTTACGCCGTCAGCAAGTTCGGTGGCAGCACATTCTTCTCCTGCAAAGTCGCGAATGATGAGTGCGGCCACTATTACATGAGCGAACTGGGGAACCACAACGTCAACACCAACCTGGCCGACCTGGTCGAGGATGGCATGACAGGACGCTGCCTGGTGATGGTGACACCCGATGCCGAAAGAACCATGCTGACGTCCCTGGGTATTTCCCAGCTGGTCTCTACCGCAGAGCTCGACTACGAGGCTCTGGCAGCATCGACCTATGCGTATGCGGAAGGCTATCTGGTGACCTCACCGAGCGCGAAATCGGCGGTACTGGAGATGAAGCGTTTCGCCAGGGAGAACGGTGTCAGGTTTGCCCTGACATTCTCAGATCCGGCGATGGTGGAATACTTCAAGGAAGGGATCAACGACTTCATTGGCGATGGCGTAGATCTGCTGTTCTGCAACGAGCAGGAGGCCATGATCTGGTCAGGAGCCGACTCCCTCGAGCAAGCCTGTGACATGTTACGGGCAAAAGCCCGCCAGTTTGCTGTGACACGTGGCGCTAAAGGGGCGCTGTTGTTCGATGGCACACGCTACATCGATATTCCGCCAAACCCTGCGACGGCTATCGACAGCAACGGCGCCGGCGATATGTTCTCCGGCGCATTCCTGTACGGCATCACGAAGGGATATGACTTTGAGACCGCAGGCAAAATCGCCAGCCTGGCCTCTTCGATCGTGGTCAGCCGTTTCGGGCCACGCCTGGAAGAGGACCAGCATAGAGCCGTGCTGGCCCAGTTGGGTTTGTCCATCGATTAAGGGCGCGTGCGATGAAGGCCGCGTGGCCGGGAAAACCGGCCACTTGAGTCAGGCACGAAGCTCGTCAACGAACTTCTTCACCCCATCGAACCAGGATGTTTTGCGCGGCGACTGTTTGCCATTGCTCTCGCCGATTTCGTGGAACTCATTCAGCAACTCCTTTTGCCGCTTGGTCAGGTGGACCGGCGTCTCCACTACCACACGACAAAGCAGGTCGCCCGTCATGCCACCACGAACAGGGGTCACGCCCTTGTTACGCAGTCTGAACAACTTGCCGGTTTGGGTTTCGGGTGGAATCTTGAGTTTGACCCGGCCATTCAGGGTGGGCACTTCCAGCTCACCACCCAACGCCGCATCGACGAAGCTGATCGGGATCTCACAATGCAGATCAACACCTTCTCGCTCGAATATCCTGTGCTCTCGCACCGACACCTGCACATAAAGGTCACCCGCAGGCCCGCCATGAGTGCCAGCCTGGCCCTCACCGCTCAGGCGGATGCGATCACCAGTGTCGACGCCGGGCGGAACCTTGACCGAAAGCGTCTTCTGCTCTTCAACACTGCCACGGCCATGACAGGTTCCACATGGGTCCTTTATCTGCTTCCCTGAGCCCTGGCAACGAGGACAGGTTTGCTGCACAGAGAAAAATCCCTGCTGCATCCGTACCTGCCCTATGCCATTACAGGTTCCGCAATCCACCGGGCTGCTGCCCTTGCGGGCGCCCGAACCATCGCAAGTCTCGCATGTAACAGATGTCGGCACCCTAATCTTGACAGTGGTACCGCGTACCGCCTCTTCCAGATCGAGCTCCAGGTTGTAACGCAGGTCAGCGCCCTTGCGCACATGGCTGCGACCACCGCCACGCCCGCCACCGAAGATGTCTCCGAAGATATCGCCGAAAATGTCGCCGAAATCCCCGGAGCCGTGCCCACCGCCCTGCTGGTTGACGCCTGCATGGCCATACTGGTCATAGCGAGCCCGCTTCTGACTGTCAGACAGCACCTCGAAGGCCTCATTGGCTTCCTTGAACTTTTCTTCTGACTCCTTGTTCCCGTCATTGCGATCGGGGTGATGCTTCATGGCAATGCGACGGTACGCCTTTTTAATATCAGCTTCGGAGGCGTCGCGGGCGATCCCCAGCACTTCGTAATAATCACGTTTGGACATAATTTTCTTCTATAGATAACCGGGTTGGGCAGTGGACTATTTGTCGTCCTTGACCTCTTCGAACTCTGCGTCCACGGCATCGTCTCCCGCTGTTGAGCCTTGCGCATCAGCGTTGTCAGGCTGGGCACCGCCCTGCTGCTGGGCATACATCTTCTGCGCCAGACTCGAAGAAGCGTCTGTCAGCGCTTTGGTTTTGGCCTCGATCTGATCAACATCCCCGCCCTTGATTGCCTCTTCCAGCTCGCTGATCGCCGACTCAATGCTGGCTTTTTCAGCGGCATCCACCTTGTCTCCCGCCTCTTCCAAAGTCTTGCGGGTGGCATGGATAAGCCCATCGGCCGCGTTGCGAGCCGTAATGAGCTGCTCGAACTTCTTGTCGTCGGCAGCGTGGGCTTCGGCGTCCTTGACCATTCTCTCAATTTCTTCATCCGACAGACCGCTGGAGGCCTTGATGACGATTGATTGCTCCTTGCCGGTTGCCTTGTCCTTCGCAGAAACGTTCAGGATGCCGTTGGCATCGAGGTCAAATGCCACTTCGATCTGAGGCATGCCGCGCGGTGCGGATGGAATGTCGGTCAGGTCGAAACGACCCAGCGACTTGTTCTGTGCTGCCTGCTTGCGCTCGCCCTGCACCACATGAATGGTAACAGCGGTCTGGTTGTCGTCGGCGGTAGAGAAAACCTGAGTCTTCTTGGTCGGAATCGTGGTGTTCTTCTCGATCAGGAAGCTCGCCACGCCACCCATGGTTTCAATACCCAGGGACAGCGGCGTCACGTCCAGCAGCAATACATCGTTCACCTCACCCGACAGGACCGCACCCTGAATGGCGGCCCCCATGGCCACAGCCTCATCCGGGTTCACGTCGCGTCGTGCTTCCTTGCCGAAGAAGTCTGCCACTCTTTTCTGAACCAGCGGCATGCGGGTCTGACCGCCCACCAGGATCACGTCATCAATCTTGGATATATCCAGACCGGCATCCTGCAGCGCGGTTCTGACAGGGCCCAGCGTACGCTCGACCAGGTCTTCCACCAACGATTCGATCTTGGCGCGGGTCAGTTTCTGCACAAGGTGTTTCGGTCCGCTCGCATCAGCCGTGATGTAAGGCAGGTTGATCTCGGTCTGCTGGGCAGAGGACAGCTCGATCTTGGCTTTTTCGGCAGCTTCTTTCAGTCGCTGCAGGGCCAGAGGATCATTGTGCAGATCCATGCCGGTTTCTTTCTTGAACTCGGCTGCCAGGTATTCGATCAGGCGCAGGTCGAAGTCCTCACCGCCCAGAAAGGTATCGCCATTGGTGGAAAGCACCTCGAAGGTGTGCTCGCCATCGGTTTCCGCAATTTCAATGATAGAGATATCGAAAGTACCGCCACCCAGGTCAAACACTGCAATGGTGGAGTCGCCGGATTTCTTGTCCATACCATAGGCCAACGCGGCCGCAGTCGGCTCGTTGATGATGCGCTTGACCTCAAGCCCGGCAATGCGACCCGCGTCCTTGGTGGCCTGACGCTGGGAATCGTTGAAATAGGCCGGCACAGTCACGACCGCCTCGGTAACTGGCTCCCCCAGAAAATCCTCAGCGGTTTTCTTCATTTTCTTGAGCACCTGGGCAGAAATCTGCGGAGGTGACATCTTTTCGTCATTCACACGCACCCAGGCATCGCCGTTGTCAGCCTTGACGATCTCATAGGGCACCATCTTGATGTCTTTCTGCACGACATCGTCGTTGAACTGGCGACCGATCAGGCGCTTGATAGCAAACAGCGTGTTCTTGGGGTTGGTCACAGACTGGCGCTTGGCCGGCTGACCCACCAGGGTTTCACCGTCCTTGGAGAACGCAATGATGGAAGGTGTGGTCCGATCCCCTTCCGCATTCTCGATCACGCGAGCCTTTCCACCTTCCAGCACTGCCACGCAGGAGTTGGTGGTCCCCAGGTCTATCCCGATAATTTTACCCATTATGTTTTCTCCATCTCGCCAATCCGGCTGGCGATGCCTCGAAAGATCAGTTTCTCTAAATAGTGTTGTGCTCTGCGTTCATCTGCATGAGCGATGCAGACCGGTTCGCCACGGGCATGGCCATCTATATTGGCGCAATCATGACGATTTCAAGTCCCGGGACTACATCGGACTCTGCGGCCCCAGTGCCCCGGACGCTTGCTAGCCAGCCTTGGAGACCATCACCATGGCCGGGCGCAATACCCTGCCGTGCAGGCTATACCCCTTCTGCATCACCGCAATCACCGAGTTGGGTTCAGCATCCGGACTCTCCTGTACCGCCATCGCCTGATGCAACTGCGGGTCGAAGGGCTCGCCCAGCGGATCGATCTGCTCGACGCCGAACTTGTGCAGGCAATCCAGGAGGCTCTTCAGTGTCAGCTCCACACCCTCCTGCAACCCTTTGACTGCGTCATTATCCGCATCAATGGACACCTGCAGTGCCCGTTCAAGGTTGTCGATGACCGCGAGCAATTCGGAAGTCATGCGCTCCTGCCCAAACTTGTGGGCCTTCTCGATATCCTGCTCCGTGCGACGACGCAGGTTCTGCATCTCCGCCTGCACCCGCAGGACCTCATCCTTTTGTTGCAGGATCAGCGATTCCGCCCTGGCCAGTTTGGTCAAAGCATCGTGCAGGGGATCAGCTGCCCCTTCCGTCCCGGCCGCGGAATCCACGCCACCTACGTCCTGCTCTACGCCCTGCTCCAACTCCAGATCGTCTTCTGGTCCCTGATTCTGCTGCTCTACGTTCTCACTCATGTCCTCACCCTGAAGGCCAGCTCAATTAACTTCCAGCCCATATGGGGGCGCCGTCGGGCGATTCAACCCACGCTCAGGAATAAATCGGCGAAGACACCCTCCAGCACTGACAATTTGCCCTTCCATAGGCTATATTTCACCATTACCGGAGCGCGAAAACAGTCTTCCGCCCGGATCAGATCACCTACCCTGGACGCCTTCACCCTGTCATGCTGACGCAACTTTCCATTCGCAACTACGCCATCGTCGATCACCTGGAAGTCGATTTTCGACCTGGCATGACGGCCATTACCGGAGAGACAGGTGCCGGCAAGTCCATCATCCTTGGTGCCCTGGGGCTAACGCTGGGAGACCGGGCAGACAAGGGAAGCATCAGCACCGGCGCCTCACGCGCCGACATCACCGCGCGCTTCGAGACGACAGACCAGCCTCACGCCCGGGGCTGGCTACAGGAGAACGAGCTTCTGCTTGCCGAGGAGCCGGAGCTGTGTCTGCTGCGCAGGGTAGTTGGCGACGACGGGCGCTCCAGAGCCTGGGTCAATGGCTACCCCGTCACACTGCAGATTCTCAAGAATGTCGGCGAGATGCTCATCGACATTCACAGCCAGCACGAACACCAGTCCCTGCTGAACAAAGCCACGCATCTGAGACTGCTCGATGAATTCATCGGTGCTCCGGACCTGCTCATGGAAGTACGCCAGATATCCAGGGACTGGCGCCGCAACCACGAACGCTTGACCCTGCTGAGCCAGCAGTCCGAAGAATCCTCTGCGCACAACCAGTTACTGCAATATCAACTGGATGAACTGGACGAATCGGCCCCGGACGAAGGTGAACTGGCCGCCCTGGAAGAAGAGCATCGCACGCTCGACAGCGCGGACAGCACCCTTGCCATTGCACAACAACTGCTGCAACTGTGCAGCGAGGGAGAGGAGCAGACGCTGCTCTCCGGACTCCATCAGGCGTTGTCGCTGCTGCAGGAATCCGGGACCAGAACCTCCTCCCTCCAGAATGTGGCCGAACTGGTGAGCACTGCCACCATCCAGATTGATGAGGCTGTCGTCGAATTGCGTCATTGCATCGACCATTTCGAAGCCGACCCGCAGCGACTCGAAGAGATCAATCAACGCCTGGCCGAAATACACCAACTGGCGCGCAAGCACAAATGCAAGCCGGAGGAGTTGCCTGCGCTGCACGCGGACCTGCGCCAGCAAGTACAGCAAACCAGCGGCAGTGAGGAAGAGCTCAAGCGCCTCGAAGCACTGGATGCCTCCCTGCAGAAGCAGTATCAGGCTGTTGCCCGACAGCTGAGCGAAAAGCGGCGCAAGGCGGCGGTACAACTGGGCGAGCAGATTAACGGGCAGATTGCCCAACTGGGTATGGGGCACGCACGGCTGACCGTAGAATTGTCCACGACCATCCAGACGCAACCGAACGCGACGGGCCAGGAGAGCGTGGAGTTTCTGGTCACTACCAACCCGGGGCAGGCGCCGCGACCCCTGATCCGCATTGCCTCCGGGGGAGAACTGTCCCGCATCAGTCTCGCCATTCAGGTCATTACGGCAAGCACCTCAGCCACTCCGACCCTGGTTTTCGACGAGGTTGATGTGGGCATAGGCGGCTCCGTCGCGCACGCCGTCGGACGATTGCTGCGGCAACTTGGAGAAAAAGGCCAGGTGTTCTGCGTCACCCACCAGGCACAGGTTGCCAGCCATGGCCATCATCACCTGCTGGTAAGCAAGCAGGTGGAAGGCAGGAAGGGAGGCGCCCATACGGGAACGCGTCTGAAGGAGCTGTCAGCGGATGAAAAGGTGCTGGAGATTGCCAGGATGCTCGGCGGCGAAGCCGGCAACGACGGCTTCAGCCCGGAATCGCTGGCTCATGCAGAGGAAATGCTGGGGGCCCGCCCGGCGTGACAGGCCCGTTTTTTGCCCAGTGATCCATGCGGATCGGATCAGGCGTCCTCTTTCTGACACTTGCCGCAAATGCCGTACAGATAGAGGCTATGGTCGGTAATCTCGAAGCCGAACTTCTCGGCAATCATTTCCTGCTGTTTCTCGATCACCTCGTCGTAGAACTCCTCGACCAGCCCGCACTTGTTACAGACGATGTGATCGTGGTGTTCCATGGTGCTGAGCTCGAAAACGGAATGGCCGCCCTCGAAGTGATGCCGCATGACCAGGCCAGCGGATTCGAATTGGGTCAGAACACGATACACAGTCGCCAGGCCAACATCCTCGTCTGCCTCGATCAACGCCTTGTAAACGTCTTCCGCACTCAGGTGGCGGGTTTCGGAATTCTCCAGCAACTGCAGTATCTTCACTCGGGGCAGAGTGACTTTCAGGCCTGCCTTACGTAATTCCTGATTCTCTGATGACATAGTTCTCTCTCAGCCGGATCAATGGCCAGCATCTTGCCTAGCTTAGGGTGGCTTAAGGAACCGATGGGCGATGCTGCAGTCAAAGCCCTGACTTAGCACTTTGCCCATCGGAACGACTGGGGTATTATGCCCCGGAACCGCACCTTATGAAAGTTGACACCATGACCTACCTTCCGGCCCACACTTTCCGCTCGCTCACACGCCTGACCATCCTGCTGTGTGTCATTGGTCTTACCGGATGCAGCGTCCCGCGATTGCAGTTTCCAGGCGTCTACAAGATCGACATCCAGCAAGGCAACATCATTACCCAGGAGATGGTGGATCAGCTGCGTCCGGGCATGACCAAGCGTCAGGTTATCTTCGTCATGGGCACGCCACTGGTACGCGACCCCTTCAACCAGGACCGCTGGGACTACGTCTACAGCTATCAACCAGGCGGCGGAGTGCGAGGCCAGGAGCGGATCACCATGCTCTTCGAGGATGACCTGCTGACCAGCTTCACCGGCGACTTCGTCCCCACCGCACAGGCATCTGCCAACAACCCTTCTTGAGGGAAGCCCCTTCGCAAGGGCAACCCTCCTCCGTTCAGATCAGAATGCGAAGCGCAGTCCCAACTGTGCGCTGCGCCCCGCTTCGGGCGCCACGTCCTTGAGTACGGAGACGTGGTTGCGAATCGACTCGTCCAGCAGGTTGCTGATCTTGCCGAACAGCGTGAACTCACCACCCCGGACAGGAAGGTGGTAGTCAACCGAAGCATTCACCAGCACATGACTATCCGTACGGGTTTCGTTGGCAGCCACTCTGTCCTGAGCGGAAACGTGGGTGGCACGTAGCCGATACAGCCAGTTGCTGTGCGAATGGCTCAATTCGACCCCCAGGCGCATGGCCGGAATTCGGGGGACATCGCGATCGCCCACAGCATCGTCGAAAGTGGCCCTGACGTAGTCGCCAAAAACGACCAAAGTCGTGGGGTCACCCTTCCTGAGTGGCAACGGGATGGAGAGCTCAGCCTCCACACCGCGGAAGGTGGCATCCTGCTGCGTCATGCGGGCCAGTTGGATGCCATGCACAAACTCATCCGTGTCCCGCATATACAGGTAGTCGTGGACGTGATTGTAGAAAAGATTCAACTCCCCACTGACACCCTCTGCTGCGCCGCTGAAATATCGCCTCACCCCCAGTTCGACGTTAGTGGAGCGCTCCTTGCCGATATGCGGGTCACCAATCTCAATGCGCTGCGTGGCTGCATGAGGCACCAGGTGGTGGACATCGGTCGGCGCCTCGCAGGTCGTGCTGTCGATGTTCGAGTAGCGCTCCTCGATGCTGGGAGAGCGCTGGGAGTGGGAGGCGGATACCACCAGGTTGAGATTCTCCCGCGCGCGCCACAGGGTGGACGCGCTGCCACTCACATTATCTTCCGAATGCTCGCAACCTCCTCCCGAGAGGCTGAGGGAATGGTGCTCGGCGCGCAGCCCCACTTCATGCATGAAGTCTCCCAGCTCCAGACTTTGCACGGAAAACAGCGCGATTGAATCGGTGTCGCTATCGGCAATGTACGCCTCTTCGCCCCGGGCGCTGAAACCCTTGCTGCCCCATTGCAACCCGCTGACCCCGCGCAGGTTTCCACGAGGCGCCTGGGTCAGGGTGAAGCGCCCCTCGACGCCATCACTGGCGTAGACAGTGCCGATCGTGCCATCCGGCTCAATCTCCGCATGCTGATAGTCCACGACACTCACCTTGCCCTGGACGCTCTCCCAGAACCCGTTGAGGCGCAACTGGCCTTCGATGTCGCCCCTCTCCTGCTCCATGGCGATACGAATGCCGCCGGGCAAATGCTCACCTTCATGCTCATGCTCATGCTCATGCTCATGCTCATGCTCATGCTCATGCTCATGGTCGTGGTCGTGGTCGTGGTCGTGGTCGTGGTCGTG
>Ga0233380_1001300_pt1 | contig 11355 bp, 13 predicted proteins | sample ElkDunMinimDraft_9_FD_191541 | JGI IMG/M metagenome (GOLD analysis project Ga0233380, IMG submission 191541) | Fecal eukaryotic communites from dung pellets of Tule Elk in California, USA - Elk Dung F36 | ecosystem: Host-associated > Mammals > Digestive system > Large intestine > Fecal | place... | reverse complement strand
GTTCATGGGCTCGTCCACCGGCGACTTGCTGGTCGAGGACGACGAGGGCGTCGCCTCGATCCTGAGGAATACGCGCCGCCGCTCGGCCTTCCACTCCGAGGACGAGTTCCGCCTGCGCGAGCGGCTGGGTGAGCGGATCGAGGGCGACCCGTCCTCGCACCCGGTCTGGCGCGACGAGATCGCCGCGCTGCAATGTACCGAGCGGCTGGTGCGCATCGCGCGCTCGGTGCGGACGCGCATCCATGTTCTGCACATCTCCACGGCAGAGGAGATCGCCTTCCTCGAAGCGCACAAGGATGTCGCCACATGCGAGGCGACGCCGCACCATCTGACCATGTCGTCGGACGATTATGCGCGGCTGGGCACGCTGCTGCAGATGAACCCGCCGGTGCGTGAGAAGCGCCATCGCGACGGCATCTGGCACGGCATCTCGCAAGGCATCGTCGACGTGCTGGGCTCCGACCACGCGCCGCATACGCTGGAGGAGAAGGCGAAACCCTACCCGGCCTCGCCCTCCGGCATGACCGGCGTGCAGACGCTGGTGCCGATCATGCTCGACCATGTGAACGCAGGGCGGCTAACGCTGGAGCGCTTCGTCGACCTGGCGAGCCACGGCCCGAACCGCATCTTCGGCATCGCCCGCAAGGGCCGAATTGCCGCCGGCTACGACGCCGATTTCACCATCGTCGACATGAAGCGCTCGGAGACGATCACCAACGCGCAGGCCGGCTCGAAGGCCGGCTGGACGCCCTATGACGGCAAGCGCGTGACCGGCTGGCCGGTGGGAACCATCGTGCGCGGAAACCGCGTCATGTGGGAGGGCGAGATCGTCGCCGGTGGTCAGGGGCGGCCGGTGGAATTCTCCGAGGCGCTGCCGCGCTAGGCCGTGCGGCGTTCGCAGTAGGCCGCCAGGTTCTCCAGCGACGAGGCGAGGCCTGTCGCGTGATCCTCGGCGCCGATCCCCGACGGCACGTTTTCGCAGACGATCGAGACCTCGGTGCCGCCGGCTGCCGGCTCCAGCCGCCATGTGATCGTCATGGCGCCCGCGAAGGCCGGATCGTCGGACACGAACACTGCGCGCTGGACGACTTCGCAGTCCGGAACCAGTGCTACGAACTCGCCCTCGACCGTGTCCTCATGCTCGGACGATTTTCCTGACGTCGCATGGTTGGCTGCATCGTAGGTGAGCGTCATCCGGTAGCGGCCGCCGGCGCTCGGATCGAAGTGCTCGATATGACCGGTCATGCCCTCGGGCGGCAGCCAGGACACGAGGGCTTCTGGATCGACGAAGGCCCGGTAGATCGACGCAGGCGGCGCACCGATCAGGCGGGAGGCGCGGTCGGTTCGGCCAGCCACGTCACTCGCCCGCGACGAAGAAGGCCCAGCGGCCCTCCGGCGTGATGCCGACGCGGTAGAAGATGTAGGTGCCGAACTGCTTCATGTCCTCGAGGTCGCCGGCGGTGACGATCTTGAACAGCTCGACCTTCTGTCTCGGAACGAGCTTGTCGAGCGGGATGCCGAAGAAGTAGGGCCAGACATAGATCTCGTTCGGCGTGCCGGCTTCCAGATGCACGAAGCCGGCATTGAGAACCTCCTCCATGATGGCGAGGATCTCCTGGCCCTCCGAATCGCCGGACAGCCCTTTCAGGAATGTGATCGGGTCGCCTTCGATCTCGCCGAAGGACAATTGGACAAGGTCGCTGTCCATGCCGAGCAGCGGCCTGAGCTTCTCGATGTCGCCGCTCTTGGCTGCCTCGACCAGCAGGTCGTGCATGCGCCGGACGGGTTCGGGCAGCCGGTCGAGATTGTAGACGATCTCGGGCAGCGGGCCGTTCTCGTCGATCTCCGGGCGCGCGATGCCGTCCGGCTGCTCGCCGTCGAGGTCTTCCGGCTCGTCGGAGGCCGGCGGCGAGGGCTGCAGCGCGTCGGGCGGCGGCACGGTGTCGCCGGGGATGAGGATGCCGGGCGTCGGCGGTTCGACGCCGGGTATGGCCGGAACGGTGGAAGGCGGCGGCAAATCCTCGCGGCCGATTTCGCTCAGCGCCGCCGCGGGGCCGGCGACGAGCAGCGTGGCGAGGCACGACGCGGCGAGCCCGGCGAGCAAAGGCCGGACAAGCGCCTGCCTTCCAGCCGTGCGCCGTTGCTGCCGAAGGATCATGGAATGCATCGTCTTTCTCCGGCGTCGTTCCGCCCGAATCCAGCCCCGGTAGACCGGGATCATCGTTCGATCAAGGAACGGCGGCGGCCCTGAGTCAATGCCGCGACTGTTCGGGCGCGAGTTCTCCCGCCACGACGCGGTCGCGCATGCGCTCGATGAGCGCCAGCGCGGCGGGCTCGCCACTGCTGCGCAGCAGCTCGGCGAGCGCCGTGGTGAGCGCCGCCTCGGCGATGATTTCCGGCTCGATGCCGGCCGAGAGTCCCTCGGCCCAGGCCTCGCAGTAGTTTTCCTCCGCGGTCAGCCGTTTTTCTTCCCTGACCAGCGCGTCGAGGTCGGTGAAGCTTTGTGCCATGCCAGAAATCCAACCCTTTTCAAGTTGCGGACCGAGCGTTTCGATCGAACTTGACCTGTCCCTTTAATGTCCCGTTAAGTTTCCTAGCACAGTCGGGCCGGCAAAGCGTCCCCCGGCGTGCTTAAAAAGTTAACCGGCTGTTAATTGCCGTAGCGGGCCGCGAGGTCGCGCGCGAGGGTTTCTCCCTCGACCGTATAGCGCCCGATCGCCTCCGTCGCCGAGGCCGTGCATTTGGTGTAGGTGCTCTCGAAGGAGCGGTAGCCGCGGTTGAAGCTCGCGATGAAGCGAGCGCGCCGCTCGGCACTGGGATTCTCGGCCGCCAGCAGCCGCTCCATCGTCTCGCGCCACTGGTCGCCCTTGTCGCCGCAGAGATTGCGCAGGAAATGCAGCGAGCCCATCACCTCGGCGATGCGCATCAGCCCGGCCTCGTAAGGCGCATCGACCGCCGCGGCCGGGCGCGACAGCGCCAGGGGGCCGATCAGCAGAAGAGCCGTGAGGATAGGGGTGAGCCGCCGCATGGCGCCCTTGTGGAGAAACAATTTGGCCGCTGCAAGGCGGTTTTTGCCGAGGGTGCCGGCTTTCCCTCCCCCTTTTGCGGGGAGGGTGTCGAGCGGAGCGAGGTGGGCGGGGTAGGCAGAGGCAGTGCTCTGCATCGTCTTTGCGTCGCGGGCTGCCACCGGCTACCCCACCCGTCCAACCGCCTGCGGCGGTTGTCTACCCTCCCCGCAAGGGGGAGGGAAAGGCGCTTACTTTCCCAACAGCCCCCGGCCGACTTCCAGCACGGAGTCCAGCACCGGAAGCCGCTCCATCTCGGCCAGCGTGAAGAAGCTGGCCTCGGCGGCGTCGTCGGCCGCAATGGGCTCGCCCGCGGCATGGTGGCCGAAGAAGACCTGGAGGTCGTAGTCGACCTCGTCGCCTTCGACGGGCATCCGCACGAGAGGCGAAAGCGTCCCGGCGGCAAGTCCGGTCTCCTCGGTCAGCTCGCGCCGCGCCGCTTCCTCCAGCGTCTCGCCGTCCTCGACGCGCCCGCCCGGAAATGCGTAGGAGCCGAGCGACGGGGCGCGGCCGCGCCGCACGAGCAGCAGCCGGTCGCCGCGCTGCAGCGCGACCGAGACGGCGGCGAGGATCTTGCGAGCGCTCATGGCGATACCGGCCTGTTTTCTCCCCGACGTCCTTGCCGGACCGGGCTTCAGTCGCCACCTTGTGCCTGACGAATCGAGAGGCATCAAAAGAAATGTGCGGACGCTTCGCGTTGACCGCAACGCCTGAGGAGGTGAAGGAAACCCTGGCGCTGATCGGCGTCGAGGATTTTCCGCCGCGCTACAACATCGCGCCGACGCAGCCGATCCTGCTGGTGGTCGCGGGCGGCGGCCAGCCCGAGCCGGGCTCGAACCTGCCCGACCGCCACGCCATGCTCGCGCGCTGGGGCCTGATCCCAGGCTGGGCGAAGGATCCGAACGACCTGCCGGCGCATTTCAATGCGCGTTCGGAGACCGCTGCCGGGAAGGCGTCGTTCAAGGCCGCGATGCGCCACCGTCGCGTACTGATCCCGGCCTCCGGCTTCTACGAATGGCGTCGCACCGGCGACAGGCGCTCGCAGGCCTATTGGGTGCGGCCGCGGCTGGGCGGCATCGTCGCGTTCGGCGGGCTGATGGAAACCTATGCCGAGCCAGGCGGCTCGGAGATCGACACGGCGGCGATCCTGACGACCCGCGCCAGCCCGGACATCGCGCCCATCCATGACCGCATGCCGGTGGTGATCCAGCAGCAGGATTTTTCGCGATGGCTGGATTGCCGGACGCAGGAGCCGCGCGACGTCGCGCATCTGATGCGTCCGCCGGAGGAGGGGTTCTTCGAGGCGATCCCCGTCTCCGACAAGGTGAACAAGGTGGCGAACGTCGGGCCGGACCTGCAGGAGCGGGTCGAACCGACGCAGTCAACCGAGGCGTCGGCAAGGCAGGCGCCAGGCCAAGCAGGGCAACTCACGCTGTTCTAGCGTTCGTCGGATGTCTTTCGGGCGCATCGCGCCCGTGCCTCGCAAGCCCGGTGCGCTGGTCGTCCCGCGGCGTCTCGCGTCGAGCCTTTCAGGCAGCCTTGACGGCGACCTTCGCGGGCTTCTTCTTCGGCGCGCAGAGCAGCGCGGCTACGATCGCTGCCGGGCCGATGGCGCGATACTGCTTGGCGAGCGACGGAGCCTTGGCTGCGGCTCGTTCGGCTTCGCTCTTCTTCGGTGACATTTCACTCTTCCCTGAAGTCATGGTCGTCTGTGGCGAGCGGCTGACATGGTGATCCATTGGGACCAAATCGTGACAAACGCCGGATTCCTCGCCATCTCCCCCCGTTGATGTCCGGACATGTTTAATAGAATCTTACGATTCCAACGGACTAGCAGTTTCAGTCATATACTGAGTCCGGACTGCAACAATCTGTAATCGCGGCCTGTATCTGCGTTTTGCCGCTGGTGTTGCTTGACGGTTACAAACCGTCAAGCCCACCGGACGGGCGGACTTGACGCGGATGGCCGGGTGGCGGCATAAACCAACCTATGAAAACGTCTTTTGCCATTCTGGGCATTTGCATTATTGGCTAGCGCACGCGCTGGTCCCGGACGTTTTCGCCTTCTTCCCAAGAGACAGATCGAACGCCCAGGCCAGCAGGCAGGGGAGAACATTGCTTGGCTGACGCGCAAAAAGGCTTGCGGCTCTACAACACGCTGACGCGGACGAAGGAGGACTTCGTCCCGATCGATCCGCAGAACGTACGCATGTATGCCTGCGGGCCGACGGTCTACGACTTCGCCCATATCGGCAATGCCAGGCCGGTCATCGTCTTCGACGTGCTGTTCCGGCTGCTGCGCCACCTCTACGGCGCGGAGCACGTTACTTACGTCCGCAACATCACCGACGTCGACGACAAGATCAACGCGCGCGCCGCGCGCGACTATCCCGGCCTGCCGCTGAACGAGGCGATCCGCAAGGTCACGGAAGAAACCAACGCGCAGTTCCAGGCCGACGTGAAGGCTTTGGGCTGCCTGGAGCCGACCTTCCAGCCGCGCGCCACCGAATATATCGACGAGATGAAGGCGATGATCGAGCGGCTGGTCGACCTCGACGTCGCCTATGTCGCCGAAGGGCACGTGCTGTTTTCGCCCAAGCGCATGAACGCGAAGGTGAAGTCGCCGCGCTACGGCGCGCTCGCCCGGCGCTCGCTGGACGAGATGCTGGCCGGCGCGCGCGTCGACGTCGCCTCCTACAAGGAGGACGAGATGGATTTCGTGCTCTGGAAGCCGTCGAAGGAGGGCGAGCCGGGCTGGCCGTCGCCGGCAGGAATCGACGGGCTCGGCCGGCCGGGATGGCACATCGAATGCTCGGCCATGTCGATGGCGAAGCTGCTCGAGCCCTTCGGCGGCGGGTTGAAATGCGACGACCCTCAGAAGAACGTCTTCGACATCCATGCCGGCGGCATCGACCTCGTTTTCCCGCACCACGAAAACGAGATCGCGCAGTCCTGCTGCGCCCTCGGCACCGAGAAGATGGCCAACATCTGGATGCACAACGGCTTCCTGCAGGTCGAAGGCCGCAAGATGTCGAAGAGCGAGGGCAACTTCGTCACCATCAACGAGCTGCTGAACACGGAGAAATTCGGCGGGCGGAAATGGCCGGGCGAGGTGCTGCGGCTGGCGATGCTGATGACGCATTACCGCGAGCCGATCGATTTTTCGGTGCGAAGGTTGGAGGAGGCTGAGAACGTTCTTAGAAACTGGCGGCTAGCGATTTCTTCCGCGAAGCGGCGAGGATTTGTCGCCTCCGTCCAAGACATTGATCCGGGCGCAGCCTTCATCCCTGTGATCGATCACCTTGACGATGATCTGGACATCTACGGTGCAGTGCAGTCTCTCAGTGGCAATCTTAAATGGCTCGTCAAAATCGAGGAGGATTGGAGCGTTTCAACGCCAGAATCCATGCAGCTCTTGTCGGCCCTCCTGTTGCTTGGTTTTGAAGGCGTTATTGAAAGCGAACTCAACCCTGACCTAGATATCCCTGAAGATCAGATCGAGGGGGTCATTGCATCTCGCCTCGCCTTCATTCGCGAAAAAAACTGGGCCGAAGCCGACAAGATCCGCGACGAGCTTCTGGCGCAGGGCGTCCAGCTCAAGGACGGCAAGGACCCCGCGACAGGCGAACGCGTGACGACCTGGGAGGTGAAGCGATGATCGACTGGGCGGAAAGGTCGGCGGGACAACGCCCCCCTTTGTCCTGCCGGACAGTCCGGCAGGACAGAGGGGGGCGACGTAGAGCGCTGGCCCTCCGGGGGAACGGCTGACCATGCCGCACACGCCGGTCAACGAGAAGAATCGCAGGAACGCCAAAGCCATGCGGCGCGTCATGACGGACGCCGAGCTGAAGCTGTGGAATGAGATTCGCGCCCATCGGCTGATGGGCCTCGGCTTCCGGCGGCAGGTTCCCATCGCGGGCTACATCATCGACTTTGCGTGTCCGGCCAAGCGGCTGATCGTCGAGGTCGACGGTTCGCAACACGGTGAGGACGAAAATGCTGGGAAGGATGCTGTCCGTACGGCGCGTCTTGAACAGGATGGCTGGACCGTGCTGCGCTTCTGGAACGACGATGTGATCCGCGACATCGAGGCGATCTGCGATCATATCGTCGTCGCGGCTCGCCTGATGGCCGAAGATGCCGCGCGGCAGGCCGAGGCGATTGCGCAAAGGGAGGCGCTACCATGATCGACCATGCAGGCATCAACGTAAGCGACTGGGAGAAGTCGAAAGCCTTCTACGACAGCGCTATGGGCGCGCTCGGCGCGAGGCTGCTGATGACGGTGCCGGAAGAGCATACGGGCGGCGTGAAGGTCGGCGGCTACGGGCGCGAGAAGCCGGACTTCTGGCTGCACGAAAGCAAGGATACGGGGCCGGGCAGGCACTACGCCTTCGTAGCCCGGAACCGGGCTGAGGTGGATGCCTTCTACAATGCCGCGATGGCAGCCGGCGGCAAGGACAACGGCAAGCCGGGGGTCAGGGCGCATTATCATCCCGACTATTACGGCGCCTTCGTCATCGATCCGGACGGCAACAATGTCGAAGCGGTCTGCCACAAGCCGGAGCCGTCGTGATGAGCCTCGACAACAGGCCCCAGTACAGCGGCGGATGCCAATGCGGCGCGGTGCGTTTCCGCGTCGAGGGCGCGCTCGGCGAGGCCTCGGTCTGCCACTGCCGCATGTGCCAGAAGGCGTCGGGCAATTTCTACCTGCCGCTGGTCTCGGCGCGGCAGGCGAAGCTCACCTGGACGCGCGGCGAGCCGAAGCGATTCCGCTCCTCCAACCATGCAAGCCGCGGCTTCTGCGCGGAGTGCGGCACGCCGCTGACCTACGAGGCGCCTGACGGCGTGGCGCTGACGATCGCCGCCTTCGACGATCCCTCGGGCATCGCGCCTGTTTTCCAGTGGGGCATCGAGGCCAAGCTTCCCTATGTGGACGAGATCCCCAGCCTGCCGGGCGAGGACACGATGGCCGACGTCGACGCCGCGGCGTTCCTGGCCGACCTCGTTTCCTACCAGCACCCCGACCACGACACCGAAGAATGGCCGCCCGCGGCCCACCAGACCGAAAGCAAGCCATGAGCGCGTTGAGAAGCTTCTATCCCGAGATCGAGCCGTTCGAGACCGGCATGCTGGATGTCGGCGACGGCCACACGATCTATTGGGAGCGCGTCGGCACCAAGGGCGCGAAGCCGGCGGTTTTCCTGCACGGCGGGCCGGGCGGCGCGATCTCGCCGAAACACCGGCAGCTTTTCGACCCGAAACTCTACGACGTCATCCTGTTCGACCAGCGCGGCTGCGGAAAGTCGCTGCCCAACGCCAGCCTGGAGGCGAACACGACCTGGCATCTGGTGGCGGACATCGAGCGTCTCAGGGAGATGTGCGGCTTCGACAAATGGCAGGTGTTCGGCGGCTCGTGGGGCTCGACGCTGGCGCTCGCCTATGCCGAGACGCATCCGCAGCGGGTGAGCGAACTGGTCGTGCGCGGCATCTACACGCTGACCAAGGGCGAGCTCGACTGGTACTATCAGTTCGGCGTGTCGCAGATGTTCCCCGACAAGTGGGAGCGCTTCCTGGCGCCGATCCCCGAGGATGAGCGCGGCGACCTGATGGCCGCCTACCGCAAGCGGCTGGTCGGCGCCGACCGCAAGGCGCAGGTGGAGGCCGCTCGCGCGTGGAGCCTGTGGGAAGGCGAGACGATCACGCTGCTGCCGGAGCCCGAGACATCGGGCAAGTTCGGCGAGGACGACTTCGCGATCGCCTTCGCGCGCATCGAGAACCACTTCTTCGTCCATGCCGGTTGGCTGGAGGAGGGGCAGCTCATCCGCGACGCCTACAAGCTGAAGGGCATTCCCGGCGTCATCGTGCACGGCCGCTACGACATGCCGTGCCCGGCGCACTACGCCTGGGCGCTGCACAAGGCCTGGCCCGACGCGGAGTTCCATCTGATCGAAGGGGCAGGGCACGCCTTCTCCGAGCCGGGGATACTGGACCAGCTGATCAGGGCGACCGATCGGTTTGCGGGGAAACCATGAAACGCGAACGCCTCCATCTCTTCGACACGACGCTGCGCGACGGACAGCAGACGCCGGGCGTCGATTTTTCGGTCGAGGACAAGATCGCCATCGCGACCATGCTCGACGAGTTCGGGCTCGACTATGTCGAGGGCGGCTATCCGGGCGCCAATCCGACCGACACGGCCTTCTTCGCCGAGAAGCGCACGTCGCAGGCGAAGTTCGTGGCCTTCGGCATGACCAAGCGCGTCGGCGTCTCGGCCTCCAACGATCCCGGGCTGGCCGTGCTGTTGCAGTCGAAGTCCGACGCGATCTGCTTTGTCGCCAAGAGCTGGGACTATCACGTGCGCGTGGCGCTCGGCTGCACCAACGAGGAGAACCTCGACGCCATCCGCGCTTCCGTCGAGGCGGCGGTAGCAGGCGGCAAGGAGGCGATGGTCGACTGCGAGCATTTCTTCGACGGCTACAAGGCAAATCCCGACTACGCACTGGCCTGCGCGAAGACGGCTTACGAGGCCGGCGCGCGCTGGGTCGTGCTCTGCGACACCAATGGCGGCACGCAGCCGTCGGAACTGCGCGGCATCGTCGAGGCGGTGATCGCGTCGGGCATACCGGGCGAGAGGCTCGGCATCCACGCGCATGACGACACCGGTCAGGCGGTGGCGAATTCGCTGGCGGCGGTCGAGGCCGGCGTGCGCCAGATCCAGGGCACGCTGAACGGCATCGGCGAGCGTTGCGGCAACGCCAACCTGATCACCATCATCCCGACGCTGCTCTTGAAACCGACATTTGCGGAAAAGTTCGAGACGGGCATCACGGCGGAAGCGCTTGCGGGCATTTCGCGGCTGTCGCGCGCGTTCGACGAGCTCCTGAACCGCGCGCCGGAAGTGCAGGCGCCTTACGTCGGCCAGTCGGCCTTCGCCACCAAGGCGGGCATCCACGCCTCCGCGATCGTCAAGGAGCCGCAGACCTACGAGCACGTGCCGCCGGAGACGGTCGGCAATCGCCGCCGCGTCATGGTGTCGGACCAGGGCGGCAAGGCGAACTTCATCTCCGAGCTGAAGCGGCGCGGCATCGAGGTGCCGGCGGAGGGCCGGCGGCTGGACACGCTGGTCTCGATCGTCAAGGAGCGCGAGGCTCAGGGCTATGCCTATGAGGGCGCCGACGCGAGCTTCGAGCTGCTGGCGCGCCGCACGCTGCACACCGTGCCGGAATTCTTCCGCGTCGAGTCCTTCCGCTGCATGGTCGAGCGCCGCTTCGACGCGCTGGGCAACCTGAAGACGGTGTCCGAGGCGATCGTCAGGGTCGAGATCGACGGCGAGCAGAAGATGTCGGTGGCCGAGGGGCAGGGGCCGGTCAACGCGCTCGACATCGCGCTGCGCAAGGACCTCGGCAAGTTCCAGCATGAGATCGCCGATCTCGAGCTGGCCGACTTCAAGGTGCGTATCCTCAACGGCGGCACCGAGGCGATCACGCGCGTGCTGATCGAGTCGCGCGACGCCACCGGCGTGCGCTGGTGGACGGTCGGCGTGTCGGACAACATCATCGACGCCTCGTTCCAGGCGCTGATGGACTCGATCGTCTACAAGCTGATGAAGAACCGCGAGATGGCCGGGCTGGTGGCGGCGGAGTAGGCCGCCGCTCGCTTGGAGGCTGATCCATCAGCCGGAAGCGCTTGGTCCATCAGAAGTTTGCAATGGTCTTCCGGCGCCGCGGGCACCATATCGGCGCGATGAGCGCCGAGTCAGCCTCCCCCGCCGCGACAGGCACGCCGGACAACGCCACGCGCGGCTTCCTGTTCGCGCTGTCGGCCTATCTGCTATGGGGCGTGCTGCCGCTCTTCCTGAAGATGGTCGATCACATTCCGGCCATGGAGGTGATACCGCACCGCATCCTCTGGTCGGTGCCGATCGCCGGCGCCGTGCTCCTGGCGCTCGGGCGCACGGGCGACATCAAGGCGGCGATCCGTTCGCCGCGCACGCTGGCGATGGCCGCGCTGACGGCCTCGCTCATCACCGTGAACTGGGGCGTCTACGTCTGGGCGATCGCCGCCGACCGCACCGTCGAGACCGCGCTCGGCTATTACATCAATCCGCTGATGTCGATCGCAATGGCTGCCCTCTTCCTGGGCGAGAAACTGAGCCGCCTGCAGGTGGCGGCGATCGGCCTCGCAGTGCTGGCGGTGGCCGTGCTTACGGTCGAGGCCGGCGGCCTGCCGTGGGTCTCGCTGGCGCTGGCGACCTCTTTTGCCATCTACGGCTTCCTGCGTAAGACGCTGC
>Ga0233380_1001299_pt1 | contig 11357 bp, 4 predicted proteins | sample ElkDunMinimDraft_9_FD_191541 | JGI IMG/M metagenome (GOLD analysis project Ga0233380, IMG submission 191541) | Fecal eukaryotic communites from dung pellets of Tule Elk in California, USA - Elk Dung F36 | ecosystem: Host-associated > Mammals > Digestive system > Large intestine > Fecal | place... | reverse complement strand
ACGTGATGAACCATCACCGGACCTTTCGCGGCCGGAAGAGACGGCAGGTCCGCGTAATGCTGAAAGAGCCAATCCTTCAGCCGATCGTCTGCGGCGCGCTGTAGCGCGTGGATCTGTTGCTGAATGGGCTCGGCTGTTCCTGCGTTCAAACCATTGAAGCGCGCGATAATCTCACCAAGGCGCCGCGCCATTTCGACCCAGTCTCGATACGATGCTTCGACGGCTGGCAAGTCCGCGGCAATCCTCTTTGCGCCTTCTGATATGAGTTCGCCGAGCGCCTGGGGATCGTCAACCAGCCCAACCTTAATCCATTCCGGTAAATCGCGAGGCAAGTCATGCGCTCGGACAGGCTGTAGGGCTCCCTCGAGGAACATCGTATCAACGATGACCTTAACATCTGGATGCTCAAACGGGACCGAAACCTCTGGTCGCGCATCCATCGCGTTGTCATGCGAAGTGCGATCGCTCTGGATCCCGGACTGCGACAAGAATCGGCTCCACGCATCCTGCACGGTGCGCACCATGTAGCTCTTCGACGATAGCAGCTCTACGATAGGAAGGCCGCCGAGGGGCGTGTCCTTCAATATTGCTGCAACATGTTTGGCGAGCAGGTCCGGCAGCCCAGCTCCCCGGTAGTGGAGCCTTAGAGCCTCTCGCCAGAAATCCTCGGGTTTGTTGAGCAAGTAAGGGCTGATGCGAAAGATGTGGGTAAGGATGAAGTTCTTGGTTTCGCCTTCTCCGAGTGGCTGAGTTGAATGCTTGTTGTGTGCTAGGAACAGGTCTTCATGATATTCTGAATCGACCTGTCGGATTACTCCATAGCTCAGCCTTGGAATTAGGTCGGCCAGGCTCAGGCTGACTTTGCGCCCCATACGGACGTAATCCCAAGGCAGTGTATTCAAATCGGTTCCGCACAGCTGCAGGACAAGCGCCTTTGACGACCCTTCTTCACCTCGATCCCAAGCGGTCCGGTAGCGCTCTTCGTATTCAGCCCTAAAGGCAACCGGATCCTCAAACGGCAGCACCTCGAAACCCCGCTCCCGAAGGTCGTGAAGGACGCGCTCATCCAACAGGAGATCGTCGGGATCGCAAGCGATCCAGAAGCGAGACAGGTCCGCAGGGAACTCCTGCAATATGCGGTTGGTCCAAGCGCTCATGATGCACCGGGGGCGGTTTCACCGACGCGCAACATGAGTACAGCATTGAGATCCGGGACATAGGCATCTGCGGCATCAAGTTGCGCCATGCGGGCATCGTGATCAGCCTGTAGGCGCTTGCGGCGGAAATCCCGAACAGTCTGCAGGCCAACGCGGCTAATGGCTTGGTGTCGGGCGTCGTAGGCGTATTTCGCGCGTTCACGCTCTTCCTGAATGCGGGTCCTGTGTTCCTCAACCAGCTCGGTGAACATGCGCTCGCCCTGCGCAAGAGCGGCACCCCTTGAGCGATCGAACCAGTCAGCATCTTCCGCAGCGATCGATCCAACCGGCTCGACCTGTTCCGTCAAGAGAAGATCCCAGATGCGTTTAGCTGTTGGCAGGAAGGTGCGACCTTCGTCGTTGACGAACACGGACAGGAAACGCCGCCGGCTAAAATCATCAGCGGACAAGCTGATTTCCCAAAGCGACCACACGCCGCGGACACTGTCAGGAAGTCCCGCAATCCGGACCGTTGCCAAAGGCTGACCAGAAACGTGGCGGGGCAGATCGCTGATAACTGCCCGAGCGCGGAGATCTTCGAGCGTTACCCATTCGATGTCCGGTCGCTCTTCTGCTGTTCTCGCGTCGAAGCAAACCTTGGCGGACTCGCTACCATCCGCCCAACGCACCTGCCATGCGTCGCCTTCTTTGACCGCACTTCCGCCACGCGCGGGCAACCCGGTGGTGATCGCCCTCTCCAGCCAAAACTGTGCTGGATGGTCCCGCCATTTGCGGGCATCGTCCGCGTCAAGCTCGTGGCTATCCGACAAAAGCTCGCTGCTCTTGCTGGTTTCCGCGATGGTCGATCGCAGCTGCGCGACGACCGCATCACATTCACTTTCGATGGCGTCGGGGTTCTGAAGCCCCTGCACAAACAGTTCATCGAACAACGGCTCAGTCTCGACCGAGTCCATCACGTCCGCTGCCTTGTCGACGCCGAACTCCTCCGCGATTATCGCGAGCTTGGTCTCGAGCACCTCCCGGACGCGGTGCTCGACGGTATCTTCGAGAACAAAGTTGAACGCCCGCACAACATGGGGCTGGCCGATGCGATCGACGCGGCCGATGCGTTGTTCGACCCGCATCGGATTCCACGGCATATCGAAGTTGACGATGACGTGGCAGAACTGAAGGTTCAGGCCTTCGCCACCAGCGTCGGTCGAGATCATGATGCGCACGTCGCGCGCAAAAGCCTGCTGCGCCTTGGCGCGGGCATCGAGGTCCATGCCGCCATTCAGGGTGGCAATCGAGAAGCCGCGACTTTCCAGGAATTCGACCAGCATCGCCTGCGTCGACACGAACTCAGTGAACACCAGCACCTTAAGTGCCGGATCATTTTCCTCCTGTTGCAACTTGTAGATCAGCTCGAGAAGCGCTTCCGCCTTCGCGTCGGTGCCTTGGCCTTCGGTCGCACGCGCGAGGTTCAGAAGCGTTTCAACCTCGGCTTTCTCCGTCTCCCAGCCTCTCGCCTGCACAGCGATGTCCACCTGCGTCTGCCCGTCCAGCTCGGCCCATTCATCGACATCTGTACCGTCGAACAACGAGGCTTGGAGTTGCGGCTGATCGAGGAGAGCCTGCCGCTTCTCCAGTGTGGTGCGAATGGCAGCTGTGCTCGATGTTACCAATCGCTGCATCAGGATCATTAGGAAACCGACATGCCGCTGCTTGGCTGCCATTGCCTGGTTGTAACCATGGCGAACATAATCGGTCACGGCTTCGTAAAGCTGCCTTTGTGCAGCATGCCGTTCGGACCATGCCACCGCGTAAAGTCGCGTGTTGCGAGGCTTAAATAGGGGCTGGCCTTCCGCATCAATCGCCGCGCGCTTTTCGGTCCGGATCACGAACGGGCGGACGCGGTCACTGTTGATGCTGCTCTCATCCGGAAAAGAATCCCGGTCAACAAGCTGCATCAGCCGATGGAACTGGTCGGTTTTTCCCTGATGCGGCGTTGCTGACAGGAGCAGCAGGTAAGGGGCAGCTTCCGCCAGTGCCGCGCCTAGCTTGTAGCGCGCCACCTGATCCGTGCTGCCGCCCATTCGGTGCGCTTCGTCGATGATGACCAGGTCCCAGGACGCTGAGACCAGATCCTCAAAACGCTCGCGGTTATAGGTGCTGAGCTGCTCAGCGCTCCAGCCACGCCGACCTTCCATTGGTTTTACTGAGTCTAGCGAGCAGATGACCTGATCGTGCAGACGCCACAGGTTTTCTTCCTCGCTTCGCCATTGGCGGAAGGCCGACAGTTCGGACGGCTCAACGAACTGCAGCGTCTCGCCGAAATGCAGCCGCATCTCGGCCTGCCACTGGCGAACCAGACCCTTGGGCGCGACGACGAGGATCCGCCGCGCCATGCCGCGCAGCTTCAACTCGCGAAGGATCAGCCCAGCCTCGATCGTTTTGCCAAGGCCAACCTCGTCCGCCAACAGATAGCGGATCCTGTCCCGGCTCATGGCCCGGTTGAGAGCGTAGAGCTGGTGCGGCAGCGGCACGACGCTCGACTGGATCGGCGCCAGCAGAAGGTTGTCCTCCAGCGCGTCCAGCAGCTTCGCCGCCGCTGCCGTGTGGAGGATGTGCTCGACCGTGGGTCGGATGGAATCGAGCGGGCTCAGGTCGCGCGAACGCGCGCGGACGACAGCATCCTTGCCGGGTAGCCAGACCCGATAGGCGATCTCGCCCCATATCTCCTCCCGGTCCACGACACGGCAGGGCGAGGCGTGACGTTCATGCCAGCACCACTCGCCGATACCGTGTCCGATGCCCCCACTCCTCACGCATTGGCCTCCATGCGCGTCAGCGCGCTGTCGTACCAGAACAGCAGCTTTTCGTCTTCCTGCAGGGCCTCTTCGGGAACCTTCTGAGCGATCGCGATGATTGTCTTGAAATCCCGTGCAACCCACGCCGACTTGAAGCCCGCGCGCAGCACCTCAAGGCGGAACTCTTTCAGCCGCCGTCCGGGGGCGGTGCGGTATTCGTCGAACTCCTTCAACAGCGCTTTCTCGCGCTTCTTCTCCAGATCCTGCGCCTTGTTCGGGTCGGGCACGAACCAACGATCCTTGGCTTTTGTCTTCAGGCGCGGGTCGGATTTCTCGAGGTTCCGCAGGTCGTGGAAATTCGTTGAAAGGTAGTTGTGGATCTGGCTCGGCACATCGCCCGATGCGTCGTAGCGCAGGAAGTTGTCTTCCAGCAGCGCCGATAGTTCGGGGCGGGTTTCGTGCTTTTTCCAACCCGCACCAAGCTGGGTCATGAACTCGGTATGGACCTCCTGATAGGTCGAGGGTCGCTTCTTCAGAAAATCGGTGAGCCAATCAATAGCACTGCGCTCATCCGCGATGAACATCTCCATTTGCGGTGCTTGCGCCACTTGCGCACGTTTGCGGTCATATTCGGAGACCTGTTCGGGAAGGAAGACCATTCCATCTCGGTCAGGGAAGCGGTTTCGCAATCCCTCTTGAAACTCCTGACTAGACAGCGGCACGGGTGCGTTGTGGCGGATGAACCACGCGACCATGCGGTCGAACAGGATACGCGGGTCGCGTTCCACGATATATTCAAGCGCTGCAAGCTTGTGCTTGGCCACGGGAAGCTGGCGAAGATGTGTCTGAACGAAATCCCAAACTGACTCGGTTCTTGCTTGCTTTTCAAATCGCTGTTCGAGGCCACCATTCGGCTTGTACGCTGAAATGATGAGGTCTTGCTTCACGGCGACCGTTGTCGTGACCGATTTAAAACTGCCTTGCTGCTTGTCGAGCGCTGACACATTCGCAACAACAAATCCTGCCTCCTGCAAAGCTGTTTGCAGGCTGTTCCACACAGATGCCTGTGTGTTGGAAAAGACCACCGTCATCCAACGACCGGGCTTCAGCACGCGATAGTATTCAGTGAAGCAAGCCGCCATCAATCGGCGATAGTCGTCGACTGATTTCTGCGCAGCGCGGTTTTCCTTCGACCGATCAACGATGGCATCGAGCCGTGCATCAGTCATGACGCCATGCCATGACTCAACAAGGAAGTTTAGTTCTGCGTACGGCAAGTTTTCACCGAACGGAGGGTCAGTGAAAACATAATCAATACAGCCATCTGGCACCGGGATGCGTGCGGCCGTTCCTGTTGTAACAGCTATTTGATTGATTCCCGCCTTGAACCCGTCAAACGTCTTTTGCAGCCGCCGTAGCTTACCTTCGAGAATGTACCATGGGCTGCATTCTGCATGCTGCGATGCAACGTAGTAAACCCCACTCATGAACTGATTTACTTGCGAAAAACCAGTGGGCCGATATCGATTTAGCAGTGATGCCGACCAAATAGCTTGCTCAATCATGAACAATAAAAAGCCGCGAGTTCGTGCATCCCCGCAAGCCATGGATTTTTGCCAAAGAAGCCCCATCGCTTGGTTCGCTCGAGGCAACAGCATGTGATGAGCGTGGGTGATACCCTTGTCCCTCATCCGCGGTGCTTCCCACATATCCGCGTAGGGAAAGCGGATCGTAGGCACCTCGGCTGGCAAGGCAAGCCCATCGATCTTCTGCAAAAGCGACAGATCCGAGGTATCAGGTTTTTTTTCGTATCGGGTGCCGTCCACCTTGTAGGAGATCAGCGATGGCGCGCGCTTTGGCACGGCGAGGGTTTCGCCGGTTGCTGGATCCAGTTTAGACACGTAGAGGCGCTCAAGCTTCTTTTTGGTGAGTTCCTTGGAGCAGCTTGGGCAGGCAAAAGAGTCTCTGACGCGCTTGTTCTCATCGAGGGCCTCGTCGATGAAGTTCACTTCCCCCGCGCACTCTGGGCAGTTGAAAATTTCACTCCAAACGGTGAACTCGATCCGCCCATTCGTTTTGCCGTCAGAATGCAGCGTCTCGTACATCCAACCGATCTCGCGCTCGACATCGCGCAACAACTGCTCGCCTGCCTTGGCAAAGGCATCAACATCAAAGGGCAGATTGTAGTTGGAGCCGATGAACGTGGCGGCGGGCGACAAATCGTTAAGCACCACGCGCCGCGCACCCCATTTCGGCGCCGGGGTGCCCGCCTTTTTCCACTCCATCTCAAGCTTGTGTCGATAGGCGGCCGGCGCTGTGCCGCACCACTGGGCCGCAACGCCCGTCATGCCTGATCCAGAGAAGCCATCCAGCACGATATCGCCCGGCTCAGTGTAGTGCAGAATCGATGGCACGATAGCCAGATGCGGCACCTTGGTATGGTAGGAATGCGCCTTGTAGATCGGGTCGGTCTTTCCTTCCGAAACGTCAATCGCCATCGGCTCGCGCGCGTACTTCTCGGCCGGGTCATAGGGGCGGCCGTAATGGGTTACGAACTCCGCCAGCCAGGGGTTGGGGCAAGCCGTGTAATAGGGCGGATCCGACATCGCCAAAATGGCCTCGTCGGTCCCCACCGGAAACCCTTCTTGAGCCCGGAACGCCGGATCCCGCAGCTTCTCCGCCAGCAGATTTAGAAAATGCTCGCGTCGGGCATCGTCGCTGGGAAAGGTCAAGCCGAGGCACTCGACAGAACCGCCGTCTTTGGTCGCGTTACTCAGAAGGTCACTCATCGGTTTATCTCAATCTTTTTACAGCACGCCAGTTGCGACATCTCATTCAACCACGAAGCGTAGTTTGGTGGTGTCCTTGCCCTTGCAGCGGTCGTTCAGGAAGGTTTCGAACCGCTTGCGCAGGTCCTCTGGCGTAGCGGGCGATCCGCCCTGGAGCAGGGCCTTCCGGATGTCCTCTCCGGTGACGTCGATCTTTTCGAGACCGGAGAGCGCCTCCTGAACTGCGGCGATGAACTCAGGCGTGACGAACTCGGGAAGAGTTCTCGTTTCGGCAAAGCCGGTGACGATCTTGCGCGACGAGCCCTTCAGCAGTTCAAAGTTCGACTGAATGATCGGATCCTCGAGGTTGTCGACCAGCGTCTGCACCCACCCTTCCAAAAGACGGTCAAGCTCGTCATCGAGCTGCTTCAGGACATTGGCGGCCGGAAGCAGATCACCCTGCTCGTTAGCCGGGCGGAAGTTGCAGTGCGGGCAGACCGGTGACGCCGAGAGTTCGGAATCGATCAGCGAGGCACAGCTTTTCAGTTTATCCAGCTTCTCCTCGAAGCTGGTCAGCTGGCTGGTCGGCATCAGAGAGATGCCCGCCAGCGCCCGCATCGCGGCCAGCCGCGAGTCTTTGCGGAGCGCAGATTTCGTCTTGTCTTCAGAAACCCCAAGGCGCGCCTTGCTGTGCTGCCCGACATAGGCGGTGATGTAATCCTTCTTCAGCCGGGCAAGCGTCTGCCGATATTCGCTCGCATGCTGCGCTGTCCGATCCGAAGCGAGCTTGTCGAGAAGCTGCTTTCGCGTCTCCTGCGCCTGCTTCACCCAGGCATGATCCGCTGACAGGACCATCTCGGCCTGCGACAGATAGCTGGCCGTTGCGCCGAGCTCGGTAACCAGCTCCAGCATGCCCTCGACAGCTTCCAGGACTTCGAGGTTCTTCTTCTGGGCCGCGATGTCATCAGCGCCAAAGCGAAGATTCTTGAGTTTGCCGACTGTGTTATAGGGCGCCAGGCTTTCGGAGAAAGCCTTCAGCGCATCAAGCTTGGTGCGCCAATCGCGGATCTCTTCATCCCGCAAAAGCGGCTGACCCCAGAAGCTCAGCCTGCCCGTCATGTCCGTAGTTACGCTGAGCACACGCCGCGTCAGCTTGCTGACTTCCTCCTGGAGGCGTTTGACAGGCTCGTCCGAGCCTTGCGTTGCCTGTTGAGCGAGCCCGGGCGGCAGGCCCAAAATCTCGAACAGCGAGCGGAGGACGGCAACATTGATTTCCTTCGGCGCCTCGACGTGTTTGAACTGCTTCAGCTCATCGAGGGGCCGCTCGGCAAGCAGCGTGATCTTGCCGGAGTCGATCTTGTCGCCAGTGATCGCCAAGACGATGTCGCCGGCGTAGACCAGCCCGCCGAGTACGGTGGCCAGAAGATCGGGCTCAAGGCGGAATTTAATCGGCGCGAAATACTCAACGTCGGCATCGCCGCTGACCAGTTCGCCGCGATTCAGGACCTGGCCATGCCCCTTTGCATTCAGCCGGACTAACACCTCCTGTGCGTACTTGGACCGCGTGGGATCGATACGATCACCATCGAGCATCTCCAGCCCGTCAAGAATGACGACTGCGTCTTTCGTGCGGTTTCCGCCTGCCAGCGCGCGCAGGGCGTTGCCGACGAGCTGTCTCCGGTTCGCCTCGGTCACAAGCGCGGCGAATGTTGGATATTCGGGCGCGACCTCAGCGAACTGATTATTCAGCGCGAGGCCAGAGATGACGTTTACGGCGTCGCGGAAGTTGATCCGCTCCTCCGGCCCAAGCCGGGCCTTGTCGCGCAGCGAGACGCCCTTGGTCCACTCCTGCAGGGACTTTGTCTTGCCCTGATAGGTGACATCGAAGGCCGTCATCTGCTTTTCCTGCAGCCACTTGCTCATGTCGCGCAGGGCGTCTTTGGCCTTGTCGAGGTAGATGGACTTCGCTCCGCCGCTGGCTGTGGAGGCAAGATCCTGAGCGGCAGCGTAGAAGGAGAGGTGACGCCGGATCGCGTCGTCGAGGCCTTTGAGCCGGAAGAAGACCTCGTCCGCCTTGTGGTCGTCGCGAAACCGCGGAGGCTCGAACGGCTGAATGAAATAAATGTAGAAATCTCGTTCGGGCTGGGCCGTTGGTCGGTCGTTCGGAGCACCAAAGAAGAGATAGCCACTGCGCTCGACGCGGTGATCCTGCCACTCGATCTGGTATTGCCAGATCTGATGACCGGTGACGTAACTCGTCTCGTCGGTGCGCTCCATTAACTGCCGGATTGCATTGTAGTAGGCACGATCGAGCGCATCATCGGACAGGGCTTCAGCCCGCTTCTCAATCTGGGCGTCATAATCAACGTCCTTCTTCAGATCGAGATAGTACTGCTCAGTGTCCGGTGCTTTGGAAATGAACTGGCCGTTGACGGTCTTCAGCGTCTCCCGCAGGACGGTCTGAACAAGGGACAGCAAGTCGGCTTCCGGCTCCCCACCCATGTCTTCGATGCCGGGCTGGAAAAGGCAGAGCGTGTCACGGAGCTCCTCGACGGTTGGGCCCACGGGCACATAGATGTCACCACCCGTTGTCAGGCGATGGACCGAAAGCCCGTCAATAATCCGGATGGCCATCGGCTTGTATGCAGGGCGCGTGAACGCCTTTTTTACCCGCTCCGACAGGACCTCGTACACCTTGAGCACCGGTCCGATGTTCGGATCCGCGCGCAGCACGGAGTTTGATGTGACCGTCTCCCAGAACTTATCATAACCGATCAGCCCTGGTCGATCATCGGGCACCTCATCGTTGAGGATGGCTTGGATCTGGTCCCGGAGAGTAACCAGAGCACCGCGTTTTTCGGTAAATACAAGCCGCTCGAAAGTTCCGATGTAGTCCGGATGCACAGGGAAAAGCCTGACGTATTCATCTAATTGCTCGTTCATCGAGCCATAGAATTTGGCGAATGGCGTAAGGTAGGCGCGAATTTTGTTCTGCTGATCTGCCGTCTTTTTGAGGAGGCGCTCGGCCACCACGAAGCTGACGTCCTGGCGGGCAAGCAGGATCTGCGTGAAGCGATCCTTCACACGACGGAGGCTGTCGGCGACATGCTGAAAGCGGCTGCTGTCGAAGATCGCTTCCTGAACGCCAGCGACGAACCGAAAGCGGAGATGCTTTGTGACCTCGCCGATCTCACGCAAAAACGACAGATCAAGAACCAGATCGTGATCCTTGCGGGATCTCAGGTATTCAAGAAACTCGTCGACCACGAGGAGGACGCCGTGGTTCGGGTGGACATCTGCGAATGCCGCCATCATTTCCTCAAAGGCGGCTTTGTTATTGATGACCTTGTCCGCCGGGGGGAAGGAATAGCTGATGCCGTGCTTTTCGAGGAATACCTCAAGCTGTTGCGTAATGATGTCTCGCAAGGACATCTGGCTGGAGATCTCGATCCGGTGAACCTTGAATTTGCCCGCGATCGCTTCGGCGGCTTCGGCTACTTTCGGATGGCGGATCATGGGGACATAGGCAGCGTCCTCAGCAACAAGCGAGAGCACCGACATCAGGTGCGACTTACCGGTCCCGTAGTTGCCGACAATTAGTACGCCCTTGTGGTCCACAGCCTCATCGAATGAGAGCTGGGGGATCATTTGCTTCGCGATCCGTTCGGCCATGTCGTCGGAAATGACGTAGGTCGATACAAGCTTCTTCGCCTCGTCCGGACGGTTAGCGTCCAGAAGCTGAATGACCGACTCGATCGGCTCGAATTGAATGAGATCGCCATAAAGCATCGGCATCCCGTGTTCCCCCTTCAATGAATCTTGAACGGGACCAGGCCGTCGATGGCATAGTCCTGATGTTCTGGATGTTCTGTCGCGGCGTAGGAAAGTCGGTTTTCCCGAAGATATCCTGGCCACACCGCAATGACGCGACGCGCATGAGCATGCCGCTTCAGTAAATCTAGCGGGCTAAGCTGCAGTGTACGATCGAACAGCAGCTCGATGTTGTCCACGAGCAAGAGACCGTCGCTAGAAAATCTATCTGCGAGTTCCTTCAGCAGGTCTGCCGCATGCAAATGCCTTCTGGTGCTCGGTACTGTAAGCAACTCGCGACCGAGAGCGGCACCGACACTCAGAATACGTGCTTGCCGACGTGTGGCCAGCTGCCTGAGGAGACCGCTCTTGCCTGACCGGGGTGGCCCGATCAGGATTGCCAGCTTGCTGTTAAGACCCGATATATCATCGACAATGCGATCCAATTTCTCGATCATCGCTCAACCCTCCATCCGATAGGCGGATGCGTGGGCCTTCGCCCTGGGGTCGAGCAGGGCGCCGTTGAGCAGCACGATTTGCTGATCCTGCGGACGCCGCGCAGATGGATCGGTGTCCAGGCCCAGCCGCTTGAGGGCGTAATAGAGAAGCGCCTTCCGCACAGGGATCTTGGCGCTACCCTCGCGCATACCATAATCGAGGGCGATGACTTTCTGCTGTGTGTCGGACAGCTCCGGATGCGGCCCTATTTCCAAAGTTACTTGGTCATTCCAATCGGCGTCCGCATCAGCCCCGACACCGCTCGGCTTTGTGCCGCGCGTTTCAATGATCCGGGAAAGAAGGAAGTCCTTGAAGAGCTGGTCGGTGAGGCAGAA
>Ga0233380_1001298_pt1 | contig 11367 bp, 7 predicted proteins | sample ElkDunMinimDraft_9_FD_191541 | JGI IMG/M metagenome (GOLD analysis project Ga0233380, IMG submission 191541) | Fecal eukaryotic communites from dung pellets of Tule Elk in California, USA - Elk Dung F36 | ecosystem: Host-associated > Mammals > Digestive system > Large intestine > Fecal | place... | reverse complement strand
ACGGCTCGGGCTACGGCCGCCCTGATGTCGCAGGCGGCAAGGCGGCAGGTGCGCTGGCGATGGGTGTTTCCAGCCGCAAGCTGGGCGACATGGCGGCCGAGCGCCCGCAGTTCATGGCCGCGCTGTCGGTCGCCTGGGCCGGCAAGCTGATCCCCGCTGCCGGTGGCGTCCTGATCAAGGACGCGCAGGGCAAGCTGCTTGGCGCGGTGGGCGTCAGCGGTGACTTGTCGGACAAGGACGAGGAAGCCGCCTTCGCCGGCATCGCCGCGGCCGGGCTCCAGGCAGGCTGAAGAAACGGCCGCACCCGCTTCCCCGCGCGGCGTCCCGCCCGCGGGGAAGAGGCAGCGCGTGCACCCAAAGAGCCCTGATCAGGGCAGGTCGAACCCGGCTGGCTGTACCGCGCGGCCCGGAACGGGCGACCTGCCGCTATAAATGTGCGATCGCCGCTCAGTGATCTGCCCGCCCTCTTTCAGAGTCTGGCCGCCCGTGGATGAAACCTTGGCGATGTAGAAGTCGCGCAAGTCGTGGCCGCCGAACCGTACCTGCGTGACCGGCCCCGGTGTCGGCACGCGCTCCAGCAAGGTGCCGTCAGGCGCCAGGCGCTCCAGGAACTTCGAGGCGAAGCCGGTTACCCATAAGTTGCCCTCGGCATCCAGCGCCATCCCGTCGCAGTCTTCCTTGTCCAGCACCACCCGCCGGTTCGACAGCGTCCAGTCCTCCGCGACATCGAACGCCAGGGTCGCGTGGAAGGTCTCGTTGCAATAGAGCCGGCGGCGCTCGGCATCGAACATCAGGCCGTTAGTGAAGCCGATGCCATCCGCCAGCAGGATGACCTCGCGCTCGCGCGTCAGCCGGTAAATCGCGACCGGGCCGGGGGCGCGGCCCGCGATAACCGCATCCATGTCAATCATGCCAAAGACGATGCCGCCTTCGCCGTCCGGCACCATCTCGTTGATCCCGTTGATCGGCGCGCCGTCGATCGTATCGATCAGCCAGCCGGAAGCCTCCCCGCCGGGATCGTTCCACATGATCCCGTGCTGGCCGCTGGAGAGCACTTTGCCGTCATGGTTGATCAGGATGCCGCCGGTCCACTTCCGGTCGGGATTGAGGGTGCGGACTGGCGTGCCATCGGGGGTGACGCCATGAACGCCGCCGGCCACCACGTCACTGTACCAGATGACGCCGCTGGCATGGTCGACCGCCAGGCCTTCCAGATAGAGGCCCGACGCGAGCTTCGTGTATTGGTCCTGGGCCTCGGTGGCCATCGTCTCTCTCCCCCTGGCGTTATCGCCGTTGAGGTGAAGGCTAGACCGCCCGGGGCCCAGGGGCAATGTTACAGGGTGGCGGAGTGGATCGCCCGGCCAGCTACCGGCATCGGTGCCTTGTAAACGATGCCGGTAGCGCTCTCGGTGAAGAACAGCGTCTTGTTGTCCGGCCCGCCATAGGCGGCGTTCGTGGTGTATCGTCCTTCGGGCACATCGATCCGCAGCATCGGCTCGCCCCTGTTGCTGAACAGCCAGACCGCGCCGAAGCCGACATGGCAGACCGCGAGGTTGTCCTCCTCGTCGATCGCCACGCCGTCAGGGCCATTGCCGCCCGACATCTGGATGAACGTGCCGACCTTGCTGACCACGGCGCCATCCATCAGCAGGGGCACGCGCCAGATCGCGTTTGCGCGGGTGACCGCGAGGTAGATGGCGGTCTCGGCCTTGTTGAGCACCAGTCCGTTGGGGCTGGGAATGTGATCCAGCAGCAGTTCCAGCTTGCCGGTGCCGGCCCTCACGCGGAACAGGCGGCCGTTGGGATTGTGCCAGCCGGACTGGCCCTGGTCCGTGAAGTAGATATCGCCGTTGCTCGCGATCGTCAGGTCGTTGCAGCCCAGGAAAGGCTCCAGCAGGTAGCGCTCGAACCAGTAATCCCACTTGCCGGTGGCGGGGTCGCAGATGACCATGCCCTTGTGATGGTCGGCCACCAGGATGCGCCCGTCGGAAAGGAACTTCATACCGTTCGGCTGGCCGTCGTACTCGAAGCCGACCTCGCATTCACCGTCGGGGCTGATCTTGAACAGGCGACCCCAGGGAATGTCGGTGACCCACAAGTTGCCATCCTTGTCGAAGGCAGGGCCTTCCAGGAAGGCGGGCGCCGGGGCGCCGTAAAGCTGGACTGCGGCCCACTCGCTGGTCTCGGCGCGGCGGAACCTGTCGGGGATGCGGCAAAAGACTTCGGCCATGATGGCGGGCGGCGGGGCGAACATCACTCTCTCCTCGGTGCGCTGTTGGGCCGAGATCTAATCCGGGTTGACCTTGTCGCAAAGTGCTTTCAGGCACGATGGTATACATCTTTACGGAGAGCGCACTCGTGAGCGGCGAAATCGTCACCATCATCGACCCGATCCATCCCGCCGGCGTAGAGGCGATAGCCGCAGGCGGTCACACGATCATCCAGGGTACAGGGTGGCGCGATGATCCGCGGCTGGCGCAGACCTCCATCATCGTCATCCGCACCAGTCCGCTGGGTGCAGACATCTTCGGGCCGATGAAAAACCTCAAGGCCATCGTCAAGCACGGCGCCGGGGTGGACAACATCGCCATTCCCGCGGCCACCGCGCAGGGCGTGATGGTGGCTAACACCCCCGGCGGCAACAACTCCACCGCCGTTGCCGAAGGCGCCGTCGCGATGATGCTGGGCCTGTTGCGGCAAGTGCGGGAGATGGACGCGCTGGTGCGCGGCAACCGCTGGGACGAGCGCTGGGGCATCCGCCTGGGCGACCTGACGGGTGCCAAAGTCGGCCTGATCGGTTTCGGCCGCATCGCGCGTTACGTGGCGCGCATCTGCGGCGCGGGCTTCGGCGCCGAGGTCGCCGCTTACGATCCGATGGTGCCAGATGATGACATTCGCGCCGCCGGGGTGGAGCCGATGTCGCTGGAAGACATCCTGAAGCGGGACGTGATCTCCATCCACACCCCGCTGACCGAGGGAACGCGCAACCTGATCGGCACGGCCGAACTCGCGCAGATGCACGCCAAGGCCATCATCGTGAACTGCTCGCGCGGGGGGATCATCGACGAGCAGGCGCTGGTGGAGGCGCTGCGGGCCGGCACCATCGGCGGTGCCGGAATCGACGTGTTCGAGGATGAGCCCCCCGCGGCGGACCACCCGCTGTTCGGCCTGCCCAACGCGCTACTCTCGCCTCATGTCGCGGGTGTAACCGAGGCTGGGATGAAGGACATGGCGCTCCATTGCGCCAAAGTGGTGGAGACAGTCCACCGCGGCGAGCGCCCGGCCACTCTGTTGAACGCGGAAGGGCTGGCCTGACCCTGCCATTCTGCTAAGCTCCCCTCCGTCCGCGCTCGCGGGCCGTCCATGGCGGTCGGCGGCGCGGTCCGGAATATGGGGAGGACCGCCCACAAAAGGCGGCGGAAAGGCAGGCGTGGCCAAACCAGGGCAGAGCCGCAAGAGCGGCGCGCGACCCGACCCGGTTCGTCGTCCGCGAGGGCGTCCGAGCGCGAAGGCGGCGGCCGAAATCGACCGCCAGATTCTCGACGTCGCTCTCGAGCTGTTCCTGCGTCACGGCTTCGGCCAGACCTCGATGGCGATGATCATCCGGACGGCGGGCATATCCAAGACCACGCTGTACTCGCGCTACCCCAGCAAGGCGGATCTCTTCCGGGCGATCGTTTGGCGCACCGTGGCCGAGACCCGCAATCTCACTCTCGAACCCGAACGGACCATGGACCTGGAGCTGGTGGAAGGGCTGAACGTTTTTGGGCGGGCGGCCATCGCCATCAGCTGGAAGGGCAACTGGCCGTCCTACGAGCGTCTGGTGCATGCCGAAGGGCTGCGTTTCCCCGAGCTGGGATCGGCGTTGTCTGACCGGGTGAGCAACGGCATCGTCACCGTCACCCGCTTCCTTCGAGACTGCGCCGCGCGCGATGGCGAGGACATCCCCGAACCTGAGAACATCGCGCGCACGTATATCATGGCGCTGCGAGGCTACTACTCCGACAGCTTGCTCTCATCGACGCAGCCCCCTGAAGAGGACACGGCCCGGTTCGTGGAAGGGCTGGTGCGCTCGCTGTTCCCGGAACGGGCGGCGCGCGCCAAGAGCAAGCCCGCCTCGTAAGGCGGCGGGACGGCAGGTCTAAGGTCCCATGCTCCGGCCCCATGCCCCCCATGCTCCAAGTCCCGCTCCCGAAAAGACGGCGCTGCTAGGCCGCTGAGGAACCTATTTTTTGTGGCGGTGCACAATCGGTCTTGTCGATGCCGCAAGTGCAGCATAGCCAAGTAGATCTACGGTTCCGCTGTCAGCAGGACCGCCAACCCGCCGGGTCGGTCCTGCCGTTCGGCGCGACAGGAGTCTGCCGTGGCCTCGTCTTCTTCAGCCGCCGCTTCTCGCACCGATGCCCTCATCGTCGACGTGCTCCGCCACCGCATCGGCAAGGATGAGCGGGCCGCGAAGTTGCATGACTGGTACAAGGCCACGATCCTGGCCCTCAGGGACTCGATCATAGACCGCTGGATCGAATCCACGCGCCGCACTTACGAGCAGAGCGGCAAGCGCGTGTATTATCTCTCCATGGAGTTCCTGATCGGGCGGCTCCTGCGCGATGCGCTTTCCAACATGGGCGTGACGCAGGAAATGCAGGAGGCGCTCGCCGCGCATGGCCTCGATCTTGGCGCCCTGGAGGAACTGGAGCCCGATGCCGCGCTCGGCAACGGTGGCCTGGGGCGGCTGGCGGCCTGCTTCATGGAGAGCCTGGCGACGCTGGACATCCCCGCTTACGGCTATGGGATCCGCTATGTGAACGGCATGTTCCGCCAGCGGATCGATGATGGTTGGCAGACCGAGTTTCCGGAAAACTGGCTGGCGCACGGCAACCCCTGGGAGTTTGAGCGGCTGGAGAGTTCCTACCACGTCGGCTTCGGCGGCGAGGTTGTGGCGGACGGAGATGCCGTCGTCTGGCATCCGGCCGAGCATGTCGAGGCGACTGCCGTCGACACCCCGGTCGTGGGCTGGCGCGGCAAGCGGGTGAACACGCTGAGGTTGTGGTCCGCAACCGCGCTCGACCCGCTCAAGCTCGATGCCTTCAACGCCGGCGATCACATGGGCGCGCTGGCCGATCAGGTTAAAGCCGATTCCCTCGTGCGCGTGCTCTATCCCGCGGACAGCCACCAGGCCGGCCAGGAACTGCGTTTGCGGCAGGAGTATTTCTTCTCTGCCGCCTCCATCCAGGACATCGTTCGCCGCCACGTGCAGTACGAAGGCGATATCCGCACCCTGCACGAAAAAGCGGCGATCCAGCTGAACGACACGCATCCGGCGGTGTCAGTCGCCGAACTGATGCGCCTGCTGGTGGACATTCACGGGCTGGAGTTCAACGAGGCCTGGGCGATCACGCAGAAGACCGTCGGCTACACCAACCACACTCTTTTGCCCGAAGCGCTCGAATCCTGGCCGCTGCCCTTGTTCGAGCGGCTGCTGCCCCGGCACATGCAGATTATCTATGCCATCAACAGCCGCGTCCTGCGCGAAGCGCGGCGGGCGGGGATGGACGATGCTGCCGTGGCCGCGATCTCGCTGATCGATGAGAACGGTGAGCGCCGAGTGCGCATGGCGAACCTGGCCTTCACCGGCGCACATTCGGTCAACGGCGTGGCCGCGCTGCATACCGAGCTGATGAAGAAGACGGTGTTTGCCGATCTTCACAAGCTCTACCCCGACCGGATCAACAACAAGACCAACGGCGTCACCCCCCGCCGCTGGCTGCAGCAGTGCAATCCGGGCCTGACCGGGCTGCTCACGGAGGCGATCGGGCCCGCCTTCCTGGACGACACCGACAAGCTGTCTGACCTCAATGCCCTGGCGGGTGACGCGGTGCTGGGCGAGAAGATCGCGGCGGTGAAGCGCGCGAACAAGGCAGCGCTGACCGACTACATCAAGCAGACCATCGGTATACGCCTCGATCCCGACGCGATGTTCGACGTCCAGATCAAGCGCATCCACGAGTACAAGCGGCAGCTTCTGAACCTGGTGGAAACGGTCGCCCTCTACGACCAGATCCGCAGCCATCCCGAGCGGGACTGGGTGCCAAGGGTCAAGATTTTCGGCGGAAAGGCGGCGCCGAGCTACCACAACGCGAAGCTGATCATCAAACTGGCGAACGATATCGCTCGGCGCATCAATGCGGACCCCTCGGTCGGCGGTCTGCTGAAGGTGGTGTTCGTTCCCAATTATAACGTCAGCCTGGCTGAGAGGATCATTCCGGCTGCGGACTTGTCGGAGCAGATCTCCACCGCCGGGATGGAGGCCTCCGGCACCGGCAACATGAAGTTCGCCCTGAACGGCGCGCTGACCATCGGCACCCTTGATGGCGCCAACATAGAGATCAAGGATCGGGTGGGAGATGACAACATCGTCATCTTCGGCCTCACCGCGGACGAAGTGGCGGCTCGCCGGGCGGAGGGGTATAATCCGCGGGCCCTCATCGAGGAATCGCGCGAGCTCAGCCAGGCGATTTCCGCCATCGCCACGGGGGTGTTCTCGCCTGACGATCCCAACCGCTACGCGCAGCTCATGCAGGGCATTTACGACACCGACTGGTTCATGGTCGCGGCCGACTTTGAAAGCTACACGCAGGCTCAGCGGGCGGTCGACGCAAGGTGGGACGATAAAATGGGTTGGCAGGTCGCCGCCATCCGGAACATCGCCAATGTCGGGTGGTTCTCGTCGGATCGGACGATAGCCGAGTACGCGAAAGACATCTGGAACGTGAAGTGAAGCCGCCCCAGAGCGCCGTCGATGCGCTTCTCGAAGGGACCCATGCCGATCCATTCTCGCTCCTGGGGGTTCACGAGGGCCCTGCCGGAACGGCCTTGCGCGCGATCCTGCCCGGTGCGGAGGAGGCAGAGGCCTTTACCCTGGACGGCGTCTCGCTGGGCCCGCTCGAGCAGGTGGACCCGCGCGGCCTGTTCGAGGGGCGCTATCTCGGCCCGCGGCAGCCGATCACGTATCGTTGCACTGCGCGGGGGCACGACTGGCTGGTCACCGATCCCTACAGCTTTGGGCCGGTCCTGGGGCCTGTCGACGACCTGCTGATCGCGCAGGGCAATCATTTCCGTCTCTTCGACAAACTCGGCGCGCACCTCATCGAGCACGAGGGCGCGCACGGGGTGCATTTCGCGGTCTGGGCGCCCAACGCCCGCCGGGTCGCCCTGGTCGGCGATTTCAACGACTGGAACCCTGCGCGCCATCCGATGCGTCACCGTACGGACATCGGCGTGTGGGAGATCTTCATCCCCGATATCGGCGAATACCGTGCGTACAAGTATCACATCGTGGGCGCGGACGGCACGGTCCAGCCCTTGAAGGCGGACCCTTTCGCGTTCGCCAGCGAAGTGCGGCCCAGCACCGCATCGGTCACGGCGCTGCCCGCCAAGCTGGGACCCGGCGGCGTCGAGTGGGGCGACACCGCGCACCGCAGCCACTGGGCCTCGGTGGATCCGCGCCGCGTGCCGATCTCCATTTACGAGGTTCATGCCGGCTCGTGGCAGCGCGATCGCTGGAACTGGTTCCTCAACTGGGACGAGATGGCCGAGAAGCTCATCCCCTATGTCGTCGACATGGGCTTCACCCACATCGAATTTCTGCCGATTTCGGAACATCCCTACGACCCCTCGTGGGGCTATCAGACGACCGGCCTCTACGCACCGTCGGCTCGCTTCGGTGAGCCTTGCGGCTTTGCCCGCTTCGTCGATGGCGCGCACCGGGCGGGTATCGGCGTGCTGATAGACTGGGTACCGGCCCACTTCCCGACCGACGAACATGGTCTCGTCCGCTTCGACGGCACCGCGCTGTACGAGCATGAGGACCCGCGGATGGGCTACCATCCCGACTGGAACACGCTGATCTACAACTTCGGCCGGCGTGAGGTGGCAAGCTTCCTCGTCAACAACGCGCTGTTCTGGGCAGAGCGCTATCATGTGGACGGGCTGCGCGTGGATGCCGTCGCGTCGATGCTGTACCGCGACTATTCGCGCAACCAGGGTGAGTGGATCCCCAATTCCGAGGGTGGCCGGGAGAACTGGGAGGCGGTCGAGTTCCTGCGCGCCGTCAATCGCGCGGTCTATGGAACACATCCCGGCTTCATGACCATCGCCGAGGAATCGACGGCCTGGCCCGGAGTGACCAGCCCTGCGCACGAGGAGAGCCCGCGTTCGAACCTGGGCTTCGGGTTCAAGTGGAACATGGGCTTCATGCACGACACGTTGCGGTACATGGGGCGTGACCCGGTGCACCGTCGCTTTCATCATGACGATATCACATTCGGCCTGACTTACGCCTTCACCGAGAATTACGTGCTGCCGCTGAGTCACGACGAAGTGGTTCACGGCAAGGGCTCGCTGCTCAACAAGATGTCGGGCGACGACTGGCAGAAGTTCGCCAACTTGCGCGCCTATTACGGGATGATGTGGGGCTATCCCGGCAAGAAGCTGCTGTTCATGGGGCAGGAGTTCGCCCAGCGGCGGGAATGGAGCGAGGATCGCGCGCTGGACTGGGACTTGCGCCAGGCCCCGGCGCACGAGGGGGTCCGCAACCTCGTGCGCGATCTCAACCGCGTCTATCGGGAGAAGCCCGCGCTTCACGGACGGGATTGCGAGGCGGAAGGCTTTACCTGGCTGGTGGTCGACGACAGCCAGAATTCCGTCTTCGCCTGGCTGCGAACGGCCCCTGTGGGCCCGGCGATCGCGGTGGTCAGCAACATGACGCCGGCAAAGCGCGAGAGCTATCGCTTGCCGCTGCCTTCGAACGGCTTCTGGCGCGAAATCATCAACACCGACTCCCCATATTATGGCGGCAGCGGCGTGGGCAATCTGGGGCGGGTGGAGGTCAAGGACGGGTACGCGCTTGTAACCCTTCCGCCACTTGCGACCGTCATGTTCGAATATGCCGGCTGACGGCGGCGACACGGTGAGGCGCTCGTCGGGGGAGGCGTCCGGGGCGTCCCGCGGGGCAGGCGGCAGGCGCCGCGCGTCCCGAGGTCGGCCTGCTCGGTCTATAACGATTTGGAGAGAGGTCACGCGATGTTGAAACCGAGCGGTCAGCCCCTGGCCCGTGATGCAATGGCCTACGTCCTGGCGGGCGGCCGGGGCAGCCGCCTGAAGGAATTGACGGACAACCGTGCCAAGCCGGCGGTCTATTTCGGCGGCAAGACGCGGATCATCGACTTCGCGCTCTCGAACGCGATCAATTCCGGCATTCGTCGCATTGGCGTCGCCACGCAGTACAAGGCGCATAGCCTGATCCGCCACATGCAGCGCGCCTGGAACTTCATGCGGCCCGAGCGCAACGAGAGCTTCGACATCCTCCCCGCCAGCCAGCGCGTGTCGGAAACGCAATGGTACGAAGGCACGGCCGACGCGGTTTACCAGAACATCGACATCATCGAAGCCCATGCGCCCAAGTACATGGTCATTCTGGCGGGCGACCACATCTACAAGATGGACTACGAGGTGATGCTGCAGCAGCACGTCAACTCAGGGGCGGACGTGACGATCGGCTGCCTGGTCGTGCCGCGCATGGAAGCAACCGCCTTCGGCGTGATGCATGTGGACGCGACGGACCGGATCACGGATTTCATCGAGAAGCCTGCGGACCCGCCGGGTATTCCGGGTCAGCCGGACATGGCGCTGGCCTCCATGGGCATCTACGTCTTCGATACCCAGCTGCTGTTCGACCAGCTTCGTCGCGATGCTGCCGATCCGCACTCGCAGCGCGATTTTGGCGGCGACATCATTCCGTGGCTGGTGAAGAACGGCAAGGCCCAGGCGCACCGGTTCACCGCCTCGTGCATTCGCGCGGCGGATGAACTGGAGGAATACTGGCGCGATGTCGGCACGCTCGATGCCTATTTCGACGCCAACCTCGACCTCACAGACACCGTGCCGCAACTCGACATGTACGACCGGGACTGGCCGATCTGGTCCGACGCGGTCGTCGCGGCCCCGGCCAAGTTCGTGCACGACGAGGAAGGGCGGCGCGGCAGTGCCATCTGCTCGCTCATCTCCAACGACTGCATCGTATCGGGCGCCCAGGCGCGGCGGTCCTTGCTGTTCACCGGGGTCAAGATGGGCAGCTTCTCCGCCTGCCATGAGGCAGTCATCCTGCCCCACTGCAACATCGGACGGGGCGCGCGGTTGACGCGAGTCATCGTCGATTCGGGCGTGCGTATCCCGGAAGGCCTGGTGGTGGGTGAGGACCCGATCGTGGATGCCCAGCGGTTCCGGCGGTCGGAAAACGGCGTCTGCCTTATCACCAAGGTCATGATCGACCGGCTTTCGGCCTGATCATGACCTTGCGGGTACTGTCGGTCACGTCCGAAGCGGTGCCGCTCGTGAAGACGGGCGGGCTTGCCGATGTTGCAGGCGCCTTGCCCGCGGCGGTGGCGCCTCACCGGGTGGAGATGACAACGCTGCTGCCCGGCTACCCTGCGGTTCTGGCCGCGCTGGGCCGGCGTCGCGTGGTGCATACGTGGGATAGCCTGCTGGGAGAGCCCGCGCGCCTGCTCGCCGGGAAGTTGGGTGACAGCCCGCTGCTGGTGCTGGAGGCGCCTGCTTTCTTCGGCCGGGACGGCAACCCGTACCTCGACCCGACGGGACATGACTGGGCCGATAACTGGCGTCGCTTTGCCGCCTTCGGCCGGGCGGCGGCGGACATAGCGGGCGGATGCATCGTCCAGCGGGGCAAGAGCCGCCGGTTCGACCTGCTGCATGCGCATGACTGGCAGGCGGCGATGGCGCCCGCCTATCTGCGCTGGGCCATGCCTGACGAAGCGCCGCCGGTGTCCTCGGTGCTGACGATTCACAACATGGCGTTCCAAGGCTGGAGCGGGGCTGAAACCTTCCCCCGCCTGGGCCTGCCCCGGAGCGCCTGGGCCATGGAAGGGGGCGTCGAGTATCACGGCGGCGTCAGCATGCTGAAGGCCGGCCTGGTGACGGCGAGCGCGGTCACCACGGTCAGCCCGACATATGCGCAAGAGATCCGGACGGCCGAATTCGGCATGGGGCTGGAGGGGGTGATAGCCTCGCGCGGGAGCGACGTCTCGGGCATCCTCAATGGCATCGACACGGCCTTGTGGAACCCGGAGACGGACCCGGCCCTCCCAAGGCGCTACACCGCGCGCGCGCTGTCCCGCCGCTTGGCGAACAAGCAGGCGCTGGAGGCCGAGTTCGGCCTCGACCCCGGAGCGGGGGAGCGAGGCGGCGGTCCTCTCTTCGTCGTCATCAGCAGGCTGACCTGGCAAAAGGGCATGGACGTGCTGCTGCAGGTGCTCGACCATCTGGTCGGCAGCGGCGCGCGGCTGGCCCTGC
>Ga0233380_1001295_pt1 | contig 11397 bp, 5 predicted proteins | sample ElkDunMinimDraft_9_FD_191541 | JGI IMG/M metagenome (GOLD analysis project Ga0233380, IMG submission 191541) | Fecal eukaryotic communites from dung pellets of Tule Elk in California, USA - Elk Dung F36 | ecosystem: Host-associated > Mammals > Digestive system > Large intestine > Fecal | place... | reverse complement strand
ATATGGTCAAGTCGCTAAGCACCGCCCCACGACCCACGCCGCCGGCGTGGTGCATGACATGCATTTCGCAGGAGTTTGCCCGTGGCCACCGCAGCGCTGACCAAGGATTACGCCATCGCCGACATCGGCCTCGCCGAATATGGCCGGGCCGAGATTGCCATCGCCGAAACCGAGATGCCGGGCCTGATGGCGCTGCGCGAGGAGTTTGGTGCCTCGCAGCCGCTGAAGGGCGCGCGCATCACCGGCTCGCTGCACATGACGATCCAGACCGCCGTGTTGATCGAGACGCTGGTGGCGCTGGGGGCAGAAGTGCGCTGGGCGACCTGCAACATCTATTCGACGCAGGACCACGCTGCCGCCGCGATCGCCGCGCGCGGTATCCCCGTCTATGCGATCAAGGGTGAAAGCCTGGCGGACTACTGGGACTATGTGGGCCGCATCTTCGACTGGTCGTCGGAAGAGAACCCGGACCTGACCGCCAACATGATTCTCGACGACGGCGGCGATGCGACCATGTTCGCGCTGTGGGGCGCGCGCGTCGAAGCCGGTGAAGCGCTGTTCGAGCCGTCGAACGCCGAGGAGATCGAGTTCGTTCGCGCGCTCAAGAACTTCCTCAAGGAAAAGCCGGGCTACCTCAGCCGCTCGGTCAACGCGATCAAGGGCGTCTCGGAAGAGACCACCACCGGCGTGCATCGCCTCTACCACCTGGCCAAGGACGGCAAGCTGCCGTTCCCTGCGATCAACGTGAACGATTCGGTCACCAAGTCGAAGTTCGACAATCTTTATGGCTGCAAGGAATCGCTGGTCGATGCGATCCGCCGCGCGACTGACGTCATGCTCGCCGGCAAGGTGGCCTGCGTCGCCGGCTTCGGCGATGTCGGCAAGGGCTCTGCCGCCTCGCTGCGCAATGGCGGTGCGCGCGTGATGGTGACGGAGATCGATCCGATCTGCGCGCTGCAGGCCGCGATGGAAGGCTATGAAGTCGTCACCATGGAGGAGGCGGTCGGCCGGGCCGACATCTTCGTGACCGCCACTGGCAACGAAGACGTGATCACCGCAGAGCACATGAAGGCGATGAAGCCCATGAGCATCGTGTGCAACATCGGCCACTTCGACAGCGAGATCCAGATTTCGGCGCTGAACAACTACAAGTGGACCGAGATCAAGCCCGGCACCGATCTCGTCGAGTTCCCGGACGGCAAGCAGATTATCGTCCTGGCCAAGGGCCGGCTGGTGAACCTGGGCTGCGCGACCGGGCACCCCAGCTTCGTGATGTCGGCCAGCTTCACCAACCAGACGCTGGCGCAGATCGAGCTGTTCACCAAGAATGACGAGTACGAGAACCGCGTCTACGTGCTGCCCAAGCACCTCGACGAAAAGGTCGCGGCGCTCCATCTGGAAAAGCTGGGCGTCAAGCTGACTCAGCTTTCGCCCAAGCAGGCCGATTACATCGGCGTGCCGCAGGCAGGCCCGTTCAAGGCCGATCACTACCGCTACTGATGTTGCGCTAATGATGTTGCAGGTCCCGGCCCCGCCGGGACCTGCTTCAATACGGTGGTCGGAAAATGCCCCGGCCGCCCCGCGTCGCCCGTTGCATGGCTCGGGCGAGGCCGGCCTGGCTGCCCTCATGGTTGCCGGCGTGGTTGCCTTCATGGTTGCAGGGCCTTGAAGTTTGCGGGCATTGTCATCGGAGCCCGCGCGCCGCATAGCCGCCGACGATGGATCAAGACCGTCTGATACCCGTTTTGCTCGGCCTGCTGCTCGCTGCCTGGACGCTGGCGGCGGCGTGGGCGATCGTCAGCGCGCGCATGCGCCAGCGCCGCGCCGAGGCTCTGCAGCGTAGCGCCAGGCGCCTGGCGCGGATGGTCGAGGAATCGCCCGCGCTTCCACTGCTGGTCCGCAGCGACGGGCGCATCGAGGCTTCCGCCAAGCTGGCCCAGTGGCTGGGCTTGGACGCCGTTCCCCAGTTCCTGAGCGAGCTGGATGCCGGTGATCGCGGCGTGCCCGCCGAAAGCCTGGCGGAACTCACGCAGGCCGTCCTGCGCACGCAGAAGACCGCCGCCCCCTTCCGCATGGTGGCGACGCCGCGCGGGTCGGAGCGCAGCCTGGCCTTGCGCGGACACCTGGCCGATCCACAAGTCTCTCCGGGCGGCGCCGCGCTCGTCTGGATCTTCGATTTCAGCGACAGCGAGAGCGAGCTGGTCAAGCTGAGGGGCGAGGCCGACCGCGCCCGTGGCGATTTCCACGCGCTGGTCTCGCTGATCGAGGCGGCGCCGATGCCCATGTGGTTTCGCCGGATCGATGGCAGCCTGCAGCTGGTCAATGCGGCCTATGTCGACGCCGTGGGGGCGCAAAGCCAGGAGCAGGTGCTGGCCGAGGGTATCGAGTTGATCGAGACCGTCGACGGCCTCAGCGCTGCGCAGGTCGCACGCCAGGCCGCGTCCCGGCGCGTGCCGATCGAGCGGCTCGTTGCCGTCACCATCGACGACCAGCGCCGCGCCTTTCGCGTTCACGACTTGCCGATCGCGGATGAGGGAGTCGCGGGGTATGCCGTCGACGTCGAGGACCTTGAGGAAATGGCGCGGGCCTTCCGCGCGTTTCGCGATGCGCAGCGCTCGATGCTGGATCAGCTTTCGGCCGGCGTGGCGCAGTTCGATGCCAGGCGGCGGCTGACCTTCGCGAACCGGCCGTTCCAGAGCCTGTTCAAGCTGTCGCCCACGGCAATGGCCGATCCGCCGGAGTTCGAGCGCTTTCTCGATGCCGCGCGCGACGCGGGCCGCGTGCCGGAAGTGCGCGACTTCCCGGCCTGGCGCCGCGAGCGGGCAGGGTGGTTCTCCACCAATCAGACATACGAAGAGGCCTGGCCGCTCGGCGACGGCACTCACTTGCGCATCGTCGCTCACCCGGTGCCCGACGGCGGGCTGCTGCTGATCGCCGAGGATCGGACCGAGCAACTTCGCCTCTCCGCGATGCGCGACACCTTGCTGCGCACCCGCACGGCCACCTTCGATACGCTGTTCGAATCGATCGCGGTGTTCGCGCCTGATGGCCGGATGCAGCTGTGGAACCGCCGCTTCGCCGCCGACTGGGGGCTCGACAGCGACTTCCTGGACACGCACCCGCACATTGAGGCGCTGTTGCGCAAGCTGGAGCCGCAACTTAAGCGACCGGGCCAGGCGAAGGCGGTGGGAGATGTGGTTCGCGCGGCCACCCTCGATCGCAGGCAGACCGGAGGCCGCATCAAGCTGGCGGATGGGCGGACCCTTCGTTTCGCCGGGCGGCCGCTGCCCGACGGTAATGGCCTGCTCACCGTGCTCGACATCACCGACAGTCAGAAGGCGGAGGCTGCGCTGCGAGAGCGCAATGCAGCCCTTGAAGAGGCCGATGCGGTCAAGACGCGGTTCCTTGCCAACATGAGCTACGAGCTGCGCACGCCGCTGACCTCGATCGGCGGGTTCGCCGAACTGCTGCAATCGGGCGTGGGCGGCGAGCTGAACGAGAGCGGGCGGGAATATGCCGATGCGATCGTCAGCTCCGCTGCGGATCTGGCGGAGCATATCGAGAGCATCCTGGACTTGTCGCAGAGCGAGGCGGGATTGCTGCCGCTGGCCACCGAACAGATCGAGCTGGCGCCTTTCGTCCGCGCCGTGGTCGAGGAACGCAGGCTTCGGGCCGAGCGCAGCGGGCTCGTGCTGGAGCTTCAGGCTGAGGAGGATGCCGGGTCGATTCACGGTGACCGCCGCCGCCTGACCCGCGCGGTGGGCCACCTGCTCGATAACGCTATTTCCGCAACGCCTCGGGGCGGGCGCATCCTGGTGGCCGTCTCGCGCGCGGAGAGCGATGAGTCGCGGCCGGTGCAGATCGTGGTGTCCGACGACGGACCGGGGATGGATGAGATCGCCCGAGCCCGCGCGCTCGACGGCATGAAGGTGAGCGCGGACGGCAAGACCATCGAACGCCGCCAGGGTCTGGGCCTCCCCTTGGCCCGGCAGCTCATAGAGGCGCACGGAGGCAAGCTGACCTTGCTGTCGGAACCGGGGCAGGGCACCGCCGCGATCGTCGAGCTGCCATGAGGATCCACCTGCCCGACCTTGCGGCGATGGAGCGTCTGGGCGCGGCGATCGCCGGTGAGCTACGGCCAGGTGATGTCGTCGCGCTGGAAGGCGGATTGGGCGCCGGGAAGACCACGCTGGCACGGGCGATCATCGCCGGGCTCGGCCACCGGGGGGAGGTGCCGTCGCCCAGCTTTTCCATCGTCGAGTTGTACAATCCGCCGGCCGTGCGCCTGCCGCTGGTCCATGCCGATTTCTATCGGCTGTCCGACCCGTCGGAAGCGGAGGAGATTGGCCTCGATGATTATCGGTATGGCGCCGCCTTGCTGGCGGAATGGCCGGATCACGCCGGTGGCTTTGGTCATGAGCCCGGCTGCCTCTCCATCCGTCTGGAAATCGCCGGCGAGGGCAGGATCGCCATTGTCGAGGGTGGGGCCGATTGGCTAGGGCGCCTGCCGATGCTTTCATCAACATGCGCGACGCTGCCCCCAGGGCTTGAACTCTTTCTCCGCGAGGCCGGGTGGCAGGATGCCGCCATCGAGCCACTGGTGGGCGATGCCTCGTTCCGCCGCTACTTTCGCATTCGTCGGGGCGACGAGACGGCGATGCTGATGGACGCGCCCCCCCCCAATGAGGACCCGGCGCCGTTCCTTCGCGCGGCCCGGTGGCTGGAGACAAACGGCTTTCGCGCTCCACGCATCCTGGCCGAGGATGCCGAGCGCGGGCTGGTCCTGCTCGAGGACTTCGGCACTGCCCGCATGCGCGATCACCTGGATGATCACCCGGGCGACGAAGTCCAGGTCTATACGGCTGCGGTCGATACCCTCGTGGCGCTGGGGCAGGTTCCGGCGGGTCCTTTCCCGCCTTACGGCATGGAAGAATACCTGCGTGAGCTGGGGCTTTTCACGGAGTGGTACTGCAGCGCGCAAGGCTTGTCCGTGGACGAGGCCGGGTTCGTGTCCGCCTGGAAGCAGGTCCTCGAGCCGCTGGCACGCCGGCAGGAGCCGGGCGTCACAGTGCTGCGGGATTACCATGCCGAGAACGTCATGCTGCTCGGAACGCTGAGCGCGCAGGGCCTGCTGGATTTCCAGGACGCCCTTGTCGGCCACCCGGCTTACGATCTGGTCTCCTTGCTGCAGGATGCCCGCCGCGATGTCTCTCCGGAGCTGGAGCAGGCGATGCTGGAGCACTATCTCGCCGCGACCGGCTGCGACGCGGAGACGTTCCGCGCCGATTACGCGGTGCTGGGCGCGCAGCGGAACACCAAGATCGTCGGGATTTTCGTGCGCTTGTGGAAGCGGGACGGGAAGCCCCGCTACCTGGATCTCATCCCCCGCGTCTGGGCCCTGCTGGAGCGCGATCTGGCGCATCCCGCGCTGGCGCCGGTTGCCGCCTGGTTCGACAGCAACGTACCGGATGACTTGCGACGCGCCGGCGGCGGGAGTTTCGGGCTGTGAGCGCGCTTGCCAGCGATACCGCAATGGTCCTCGCCGCGGGCCTGGGCAAGCGCATGCGCCCGCTGACGGCCAGCCAGCCCAAGCCGCTGGTCCGGGTCGCCGGAAAGCCGCTGATCGATTACGCGCTCGATCAGCTGGCCGCGGCGGGCGTGGCCAAGGCGGTGGTGAACGTCCACTACCTGGCCGACGCGCTCCAGGCCCATCTTGAGGGGCGCCGTGGCGGCCCGTCCGTGATGATCTCGGACGAGCGCGACGCTTTGCTGGAAACCGGCGGTGGCATGGTGCGGGCGCTCCCCATGCTGCCGGATCCGTTTTTCGCGATCAACAGCGACAACATCTGGCTGGACGGGCCGCGCAGCGCGTTCGCCGAGCTCTCGGCCGTTTGGGATCCGGAGCGGATGGACGCGCTGCTGCTGCTGGTGCCGCATGCCCGCGCGCTGAACTATAAGGGCAAGGGCGACTTCCATCTGGACCCGCTCGGTCGCCTCAGTCGCCGCCGCTCAGGCCGGATCGCGCCTTTCCTCTATTCCGGAATCCAGCTGGTCTCGCATCGCCTCCTTCGCGATGCGCCCGAAGGGGCGTTTTCGACCAACGTGTTCTGGGACCGTGCCATCGAGGAAGGCCGCCTCTACGGCGTCTCCCATACCGGCCTGTGGTTTGAAGTGGGCGAACCTTCCGCGATCAGACCTACCGAGGAATGGCTGAGCCGTGTGTGACGCGGTGATGGGGACAGTCGGACCCTCCGGTGCCGGACGTGGCTGAGGCGCGAAGGCCGCAAATGTACTCGATCGCGGCGCATCGCGGGTTCGCGGACGCCTTGGTGGCGGGCCTCGTGCCCCGATACGCCGAGCCCGAGTTCGGCCTTGCCCGCCTGACCCTGCTGCTGCCGAGCCGGCGCGCTGTGCGCACCGTGACGGAGGCGTTCGTGCGCCATTCCGGCGCAGGCATGCTGCTGCCGCGCATGGCCGTGGTGGGCGACATCGACCTCGACGAGACATTGGGGCCGCTGCTCGATCCTCTGGGCGCTGCGGACATTCCTCCGGCAGCGGATGCGGGGCGCCGCTGGTTGCGGCTGGCGCAGCACTTGCGCACGGTGGAAGGCGAGGCGGCGGGCGATGGCGCAGCCCTGCTGCGCCGTGCTTTCGAGATCGGGCGCAGCATGGACCGCCTTGCGGTGGAGGGGATCGCCCCCATCGATCTTCTGTCCGACGACGTGGTGGCGCTGGTCGGCGACCTGGCCGAGCATTGGCGCGAGGCGACGCGCACCTTCCTGATGGTGCAGCAGTACTGGATTGCCGATCTCGCCGCTCGAGGCGAAGTGGATGCGCCGGAACGACGCAACCGCCTTTTCGAGCATGCCGCTCGCCGCTGGTCGCACAACCCGCCCGCGCACCCGGTCGTGGCCGCGGGCGTCACCAGCGCATCCCCGGCCCTGGCGCGCATGCTTAGGGTGGTTGCGGAACTGCCGCGTGGTGCGGTGGTCTTGCCGGACCTCGATCTCGATCTCGACGCCGAGGTCTGGGACGGGCTGGGCAGTGCCGGCCGGGCGCCGGAGCCCGGTGCTCCTCCGTTCGGGCGCGGCGATGCGGTCACCCATCCGCAGTACCATCTGAAGCTGCTGCTGAACCGCATGGATATTGCCCGCGACGAAGTTCAGCACTGGCACCGCTCCGGCGCGGCGGCCGGCCCGCGTGAGCGCAGCAAGGCGATCTCCAACTTGTTCCTGCCGCCCGCGGCCTCGGCCCGCTGGTTCGGGCTGGCGGCGCGGGAGCGACGGTTGGGCGGCGTTCGACTGATGGAAAGCGCAACCCCGGCCGCAGAGGCTCAGGCGATCGCGATTCTCATTCGCGAGGCGCTGGAGATCCCCGAACGCCGGGTGGCGCTGATAACCCCCGATCGTGGGCTTGCCGGGCGCGTGGTGGCGCAGCTGGAGCGCTGGGGCATCCAGGCAGACGATACCGCCGGCCGGCCGCTGCCGCAGACCGCCGCTGCCCGCGTGATCCTGCTGCTGGCAGAGGTGATCGCTGAGCAGGCGGCGCCGGTCCCGCTGGTGTCGTTGCTCACGCATCCGTTGGTGGCATCGGGCGACGAGAGGCCGCGCTGGCTGGAGCGGGCGAGGGCGCTTGACCTCAAGCTGCGCGGGCCCCGCCCTGCACCCGGCCTCGCCCCGCTGGCGAGCCTGACCGCAGAAACCGACCTGGCGGAGTGGTGGAGCGGCGTGGAAGCCATTCTCGCGCCGCTGCTGACGCCGGTGGACGACGCGCCTTTGGCCGATCTCGTGAACGGGATCGCGGCCGCCGCCGAGGCCTTGTGCGGAAATGCGGTGTGGAGCCGCCCGGACGGCCGCGCGCTCGCCTCCTTCATCGAGGACTTGCGCGAGGCCGCTCGCCAAACCGGGACCCGGCTGGATCCGCGCGAGCTTCATGCAGTGCTGCGCGATGCCATGGACCGCGTGACCGTGCGGCCGCCTTGGGGCGGCCATCCGCGCGTTGCCATCTATGGCTTGCTGGAGGCCCGCATGAGCCGGGCGGACCTGGTCATCTGCGGCGGTATGGTGGAAGGTGTCTGGCCGGCAAGCCCGAGCCCTGACGCGCTGCTGCCGCCCGCCCTCCTTCGGGCGCTGGGCGTGCCGGGCGCTGACTTCCGCATCGGTCTTTCCGCGCATGATCTTGCTGCCGCCCTTGGCGCGCCCGAGGTGGTGCTGAGCTGGGCCCGCCGGGACGAGGGGGCACCGGTGATCCCGTCGCGCTTCGTTCTGAGGGTGAAAGCCATGCTCGGCAGCGAGGCGGTCGAGGCCATGGAGGATCACCGCCCGGTCCGCCTTGCCCGGCTGATCGACGCGGCTTCCCCCGCGCCTGCCTATCCCCGGCCGGAGCCGATGCCGAGTGCAGAGCAGCGCCGGGTGGCCATTTCCGTCACCGGCCTGGACCGCTTGCGCGGCGATCCTTATCAGTTCTACGCCAGTGCCATCCTGCGGCTGCGCAGCCTCGATGCGATCGACGCCGAGCCGAGCGCCGCGTGGAAGGGCACGGCGGTCCACGAGATTCTCGATCGCTGGCACAAGGAAGGCGAGCCCGCCGGCAAGTTGCGCTCCATTGCCGAGACGGTGCTGGACGAAATGAGCGCCCACCCGCTGATGCGCACCTTGTGGCGACCGCGTCTCATGGCCGCGCTGGATACCATCGGCGCGCAGATCGACCGGCTAAAGGCAGAAGGCCGGGTCGTGCTGGCCACCGAGGCCGAGGGCACGATGGACTGGCGCGGGGTGCGTATTCATGGCCGCGCCGACCGGATCGACCGCTGCGCCGACGGAAGCCTCGCGGTGGTGGACTACAAGACCGGTCAGCCCCCTTCTGCGCGCCGGGTGGAGGAAGGCTTCGCGCTGCAGCTTGGTCTGATCGGCTTGATGGCGACGCACGGGGCCTTTGCGGAGATCGTCGGCGAGGCCGAGCGGTTCGAGTACTGGTCGCTTGCCAAGGAGCCGGGCAAGCAGAGCTTCGGCTACTGGACGGAGCCGGTGCGGGAAGGGCGCAAGAAGTCCGGCATCCTGCGCGACATGTTCCTGGGCGAGACGGCTCGCTACCTCGATGACGCCGTGGACAAGTGGATCCTCGGTGATGCGCCGTTCACCGCCCGGCTGAACCCGGACCTGGCGGGCTACGCGGATTACGATCAGCTCATGCGCCTGGATGAGTGGATCGCGCAGTTGGGGAACGAAACGTGAGCCGGCCGCATCGCCTTGAAGGCAACCAGATGGCCGCCGTCATGCCGGAGGATACCGTGTGGCTGTCCGCCTCGGCCGGCACGGGCAAGACGCAAGTGCTGTCGAGCCGGGTGCTGCGGCTCTTGCTGCGACCCGACGTCGAACCTTCGCAGATCCTGTGCCTGACCTTCACCAAGGCCGGCGCCACGGAGATGGCGGCCCGCATCAACGACAAGCTAGCCGGCTGGGCGCGCCTGGGCGATCCGGAGCTCGCCGCCGAACTGGACGCGATCGGGGCGGACATCGACGAAGCATCGCTCAAGCATGCGCGCACGCTGTTCGCGGCGGTGCTGGACTGCCCGGGCGGGGGCCTCCGGATCGATACCATTCACGCCTTCTCGCAGTGGCTGCTCGCCGCCTTCCCGCTGGAGTCCGGCCTGTTGCCGGGCACGCGACCGATGGAGGACCGCGAGCGGGTGCTGCTCGCACGGCGTGTGCTTGCCGACCTGCTGGTGCATGCCGAGGCCGATCCGCTGGGCGACCCGCAGCTGAGCGCTGCCGCTGCCGATCTGTCGCTGCGGATGGGGGCCGAGGCGGTCGAGGCGTTCCTGCTGCGTTGCGCCTCCGCGTGCGAGGCGTGGTTCGGGCCGGGCAGCTGGCAGGAGCCGATGCGCCCGCACGTGCTGCGCCTGGTGGGCCTGCCGGGTGATGCCGACGAAGACTCGCTTGTACGCATGTGCGGCGACGAGGAGTTTGATGTCCGGTCGCTTCGGCGCTGTCTGGAGACCAACCGGGGCTGGAAGGCCGCCACCGGGCAGAAGGCGGCCGAGGCCATCGCAGCCTGGCTCGGGAATGACCCCGCGGGCCGCCGCGCGGGCCTGGATGCGCTGCAGGACGTGTTCCTGACGAAGAAGGGCGAGCCGCGTTCGACCACGTCGCTGGATAAGCTCGATCCGGATTATCCCGGCTACTGCTCCCGGGTTATCGGTTGCCTGCAGACCATAGCCCAGCGCGCCGCGCTGCTGGCCCTTGTCGATCGCCTGGTGCCGGCCTTGCGGCTGGGCCGCGCTTTTGCGCTCGCGTGGGACGAGGCCAAGAAGCGCGAAGGGCTGATCGACTTCGACGACCAGATCCACCGGGCCGCCGATCTGCTTGGGCAGCGGGCGCTTTCCGAGTGGATCCGCTACAAGCTTGACCGCCGCTTCGACCATATTCTGGTGGACGAGGCGCAGGATACCAATGCGGCGCAATGGGACATCATCTTCGCCATGGCGGAGGAGTTCTGGGCCGGGCAGGGGCAGCGCTCGGACCGGCTGCGCACACTCTTCGTGGTGGGGGATTACAAGCAGGCGATCTTCCGCTTCCAGGGCACCAGTCCGGAGAACTTCCGCCGCGCCGCCGATCGCGTTCGCGCCGTCATGCACGGGGCGCATGAAAGCGCCAGCCGCGAGCCGGAGGGTAGGCGGCCGCGTCCGCTGGTGGAGCTCGGCCTGGATCGCAGCTTCCGCACGGCGCAGGACGTTCTGGATATCGTCGATCGCGGCCTTCGCGAGATCGGTCATGGCAGCTTCGGGCTCGATCGCCCTGCGGAGCGCCATGTCGGCCAGGCGCGGCCCGGCTACGTCGCGCTATGGCAGCCGATCGGCGCCGCGACGGACGATGATGACGCCGCGGTTGAAGCCGAGGAAGAAGGAGCCGAGACCTGGCTGTCTCGCCCCGACCGGCAGCTGGCCGAGCGTATCGCTCGCCAGGTGAGGGCCTGGCTCGATCCGCAGGGGCCCGGATTCAGGCTTCACAAGGGGGACCCGAGGCGGGCCGGCCCGGGGGACGTGATGGTCCTGGTGCGCAAGCGCAAGGAACTGGCGGGGCTGATCGTGGCGCGGCTGCATGCGCTCGGCGTACCGGTGGCGGGGGTCGACCGCTTGCGCCTGGGCGCGCCGCTGGCGGTGAAGGACCTGGTGGCCGCCTTGCGTTTCGCCGCGCAGCCGCTGGATGATCTGAATCTCGCCAACTTGCTGGTGTCGCCGCTGATGGGCTGGAGCCAGGAGATGCTGCTCGAGCACGGGTACCGCCCGCCCGGCGAGCGGCGGGCGCTATGGGCCCATTTGCGCGCATCGCCCGATCCGCTGGTCCGCGAAAGCGTGGCGCGCCTGTTCACGCTGCTGGATCGCGCGGATTTCGAGCC
>Ga0233380_1001294_pt1 | contig 11400 bp, 11 predicted proteins | sample ElkDunMinimDraft_9_FD_191541 | JGI IMG/M metagenome (GOLD analysis project Ga0233380, IMG submission 191541) | Fecal eukaryotic communites from dung pellets of Tule Elk in California, USA - Elk Dung F36 | ecosystem: Host-associated > Mammals > Digestive system > Large intestine > Fecal | place... | reverse complement strand
TGGCCTCGCCCGGCGCGGACCTGACCTTCTTCGACTTCAACACCCTGCGCGAGCGGCGCGGCAACCACACGGTGAGCCGCACCGGGCTGCGCGTCGACAGCGAGGAAACGCTCGCGTGGTGGAAGGGGCACCTGCAGACCAGCGGCGTCGGCACCAGCGCCATCAAGCCGCGCAACGGCCAGCTCTCGCTCGACTTCGAGGATTTCGAGGGCCAGCGCTTCCGCATGGTGATCGACGAACGCAACAAGGTGGTGCCCTGGGCGAAGTCGCCGGTCCCGGCAGAGCGGCAAGTCATCGGGCTCGGCCCGATCAGCATGGCGGTGCCCTCGCTGGCCCCCACCGAGGTGATGCTCACCGAGGTGATGAACATGCGCAAGGTGCGTCAGTACCCCGCCGCCAACGGGGCTGCCGAGACGCATGTGTTCGAGATGGGCCCCGGCGGTCCGGGGGCGGAGGTGCATGTGGTGGTCGATCCGAACCTGTCGCGGGCCCGGCCCGGTGCCGGCGGCGTCCACCACGTCGCCTTCCGCACCCCCGACCAGGATACGCTGCGCCAGTGGATCGAGCGGGTGAACGGCTTCGGCATCCGCTCGAGCGGCGAGGTCGAGCGGTTCTACTTCACCTCGCTCTACTTCCGCGAGCCCAACGGCATCCTGTTCGAGATCGCCACCGACGTGCCCGGCTTCACCGCCGACGAGCCGCTCGACACGCTCGGTGAATCCCTGGCGCTGCCGCCCTTCCTCGAAGGCCGCCGCGCCCAGATCGAGGCCGGCCTCAAGCCGCTCGACTGAACGTCAAGCCCGATGGCCACACCCTCCCGGGTGCGGTCATCCTGGCGCGCCCGCGACGGCGATCCAGGCAGCCTCGTTGACAACACCATCAGTTTACACTAATGATTAGTCATGACTTATGACTACGGCGCGATCGTGGCTCTTGCCGATCCTACGCGGAGGGCGGTCTTCGAGATGGTGGCGGTCCGCCCGCGATCCGTGGCCGAACTGACCCGGGCCCTGCCCGTGTCGCAGTCAGCCGTTTCGCAGCACCTGAAAGTGCTCCGGGAGGCCCGATTGGTGCGTTCGGATCAGGTCGGGACCCGCAACATCTATCGGCTCGATCCGCAGGGATTGGACCAGATGCGCAAATGGCTCGACGGCATGTGGACGGAGGCGCTGGCCTCCTTCGCGACCGAGCTTGAGAAAAGCGAGGAGGAAGGACAATGATACCTGCAACTGCCATCGCGCCCGTGACGAGCATCGTGCGCGTGAAGGCCACGCCGGAGCGGGCCTTCCGCTTCTTCACCGAGAACCTGGGACAGTGGTGGCCATCGAACTTCTCGATCGGTTCCTCACCCATGCGGGACGCCATTCTGGAGGCGGGCACCGGGGGACGCTGGTACGAGGTGGGACAGGATGGCAGCACCTGCCAGTGGGGCGAGGTACTGGCCTGGAATCCACCCGATCGGCTGGTGCTGGCGTGGCGGATCACTGCCGAATGGCAGTTCGATCCGAACCTGCTCACTGAGGTCCACGTGTCCTTCAGGGACCTGGGCAACGGTGAGACCGAGGTAACGCTCGAGCATCGCGGGCTCGAGAACTACGGTGGTGCAGCAGCGCAGATGGTGGGCCTCTTCTCGTCGCCGGGCGGCTGGCATGCTGCCCTCGCCCGCTTTGCCGAAGACGTGGCAGCGGCCTAGTTGCCAGCCTGGCGGTGTCGGCAGACCCCCCTTTCGGTCGCCGGCTCAAGCCGCTCGACTGAAGTCGCCGCCAACGGCAAAAAGGCCCGCCGGTCATCCCGGCGGGCCTTTTGCATGAACTCAGCCGCGAACCATCAGGTTTCGCGGTAGTGCTGAATCCAGGTGGTGCGCAATCCGGCGAGGCCGTGCTTGTCGATGGCGGCCTGCCAGTTCAGGAATTCATCGACGCTGAGGGTATAGCGTTCGCACGCTTCCTCGAGGCTGAGCAGGCCGCCGCGAACGGCGGCCACCACTTCGGCCTTGCGGCGGATGACCCAGCGGCGGGTGTTCGCGGGTGGAAGATCGGCAATCGTCAACGGACTGCCGTCCGGCCCGATAACGTACTTAACGCGTGGACGCATTTGTACGGTCATTTTACTCTCTACTCAACCTGACCATATGTCGGAAGAGTAGCTGAGCGGCCTTAAAATTCGGCTAAGGGGTTGCTTACAAGCCGTTAAGAAACGCGTTGAAATTCAACGAATTGATCTAAACTGTACCGGCGCGGGCCACTTGTGACGGGGCCCCGTCAGGCCGCCTCGTCCTCGTCGTCGCCGTCCCCGCCGCCCGTGGCTGGCGGCGTCGGTTCCGGAATCCGCACGTCGGTGACATCGGTGATCGCCACCTTGCCCTTGCCCACCTGCAGCACCGGCACGCTGCCGGTGAAGTCGACGCCGGTCACGATGCCCACCGACGAAGTACTGACAGCCACGGGCCGGCCGGCAAGGTTGGTGCCGGTGATCTCGATGCTGTAGATGCCGTTGGGCTGCACCTGCCCGTTGCTGCCGAGGCCATCCCAGCGGAAGGTGCCCGGCCCGGCATTGAGCGAACCCATTTCGGTATAGACCACCTGCCCCTGGGCGTTCTTGATCGTCACCGAGGCGTTGGCGACGTTGGCGGCGGCGTTGTAGCTCCAGAACACCGCCTGGTCGTCGGTCAGTTCGCCAGTCTTGCCGGAGGCAGTGACCTGCTTGCCGATATAGCTCACCGCATCGGACTTGGCGGTGTTCTGGCTCGACAGCATCAGCGTCTCGAGAAACTGGTTGGTCTTGAGCTGCTGTTCCACCCCGGTGAACTGCACCAGCTGCTGGGTGAACTGGTTGGTGTCGAGCGGGTCGAGCGGGTTCTGGTTCTTCAGCTGCGTGGTGAGGATCGACAGGAAGGTGTCGAAATTGTCCGCGATGGTGCGCCGCGAGGTGTCGAGGCTCGAGGGGCTGGATGTGCCGGATACGCCGCCAACGGTCATGGCTCAGGTCCTCACGCGATGATGTTGACGCCGCTCGCCGTCAGGCTGCCGCGATAGAGATTGACGGTGGGTGGCGGGGGCTCCTCGCCGGTATCAGCCGCAACGAGCCCGGCACGGCCGCTGCCCTGCCCCTGCCCCTGCCCGTCCTGGCCATGGTTGCCCTGCCCCGCAAAGGGGTTCTGCTTGAGCGAGAATTCGAGGTTGGTCTTCTGCCCGTCGAGCCCCGCCTGCTGCAGCGCCCGTTCGAGCGCGCGCTGGTCGCGCTGCATCAGGTCGAGCGTCTCCGCCTTCTCGACCGTCAGCCGTGCCGTCACCTGCCCGCTGCGGTCGAAGTCGAGCCGCACGTCGATCTTGCCCAGTTCGGGCGGATCGAGCCGGATCTGGAAGCGGGTATTACCCTCGTTGACCTGCCGCACGATCTCGAAGGCGAGTTGCGGCAGGTTGAGCTGCTGCTGGCTGGTCTGGTAGCCGGCCTGGATCACCCGCGGAGCCGCCGCATCGATCCGCAGGCTTGCATCGGCCGCGCCGGGCACCGCTGGCTGGCCCGAAGGCTCCGCCCCGGCGGCAGGCGGCGCTGGGCTGGCCGGCTCCGGCGGGCGGGCATTGCGCTCGGCCGCCGCGTTCGGCCGGGCATCGTTGTTCTGGCCGGAAGGCCTTGCCTCGGCAACCGCCGCCTCCGCACCGGCGCCGCCCTTGCCCAACAGCACCGGCTCGTCGAGCTTCAGCGCCGCAGGCGCGAGCTCGGGTTCTTCCGGCACCTCGGCGGTGGCCGGCGAGGATTGCAGCAGCCGCTCGATCGCCTGGCGGAGTTCGTTGCTGGCGGCAGCGCCCTCGGGAGCACCTTCCCCGGCCAGGGCACCCGCCAGCGCATCGAGCCGCAGGCCGAGCTTGCGGGCCGCCTCGGTGGCGGCGCTGTCTTCACTGGCGGCCGCACCGGCCAGTTTCTGGCTCATCGCCATGAGCGCGGCACCCAGTTGCCCGGCGAGGTCGTCGCCGGCAGCGCCGCGCAGCCCTGCTGCCGCGCCGCCGAGCGCGTCGATCCTGGCGAGAAGATCATCGACCAGTTCGGGGTCGAGCGTTTCACCGGCATCGAGCGCCGATTTCAGCGCTGCGAGGGAATCGATCAGCTCGCTCAGCTGCCTGTCGGTCTCGGTGTCCATGAGGGTCGGCGCCATCACCACGGCGGCTACCGGGTCGCCGGCCTCCGGCTCGCTGTCGGCGCCTTCACCCTCGAAGCCGAGCGCCAGCTTGACGAGGCTCGCAAGATCGACCGGACCGCCTTCGCTGCTGCGGCTGGCGCTGCCGGAGCTGGCAATGCCCGGCTCGGCGTCATCGAGCAGCGCTGCAAATCCCCCCGCCCCTCCGGACGCAGCTTCGCCCGCGCCGAACGAACGGGCAGCACCGGTTGCAGCAGGAGTGACGGTCAGCGCGGATGCCACGGCAGCGGCCTCAAGGAACAGAATAATCCAGCCGGAACAATGCAAGCGCGGTGCCAACTGCACAAATGCAGCCGAAACAACAACTTAGCTCAAGAACGGCTCGTCTGGTTGCGGCAACAGCCCGGCAAAACCTGCCGCCTGCCGGGCAGTTTCGTTGCGGTTCGCCGGCAAAGGCGGTATGAGCGGCGCTCGTCCGCTGGCCCTTGACCCCAACCGGATTGCATTGGTGATGTTGAACTCGCTTGATCTGCCCAAGCGCCCCGAGGACACGCGCGTCGTAGTCGCCATGTCCGGGGGCGTCGATTCCTCCGTCGTCGCCGGCCTGCTTGCCCGCCAGGGCTATCAGGTGGTGGGCGTGACCCTCCAGCTTTACGACCACGGCGAGGCCGTGCACCGCAAGGGCGCCTGCTGCGCCGGGCAGGACATCCACGACGCCCGCCGCGTTGCCGCCGCCCTCGGCATTCCGCACTACGTGCTCGACTACGAGCAGCGCTTCCGCGATGCCGTCATCGAGCCCTTCGCCAATGCCTACCAGCAGGGCGAGACGCCGGTGCCGTGCATCGCCTGCAACCAGAGCGTGAAGTTCGTCGACCTCATGGCCGTGGCGCAGGACCTCGGCGCCGACGCCCTCGCCACCGGCCACTATGTGCAGTCGCGGCTCGGGCGGGACGGCCGCCGGCAGCTCCTGCGCCCGGTCGATGGCGACCGCGACCAGACCTATTTCCTCTTTGCCACCACCCGCGAGCAGCTCGACTACCTGCGCTTTCCGCTCGGCGGCATGTCCAAGCCCGAAGTGCGGGAACTGGCGCGCGAGATGGGCCTCGAGATCGCCGACAAGCACGACTCGCAGGACATCTGCTTCGTGCCGCAGGGCAAGTACACCGACATCATCCGCAAGATGCACCCCGAGGCGCTCGCCCGGGGCGAGATCGTGCACATGGACGGGCGCGTGCTCGGCACCCATGATGGGATCGTCAACTACACGGTCGGCCAGCGCAAGGGTCTCGGCATTGCCGCGGGCGAAGCGCTCTATGTCGTCAAGCTCGACCACCGCACCGGCCGCGTCATCGTCGGCCCGCGCGAGGCGCTGAAGACCCATACCGTGCGCCTGCGGGACGTGAACTGGCTCGGCGCGATGCCCCTCGCCGAGGCGGCGGCAGGTAACGGCGCGCCCGTAGAGGTCAAGGTGCGCTCCACCCGCGGGCCGCAGCCGGCAGTGATCCAGCTCGTCGATGGCGAGGTGATGGTGACGCTGGTTTCGGGCGAATACGGCATCTCGCCGGGGCAGGCCTGCGTGTTCTACGCCGACGACAGCGACACCAGCGAAGTGCTCGGCGGCGGCTTCATCGCCGAGGCGGTGCCGCAGGCGCTGGTCGCCTGACCGCCACCGCCTGACATCGGCAACACAGGCGTGCCGGGGCTGGTTTCGCCCCGGGCGCTACTGCGCTTCGACCTGTTCCGGAGCAGCGCTCTTGGCTGCGGTGTTGGCCTGCTTCAGCGCCTGGTAGGAGCTCATCCCGCCCATGGCGGTGGAAATGGCGATCAGCACCAGCACCGCGCCCAGCACCAGCAGTACGATGCGGCCACGGTTGAGCTTGAAGGGGCTGTCGGTCGGCTTGTCCTCGGACACGGCAAAAATCCTGCATCTATGGCCCAAGGCTTGCCCGGGCCGCGGCGTCTTAGCACTACAATGCTGCCCACAGTAAGGCGCGAGTTGACCCACCCGGTGACTGCCGACCCAGCCGCTTCCACCCGCGACGCTCCCGCTCCCGCCGCGGATGCGCTGGCGGTTCGCGCCCGCAATGGCGACGCCGACGCCTTCGCGGAACTGGTCGAACGGCACTACGACGCCATCTATCGCACGGCATGGCGCTGGTGCGGCAACCGCAGCGATGCCGAGGACGTGGCGCAGGAGGTCTGCATCAAGCTCGGCACCGCCATTGCCGGCTTCGACGGGCGCAGCGCCTTTTCGAGCTGGCTCTACCGCATAACCATCAATGCAGTTCGCGACATGCAACGCGCTGGCGCCCGCCGCAGCCGCCACGCCGATCGCTATGCCGAGCTTGCCCCCTCCGAACAGGCGGCGGAGCAGGAAGCTTCCGCCACCGGCCGGCAGTTGTGGGCAGCCGTCCGGCAACTGCCGGACCAGCAGCGCGATGCGGTGCTGCTGGTCTATGCCGAAGAACTCAGCCACGCCGATGCCGCCCGGGTCATGGGTATCAGGGAGGCAACGGTATCCTACCATGTGCATGCGGCGCGCAAGACCTTGAGGGGGCTCCTGTGAGCACCGGACAACCACACGATCCGCTGAACCTGCTGTCCCGCGCCGAGCCGCCGGCACCGCGGCCCGAGGCGCGCGCCGCCGCCCTCGCCGCCGCCCGTGCCGCCTTCGAGACCGGCCTCGGACCAATATCCGTCACTGCGCCCAAAGGTGCCGGCGCGGGCCGGCGTCTCAAGTCCATCATCACGTCCTTCAGGAGGATATCGATCATGGACATGCGCCTTCCCGTCGGCACCGCCGCCATTGCCCTGCTGGTCCTGCCGCTGGGCTGGCAGCTTTACTCGACAACGGCCCTGATCCCGGCCGATGCGGTGATCGCGCCGCAGCCGGTGCAGGAACAGCCCGCCGCCGAGGCGTCCGCCCCGCAGGACGTCGCCAAAGCGCTGCCGCGGACCCCCGAGCCCGTGGCCGATGCCCTCACCAGCACGGCAGAGATGGACACTGCCGCCCCTGCCCCGCCCGCCGTTTTCATGGAAAGCGAGATCGCGCCACAGCGTGCCCTCGCCCCCACCGCCGCGCCTTCGCCCGGCGTCGGCTTCACCACCTCCACTTCCCCCCGTGGCGACAGCTTCAGCGGCTTCGACGAGCAGCGTGTCAGGGTCACCGCGGAAGAGCCGGTTTCGACCTTCTCGGTCGATGTCGACACCGCGAGCTATTCCTATGTGCGCCGCATGCTCGAGGACGGGATGCTGCCCGAGCCCGACGCCGTGCGGCTCGAGGAACTGATCAACTATTTTCCCTACGACTATCCGGCCCCCCCGACAGCCGAGACGCCGTTCCGGCCGACGGTCGCGGTCTACCCGACACCGTGGAACCCGGCGACGCAGCTGGTACACATCGGCATCAGGGGCTACGAGCCACCTGCGACCGAAGACCGGCCAAGCAATCTCGTCTTCCTGATCGACACCTCCGGCTCGATGGACGAGGCCGACAAGCTGCCGCTGTTGAAGCGGGCCTTCTCGCTGCTGGTCGAACAACTCTCCGCCAACGACACCGTCGCCATCGTTGCCTACGCCGGCTCCGCCGGTGTGGTGCTGGAGCCCACCCGCGCCACCGAGAAGGCAACCATCCTGTCAGCCCTCGACGGCCTGTGGGCCGGAGGCTCGACGGCCGGGGCCGCAGGGATCGAACTCGCCTACCGGCTGGCGGAGGACAATCTGGTGAAGAACGGGGTGAACCGGGTGATCCTCGCCACCGATGGCGATTTCAATGTCGGCATCGAGGATCCGGAGGATCTCGAGCGCTTCATTGCCGCGCGGCGTGACCGGGTGAGCCTGTCGGTGCTTGGCTTCGGGCGCGGCAATCTGGGCGACGACACGATGCAGGCGCTGGCCCAGAACGGCAACGGCAATGCCAGCTATATCGCGAGCTTCAGCGAGGCCCGCAAGGTGCTGGTGGAAGAGATCGGCGGCACGCTCCGGACCATCGCGCAGGACGTCAAGATACAGGTCGAGTTCAACCCCTCCGTCGTTTCGGAACACCGGCTGCTCGGCTACGAGACCCGGGCCCTTGCGCGCGAGGACTTCAACAACGACCGGGTCGATGCCGGCGACATCGGTGCGGGTCACACCGTCACCGCCATCTACGAGATCACGCCCGTCGGCTCCGGCGCCGCCCTGGTCGATCCACTCCGCTATGGCGGCGAGGCCGCGCCCGCCTTGGCCAGCGACGAGATCGCCTTCCTTCGCATCCGCTACAAGCGCCCGGGCGAGGCCACGAGCCGGCTGATCGAGCAGCCGATCACCCCCGACCTGGTCGCCCCGGGCGTCGAGGCGGTCGGCGAGGACTTCCGCTTCGCCGCCGCCGTCGCCGCCTTCGGCCAGAAGCTGAGGGGCAGCACCTATGCGGCGATGGACTGGGACGACATCCTCGCCCTCGCCAAAGGTGCCCGCGGCACCGACGAGGGCGGCTATCGCGCCGAGTTCGTCAACCTCGCCGCGACCGCCGCGCTGCTCAGGCCCGACACCCCCTAGGGCGTCTCGGGCGCCATCCATTCGGCGCCCGCGGGCCGCTCCCGGAGGCGCCGATAGTACTCGGAAACAACCGGGAATTCCGGCTTTTCGTCCGGCACTCCGTACCATCGGTGCACCGACAGCCCGAGGGCGATGTCGGCGATAGAGAAGGCCCCGTCCACGAATTCGCCGCCCCTGGCGAGCTGGTTCTCGAGAATCTGCATCTTGCCGCTCCAGCGCACGATCGATTCGCGCACCTTGACCGGGTCGTCATAGCCGGGCGTGTTGCGGAGCCGCGCATTGACCGCATAGCCCCAGGTGGGGTTGAGCTCGGTTGCCTGCCATATCAGCCACTGCAGCGCCCGCCCCCGGGCCCCCGGCTCGGTCGGCAGCAGCAGTCCCGGCCCGTACCGGTCGGCGATGTAGATCAGGATGGCGGTGCTCTCCCACAGCGTCACCTCCCCGTCGCGGATCACCGGGACCTGTCCGTTGGGGTTGAGTGCGAGGAACTCGGGCACCTTCGGATCCCTGAGCGGCAGCCCCCAGTCCTCCCGTTCATATGGCATCCCCAGTTCGTTCAAGGCCCACAGGACCTTGCGTACGTTTATCGAGGTCACACGCCCGAGTACGTTCATGTTGCGTTCACCTTCGTTCATGTTTGCGGCCAAAATGGTTCGTTTTGGCGGCAGTTTCTGCCCACTTTTTGCGTTCTGCGACGGCAGGTTAATACCTTGTTTACCATCCGCTAGGTAATTCTTGCCCACTAACAGAGCCCCTGACCGGGGCCGTGTGATGGGACGGGGCGTGGATAATTTTTCCCAGCTGATCAACCGCATAGGCCTTCCGCGGCTTGCCGCAATGGCCACGGTGGCGGTGCTTATGCTGGGCTTCTTCGCCTTCCTGATCCTGCGCGCCCAGACCCCGACCCTCGCCCCGCTCTACACCGGTCTCAGCCTCGAGGACTCCTCGGCAATTGTGACCGAACTGCAGACGCTCAACGTCCCCTACGAACTCCGCGGCGAAGGCGACACCATCCTCGTTCCGCGTGATCAGATCACCACCTTGCGCATGAGCCTTGCCGGTGAAGGCCTGCCCACGCGCGGTCAGGTCGGTTACGAAATCTTCGACCAGCAGTCGACGCTCGGCGCCACCAGCTTCGTCCAGAACGTCAACAATATCCGTGCCTTGGAAGGCGAGCTCGCCCGCACGATCACCTCGCTGAACCGCATCAAATCGGCGCGCGTCCACCTCGTCCTGCCCGAGCGCGAGCTGTTCCGCCGCGAACGCAAGGACCCCTCCGCATCCATCGTGCTGTCCGTCCGGGGCGAACTCTCCGCCGGCGAAATCCGCGCCGTGCAGCACATGGTCTCCTCTGCCATCGAGGGCCTGAGCCCCTCCCGCGTCGCCATCGTGGACGACCGTGGCAACCTGCTCGCCGCCGGCACCGGCGATGAAAATGCCGGACTTCTCGCCGGCGAAGCCAGCGAACGTACCCTCGGCTACGAGAACCGCCTGCGCACCCGCCTCGAGGACATGCTGGCCAATGTGGTCGGCGCCGGCCGCGCCCGCGTCGAAGTGGCCGCCGAACTCGACTTCAACCGCTCGACCACCACCTCCGAGATCTTCGACCCCGAATCCCAGGTTGTGCGTTCGAGCCAGAGCCGCGAAAGCGAAAGCCTGTCCGCCAACGCCAACGGTCAGGTCTCCGTCGCCAACGAACTGCCCGGCGCCAGCGAGAACACCGTCGCGGGACCGAGCGAACAGGGCACGACGAGCGAAGAAGTCGTCAACTACGAGATCAACAAGACCACCCAGACCGCAGTCACCGAGGCTGGCGCCCTGAAGCGGCTGTCCGTGGCGGTGGTCGTCGACGGCAAGTACGCGGCCGACGAGAGCGGCAACAGCATCTACACGCCCCGCACCGCCGAAGAGGTCGCCCAGATCCTGACGCTGGTCCGGTCGGCCGTCGGCTATGATGCGGCGCGTGGCGACTCGGTTGAAGTCGTGAACATGCAGTTCGCCGAGCGCCCGGACCTCGCCCTCCCTGGCACCGACGCAAACGCCGGACTGCTCGACTTCACCCGCGACGACCTGATGAACGGCGCCGAGATGGCGGTCACCCTACTGATCGCGCTGGCCCTGATCCTCTTCGTCATGCGGCCGCTGCTCAAGAAGGTGCTGACGCCCGAACAGGAGCCGCTGGCCCTACCGCCCGCAGCCGAGCTCGGCCAGCACGGCGTGCTCGCTCCCAATGGCGAGGTAGTGCCCGAGATAGTCGAGGAACCGAAGGACAAGACTCCGGCCTGGGTCGCCAATGCCAAGTCGATGGGCGAGACCCAGCTTCAGACACTCAAGACCGTCGGCACTCTCGTCGAGGAAAATCCAAAACAGGCCGCGCTCATCGTGCGCGACTGGCTCTCTAGCGCTGCGTAGCACCCATGGCCCTTGTCTCCCAATCCGCCGAACCCGATCCCCAGACCCTCGGCAAGCAGCTCACAATCGGCAACGAGGCCTCCAACCAGCGCGTGCTGAAGGGCGACGAGAAGGCTGCTGCACTGCTTCTGGCGCTCGGCCCCGAATACGGGCGTCCCATCTTCGACGAGCTCGACGAACTCGAGATCAAGCAGTTGTCGCGCGCCATGGTGCGGCTCGGCCCGATCACCCAGGAGATGCTCGACGACCTGATGATCGAGTTCGTCACCACGGTTTCCTCCAACGGATCGCTGGCTGGCAACACCGATTCCACAGAG
>Ga0233380_1001292_pt1 | contig 11406 bp, 8 predicted proteins | sample ElkDunMinimDraft_9_FD_191541 | JGI IMG/M metagenome (GOLD analysis project Ga0233380, IMG submission 191541) | Fecal eukaryotic communites from dung pellets of Tule Elk in California, USA - Elk Dung F36 | ecosystem: Host-associated > Mammals > Digestive system > Large intestine > Fecal | place... | reverse complement strand
CCCGCCACACCCTGCTGGGCGTGCTCGACAGCACCGTCTCGCCGATGGGCGGGCGGCTGCTGCGGCGCTGGCTGCACCGGCCGCTGCGCGAGCGCGAGACCGTGCGCCTGCGCCACGACGCGGTCGCGACCCTGATCGACCATCGCTGCGAGGAGGCGCTGCGCGAACGCTTCCGCGCGCTGGGCGACCTGGAGCGCATCCTCTCGCGCATCGCGCTGCGCTCGGCGCGGCCGCGCGACCTGTCCACCCTGCGCGACGGCCTGGCCATGCTGCCGGCGCTGCGCGAACTGCTGGGGCCGCTGGACGCGCCGCGCCTGCGCGCGCTGTCGGCGCAGCTGGGCGAGCACGACGCCGAGGCCGCGCTGCTGGACCAGGCGCTGGTGGAGCAGCCGCCGGTGCTGGCGCGCGACGGGGGCGTGTTCGCCGAGGGCTACGACGCGGAACTGGACGAGCTGCGCCGGCTGAGCAGCCATGCCGACCAGTTCCTGGTCGAACTCGAGGCGCGCGAGCGCGAGGCCAGCGGCATCCCGACGCTCAAGGTCGGCTACAACCGGGTGCACGGCTACTTCATCGAGATCAGCAAGGCGCAGTCGGGCAGGGCGCCGACCCACTACACGCGCCGGCAGACGCTCACCAACGCCGAGCGCTACATCACCGAGGAACTCAAGGCCTTCGAGGACAAGGTGCTGTCGGCGCGCGAGCGCGCGCTGGCCCGCGAGCGCCTGCTGTACGAGCAACTGCTCGATGCGCTCAACGGTCGGCTCGAGCCGCTGCGCCAGTGCGCCGCCGCGCTGAGCGAGCTGGACGTGCTGGCCGCCTTCGCCGAGCGCGCGCAGGCGCTGGACTGGTCGCGCCCGCTACTGGCGGAGGAGCCGGGCCTGTGCATCGAGCGCGGCCGCCATCCTGTGGTCGAGGCGGTGCGCGACGCGCCGTTCGAGCCCAACGACCTGGTGCTCGACGAGGACCGGCGGATGCTGGTGATCACCGGTCCGAACATGGGCGGCAAGAGCACCTACATGCGCCAGAACGCGCTGATCGTGCTGCTCGCCCACATCGGCAGCTTCGTGCCGGCCAGCCGCGCGCTGATCGGGCCGATCGACCGCATCCTCACCCGCATCGGCGCCGGCGACGACCTGGCCCGCGGCCAGTCGACCTTCATGGTGGAGATGGCCGAGACCAGCTACATCCTGCACCACGCCACCGCGCAGTCGCTGGTACTGATGGACGAGATCGGTCGCGGCACCTCCACCTACGACGGCCTCGCGCTGGCGGAGGCCTGCGCCCGCCACCTGGCCGCGAGCAACCGCAGCTACACGCTGTTCGCGACCCACTATTTCGAACTCACCGCGCTGGCCACGCCCGGCAGCGGCATCGCCAACGTGCACCTGGATGCGGTGGAGCACCACGACGGTCGCGGCAACGACACGCTGGTGTTCATGCATGCGGTCAAGGAGGGCCCGGCCAACCGCAGCTTCGGCCTGCAGGTGGCCGCGCTCGCCGGCCTGCCCAAGGCGGTGATCCGCGATGCGCGCGGCCGCCTGGCCGAACTCGAGCAGCGCGGCGACGAGGCCACCACCGCGGCGCCGATGTCGGCCGAACGCATCGACCAGCCGCAGCAGTTCGGCCTGTTCTCGGCCCCCTCGGCGGCGCTCGAAGCCCTGGCCTCGATCGATCCCGACGAGCTCACGCCCAGGCAGGCGCTCGAGGCGCTGTACCGGCTCAAGGCGCTACAGTAGCCGCACGCGCGCGCCGCGCGCGGCCGCCGGAGATCCCCCATGTCCAGTTCCCTGACCGACCAGTTGTTCCAGCAGCTCCAGGGCGCGCCCCTGGAGCGGATCGCCCAGCAGCTCGGCGCAGGCCAGGCGCAGACCGCGGGGGCGGTCAGTGCGGCGCTGCCGCTGCTGCTTGGCGCGCTCGGCCGCAACGCCAGCCAGCCGCAGGGGGCCGAAGCCCTGTACGGCGCCCTGCAGAACGATTTTTCCGGCGTCGGCGACCTCGGCGGACTGCTGGGCGCTGTGCTCGGCGGGACGCAGTCGCGGCAGACCGATGGCGCCGGCATCCTCGACCACGTGCTGGGCGCCAGCCAGCCGCGCGCGGAGGCCGGTCTCGGCCAGGCCACTGGCCTGGGCAACGAGAAGGCCGGCCAGCTGATGAAGATCCTGGCGCCCGTCGTGCTGGCCTTCCTGGCCCGGCAGCTGGCCCAGGGCCGCGGTGCCGGCGCGACCGGTCAAGGCGGCGCGAATGCGCAGTTGCTCGGGTCGATCCTCGGCCAGGAGCAGCAGCAGGTGCGCCAGCAGGGTGGCATCGGCGGCGGCTTGCTGGGCGCCGTGCTCGACCAGGACGGAGATGGCCAGCTGGGCCTGGGCGACGTGCTCAAGATCGGCAGTGGCCTGCTGGGCGGCAAGCGTTGAGCCACGACTGCATGCGCGTGCCGCGGTGATGTCGCCGGGCGGGAATGCCCCGGCCGGGGCGGACCGTCCGCCCGGCGAGCGGCGACGCGCGCCATGAGCGGGGCTGCGGGCCTGCCCGACGCCGCCGGCGTCGGGACGGGCGTGGACGTGGTGATCATCGGCGCCGGTGCGGCCGGGCTGATGTGCGCGATCGCCGCCGGTGGCCGCGGTCGCCGCGTGCTGGTGCTCGACCACGCCAACCGCGTCGGCAAGAAGATCCTCATGTCCGGCGGTGGCCGCTGCAACTTCACCAATACCGGGACCACGCCGCAGAACTACCTGTCGGCCAATCCGCATTTCTGCAAATCGGCCCTGGCGCGCTACACGCCGGCCGATTTCATCGCCATGGTCGATGCGCACGGCATCGCCTGGCATGAGAAGGAACTGGGCCAGCTGTTCTGCGACGAATCGTCCAAGCAGATCGTGCGCATGCTGCTGGACGAGGCGGAGGCCGTCGGCGTCCAGGTGCGCACCCACTGCACCGTGGACGCGGTCGAACATGTCGGCGAGCGGCATTTCCGCCTGCGCACCGGGCAGGGCGTGTTCGAGTGCGACGCGCTCGTGGTGGCCACCGGCGGGCTGTCGATTCCCAGCATGGGCGCCACCGGCTTCGGTTACGCGCTGGCGCGCCAGTTCGGCCACGAGGTGCTGCCCACCCGCGCCGGGCTGGTGCCGCTCACCCTCAGCGGCAAGCACCTGGAGCGGCTGCAGGACCTGTCCGGCCTGGCCTGCGAGGTCGAGGCGCATTGCAATGGCGCGTCCTTCCGCAACCGCATGCTGTTCACCCACCGGGGCGTCAGCGGGCCGGCGATCCTGCAGATCTCCTCCTACTGGCAGCCCGGCGACGACCTGCGCCTGGACCTGCTGCCGGCGCTCGACGCCCCGGAGTGGCTGGCCGGGCAGCAGCGCGCCCGCCCCGACGCGGCGCTGCGCAGCGTGCTGGCCGAAGTGCTGCCGCGCCGCTTCGCCCAGCGCCTTTGCGAGCTGTGGCTGCCGGACAGGCCGATGAAGCAGTTCACCCCGACCCAGCTGCGCGAGGTGGCCGCCACGCTCGCCAGCTGGCCACTGGTCGCCAGCGGTACCGAGGGCTACCGCACCGCCGAAGTCACCCTCGGCGGGGTGGACACCGATGGCCTGTCCTCCGGCACGATGATGTCGCGACAGGTGCCCGGCCTGTATTTCATCGGCGAAGTGGTCGATGTCACCGGCTGGCTGGGGGGCTACAATTTCCAATGGGCCTGGGCGTCGGGACACGCCGCCGGCAGCGCGGTCTAGCCGATAGTTCATGACTATGACTGCCTTCGCATAAATCGATTTCATCTATGCGTCACGCGAGCCTATGGTGGTGGTGTCCATCCACCGGAGGCCCCGTCATGACCCAGCTCGAAGCCAAATGCCCCTTCCACGCCACCGCGGGCGGGGGCACCAGCAACCTTGACTGGTGGCCGCACCAGCTGCGTCTGGACCTGCTCAACCAGCATTCGGAGCGTTCCAATCCACTCGGCACGGAATTCGATTACGCCAGCGAGTTCGCCAAGCTCGACTACCACGCGCTCAAGGCCGACCTGCGCAAGCTGATGACCGACTCGAAGGACTGGTGGCCGGCCGACTTCGGCCACTACGGCGGCCTGTTCATCCGCATGTCCTGGCACAGTGCCGGCACCTACCGCGTCGGCGACGGCCGCGGTGGCGGCGGCCGCGGCCAGCAGCGCTTCGCCCCGCTCAACAGCTGGCCGGACAACGTCAACCTGGACAAGGCCCGGCGCCTGCTGTGGCCGATCAAGCAGAAGTACGGCCAGAAGATCTCCTGGGCCGACCTGATCATCCTCACCGGCAACGTGGCGCTGGAAACCATGGGCTTTCGCACCTTCGGCTTCGGCGCGGGGCGCGAGGACACCTGGGAACCGGACCAGGACGTGTACTGGGGCCGCGAAACCACCTGGCTGGGTGGCGACGTGCGCTATGCCCACGGCTCGGAGGGCGTGGTCAAGCCGGCCGACGAGGGCGTGCTGGTGTCCGATGACGACGCCGACGGCGACGTGCATTCGCGCAAGCTGGAAAACCCGCTGGCCGCCGTGCAGATGGGCCTGATCTACGTCAATCCCGAAGGCCCGGACGGCAATCCCGATCCGCTGCTGGCGGCCAAGGACATCCGTACCACCTTCGCGCGGATGGCGATGAACGACGAAGAGACCGTGGCCCTGATCGCCGGCGGCCACACCTTCGGCAAGACCCACGGTGCCGGCCCGGCCGACAACGTCGGCCCCGAGCCGGAGGCCGCCGACCCGACCCTGCAGGGCCTGGGCTGGCACAACCGCTACGGCACCGGCAAGGGCGGCGACACCATCACTTCCGGCCTGGAAGTCACCTGGACCCAGACCCCGGTGCAGTGGAGCAACCACTTCTTCCAGAACCTGTTCGGCTTCGAGTGGGAGCTGGAGAAGTCGCCGGCCGGCGCGCACCAGTGGGTGGCGCGGGACGCCGGCGAGGTGATCCCCGACGCCCACGATCCATCGAAGAAGCACCGCCCGCGCATGCTCACTACCGACCTGGCGCTGCGCTTCGACCCCATCTACGGCCCGATCTCCAAGCGCTTCCTGGAGAACCCGCAGGCCTTCGCCGATGCCTTCGCCCGCGCCTGGTTCAAGCTCACCCACCGCGACATGGGCCCGCGCACCCGTTACCTCGGCCCGGAAGTACCGAAGGAAGAGCTGGTGTGGCAGGACCCGCTGCCGCCGGTGGACCACCCGCTGGTGGACGCGGACGACATCGCCGCGCTCAAGCAGAAGATCATCGACACCGGGCTGCCGGTGCCGGAGCTGGTGTACACCGCCTGGTCGGCCGCCTCGACCTTCCGCGGTGGCGACAAGCGCGGCGGCGCCAACGGTGCGCGCATCCGCCTTGCGCCGCAGAAGGACTGGGAGGTCAACCAGCCAGAGCAGCTGCAGCGCGTGCTCGATGCACTGGGCCGGGTGCAGGCGGACTTCAACCGCGAGGCCGGCGGCGGCAAGCAGGTCTCGCTGGCCGACCTGATCGTGCTGGCCGGCGGCGTCGGCATCGAGCAGGCGGCGAAAGCGGGCGGCTTCGAGATCGAGGTGCCGTTCTCGCCCGGTCGCGCCGACGCCCGCCAGGACCAGACCGATGTCGAGTCGTTCGCGGTGATGGAGCCGTTCGCCGATGGCTTCCGCAACTATGTCGCCGGCCCGTCGGAAGTGCCCGCCGAGCACCTGCTCATCGACAAGGCGCAGCAGCTCACCCTGACCGCGCCGGAGATGACCGCCCTGGTCGGCGGCCTGCGCGTGCTGGGCGCCAACCACGGCGGCAGCACGCACGGCGCGCTGACCGACCGGCCCGGCACGCTCAGCAACGACTTCTTCCGCAACCTGCTGGACATGGGCAACGACTGGATGGCCACCTCCAAGGCGGCCGACCTGTTCGAGGGCCGGGACCGCGCCACCGGCGACAAGCGCTGGACCGGCACCCGGGCGGACCTGGTGTTCGGCTCCAACTCGGTGCTGCGCGCCCTGGCCGAGGTGTATGCCGCCGACGACGGCCAGCAGAAGTTCGTCGAGGACTTCGTCGCCGCCTGGCACAAGGTGATGGAGCTGGATCGCTTCGACCTCGCGCGCTGACGCGCGAGCCGTCCGGCGGACCGGCCCTGCGCGGGCCGCGTCCGCCGGAGTCCCCGGGCGCGCGTCGGGTCCCGGGGTACGCTGCACCTGTCCCGCGACGCCAGCGACGGAGCGCGGATTGCGGTACAAAGGCCTGCCCGACCGCACTGCTTCCGCCATGTCCAGCCAGCCGTTCGACGACGACCATCTGCGCCAGCTCGCCACGCGGGTGGGCGGGCAGTTGCGTGGCGGGCGCCACATGCTGGTCACGGCCGAGAGCTGCACCGGCGGCTGGATCGCCAAGGTGGTCACCGATATCGCGGGTTCCTCGGACTGGTTCGACTGCGGCATGGCCGCCTACAGCTACGAGGCCAAGCAGGCGTTGCTGGGCGTCTCGCCGCAGACGCTGGAACAGCATGGCGCGGTCAGTCGCGAAACCGCCATCGAAATGGTCTCCGGCGCGCTGGTGCATTCGGGTGCGTCGGTGGCCGTCGCGGTTACCGGCATCGCCGGCCCCGGCGGCGGCAGCGACGACAAGCCCGTGGGGACGGTGTGGATCGCATGGAAGCGGCGCGGCGGCTACGCGCGCGCCGACCTGTTCCACTTCGACGGCGACCGCGAGTCGGTCCGCAGGCAGACCGTGGCCGCCGCGCTGCACGGCATCGAAGGCGTGGTGGCATGAGCGGCGGCACGACAGGCGGACGGGCCGGCTGATGTGGGAGATGCTGGGCACTGTCCGCGACCTGGGCCGTCTGCAGGAGATCGCGCGCGTCCTGGTCCGTTATGGATTCGGCGACGTGGTGCGCCGCGTCGGCCTCGCCGGTGCGCTCGAGCGGGCCGGCCGGCTGGTGCACTGGCATGCGGTGGAGGCTGGACTGCTGCAGATGGAGGTGCCCGAGCGCGTGCGCGCCGCGCTGCAGGACCTGGGACCCACCTTCGTCAAGCTCGGCCAGGTCCTGGCCACGCGCGTGGACCTGCTGCCGCCACGATGGATCGAGGAACTGTCGGCCCTGCAGAACGCGGTCCCGCCGGTGGAGTTCGAACGGATCCGTCCGCAGCTGGCCGAGGACCTGGGCGCCGATCCCGACAGCGTCTTCGCCGGCCTCGAACACGTGCCGATCGCCGCCGCCTCGCTGGCGCAGGCCCATCGCGCGGTGCTGCACGACGGTAGTGAAGTGGTGCTCAAGGTCCGCCGGCCCGGCATCCGCGACGTGGTCGAGGCCGACCTGCGCCTGCTCCTGCATGTGGCGGCGATCGTGGAGAAGCAGATCCCGGAGCTGCGCGCCTACCATCCGGTCGACACCATCCGCCAGTTCGCGGGTTCGCTGCGGCGCGAGCTGGACTTCGCGGCCGAATGCCGCAGCGCCGAGCGCATCGCGCGCAATTTCCAGGGCAACGACCGGATCGTCATTCCCCGGGTCTACTGGCAGTGGACCTGCGAGCGGCTCAACGTGCAGGAGCGCCTGATCGGCATTCCCGGGCGCGACCTGGCCGCGGTCGATGCGGCCGGGCTCGATCGCGAACAGCTCGCCCGCACCGGTGCCGGCCTGATCCTGAAGATGGTGCTCGAGGACGGCTTCTTCCACGCCGATCCGCACCCGGGCAACATCTTCTACATGCGCGACGGGGCGATCGGGGTGATCGACTTCGGCATGGTCGGGCATGTCTCGGAGCACCGGCGGTTCCAGATCGTGCGGCTGCTGCACGGGCTCGTCGTCCAGGACGCGCGCGCGGTGACCGACGTGCTGGTGGACTGGACCGGCGACAACCCGGACATCGAGGAGGGCGCGCTGCAGGAGGCGGTGGACCGCTTCGTCGGCCAGTACCGCGGCGTCCCGCTCCGGGACCTGCGGATGGGACGGATGCTCGGCGACGTGGTGGCGATCCTGCGCGAGCATGGCCTGGTCCTGCCGCCGGACCTGGCGTTGATGATCAAGACCTTCCTCACCCTGGAGGGCATGGGCCGGCAGCTCGACCCGGACTTCGACATGGCCGGCGTTGCACGCCCCTTCCTGGAACGGGCGATGCGGCGGCGCTATGCGCCCGGCGTGCTGGCCCGGCGCGGCCGGCGGGTGCTGTCGGGCCTGCTGGACCTGGTGCACGACATGCCGCGCGACGTGCACCGCCTGCTGCGCGCGGCGCGGCGGGGCAAGCTGCGCTTGCACGTGGACGTCGATGCGCTCGACAACTTCGGCGCGCGCATCGACCGCGCCGTGAGCCGGCTGACCATGGGCGTGGTGACCGCGGCGCTGATCGTCGGCTCCTCGATCGTGCTCAACAGCGCCGGCGGCGTTTCCAGCGAGGGGCTGCGCGTCCTGGGCACGGTCGGATTCGTCGGCGCGGGCCTGGGCGGACTGGCCATCGTGTACTCCATCTGGCGCGGGCGCCGCTGAGCCCGTCCGGCGGCGGGGCTGCACGCCCACGCCCGGGCCGGGAGACTTGCCCGCAACCGGATTAGTAGTAATACTACTAACCATGACGCTCACCGACACCCAGCGCGCCATCCTCGAACTGATCGCCACGCGCATCGAGGCCGAGGGCGTACCGCCTTCGCAGGCCGAGATCGCCCGCGCCTTCGGCTTCAGCGGCGTGCGCGCCGCCCAGTACCACCTGGAGGCGCTTGAGGCGGCCGGGGCCATCGAACGCGTGCCCGGCCGCGCCCGCGGCATCCGCCTCCTGGTCACGGCGCCCCAGTCGCAGCCGCAGATCGACCAGTCGGTGGCCTCCGGCCAGGCGCTGCACCTGCCGGTGCTGGGCCAGGTGGCCGCGGGCCTGCCGATCGGCGCGGACATCGGCACCGACCAGGTGGTGCTGATGGACCGCGCGCTGTTCTCGCCGGCGCCCGATTACCTGCTCAAGGTCAAGGGCGACTCGATGATCGACGAGGGGATCTTCGAGGGCGACCTGATCGGGGTGCACCGCACGCGCGACGCGCGCAGCGGGCAGATCGTGGTGGCCCGGGTGGACGACGCGATCACCGTCAAGCTGCTGCGGATCGGCAAGGACCGCATCCGTCTGCTGCCGCGCAACCCCGACCATGCGCCCATCGAAGTGCAGCCCGGCCAGGATTTCGCCATCGAGGGGCTGTATTGCGGCCTGGTGAGGCCCAGCCGGTGAGGCGGGCGCGGCGTTTTCCGACACTGGCCCGGGCCGCCGCCCGGCAGCCAGGACTCCCGCACCCGGCCAGCATTGGCCCCGACGCCCGAGTCGCAGCCCCTGCGATGGGCGTCTGCAAGGATGCACCCGACCCGAATTCACCATGACAAGGACCACCACGATGGACGAGAACAAGAAGCGCGCGCTGTCGGCCGCCCTGAGCCAGATCGAGAAGCAGTTCGGCAAGGGCTCGGTGATGCGCATGGGCGACGGCAGCGTCGAGCCCGCGGAGGTGATCGGCACCGGCTCGCTGATGCTGGACATCGCGCTGGGCATCGGTGGCCTGCCCAAGGGGCGCGTGGTCGAGATCTACGGTCCCGAATCCTCGGGCAAGACCACGCTGACCCTGCAGACCATCGCCGAATGCCAGAAGGCCGGCGGCACCGCGGCGTTCATCGATGCCGAGCACGCGCTGGATCCGAACTATGCGCAGAAGCTGGGCGTCAACATCGACGACCTGCTGGTCTCGCAGCCCGACACCGGCGAGCAGGCGCTGGAGATCGCCGACATGCTGGTGCGCTCCAACGCGGTCGACATCGTGGTGGTCGACTCGGTCGCCGCGCTCACGCCGCGCGCCGAGATCGAGGGCGAGATGGGAGACCAGCTGCCGGGCCTGCAGGCGCGGCTGATGAGCCAGGCCCTGCGCAAGCTGACCGGCAACATCAAGCGCAGCAACTGCATGGTGATCTTCATCAACCAGCTGCGCATGAAGATCGGCGTGATGATGCCCGGCCAGAGCCCGGAGACGACCACTGGCGGCAATGCGCTCAAGTTCTACGCCTCGGTGCGCCTGGACATCCGCCGCATCGGCGCGATCAAGAAGGGCGACGAGATCATCGGCAACCAGACCCGCATCAAGGTCGTGAAGAACAAGATGGCACCTCCGTTCAAGCAGGTGATCACCGAGATCCTGTACGGCGAGGGCATCAGCCGCGAGGGCGAGCTGATCGACATGGGCGTGGAAGCCAAGCTCGTCGACAAGGCCGGCGCCTGGTACAGCTACGGCAGCGAGCGCATCGGCCAGGGCAAGGAAAACGCCCGCAACTACCTCAAGGAGAACCCCGAGGTGGCCAAGCGGCTCGAGGCGGAGCTGCGCGAGAAGTTCCAGCCCGCCGATGCCCGGCGCGACGAGGAAGACGACAAGGCCGGCGTGGACGCCTGACCACCCGGAGGATCTTCGCGGCCATGGATGGCCTTTTCCATTGCGGTCCCCGGACGGGACTGCATTTCCCGGCGGCGAAGGCCGGAGGACGGGGCAGGGGCATTCGCAATGGCAACCGATGCCGGTTTCATCGAGTACGTGCACGAGCAGGCCGGGCTGGGCGCCAGGCTGGACCACAAGCGCATGTTCGGCGAGTACGCGCTGTACCTGGACGGCAAGGTGGTGGCATTCGCCTGCGACAACAGCCTGCTGCTCAAGCCCACCGAGCCCGGCCGCAAGCTGCTGCCCTCCCTGACGCTCGGCAAGCCCTATCCGGAAGCCAAGGACTACTACGTCCTGGACGAGTTCCTGGATGAGCCGGACCTGCTGCGGCGCGTGATCACCGCCACCGCCGAGGCCCTGCCGGCAGCCAGGACCAAGGCCACCGAGGCGACCAAGGCCACCAAGGCCACCAAGGCCACCAAGGCCACCAAGGCCACCAAGGCCAGCAAGGCCAGCAAGGCCAGCAAGGCCAGCCAGCAAGGCCAGCAAGGCCAGCAAGGCCAGCAAGGCCGGCAAGGCAAGCAAAGGTGACCCAGGCCGGCAAGGCGACCAGCGCCAGCAAGGTGACCAAATCCGCCGGGACGGCGGCCAAGGGCACGCGGCCCGCCCGGGGAAAGCCGTGAGCCGGGCGCTGCCATGCGCTCGCCCGATGCAGGCCCGGACCGGAACAGGACCGGCATGAGCGAGCGACCGCCGCGGCGGCGCACGCCCCGGACGCAACCGACCGCCACCCAGCGGGCGCTGGGGTTGCTGACCCGGCGCGAGCACTCGCGCCGGGAATTGAAGCGCAAGCTGGCCGCGCGCGGCGTCGAGCCGGAAGAGGCCGATGCCGCGATCGGCCGGCTGGCCGACGCCGGCTGGCAGGACGACCGGCGTTTCGCCGAGTCCCTGGTGCGCAGCCGCGCCGGCTCGGGCTATGGTCCGCTCCACATCCGCGCCGAACTGGGCACGCATGGCCTGGACGGCGAGGTCGTCGCGGCCGCGA
>Ga0233380_1001289_pt1 | contig 11444 bp, 14 predicted proteins | sample ElkDunMinimDraft_9_FD_191541 | JGI IMG/M metagenome (GOLD analysis project Ga0233380, IMG submission 191541) | Fecal eukaryotic communites from dung pellets of Tule Elk in California, USA - Elk Dung F36 | ecosystem: Host-associated > Mammals > Digestive system > Large intestine > Fecal | place... | reverse complement strand
TGGGTATGATAATCTGTCCGAGGATATAGCATCGATACTCAATGCGATTCAAGCCGCACTCGATAGGGTTGATCAATAGGTCGATGGCCACCACGCAAGGGATGGGGAGGTCGGGGGTCGCCCCGCTCTTCCCCATTATTGTTTCCGCGAGATTGATGTACAGCTGGCCACCCACCCGCCCGCGCGGGGCTAACCCCCTCCCGACCCCCACGGGGGAGCGACCAAGGCCGCACCCCCTTAAAGGGGAGATAGGTAGCGGGAGGTCACTGGCCACAATCTCAGCGGGGCCCCTACCCCGTAGAGATTGTAACCAGTGGCCACCCGCTGATATTTTGCGGGGGCTCATGCCGCCCGCACCCCCCTCTATAACCCCCACGGGGGAGCGACCAAGGCCGCACCCCCTTAAAGGGGAGATAGGTAGCGGGAGGTCACTGGCCACAATCTCGGCGGGGCCCCTTCCCCGTAGAGATTGTAACCAGTGGCCACCCGCTGATATTTTGCGGGGGCTCATGCCGCCCGCACCCCCCTCAAAAAAGAGGTAGCGGGACTCAGGTGCAGGCAACCCAGATGGGGCCCCTTCCCCTTTTGGGATGCCTGCACCTGAATCCCGCTGAAATTATGCGGGGGCTCATGCCGCCCGCACCCCCCTCTATAGACCCCCACGGGGGAGCGACCAAGGCCGCACCCCCTTAAAGGGGAGATAGGTAGCGGGAGACCTCCGGCCACAAGTTCTTAGGGGGCCCCTACCCCCACGCCCTTGTAGCCTATGGCCACCCGCTGATATTTTGCGGGGGCTCTTGCCGCCCGCACCCCCCTCTTTAGACCCCCACTCTGCCCGTGTCTGAGCCTGCTCAGAGTATCGCTTATCGCCCCTACGGGGTACGCTTCGCCGATAGGCGATGCTCTCAGCAGACATCAGCCAGGGTAGAGAGGGGAGATAGGTCGAACCTTTTTTGTCGGCTCTGCCCTGCTGCAAGGGGACACTAGGAGCGGGGCCCCTACCCCTTTCCTAGTGTCCCCATGCAACAGGCCTACGCATACGCCATCCCGCCAAACCCCCACCCAACCCCCCGACCCCCGCGCACCCCGGGGGAGAAAATAGGTCGAACCTTTTTTGTCGGCTACCGCTCTGCTCGGGGGAAAAGCACATCTTTCCCCCGAACCCCCTATCTGTGGTCGCTCCGCGGGTTTCTCTCGGCTACCGCTCTGCCCGCTTCCCTCCTGGCGCCTTGCCCCCTCCGGCAAGGGGCCGTAGTCGGGGGCGGCGAGTCCGATGTTACTCTGCAGTCATCTTGCGCGCTCCTCTTCCCTTGACCCGTGGGAAGCCAATACCCCACAAGCGCGGGAATTTCGCCCGCACGCCATGACCCTCGTCGCATTCGAATATATATTATCGATAAATAGCGGAGCTATTCGCTTACGCGCCTTCGGTATCATAATATATATTCGAATTCTTTGGAGGGTCGGGCGTGCGGGCGATGGCGGACGTTGCCGCCAGTCGGTCGGCTATAGCCTACCCTCTATTCCGCGTGCCCTATAGGGCCCGCTCCCCCCACGCCTATAGGCTCTCAGCCCCCGTCCTGTAGGCCGGGTGCTTCGGGAGAGTGGTTGGGACATTGTTTTTGCTCGCATCCGCTCGCCGCACCTTCAACCGTTCATCGGCTGTAGTGAGCCCCTCGCATCCCGCCCCGCACTCCCCACCCGCCACCCTTTAATAGGTCGAACCTTTTTAATCGGCTACCGCTCTGCTCGGGGGAAAAGCACATCTTTCCCCCGAACCCTCTATCTGTGGTCGCTCCGCGGGTTTCTCTCGGCTACCGCTTTGCCCGCACCTTCAACCGTTCATCGGCTGGAGTGAGCCCCTCGCTTCCCGCCCCGCACTCCCCACCCGCCACCCTTTAATAGGTCGAACCTTTTTAATCGGCTACCGCTTTGATTTTCTTTCTCTCATTTCAGAGAAAGAAACAAAGAGGAAATTTCTTTCTCTCACATCAGAGAAAGAAACAAAGAGGATGGTGTTTTTCATAGTATAGGCGTTGCCATGAGAGATTATTATATGTAAAGAATACAAAGAAATCTTTATATATCCATCATGATACATAAAATCCCTTTCTATAAAGATACCTTTGTCCATTGAACGTGTGCTTCCTGCCGCGCTTCGCTTGGCTCCTCGCTCGTCCCGAAGCGCGAATCAGCGTTCGTCTCGTTAGGGTGGGCTCTGTTGTCCCGCGCTTCGCTCCTCGCCGAGGGTTAGGAAGGCGGTACGTGTTTCGTTCTGTTCTCCAGTTTTTCAAGGTACAAAATAGCAGCCGCCTGCCATCGCCCAAGTCACGGGTGCCCATAGCGGCGTGCAATATAATGAAGGATAGCACCCACGATGAATGCTATCCCCAGTATTACGTACTCAAGTATCGTCATAGCGGTTCCGAAAGCCAGTCCTCAAATGGCGTATAGTTCTTTTCCTTCTCGTCCAGTTCGTACAGATGCATCCCACAATCGTCACTCGGGCAGAGACCCGCCAGGGGACACCCCTTGCAGGGGTCTAGGGTTAGTGTGCTGCTGATGGTGCCCCGAGGACATATATCGTTGTCGGATAATGTATGCACGTCTTCTTTCTCGGGAATCACGGGACTGGAGCCTGGCACCAGTGTTCCCGTGAATATATCTAATTGAATTGCTTGCATAGTTCATTTATAGTATTTATCAACGTCCTCGTTTATTTGAGCATTAGTAATGGCTGATGATAACTCAGTCAGAAGGAGAATATCCTTCGGAGTGATATTATGTACCGTACCATATCCCAAACCTTGATTTCTGTATCTCCGAAAGGAATTTCCAATTTGCTTGCAGACCATTTGCAGTCTGAGAGCATCCATCGTCTTTAGTTCAAGTTCTATCTTCATAGTCATATATGGGGGACGTACCCCGCCCCCCGAGGTCTAAGTTTAACTTTCTCTGTCTTCAGTTTCAAGTAGGCAACCGCGCCACTGAATAGTGGTAAATGGTCCGTCTTGGTTCTCCAGTTCTTGGTACTCAATAGTGTCGCCGTCAACCATTTGGTTTCGGATGATATTCTCCCAGGTCGTAATGGCTATAGGGTCATGAGCGTAGGCGGTAAGTTCAATTTCGTTGGTGTATACGCTCAGAGTGGCGTGAGTACATCCTTGAATGTAGAGGTTTAATAACATCGACTGGCCGCGGTTCAGTGTGCCCAGGTCCTTGATGGTGTTTTCCTTGAATCTCAAATTTCTCATATCTCTTTGCCGTTTAACCCATCGGCGGGGGGTCTTAATGGTGAATATTCGTATAACTATCTCATTTCTAGTTATAAAGGTACAACTTTTTTCTGACATATGCAAATTTATTACTGTCGGGTAATTCGCCAAGAGTGTCGGGTTTTTCCCGAGGAAATATCCGACTTTTCCGACATGTTATTGACACCAATAAGATGGTGCCTGGCTCAACTCCTAAAACTGAATCGACACTCGAAGTGTCCTTCGCTGCTGAGTTTTACTTTATGCGCCGTGCCATGGTGTGCCCCCATGGCGCGGCGCAACCCTCCTGCCATCCCGCTAGACCCCCACCCACCCCCCGACCCCCGCCACCCTCGGGGGAGGACATAGGATGGGACATTTTCTATCGGCTGCCGCATCCTAACGCCACTCCCCTGGTTAAACAATCTTAAATAATTGTAACGCCTTCAAGAAGGAAAAATGGCATTTTGTAAAAACTCTTTATGTTAATGCCGACCCGCTCCCGACCAACTCCCTATTTCCTCCCGATTTGGTGCGAAAAATATTTTTTTGTACCTTTGCCCACGTTGAAGAACGTCTGTTTCTGAGACCCCAACGGCCAAGGGTAGCGGCCAAGGTGCTTTCTTTTCATTCTGTATTTATATGGCAAAAAGTAAAAGTGGAGGTACCCGTTCGTACCTGCGTGGCAGAATCGCCAGTGACGTGTACTCCATCGGCCGTGATTCAAACGGCAAGAAGCAGCAGGTTGTCCGCTCACTCGCTGAGCAAGTAAAGAACCCTCAGACCGTGGCCCAGATGCGCGGACGTATGATTATGTCTACCGTGATGCAGGCCGTGTCTGCCATGGCTCCCATTATCGACCATTCGTTCGACAATGTGCCCAATGGTCAGCCCGCTATCTCGGAGTTCATCCGCCGCAACTACGCTCTGATCAAGGCAGATGTAGCCGCCCATCCCTCTACGGGCAACTCGTTTGCTCTGAGTGAGTATCTAGAGAAGGGTTTAAAGGTGGGTAACTATCTTCTGTCTGATGGTAAGGCTGAACTGCCTGCCGCTTTGTCAACTGGTCTCATCGACTCGGGTGCTTTCATCTTCCAGACTGGTGCAGCCGCTACCACGGCAGGAGCCATCCGTGCCGCTCTTGGTTTCGGCGGTGAGGATTACATCACCTTTGTCGGCATTTCAAAGGATGGTGAGTTCCTCTTCTATCGTCTCAGCGTCAGCAACGCACTGGCAGACGATACCGCAATCACGACCGAGAACGTTCACCAGTTGTTCGTTGAGGACAACCCGCTCGGACTGACACTCGAGGTTACTTTCGAGAGTGGTATGGTTTCTTACGGCATCACGGGTAAAGATGTTGTTCGTGGCAACGCCATTATCAGCCGCAAGACTGCCAATGGCTTCGAGCACAACCAGTGCGTTCTGAAAGGTAACGGCAATGCTACGCCTGCCGCAGACGTGGCTCTGCCCACCTATCCCGTGGGTGCAGAACGCTTCCTCAATGGTGGCGAACTCTAAGAGTTAGGGTATAATCCATATTCCAAAATTTGGGGGACAGGGCTAACACCCCTGCCCCTTTTTCGTTTCATCACGAAAATGTTCTGTTAATCATGGCAAGAAGCAACTCAGGTGGCACGCGTGGTTGGCTAAGAGGTAAGGTAGCCAACGACCTTTATCAAGTGACAAAGACATCGACTGGCCGCAAAGTGCAACTGGTGCGCGCGGTCGAGGAATCTCGAGTGAATAACAATACCATCGAGCAGGCGTTAGCCCGTATGCGAATGGCTCTTCTGATGGGCGCACTAGGCGACCTCAAAGCCATCGTAGACCACTCATGGCAGACAATCCCATACGGCCAGTTATCCATTGCCCATTTCGTGAAGGAGAACATGCAGGAGGTCATAGCCGACTGCAAGGAGAACTGGTCGGGAGAGTGCCATTTCTGCTATCCCACGAAAGGCGTGCGCGCCATGCGTATCGGTACGTTCAGAATCGCTTCCGGCACACTGGCCACTCCTACCAATATTACCCGTGGCGTGTCTTACATCGCCGGACAATGGTTTCCGTTCCGCATCAATATAGGCAAGGCAAACCCAACCTTCAGCGACCTTCGCCAGTCCTTGGGTCTGAATGCCAAAGATTACATTACGCTGCTGATGGCCACGGGACTTGATATGGGCTCCGGTGGCATAGTCAATCAAGGCCTGCAGTTCGTCCGTCTATACCTTGCAGAAAATGTCCTCGATGAAACGGAGATTACAGACGATAATGTCGCCCACATGTTCACCTATGACGGGAACACGACTTGGGACGTGTCATTAGACATTGATCAAGGCGTTATCCTTGTGAGAGTGTTCACGGGGCCCGATGGTGTCTACAGAGACACGCTGCTGAGTTCTGTTATCGTGTCCCGGTGGGACGGGAAAGCATGGTGCAGAAATAATGCCTGGTTCATGGCCAACTCTGATGCAGATGCACCCAACTTTGAGTACAATGCTCCAAGGTGGGTCTTCCAATCTTGGTTTGAGAGTTATGACCCAGATGCAGACGATTCTGATGTGTACCCGGGTAAGCTATGAGGATGATAACAATCATGCACAATAGGAAGAGCGAAAAGTTTGTGGCCGTGAGTTCGTTCCTTGCAGCCGTAGGACTGGCTTTCACATCTCTGGTCATAAGTAAAGACCACGACATCGCCAGTGGTGTCCTGATGATGTGCGCCCAGTTCCTAACTCTGACGGCCACGATATTCGGTATAGATTATAAATTCATGAATGGTGATGCAGGCAAGAGGAATTCGAAATAACAACCCCCTCAATATCCGTAAGGGGTGCAACTGGCGCGGTGAACGTGGTGTACAGTTAGACCGCGAGTTTGAGGAGTTTGAATCGATGGAGTACGGAATCCGTGCCGCCATCAAGTTAGTGCGCAATCACATCAACGGACAGACTGGCCGTCACAAGCCATGCACAAACCTTGTGCAGCTCATAGAGACGTGGGCTCCACCCACGGAGAACAACACGGGGGCGTACATCAAGGCCGTCGAGGATATGACGGGTATCAATCGGTATCAGCGTATCTACGCTAACAACCGTGAAATGGTGTCCCGAATAGTGACGGCAATGTCCTGGGTGGAGACTGGAGAATTGCTCGATGCAAATTTAGTTCGTAGTGCTTGGGATTTATTGTGATAGGATATGAAAAAGGTTATTTTTGGGTTGATTTTCGGTATGATCCTTCTTACGGGATGCAGTCCGCGGAATTATTTTCTAGTTAATTCTGACTTAGTGGCGAGATACAACCGAACTACAGGTAACTGGGAAATCATTTGGAACACGTCATTGAAACATCGGGGCATGGCTCCCGATTCTATTCCGATAATAGTTAGTAGAGATTCAGTTAGGCAATAGTTTTGGATAGGTATAAGATTGTTTTAGCGATTGCAAAATCTCATGTACAGTTCGTATAACGATTTGTTTATGTTACAACAAAGATGGTAGCGACCATCGTTATGTGTATATCATGTTAAAAGATATTTTGAGAGTTCATCAGTCAGTGATTGATAGATGAAGCCATTAGTTATCCAAGAAACATACTAAGGATTTTCGGGTCGCTCTGTCCGTGATGGATAGAGCGACTATTTTTAGTTGCATATACAAAACTAACTGGAGCCCGTACCCCCTATTTAGGTTAAATATGTTAAGCGAGTGCGATTATTTTCTAACAAATTCTTGCTCATTTGATAACTTTTGTCTATCTTTGCCAGTGCTTTAGGATAGCGGGCAACTGGAAGCAGACCCGTGAACGTAAGAGCAGGACTCGGCAGAACATGTCGATAGCCGTCACTATTTGAGGGATTCTTTTCATTTGGTGGCGGCTTTCATTTTGAAGAGGATTGCATTTCAATTTATCAGAATGCCGATTCTCGAACGTTCTGCAAGTTCCGATAACGTCACTACTTTAACGACATGTTCAAATGGTACATTATTGGTATTTCTTTCGAGAATTGAATCGGCCATCGGTCGAAAGTGTTGTCTACTACATCAAGGTAGGCGAATCGAGCAGGCAACAGACAAAGTATGCTCTGGTCAGAGAGTTTTGCAGGGATTGTGGTCTCTATTTCGAGCCTATCTCCCGCACCTCTGATGAAGCAATCCGCAACCTTGAAAATAGCTTGTTTTCAGGTTCGAACTGGTTTGCACGAAAATTACGGAGAGTGACTATCTCCATCGATGAACTTTACGAACTCATTATCGATGATTCATTTGTTTCGTTCGAGAAATCCTTGGCCGAGAAAAAAGGCTATTCTTACTTCCGCGCGATGGTCGACCCGTCTTTCTTCTTCGCCCAAAACAAACTCAAAAAAATCAAAACCCCTGCCAGTCCATCACGTAAATACTTAAAGTATGGGAAGGGTGCTTCCGTGAATTCATTTCTGATTAATTCCGTGGCGGTTCTCATCGTATGGCTCATCACGGCCTACTTTGAATCTAGAGGTTGGTAATCATTGTTTAACCCTTTAATTATATTAGTTTTATTATGTTCACAGCTCATGTAATTGGAAACCTTGGCTCTGATGCCGAGGTAGTCGAATCAAACGGCAAAAAGTTCGTCACTCTGTCTATCGCTGATAGCAGAAAGTTTAAAAATGCAGATGGTTCTGAGGTTAGTCAGACAACGTGGATTGATGCAATCATCAACAATGTGGATGCACCTATCCTGCCTTACCTTCGTCAAGGGGTCAAGGTTTGCGTGTATGGCAATGTCAGTCTTCGAGTGTATTCGTCAAAGAAAGACCGCATGATGAAAGCAGGCGCGACCATTCACGTACTCTCCATCGAATTGTGTGGCGGTTCTTCTGATGATGTTCCCCGCGAGTTAATTGATCCCGAGACAGCGATGGTGTTCCAAACAAACAAGTACTATTGGGTCAATCGGGATAACTCCAAGATGAAGAAGGACGAGATGTTTACTCTGGTGGATGCAAAGGGTAGACCCTATCAGATGAATAAACAAGGTTTCGTTATCCCAGCTCAGGTGCCACAAGGTGATGCTTCGGGTTCTGATGGAAACACTAATGAGAATGCCAAATGAATGCGTCTACTGCATTTCAGCGAAAAAAGTTCTTGCACCTCTCTTTCTATAGGGAGGTGCATGACCTTTTACAGAACGGCTATTATTTTCTGTTTAATTCTGAGGTGGGCGATGTGTCTGTCACAAAGTTACGTCACTGTAAGAACGGACGCAGTCTGACATTGAAATTACGCAGGGATTCATGGTGTATCTGTGAGAACGGGAAGGTGATTAAGGAGGTGAAGCCAATGCAATAGGTTGATTTCATCTTGATTTCTAACTGGGATTTGGTTTATATGCGGTGTGTTAATATTGACTGGCTAGAAGTTTATTGCGAAGAATCTAATGATGAGTATCCTTGTAATGCAGACTACTTTTCCCGTAAGGGGTATGTAGTCCGAGAGCGTGAATATGGTACCCGTGTTTATGAGGAGATGTTTTATATCCTGGATAGGAATGGTAACGATATGTTTGAGGTAAGACGAAACCCGAAGAGTGGCGATAGTTCGTTTGTCGGTCTGTCCCCGCAGTCAACGCATATCCGATTATGTAACTGGGTCTGCTATCAGTCGAATTGTGTCCAGCTCTTACGTGATTTCCTGGTTCGACATAACTATATCTTCCATCGCATTTATCGTATTGATGTATGCTACGATTTCGAGAAGTTCGATAGCGGAGATAAACCCGAACGCGTTGCCCGCCGCATATTGGAAAAGACCTACTTGAAGATGAATCAGACAAAGATTCATGCTATCGGTGACGATAACTGGGGAGGGTACGCATGGGAAACGTTATCGTGGGGGTCACTGACATCGATGGTGTCGACTAAGTTCTATAACAAGACAAAGGAACTGGCGGCAAATGGCAATAAGAAACCCTACATAGTGTCGCAGTGGATGATGGCAGGGTTGATTGACAATCCCATCACCCAGATAAAATATAACAAGGATGGGAGCCAGTACAAGCCCGACATTTGGCGTGTCGAGTTCTCCATCAAGAGCAAAGCTGATTCGTGGCTAGTTCTAGAGGACATTTCGGGAAAGCGAGTGAAGGAGAGACGCGTGCCCCACTCTCTGTCTCTGTTTGATTCCCAAGATAAACTATGGCAGAGGTTTCAAAACTTGGCATATCACTATTTTCGCTTCAAGGTGAAGACCTACAAGAAACAGAAACGTGGTGTGGCGGGTTATGCCCTGGGTAAAATCGAAAGCAATCACGACCCCGAACTGCAACGTAAGGATAGAATGCCGGAAAAGGTTCTCTTTCACTATGACAAAGACAGAGAGTTTATGCACATACAGAACGTGCCCAAGCCATCCAAGCCATACCACGATGGAGAGGTTCTTCGCCGCAGACTGATAAACTATGCAGCGACCCACCCCGACAAAAAGATACGGGAAGCATGCAGGATCCTGGTTGATTCCATTGACGTACGTGATATCTACAGATACACGGATAATTTCGATATATGGCAAGTGAAAGCCCTGCAAGGTGCCATCCAGTTAAAGATGGGTGGAGATGAGCGAAGCACACTAGAGATTGTTGCTCAACTGGAGGAGTTAATCAAGAAAGGCGAGATATGGTAATGGTGAAGACGATACGGAGATGTAAGAATTGCACTAACGGAGAAAAGGCCATCGAGGACGGATGGACGATATGTGAGAAGAAGCACTGCAAGGTGTGGAGTGATTCATTGGCATGCGAAGACTATGATGATACTGAGATATTCTAAACGGCAAAACTGGTTGGCAAAGGCACGGTACAGTAACACCGTGCCGCGATTTCCATATAGATTTATGGGTTTTCCCAGTGTTTATGGGCGTTTCAGCCTACTTTTCCTCGCGTGTTGCCCGCAGGCGTGCGCCCGCTCGGGCGTGCGCGCACCTACGGGTGTGCGCTCGGGTTCAATCCGTGCCCCGTGTGACCCTAGTTCAATCCCCGTGGGTAGTTGTCAAGGTGGGCGACTGAAACCCGCTCAGAACGTCTAATTTCTAATTAATTCTGTTACAAGATGAAGCATTTAAACGTACTAATCGCATGCGAAGAGAGCCAAGCTGAATGCAAGGCGTTCCGTGAACTAGGCCACAAGGCCTACTCATGCGACATTCAATCATGCCGGAAGAGTGGGAATCCTGCATGGCACATCAAAGGTGATGTTACTCCATACCTCAATGGGCGCACCCAGTTTTACACCCAAGACGGCAGGCACCATCATTTGTCCCGGTGGCATTTGATAATCGCACACCCACCTTGTACCTATCTCTGCAAGGTGTCAGCGGTGCATTTGGTTCAAGATGGGAAAATCAACGAGGAGAGAATGGCCAAACTACGGGAGGGTAGAGCGTTCTTTTATCGGTGCCTAGAAGCCAATGCGCCGTACGTGGCGGTCGAAAATCCCCTGCCCCTAAGGATTGCCCAACTCCCACCCCCATCCTGCTATATAGACCCGTCTTGGTTCGGTGTCAAGTATACGAAGAAGACGCTCTACTGGCTTCGGAATCTCCCTCCCATCATGGGCGGTGCGGTTAACCCAGATGCCAAATGCTATGTGACCGCATCCCGTGGTAAGTACCGAAGCAGGACATTTCCCCAGGTCGCTACTGCACTGGCTCAGCAATGGGGCGAATATGTATGCAAAGAACTGAATATAAACCCAAAAAAGTAAAGCAATGAAAGAATTGGATAGCAAAATCGTGTTGGCTGAGATTGAAAGCCAAATGCAAGAGACTGGATATGACATCGAGAATATTCTTGGTTTGTCTGTCGCAAAGATTGTAGTACTCGGAATCTATCAGACCAATGACCTCACCTCCGGGTACGGTCAAGATTTCCGCGACTTGGGATTCTCTGTCATATCATCCCGTAAAGGTATATCGGTGATATGTGGTGCCTGCATGTCGATGTACAAGGATAGTTTGCCCCTATGTGGGTATGATAATCTGTCCGAGGATATAGCATCGATACTCAATGCGATTCAAGCCGCACTCGATAGGGTTGATCAATAGGTCGATGGCCACCACGCAAGGGATGGGGAGGTCGGGGGTCGCCCCGCACTTCCCCATTATTGTTTCCGCGAGATTGATGTACAGCTGGCCACCCACCCGCCCGCGCAGG
>Ga0233380_1001282_pt1 | contig 11495 bp, 10 predicted proteins | sample ElkDunMinimDraft_9_FD_191541 | JGI IMG/M metagenome (GOLD analysis project Ga0233380, IMG submission 191541) | Fecal eukaryotic communites from dung pellets of Tule Elk in California, USA - Elk Dung F36 | ecosystem: Host-associated > Mammals > Digestive system > Large intestine > Fecal | place... | reverse complement strand
CTGCTGGAGCAGCATACGGTTCTGGTGTTCCCCGAGATCGGGCTATCCAACGAGGAGCAGCTCGCGCTGACGGACGCCCTGGGCGAGCGGATCAACATCACCGCGCAAGTGCCGGGCCGGGCCAATGCGGACCCGGTCTACGAAGTCACGCTGAACGAGGGTGCCGCGATCGAGAAGGAATACGTGCTCGGAACCTTCTTCTGGCACATGGACGGACTGACGGTGGACGTAGCGCCGCCCAAGGCCACGGTCCTAAGCGCGCGCCAGCTGGCGCCCAAGGGCGGCCAGACCGAATTCGCCAGCACCAAGGCGGCCTATGTCGCGCTTCCGGACGAGGAAAAGGCGGAACTCGACGGCCTGCGGGTCGTCCATACGGTGACCGCGTCGCTGCGTGAGGTCTGTCCCGCAGAAGAAGTCGACGAAGCCCGCCGGTCGCTGCGGCACGAGCACCCGCTGGTCTATAGCCGCCGGGACGGCACGCGATCGCTGATCATCGGCTCTACCGCGGATCAGGTGGTGGGCATGAGCCAGGCGGAAGGCCGTGCGCTCCTGGCCCGCCTGCTGGACTGGGCCGCACAGCCCGCCTTCTCCTACCGCCACCAGTGGAGCGAGGGCGACTGCGTGATCTGGGACAACACCGCCGCCCTCCACCGGGTCGTCCCCTATGCTGCCAGTTCCGGGCGGCGGATGCACCGCACGGTCATTGCCGGCGTCGAGGAAATTGCCTGAGCGGTTGCCGGCTTAGCGCCTGTACGCTTCAAGCGGAATCGGCCCAGCCCGCGCATGCCTAAACAGGACAAGCTCTAGCCCGCAACCAGTTCACCAAGCTGCTGCCGGAAGCGCCCGAGGATCTGCTCACTGCCCCAGCGATCCTCGGCTCGCCGCCTCGCCTCGGCCCCGAACTGCGCGCGCAGTTCGGGGGTGTCGATCAGGCGCTCGATCGCCCCGGCAAACGCTGCCGCATCTCCGGGCGGAGTGATCAGGCCGCACCCCTCCACCTCTTGCGCGAGACCGGTGCCGGGCTCTGCGGTGGCCACCAGAGGGCGCCCGGATGCCAGCATGTTGGTCAGCTTGGAGGGCAGCACCAGGTCCGCCACGCCGCCGATCTGCGGCAGAAGATTGACGCTCGCCATGCTGAGCAGATCGCTCAGCCGCTCACGCGGTTGAAGATCGTGGAACCGGATATTGTCGAGATCGGCGGCGCTTGAAGCGAACCGCTCCCGGTTTGGCCCATTGCCGCAGACCAGGAAAACCAGGTCGCGACGGTGGCGCAGCTTGCGCGCGGCCTCCACCACGATCTCGATGCCCTGCTTGTTCGCCAGATTACCCGAATAGATCGCGACATGCCTTTGGGTGATGCCCCACTCCGCCCGATAGGGTGAGGGCCCCGCACCCGGGGTTATCTCATCGATGCTGGCCCAGTTTCGAAGTTCGACCACCTTCTCGCGCGGTATCCCGCGCTGGACCAGCCGGGCACACATCTGCGGCGATATCGTGCTGATCCGGTCAGCCTTCATCGCCCAATCCTCAAAGTGCAATGCTGCCTTCGCCAGCGCGCCCTTGGCGGGCAAGAGGCCCGTCGCGAAGGCCGCCTCCACTTCAAAGTCCTGAATGTGCAACCACAGCTTGGCCCGAAACAGCCGGGCCGCACCCCGCGCGGCCATGCTTGAGAGAAGCGAAGGGGCCACGCTCATCACGACATGCGGGCGCCTGCGCAACGCCTCGGCCAGGACCGCCGGCTGGGCGCGCGCAGCAAAGGTCATGTAGTGAAGCAGGCGGCGCTTGCCGTCCGGATTGGCAGGGACATAGATCGGCAGCCTGACCACCGTGACGCCGTCCTCAGCCGTACGGCGAGCGCCTCGTCCCGCGAAGACCGGATCGACTTGCCACTCGGGATAATACGGCCTTGCGCAAATCACGGTGACCTGGTGCCCAGCAGCCGCCAGCGAAGTGGCAAGGCCCGCAGTGTAAGGCCCGATGCCCACTGGTTCGGGCGCATAATTGATGCCGACGATAAGGACGTTCATGCGCCCTTCCTTCCGGTCTGGTGAACAGCAAGCCGGCAGCCTCGCCGATCGCGATGGAAATGTCCCTTCATGACTGTGTGCCCCCCCCGTTTCATCACCCTCACCCTGCAGGCTGCATCATATGCTCCCTCGGCCGCCGCTCAGCCGATCCGCCAGTTCAAACGCGGCCAGCAGCAACATCATGGTCGGATTTGCGCCGCCGCCGGTCGGAAACGCGGAGGTCGCCAGAACGCTGAGGTTCGGCACCGCGAAGCAACGAAAGCTGGCGTCAACGACGCCGTCTGCAGCGGACCTGCCCATCCTCGTCGATCCGCCAGGATGATAGATGCCGCCTCCGCCCGCGACCGCGGCCGCCACCTCCGCGGCGGGATAAGGATGGACGGTGCCAAGCTCGCGAAGCCGGCTTCCCCTCCACAAGGCGACGAACCGGTCCGTCGATTGCCGGAGCCGCGCGATCTCCGCGTCGCCCACCTGCCAGTCGATCGCGGCCAGGGGGCGGCCAAAGCGGTCCTTCGCCCCCTGTGACAGCAAGATCCGGTTCCGGGCCCGGGGCTCCTGCGCGATCACCATGTGGAGTTCCAGCCTGGCCTTGGCGGGAAACAACAGACGCTGGTGCGCAAGCCTCCACCATGCCGCCTGAGCAAGCCAGGGGCCTGCAGCAAGCAGTCGGGCCAGAAGCCTGACCGATGGCGGGCGCCTCTGCTGAAGCGCGCGGTACAGCGCGCGCACGGCATCGAACCCGCTGCCGCCCTCGTCAGCGAAGCCTATGTGCGTGAAACAAGGCGCCAGTTCGTCGCGGGCTGCGCGCGACGGGGCGGGTTCAAAGCGAAGGTTGCGCATCCCCCCGCGCTCGAAGCGAAACCCGATAGCCTGGTTCATCCGGCGACGGCTGAAGGGCTGAATGGCCGCGACCCGGGCGGACAAGTGATCGTGGAAATAGCGCCCCAGCACGTCGTGAGGTTTGAACAGGCGCTCATCGGCGTCGCGATCCGCCAGCAGCAGCAGCCGGGTCGATTCTATCGCCCCGGCTGCCACGACGACCTCTGCACTGCGCACCGTCATGCTCGGACCCGCTGGAGATCGCGCGACGACACCGCTCACGCGCCCATCCCCAGAATAGAAAAAGCGGGTCGCCAGAGCGTTGAGCCATATCTCGGGCCCGGCTTGAGACCCTAATTCCTTGCCGAGCAGGGCGGCCACGTTGCGAAGACGAAACGGAGGCCACTTGGCCAACCGCGGCACGAATGAGGTGGGGCCTCCCTCACCTTGCAGGATCGGATCCGGCGCATCGTAAGAGCCGGTCGGCAAGCCGAACAGCCGCTCCAGCCCGGGCAAGTGCCTGAGCAGAACATCATAGGGCACCGGCCACGCCCCATCGGGATCATCCTCCATATCTGCTCGCTGCATCGGAATCAGTGCGCCGCCCCAGCGGGTCGAAGTCCCGCCCAGGCACCGGAACCGCCCATGTTCGGCACCGGCGTAGTACGTCCCCCGCTGCTCGACCACATTGTCGGGATGCGTGTCCTCGATCTGCCGCTCGCCTCCGGATTCCAGCACCAGGACGCGCTTGCCTCGCTCGGCGAGCTGGCAGGCGAGGATCAGTCCGGCGGTGCCACCCCCGATCACGAGAACGTCCGCCTCCCGCACACCCGGCGTGCCCGCATCCAGATCGCGGATCATCCGGGACTTGCCGCCGCGATCCGCGCGAAGTCCGCCAATCTTCGCTCCCGCCTCGTGCTGACGATCACGGCGCCGTCCGGGTTCCGGCGCAGCGCTGCGGAGAGGACCTTCGGCACGTCCGCGTCCCGCTTCGCGCGCAAGGCCGCCGAGACGTAACCGTACGTGATGCCGAGCGGCAGCCCGCGCTCGCGGACCTTGTCAGCTTCCCGGTTCTCCAGGCTGTCGACAGTCTGGACGAAGCGCAGGATCGGACTGCCTCCTGCCAGGAAGGGCGCGACACGGCGCGCATCGGCAGCGATGCCGAACTGGCCTACCCGGCCACGCGCCACCTCGTCCTCCAGCCACCTGAGCCACTGGTCCTCCGCCAGCGCCGCCCGCTCAGGCTCGTGAAGCAGATACAAGTCGATCCGCTCGCGGCCGAGGCGTCGCAGGCTGCCTTCCAGGGCTTGCCGAGCGCGGCCCACGCTCCACTCACGAACGGGGCGCGACAAGGCGGGAAGCACTCTACCCAGCGCCTTTCGAAAAAAGACCGAGGAGGCGCCCTGCTCCTCGCCGCCAGGAGCATAGATCCCCACCTTGCTGGTGACCGTCACATGCGGATGGCGCGCCAGCACCGGCGCCAGATCTCGCTCTGCCAGGCCGAAGCCATAGGAAGGCGCGGTGTCGAAGTGCGTGAACCCGCTTTCCACGGCCGCTTCCAGCAAGCGAACGCGCCGCATCCGCGAGCCGGCATTGAAAAGACTGGCTGTCCCGAAGACGAAGCGGGAGGTTTCCAACTGGCTGCCGGAAAGCCTGATCCGCTGCATGCGCTAGCGGTACCTGCCCAAGCTGCCAGAACGAGGGCCAGCCCTAAGCCACGCTACGTCGTATCCGATGAACGGCGCCGCTTCGAGCCCACAAGCCTGGGCCCACCCCTTAACCGCTGGCGGCGCTGCAAATCGAATTCCCGTAGGCACGGTTAACCTGCTGGTAATGATAATTGCGCAGGTCTGTACTAATCCCTAGGGGCCTGCAAGATAGTGCCTTGCGAAACCCCTCATAGGTTAGCGTGAACGCTGAGTATTTTAGCGCCCGATGGCGAAATAGCTGAAGCCCATCTTCTCGCAACGCTCCCGAGGGTAAATGTTGCGCAAGTCCACGATTACAGGAGCCGCCAGCAGCGACTTTGCGCGCAGCAGGTCGAGCGCCCGGAACGAATCCCACTCGGTCACGATCACCAGAGCATCCGCGCCTTCCATTGCGGCATAAGGCTCGTCGAAATATTCGACGTCATCCAGAACTGCCTTTGCCTGCTCGGTCCCCTCGGGATCGTGAGCGCGGATGGAGGCCCCCGCATCCTGCAGGGTCTGGATAATCGCGATCGCCGGGGAATCGCGCATGTCATCGGTGTTCGGCTTGAAGGTCAGGCCCAGGATGCAGATCGCCTTGCCCCGGACATCTCCGCCGCACGCTGCGATGACCTTGCGTCCCATCGCCCGCTTGCGCTGATCATTCACGCTGACCACCGCTTCGACGATACGCTGGGGCGCCTCGTAGTCCTGCGCGGTCTTGAGCAGGGCCAGCGTGTCCTTGGGAAAGCAAGATCCACCATAACCCGGTCCAGCATGGAGGAACTTGGAGCCGATCCGACCATCCAGCCCGATGCCGCGCGCCACGTCCTGCACGTCAGCGCCCACCTTCTCGCAGAGGTCGGCGATCTCGTTGATGAAGGTGATCTTGGTCGCCAGGAAGGCGTTGCCGGCGTATTTCGTAAGCTCTGCGGCGCGACGCCCCATCTCGACGATCGGCGAGCGCCCGATGGCCAGCGGGCGGTATATGTCGCGCATGACTTCCAGCGCGCGCGGGTCATCGCTGCCGATCACGACCCGGTCAGGGCGCTTGAAGTCTTCGATGGCGGCGCCTTCGCGGAGGAACTCGGGGTTGGAGACAACGGCGAAGTCCGCATCCGGCGCGGCCTGACGGATGATCCTTTCCACCTCGTCCCCCGTGCCGACCGGAACCGTGGATTTATCGACGATCACGGTATAGCCTTGCAGCGACTGGGCGATTTCTTCTGCTGCAGCAAAGACATAAGAGAGATCGGCGTGACCATCGCCCCGTCGCGAGGGGGTTCCGACGGCGATGAACACCGCGTCGGCGCCGGCGACAGCCTCTGACAAATCGGTGGTGAACGACAAGCGCTGCTGGCTCACGTTGTTCTTGACCAAGGTATCGAGACCCGGCTCGAAAATAGGAATGCGGCCGTTCTTCAAAGCCTCGATCTTGCCGGCGTCCTTGTCGACACACACCACGTCATGGCCAAAGTCCGCAAAGCAGGCGCCGGACACAAGGCCGACGTACCCGGACCCGATCATCGTGATACGCATGTGAAACTAAACTCCCCGACCGTGGTGGTGCTGGACAGGTGGCCCAGCAGCGGCAGTGCGACTGCGGGCATGGATCAATAGCCCCGCTCCCGCAATCCGGGAATCCCCGACGAAGGATGCAGTTGCGTGCATGGCGGCACCAAGCCGCGCCGACTCAGGCGCCGCGCCCGCTCCGCACTGCGGCCAAGCGCGTGAGCGCCCTCTCCATCACCTCAAGCAACTCGCGCGGCCCCACCAGGATGCGGCTAGCCAGAACCAGGATGATCGCCGCCATCAGGACGTCGAGCGCGCCCAAGGCCAAGGCCGCCCCGGCCGCCCCCATCCCCCTGGCCAGCACGTAGACCGTCGGCAAAGTGAGCACCGCGAGCGCGGCATAGACAAACGTGTAACTCTCCGGCCGATTGGCAGCGAGAAGCAGGTTGGAGAGGGGAAACCATACCCCCCCGGCCGCCATGCCTACTGCCATGAATGACACCACGCCGTCCGGCACCGCAATGACGCCATGGCTCCAAGCAGCAACGGCTTCCTGCCCATACAGCGCGAACAGGAGCGCGAAGGGCCAAGCCAGAGCTATCGAGAGAGCCATGGTGGCGAGCACCATGGCCGCCAGTGTCACGCGATCCGCCCGCGCGATCACTGCGGAGGCCTCGGGCATCAAGGCTGTATTGAACAGGCCGCAGAGCTGCAGGCCGATGCGCGAGAGGGTCCGCGCCACCGTGAATGCCGGGACTGCGGCGGGCCCAGCGGCGAGGCCGAGCATGACCGCGCTGCCCTGCAACGCGAGTGCCTGACCCAAGGGCAGCGCCATGACTGCGCCCGCCGGAGCGATCAGCGATCGCACCTCCTTCCAGGAGGCTTGTGCGAACCCGAGGCGAAGCCAGGGCACCTGAAGGCGGAGCAGCATCCCCTGCCCCAACACGCCGCCAATCCGCCCAGCCAGCAGCGCCGCCGCCGCCAGGGCGGGCCCACCTCCGGAATGGACTGTGACCAGCACCAGGACGCATTCCAGGACTATCATGCCGGCGTGCCAGAACGCCCCTGCAGCATAGCGCCCATTGCAGCGCAACGCTGCAAAGAGGATGCTGCCCTGAACGATCACCAACCCATAGAACAGCAGCAGAAGCAGGGTGGTGCGCAGTTCAAAGTCCGACAAGGCGGAGCCGATGCCGATGAACCCGATCGGCGCGAGCAAGCTGACGGCAATGCAAAGGGTCGCGAGCACCGTGGACGACGCGAGGATCGCCACCCATGCGGAGTGAAAGATGGCGATCACTTCGGTGGTGTGCCCGCGCGCTCGGGCCATCGCCATTTTTACCCCCGCTGCGCTGGCGAAGCCCAGGTCCCCCATGGCGAGGAAAGTCGGCACGGTCGCCAGCAGCACCCAGACGCCGTAAACGTGCAACCCCCACGCGCTGGACAGCGCGGCCACGGTCAGAAGCTGGGTCCCACTCACCATGAGCTTGTCGACGACGTTCGCGCCGACGCCCCACGAGAGGCGGCGCGCGATGGCCGACCGCGCCAAGTTCAGCGCACGTCGCCCAAGAGCTGAAACAACGGCACCGGCGGTCGGCGCGGGTGGGCGCGGGTCAGCCGCAGCCCCGCGACAACAAGCCCCAGCATGACCGCGGAACATCCCAGGTACGACGAGTCAAACCGCCAGAAAGCGATCGCAACAAATGCGCTCATCATCTGCACCACGCGCGCCTGAGGCGACAGCGCACGGAACAGGAAGTGGGCGCCGGCCAGGAACGCTGCCAGGCCAAGCGGCCAGAACCAGCCGAAATTGGCGAATGCCTCCCCGTAGACGGTCGAGTTGAGCGCCAACCCCTCCACCCCAGCTATGGCAGAGCCAAGTTCCACGCTCATGGTCGTCGGCCGGTCCGGCCACACCGATCCGGGGAGCAGCACGGTCAGCGGGCGCAGGAACATGGCGTAGACCAAGTGCGGCTGCTCGAGCGTGCCGTAATTGTTCACGATCCAGTTCAGGACCACCAGGTTCGAAGACTCGAAAACGCCGTTTAGCGCCGTATCTAAGGTGCCCATGGTGTCCGCCTGCGCGCGCTGCGTCAGATCCCAGGCGCGCGCGAAGGACTCGATCGTATACCCCTGCCGTGTCGCAAGGCCGCGAAATACGGGCCACCAGCCGCTCACCAGCGAAAGCGCCGTGAGGCTCGCTCCGCCGACCAGAAGCATGCGCCAGGGCCTGTTCTTCAGGATCAGGAGAACCATCAGCAGCAAATAGACTGCGGTGATCCGGTTGAATGTGGTCACAAGGTCGAAGAGCGCGAGGACAGCGCCCAGGGCAATCGCAGAAGCCGGCCGCAGCCGCTTAACGACCACCGCGTAGAGCAGACCGGCAAACACCACGTTGCGCGCAATGTTGGCGGCAAACTTGGTGGGCAGAAACAACGGATTGCCGAAGGCTGCATCGAGGTTACCCTGCCAATGCCCACCACTTCCAAGCCCCGACAAGGCAAACGACAGCACGCCCGTCGCCAGGAAGAGACAGACCATGACCCCGACGATGCGCGGATCGCTCGTGTCCGGAGCGTGCAGCGAGGACCGCGGCAACAGCAGACGGAGCAACGGCAGAAGGAAGAGGCCGCAAAGGATGACAGCCGTGCCCTGCAGGTCGTCGTAAAGCCAGTATCCCAAGAAAAGCCCCGAGATCTGCACCACGCCCGTCAGGAGAAAGAACAGCATGGGCAGCACGATGTAATAGACCTGCCCGATGAGGATGCCGTCCATGAAATCCATCTGCCGGACATCCATCCGGACGAGCAGAAGCACATTGAAGCTCGCGCCCACCAGGAAAAGAATGCCAACAAAGAGCACGATCATCGCGATATGCCCGCAAGCTTGCGCCGCTTGATCGGGACGGCAGGGTTCCCGGCATAGACAGTCGCGGGCTCCAGATCGCTCCTGGCCACGCCCCTCGCGCCAAGCACCGCGTAAGCGCCTACCTGCACCCCGGGGCCGACAAAGGCTTCTGCAGCGATCCAGCTGTAAGCCTCGATCACGATAGGCCGGGTTCGCAACTGGAAGTTGGGATCCTCATAGTCGTGCGTGCCCGCGCAAAGCGTCACGTCTTGTGAGACGGTGACAAACGCGCCCAGCGTGATCGGAGCCTGATTGTAGCAGTTCACCCGGCGGCCGAGCACCGCGTACTCGCCCATCCTCAGCAGCGCCGGATTCCATATCCGCACGCTGCCATAGACGATCGCGCCCTTTCCGATCCGCGCCCCGAACGCGATCAGCAGCCAGCGCCGCCAGCCGCGCAGGAACGGTGGCGTCCAGGCTGCAAAGAACGTCCAACAGACCCCGAACAGCAGACGCGACAGGCGCAGCCGCAGAGCAAAGCTCGGCCCGCCCTGAAGGGGCCGGGCGGCGCCGGCATCGAGTATGCCATGGCGCCCGCCTGGTCTCATTCCGCCGTCCGAGCGAACTCACCGCGCACCGTCCGGTCGTGAGCGTCCCGCTCCCCGACACCTTCAAACCTGTCGCGGATATAGCGCGCCGGACAGCCGGCCACGATCGTATAGGGAGCCACGTCCTTCAGGACGAGCGAGGCCGCCCCGATCACCGCCCCCGTACCGACCGAGACGCCCTCCAGCAGGGTGGTGCGCTCCCCCACCCAGGCGTCCGCGCCAAATACAGTGGGACGTCGCGGTTCGGTGGGCCACCCAAGACGAGCAGGCGTCCCCACGAGATGGTGGAGATGATCCGCACCGACGATGCGGCATTGCGCCGCAATCATGCACAAGTCACCCAAGGTCACCGGCCCTTGCGAGGCAAACCCCGGCCCCAGGTACGCGTACCGACCGATCCGGCTGCCCACTCCGACCGTCAGTTCCCGCCCCCACTGGAAGCCCTCGCCCACTTCCGCCAGACTGTGACGGGCCCGCACATAACGCAGCGCAAGGCGCCGGACGGCAGCCTTCCCGCGCCCTTCCACTTCCGAACGGCATCGGCGGATCATCTGCTCGCTCACACGCTCGGGCGCCGGTGTGGCTGCACATAAGGGCCGCTCAGGCACGACCTGCTGCTTTCAGGACTGCGTTCTCGATGATGTCGGCCTGGACCTGAGGGGTCCATTTCCCCCGGATTGTCATGCGCGCCCGCGCCCGCACCGCCGCACGATCGCGCTCGGTCGCCAGCCAGACGCCAATGACCTGCGCCAGGCTGGCCGGGTCGCCGCGCGTGAAGAAGGCACCGGTACGGCCAGGCTCGATCGCCTCGACTTCGGGCATCTGCGCGTCGAGATCGCCATGCGTGATGGCTGGCGTACCGTACATCAGACTGTGCATGGCGGTGAGGCCGATCTTGCCGGGCGACACGGTGATATCCGCCCGGTACGTCAACTGGCCGATCGTGACCTCGTCATAACAGGCGCCATACAAATGGAGCGCCACGCCCAAGTCGGCCGCTTGCCTCTCTAACGCCTGACGCTCCGGCCCATCCCCCACCAGCAGCACGTTGACCGGCAGCCCCTGCCCGGCCAGCAAGCCTGCCGCACTGATAAGCAGATCGAAGCGGCACCGCTTCGTCAGCCGTGCGATACAGATGATGACCGGGCGCCCCGGATGCTCGAAGCAATGATGGGGCACGACATCGTTCAGGGAGCCGTCTTCAATTCCGGCGATGATCCTGTCCGCCTTGTCCACGTCCATCACCTGGTCTGCACAGCATCTGGGCATCACCCTGCGCTTTGAAGGCGAGGGTACGGAGGAAGTGGGCATCGTCGAAGCCGTTACCGACGAGGTCGCTCCCTATGTAATGGAAGGCGATGTGATCGTGCGGATTGATCCGCGGTATTTCCGCCCCGCCGAGGTGGCCACGCTTCTGGGCGATCCATCGAAGGCGAGAGACCGTCTGGGGTGGGTGCCGGAGATCAGCGCGCAAAGCCTGTGTGAGGAAATGGTGGCAGAGGACCTCAAGGTCGCCAAGCGCCATGCACTTCTCAACGCACACGCCTACCACATACCCGTACCGCTCGAATTCTGAAGCGAGGAACAATGCGTGTCTTCGTAGCAGGCTATCGCGGCATGGTCGGCGGCGCGATCAGCCGCAAGTTGATCGCCCGAGGCGCCGGGGTCGTGACACGGACTCATGCCGAACTGGATCTGACCGACCAGCAAGCTGTGAAGGCGTTCTTCGTGGAAGAGCGCGTGGACGCTGTCGTGCTTGCCGCTGCAAAGGTCGGCGGCATCCACGCGAACAGTGCTTACCCCGCTGAATTCATCTACGAAAACCTGATGATCGAGTGCAATGTCATTCATCAGGCATACGCGGCTGGAGTGGGCAAGCTGCTGTTTCTAGGTTCGTCCTGCATTTACCCGCGCGCAGTGCCTCAGCCCATGCGCGAGGAGGCGTTGCTCACCGGCATCCTCGAGCCGACGAACGAGCCCTACGCGATGGCCAA
>Ga0233380_1001279_pt1 | contig 11501 bp, 12 predicted proteins | sample ElkDunMinimDraft_9_FD_191541 | JGI IMG/M metagenome (GOLD analysis project Ga0233380, IMG submission 191541) | Fecal eukaryotic communites from dung pellets of Tule Elk in California, USA - Elk Dung F36 | ecosystem: Host-associated > Mammals > Digestive system > Large intestine > Fecal | place... | reverse complement strand
GTATTGAGCTGGATGCGCAATGGCTGCAACTGCCCGTAGTGCGCGATGAGGCGGCCCTCAACACCATGCTGCAGCGCGCTTTGCCGCTGCAGGTACGCCCCTACAAACCTGCACAACCTTTGGTGCAGCAGGTGCGGCAGGTGCTTGCCGCGCACCCGCAGTGTCTGCATACGGCGGCCAGTGTGTGCACCCAGTTGCACATCGCGCCGCGCAGCCTGCACCGGCAGTTGCAGGCGCAGGGCAGCAGCCTGCAGCAGCTTAAAGACGATGTGCGCCAGCACCGTGCCCTGCATTTGCTGCAGCGCAGCGACATGCCCATCAAGCGCATTGCCCAGGCCTGTGGTTTTGCGGGCGAGAAAAGCTTTATTCGCGCTTTCCATGTGTGGACAGGGCAAGCCCCCGGTGCCTACCGACAGGCGCAGCGCGGGCGCTGAAGCCAAAAGCCGATGGCGCTGTGCCACACTGAGGGGCATTGGCCCCAAGAAAACCATAGCTGGTAGCACCCGTTGCACCAGCGCCAGAGCTCTACCAGGCTTTCAAAATATTTGTTTGAGGTTGTATGTCCAACGTTGCCCCTGCCAGTGCTTTCTCTCACTGGCTCACACCGCGCAGTCTGCTGCGCATTTCTGTGGTGGTGGCGCTGGTCACCATCGTGCTCAAGATGATGGCGTGGCAACTGACAGGCTCGGTCGGTTTGCTGTCCGATGCGCTGGAGTCATTTGTGAATTTGGCGGGTGCCATGTTTGCACTGGCCATGGTCACGATTGCCCAGCGCCCAGCCGATGAAGAACACCCTTACGGCCACCACAAAGCCGAGTATTTTTCCGCAGGCTTTGAGGGCTTGCTGGTGGTGGGGGCCAGTGTGGCCATCATTTGGGTCAGCGTAGACCGCTGGTTGCACCCCCAGCCGTTGGAGCGCCTGGACTGGGGGTTGGGCCTGTCTATGGTTAGCACGGTACTCAATGGTGGCCTGGCGTGGGTCATGTTCCGCAGTGCACGTGTGCACCGGTCCATGGCCTTGCAGGGCGATGCCAAACACCTGATGACCGACGTTTACACCTCTTTGGGCGTGGTGCTGGGGCTGGGCCTGGCCCATGCCACAGGCTGGGTCTGGCTGGATGCCGCCGTAGGCTTGCTGGTAGGCCTGAATATTCTGTGGCACGGTGGGCAACTGGTGTGGAATTCTTCGCAGGGGTTGATGGATGTAGCGGTGGAGCCCGCGCAGCTGCAAGCGATCGAAGCTGTGCTGGCACAAGAAGCGGCGGCAGCGCAGGCTGAAACCGGTGAGAAAATTGTGTTTGACAGCCTTACCACCCGGCAGGCGGGTGAGCGCAGCTTTGTCGATCTGCACCTGCACGTGCCCGGGGCATGGAACTTGTCGCTGGCCGCCCGCTGGCGCGATCGCACTGAAGCAGCATTGATGGCCCGCGTGCCCGGTCTGCGCGCCCGCATTGAGCTGCTGCCGCGTGGCGTAGACACCGTGTATGAGCGCCAGAAAAGTGCCACCGATTGACCCAGCCCCAACGCGGCAAGGGCTGCCCCCGGATAATTACACCTATGACTACATCGACCAGCGCCCCTAGCGCAAACTCCGGCGCATTCTCGGCGCTGACGCTGCTGCCCTCGACCCTGCAAAACCTGCAAGATCTGGGCTACGTGCAGATGACCCCCATTCAGGCTGCCAGCCTGCCCCTGACACTGGCCGGGCGCGATCTGATCGCTCAGGCCAGCACCGGCAGTGGCAAGACCGCCGCCTTTGGATTGCCCTTGCTGGAGCGACTGAACCAGCGCTGGTTTGCCGTGCAAGGCCTGGTGCTGTGCCCCACGCGCGAGCTGGCTGACCAGGTGGCCACTGAAATCCGCCGTCTGGCGCGTGCGCAAGAAAACATCAAGGTCGTCACCGTGTACGGCGGCGTGCCTTCGCGCAACCAGATCGCCAGTCTGGAAAACGGTGCCCACATTGTGGTGGGAACTCCCGGGCGTGTGATGGACTTGATTGACCGGGGTGCACTCGATATCTCCAACCTGCAAACGCTGGTGTTGGATGAAGCCGATCGCATGCTGGACATGGGCTTTTACGCTGACATCGAAACCGTGGTTGAGCAATGCCCTGAGCAGCGCCAGACCCTGCTGTTCTCGGCCACCTACCCTGATGGCATTGCCTCGCTGGCCAAGCGCTTCATGCGCGAGCCTGAGATGGTCAAAGTGGCCGCTCAGCACAGCGCACACAAGATTGCCCAGCGCTGGTACGAAGTGCCAGCCAAGCAAAAGATCGACGTGGTGGTGCAAATGCTGGCGCACTTTCGCCCTGAATCCACCATCGTTTTCTGCAACACCAAACAGCAGTGCCGCGATGTGGTCACTGAACTGCAAGCACAGGGCATCAGCGCCTTGGCCCTGTTTGGCGAGCTGGAACAGCGCGAGCGCGACGAGGTGCTGGTGCAGTTTTCTAACAAGAGCTGCAGCGTACTGGTTGCCACCGACGTGGCCGCACGCGGGCTGGACATTGCCAACCTGTCTGCCGTCATCAACGTCGATGTGACCCCCGATGCCGAAATTCACATCCACCGCATTGGCCGCACTGGCCGCGGTGATGCCGAGGGTCTGGCGCTGAACCTGGTCTCCATGGACGAGATGGTGTTCGTGTCCAAGATCGAGCAAATGCAGGAGCGTGCTTCGGAGTGGTTCCCGGTAGAAGAGCTGACACCTGCCGAAGGCGGCCCGCTGCTGCCGCCTATGAGCACCATCCAGATCATCGGTGGACGCAAGGAAAAAATCCGTGCTGGCGACGTTATGGGTGCCATGTGCGCTGACTTCGGCTACAGCCGCGACCAGATTGGCAAGATCAGCGTGAATGACTTTTCCACGTATGTGGCGGTGGATCGACGGATTGCTGCTGCTGCTTGCGAGAAGCTCAACAATGGGCGGGTGAAGGGTAAGAGCGTACGTGCCCGGGTGCTGTAAATAACTTTTAAAAGTTATTGCTAAAAATGGCTGTTAGCGCTTATTCAGTAGGCGTTAGCAGCTATTTTTTTGTATTTTTTACTTGGCTTGACTGGCTTGCCCTCGCGTCGTTTGGTCGGTCTTGGCGGAGGGTGGCTTTTGCTTTGTGGGCAGAGGTCGGTTTGTCGCACCGACGGGCGAGTAACTTTCTTGTCCGCGACAAGAAAGTTACCAAAGAAGCGCGTCTGCCGACGGCTTCCGCCGGAACTCACTGCGCGCTTGCAGCGCTACGTTCAAACAGCCGCCGGAGATATGAAGGACTTCCACAAAGGTAGAGCACGGTTTTTTTCTGACTAAGCGCTGTGTTTTGGCGGTACTACAGGCTTTCTAAAGTCTTAGGTGGCATGCCGCACGCGGCTGGCATGGTATCTAAATTTCATTCGTTTGCGTTGCATATAGTTACGTTTTGTTCAGCGTGAAAGAGCTTATGAAATTTAATAAAGTTGCCCTGTTATCTGTAGTCGTCGCTTTACTTACTTCGGGTTGCGCATCCTATAGAACCAGCTCAAACATTGCGTCAGAAGCATCAACTACCCAGTCTGCAAATAGCAACGTGCTTATCTCTGAAGGCTCTCTGCCTGATCGAAAGTACAAAGAAATTGCTTCTATTGACGTCAGTGTTAAAAAATTGACTGTATTTCACAAGGATCCAACCAAGGAACAGGCCAATGCAGCATTAACTGAAAAAGCACGTGCAATTGGTGCTGATGCGGTAATTAATACAACATATAAAAGCGGTGTGGGATTTACAACCTGGGGTTACATCGATGCGAAGGGCACAGGCGTAAAGTTGGCCGACTGAACACCGCAACTGGCTTGGGTTATTGGGTGCGATGAGGCAGCTACTCCTAACCCCTTCTACACGTGCCGGGGCAGAGCGCAGGTGCCATGGGTGCCAAGTGGCACACATGCATCGTCATCTGACTGGCCACAGTTGTTTGAGCGCAGCGCTGTAAGCGCGTAGCGAGTTCTGCAGCACCTCCCTGGGATCGAGCAGCGCAGCTTGCCCGCAGCGAAAGCGAAGGGACCCGGGCAGAGGGTTCCCTTCTTTTACTTACTTTTCTTATGCGAGCAAGAAAAGTAAGTCGCCGCAGCACGCGTGCTGAGAAAATTACTTCAACAAATCTTGCACTTGGCCCAAAGCTGTCTGGCCGCATTGGTCATCCAGATGGCCGCCGGGAGCACCGGCAATTCCTACGGCGCCGATCACTTCATTGCCCACTTTCACTGGCAAGCCACCACCTAGCAGCAGATAGCCGGGAATATGTACCAAGTTGGCGGCTCCGGGGTTTTTCTGGCTGCCTTCCATCATGGCCAGGGTGCTGTTCTTGGCGGAGGCCGAGGTGTATGCCTTCAGGCGGCTGCCTTCCAGTGTGTGGGGGCCGGCGTTGTCGGCACGCTGCACGGCGCGCACGGTGCCGGCGCGGTCGACCACGGTGGCGGTGACGGCGTAGCCGTTGGCGGCGCAGGCGGCCACGCTGCGGGCGGCGATGTCGTTGGCCAGCTCCAGCGACATGTTCTTTTCAGTGCGCACTGCTTGCGCTTGCGCGGCGGTGCCCAGCAGGCACAGGGTGATGGCGATGGCTGTGGTGGAAATGCGTGGCATGGTCAAAGCTTTCTACTAAATGGGGGGCGCGGGCCGGTTGCAGCGCCTGTGGGGTACTGTAGAAAAATTGCGTGCTACGCACCATGCGTGCGGCTACGTGCGGGGTTGCGTAGAACTACGGAGTGGCGACGGCGCAGGACTGGCGCAGTCGTTGTCAGACAGCGGGGCGTAGCGACGGATGAGCCAGGCCAGCGATGGGGCCTCCAGCTTGGCAAACAGGTTGGCGCGGTGGGTTTCGACGGTGCGAGGAGACAGGTCCAGTGCACGGCCAATTTCCTTGTTGGTCAGGCCTTGCACGATCAGGGTCAGTACTTCGCACTCGCGTGGAGAGAGCTGGGTGTAGCGCTGCAGGGCGTCGCGGTCGGCCTGCGTTTGGGCGCGCAGGCGCACGTGTTGGCGCACGGCGGTCTGCAGGGCTTCGAGCAGAACTTCATCGTCCACGGGTTTTTCCAGAAATTCCGCTGCTCCGCTTTTAAAAGCGCGGCGGCACATGTCCACTGTGCCGTGGCCGGTGAGCATGAGAATGGGTTGGTCCACCCCTTGTTCTATCAATTGACCCAGCAGGGCCAAGCCGCCTACGCCGGGCATGCGCACATCAAGCACGATGGCACCGATGGACTGGCGGTCAAACTCGGCCGAGAAGGCCAGCGGGTCAGCCCAGGTCTGTACGCGCAGGCCCACGGTGCTGATGAGCAGCGAGAGGCTATCGCGCACGGCTTGGTCGTCGTCCACCAAGTGAATCAAGGGGGACTGTTGCAGGTTTTCAGGGCTGGGCATGGGTGATAGGTGCCGCGGTGATGCGGGCAGGCAGGGTCAGCTCAAAGCAGGCACCGCGCAGGGCGGCACGTTCTACAAGCCGCAGGTGCCCGCCCATGGATTCGGCCAAGCTTTCGCTGAGTGTCAGCCCCAGACCCAGCCCTTGGCTGCGTGTGGTGGTGAACGGGGTGAACAGACGATCGCGGATTTCGGGCGCAATGCCAGGGCCGTTGTCTTGCACGCGCAAGTACACCCACGGGCCTTGCTGGGTTTGCTCAATTTCCAGCCGCCGCTCTGCAGGCGGAATTTTGTCCATGGCCTGCAGGGCGTTGACCAGCAGGTTGTGCAGAATTTGCTGCAGTGCTACGGGGTCGATCTGTAGCGGTGGCAGCGGTGCGGGCACCACGTGCTGCACCTGAGTTTGGTGCTGGCGCAGTTCGGCCTCCAGCAGGTGCAGGGCGTCGTTCACGGCATGCTGCAGCGACAGCTGCTGGGTGTGGGCGGTGGTATTTGGGCGCTCCACCAGACGCCGCAGCCGGCCCACAACGCCTGAGGCACGCTTGGCCTGCTCTGCCGCCTGTGCCATGGCTTGCCGTGCGGCGTCCAGGTCGGGTTCGGTGTCGTCCAGCAGGCGGCGCGCGGCTTGGCTGTTGGAGAGAATGGCGGTTAGCGGTTGGTTCAGTTCATGCGCCATGCCAGCTGCCAGCTCGCCCAGTGTGTTCAGGCGTGCGACATGGCCGTGCTGCAGCAGTTGCTCGGCCCGCAGCCGGGCGGTGCGTTGCTGCCACGCGGCGCGCAGCCCGGCCAGCACTAGCGCACACAGCGCGGCCCAGGCCAGCATGGGCCACCACGGCAGCAAACGGGCGTGCAGCTTGTAGCGTTCGTGTAAGTCCAACGCCTGGCTGGGAGAGGCCAGGGTTTTGGTTAGCGTCCATGCCCACCCATGGGTTGTGGCTTTAGCCTCGCCTGCCTGAAGGATCAGTGCTTGGTCACCCTGGGTGAGCCAGATGCGCACGGGACTGCGGTTGGCGGGATAGGGCCATTCTTCAGCCGGAACGGTGGCAGGCAGGTGCAGTTGCAGTGCGTAGCTGGAAGGGGAGCCAGCCTGCACGAGAAACAGCGTGCCTTGTGCCAATTGGCTCGTGTCCATATGGGCATGGCCGCTGGCACGGGATTGCTGCTCCAGCCAGGAAAGTGTCGCTGGCCAGTGCGTGGGCCAAGGCTGGTCGGGGCGGTGCTGGGCCACGCCCAAAATCTGCGGGTACAGGCGTGCCAGTTCGCTGGTAGCAGCATTTGCGCGGGCATTGGCCGTCAGTGGGGGCTGAAGCAGCGCCAAGGTGGCCAAGATGGCGTCGTGTTGCACCATTTGCTGACTGAGTAGGCGGTGGGCTACCCGGGCGTTGGTGGTGAAGGCTTCGTGCAGCGCCTGTAGCCGCTGCTGTGCCAGCCAGCCAGCGCCGGCTGCTGCGGTCACGATCCAGGCTAGCAGCCAGCCCTGCCAAGGCTTCATCCATGTCATGGCGGCGATTGTGGCATCACCCGCTGCTGCGTGCACACAGCGTGCAATTGCTGTCGAGTGAGGCGGCGTGGCGCAGCGTGTTTAGAGCAGGCCACACCACCCTGTGAATCTTCGATTTGCGGTTGGGATGAGGGTACTGGTGTACGACAGGGCGAAGCAACGACGTATCAAGGGTGGTGTTGGCTGCTCTTAGCCCTTAGCAAAGAACAGGGCTGCCATGATCAACCCGGTCAGAACAATCCCCCATCGCAAGACATTGGCGGGAATCTTGCGCGCCACCCGTGCACCGCCATAGCCACCTGCGGTGGCAGCCACCATCATCAGCAATGCGTGCTTCCACTCGACGATGCCGCCTGCGGCGTAGATAGCCACGGCAATCGCGGTAAGCAGGGCTGAGACCAGGTTTTTCATTCCATTCATGGCATTGAGCTGAGTTTGCCCCAGCAGGCCAAACAGCGCCAAACACAAAATGCCCAGACCACCATTGAAGTAGCCGCCATAGAAGGCGACGGCCAGCATGCTCAGTGTGGCTTTGGAGGTGCTGGTGGGGGCATGGGTGGCATTTTTACCTGCGGCCCAGGCACGGATCTGGGGGGCAAAAGCGAACAGGGCGGTAGCGGCCAGTAGCAGCCAGGGTACGACCTTGCGGAAGATGTCGTCAGGGGTAAACAGCAGCAAGGCAGCTCCGGCAGCGCCGCCCACCAGCGACAGGGCAATGGCTTTACCCATGGTCAAGCCCGGAGGGGCTGCCATGTCTTCTTTAAAGCCCCAGGCGCTGGCTGCGTAGCCGGGCAGCAGGGCAACTGTGCCGGTAGCGTTGGCGGCCACCGGGGGCATGCCGGTAAAGACGAGGGCGGGCAGGGTCAGAAAGCTGCCACCGCCTGCCACGGCATTGAGCGCGCCGGCCACAAAAGCTGCGGCCAGCAGCAAAGCGATGTGGGCCCAGGGGCCGATGCCTAAGATGTCCATGGGGTTGTCTCCCTAGAGTTGTTATGTACAGGCGGGGCTGCTGCACCGGTGTGGTGCGGCCATGGCGTGATCTTAGGGGTAGACACGGGGTGCTCTGTACGCACAAAAAAGCAAAGCACCTGAGACATGAAGGTGCTTAGTGTGTGGAGCGCGAGCTGGCTGAAGACCAGTGCAAGACGCAGACCTGCAGGTCTGCGTGGGATGAGAAAGCAGCACTGCTGAGGGCTGCAGAGCCTGTGTGCTTTCACTTGCAGCGGGAGTACTGCGAGCTTCTAGGAGCGGATGTAGTTCCAACCTTGTGTCTGCCATCGTGCCAGCGCCAGTACGGCGGGCTCATTCAGCAGGAGCAGGGGGGCGCGGCATTCGCGCTGCAGGTTGGCGAGGGTGTTGGGGCAGACATGCGTCAGTGCATCGGCCTGCTCGTGCGGTGTGTCCAGCGCCACGGCGACGGCGGCTGCGTTGGCAATGATGCGCACCTGGCAGCTGGGGTCAGCCCGCAGGGCGTTAACAAGGTTCATGCGGGCGCGTTGCAGACCTTCTGCGTCAGGGGCGTGGAGCAGGATATGAAGTGGTGTAGGCATGCTTGTTTGTAACCGGAAACAGCTTATGCCGCAGGGGCTTGGAATACACCGTCAGGCGCGCTCGCTCCGCGCAGGAAGGCGTTGATCGGTGTTTGCATATAGGTGCGGCCATCGTCAGCTGCCGGGGGCAATTTGCCTGCTCGCACATTCACTTGCACCGCAGGCAGGATGAGGGTGGGCATGTCCAGAGTGGCGTCGCGAGCGGTGCGCATGGCGATGAAATCTGTCTCGCTCACCCCCGTGTGCACGTGAATGCTGTGCTTTTTTTGTTCGGCCACCGTGCACACAAAGGCAGGGGGGCGGCTGGCCGGCGGATAGTCGTGGCAGATGAACAAGCGGGTGCTGTCCGGCAGATTGAGTAGGCGCTGGATGGAGCGGTACAGCTGCGAGGCATTGCCTCCGGGAAAGTCAGCGCGAGCCGTGCCAACGTCGGGCAGGAACAGGGTGTCTCCAGTAAATACTGCGTCTTGCACGTGGTAGGCCATATCGGCCGGTGTATGGCCAGGTACGTGCAGGGCAGTCACGGTCAGCTTGCCCACCAGGAACTGTTCACCGTCTGCAAACAGGTGGTCAAACTGGCTGCCATCTGGCAGAAAAGAACGCTCAAAGTGAAAGATGCTGCGAAACATTTTTTGCACTTCACGAATGTGCACGCCAATGGCAATCTGGCCGCCCAGATGGTGGCGAATGTGCTGTGCTCCCGAGAGGTGGTCGGCGTGGGCGTGCGTCTCCAAAATCCACTGCACCTGCCATCCTTGGGCGCGCACGTAGTCAATGATGCGGTCGGATGAGGCGCTGGTCAGCGTGCCCGACTTGGGCTCAAAGTCGAGCACAGGGTCAATCACGGCGACTTGTCCGCTGGAGGGGTCGGCCAGCACGTAGCTCACGGTGCCGGTGGTTGCGTCAAAAAAAGGTTCGATGTGCATGGCGCTGACTTTCTGGCGGAAGACTAAGGAATGGATAAAGCTTGTGCTCAATATGGTAATAATTTACTTTTCAATATAATATATAAAAACATACTGTATGACGCGCTTTTGTTTTTATCAAGCGATCAGACGTGACAGGCTGGCGCATGGGGCGCAAGCCGTGTCTGGGTTTTGACATCAGTTGCAAAGGAAAAGACCATGAAGGCAAATGTTGGAGGCATTGACCGCGTGCTGCGTATTTTGGTGGGATTGGTGCTGCTGGTGCTGGCCGCCACAGGCACGGTGGGCTGGTGGGGTTGGCTGGGTGTAGTGCCGCTGGTGACCGGGCTGGTGCGCTTTTGCCCGCTGTATCCGCTGCTGGGCTTTCGAACCTGCCCGCTGGAGTTGCGCAAATAAAATCGCGCTGCCCTGAAGACTTTGCTGCTTGGCTTTGCTGAAAGCAGCAATGTTGGATTTCGCTTTCTATCCAAGGGGTTGACGCATTGTTTGCCTGTCACCATTTTTCGTATCCATTGTCATGACCTTGCATTCCCCTTCTGCTGCACCGTCTGCTGCTGAAATTGATATGGCCGCCATGCGCGCCCATGCGGGCGAAGCGGTCGCCATGCTCAAGGTGCTGGGCAATGAAGACCGTCTGCTGCTGCTGTGCCAGATTGCCCAGCAACCACGTACCGTAGGAGAGCTGGAGCAGCTCACTGGTATTGGCCAGCCGACGCTGTCTCAGCAGTTGGGGGTGTTGCGCCGTGAGGGTTTGGTGAGCACCGAGCGCGAAGGCAAATTTATTCGCTATCAAGCCGCTGATGCACGCGCACTGCAACTGATGCAGGTGGTGCACCAGCTATTTTGTGAAGGAGCTCAGTCATGAGCATTGCGTGGGACGCATTTACGCCGGCTACATCGCTGGCCGGTGGTGTTTTGATTGGCCTGTCTGCCGCCGCAATGGTGCTGCTGCTAGGCCGTATTACCGGTATCAGTGGCATGGTGGGTAGTTTGCTACAAGCGCAGACGTGGCGCAGCACTTCGCAGTGGGGCTGGCGTGCCGCATTTGTAGCTGGCCTGATGGCCGCGCCATGGGTGTGGCAGTGGTTTGCGCCGCTGCCAGAGGTCACCATGCCCAGCAATCCTGTGCTGATCATCGCAGCGGGGCTGCTGGTGGGTTTTGGCACCCGGCTGGGTTCTGGCTGCACCAGCGGCCATGGCGTGTGCGGGCTGTCGCGGCTGTCACTGCGTTCGCTGGCTGCCACGCTGGTGTTCATGGCAACGGGGGCTGCCACGGTGTTTGTGGTGCGCCACGTGATAGGGGGTTGAGCATGACGGCTTTTGTTGCACTGGCGGCAGGATTGGTTTTCGGTCTGGGACTCATCCTCTCGGGCATGGGTAACCCTGCCAAAGTTCAGAATTTTCTGGATTTTTTTGGGGTGTGGGACCCATCGCTGGCATTGGTCATGGGCGGGGCGATTGCGATAGGTTTGATGGCTTTTACCTGGGCCAAAAAACGGACAAACTCGGTGCTGGGTGCACCTATGCAGCTGCCAACATCCACGGCCCTGGACGTCAGGTTGCTCAGTGGTGCCGCCATGTTTGGAGTGGGCTGGGGTCTGGCAGGTTTTTGCCCCGGGCCCGCAGTGATGAATCTGCTGACAGGGCACAGCGAGGTCTGGTTGTTTGTGGCAGCAATGCTGGTGGGTATGCTGGCGCAGCATGGGTGGGAACGTGCCAGAAAGCAGCCAAATTGAGCGACGCTGATCCCGTATGAATCACGGCGGTAAGCATAAAAATATGCGGCGAAATGAAGGTTGGCGGGTGTAAGGATGGAGTGGGCGTATATGTATGAATCTCTCTGGCCCATGTGGGTAACGCTGGGCTTGGCGCTGGTGTATTTTGTCAAGCAGTGGTTGCGTCCTGCACGGGCGACGCGCCTGCATGACCAGCTGCGGCAGGACTGGTTGCAGGCGGTCTCCAACAGCAAAGGCACTGAGGTGCTGGCTGTGCAGACCATCCGCAACTCGCTGATGTCCTGCACCATGACGGCAACCACGGCCACCTTGGGCCTGATGGGAGGCGTCACGCTGCTGCACAGCGGCTGGGGCGATGCGCTGGCCGCTGGCCGTGCCGATGTTTTGCAGTTGCACACGCTGGCG
>Ga0233380_1001276_pt1 | contig 11547 bp, 10 predicted proteins | sample ElkDunMinimDraft_9_FD_191541 | JGI IMG/M metagenome (GOLD analysis project Ga0233380, IMG submission 191541) | Fecal eukaryotic communites from dung pellets of Tule Elk in California, USA - Elk Dung F36 | ecosystem: Host-associated > Mammals > Digestive system > Large intestine > Fecal | place... | reverse complement strand
GAGCGCTTCGGGGCTACCGAAATCCATGGATAGGAACAGCGACTTCACTGTTCGCTCAAAAGCAATTGCCAGCGGCCCTCCGCGCCGCCACCGGACGGTACGCGCGGTTCGTGCCCGGATGCGGCCACGCGGCGACAAGTCGATCAGGCCTAGCCGTGCGAGACGTTGCATGTGCGAGGAGAGGCGATCGGGCGACAGCCCGAGATCGCTTGCGATCTGCTCGCGCTGTGCGCCGTTCAGGATCGAAAAGAAGACCAGCGCCAGGCCGCGATCGGCGGCGAGAACCCGCTCCTGCGTCGGTGTAAACTTCTCCTGCAGCTCCGAACTGCCGCGCGCGATAAGATCACGTAGATCGAGCCCTGCGACCGCGCATATCGCATCCAGATTAGCAAGGGTCAGACCCTCGCCGCGTAGCCAGCGCCACACAGTCGGTTCGGCGACGCCCAATTCTTTTGCGAGCCGTCCAACGCGGATGTCGCGCCCCTTCAGCTCGCGGCGGAGATTATCGACGATCGCCGCTACGCCGGGACGCTTGGTTTCACTCACATCCATATGCTCTCGTTCACTGATATTTATCTATCATATATCGATAGATATCCGCTCATCGAAGTTGTTTCTTTGTTGATTGGTGGGCACTGCTGGGCAGATAAAGAGATGGAGAGAGTTGTGGCGACGACAGCGGAATATGGCATAGGCGAATTCACCTTTCCGCGCGGCTGGTTCATGGTTGCGCGCTCGACCGATCTGGCAAACGCGCCTGTTGCGCTGCGCATGTTCGGGCGCGATCTGGCGCTTTACCGGGGGGAATCGGGTCGGGTCGTTCTGCTCGATGCCTATTGCCCGCATATGCGCGCGCACCTCGCCGCGCCGCAGAGTTCAGAAGCGGCGACGAAACGGATCGAGGGAGACGCGATCCGCTGTCCTTACCACGCTTGGCGGTTCGGGCCGGATGGACGCTGCGATCATGTGCCCTATTTTGACGGGGCCATTCCCCCTGCCGCCAAAGTCCGCGCCTACCCGGTTGAGGAGCGTTTCGGCTGCATCTTTGCGTGGCATGATCCCGAAGAGGGCGAGCCCGATTATGCATTGCCCGACATGCCGGAGTGGGATGATCCACAGTGGATACGGAGCGACTATGATGATCTGGGAACGATCGCGGTGCATCCACAGGAGATTATCGACAATCTGGGTGACACCCATCATTTCGGACCCATCCACGGACAAAAACTGGCCTATTTCGACACCACGTTCGAAGGGGTAGTCGGTCGGCAGCGGTCCGGGGGCGGCCATGAGACCATGACGGCCGACGATGCGGTTATGCATGTCGACGCCTTTTACACCGGGCCGGGCATCCTGCTGGCCCGCTATGCCAGCACGACCGACGCGGTGCAGATCATTCTCCACACCCCCAAAGAGGATGGGGTCACTCAAATCTGGCATGGGTTGATGACCAAAGCGCGCAATACACCGCCGAACGCCGAAGATTTGCAGGTCCAGCAAGGCTATCATGACGTGGGTCTCGCTGCCTTCGCCCAGGACTTTGAGATTTGGCGTACCAAAGACGCTGCGATCAATATTCTGCGTCTGCCGACCGACGGGCCGTTCCATCGCAGCCGCACCTGGTACCGGCAGTTCTACAACCCACGGTCCAAGGCCGCCAGCTATCAGGCGCGCGCTGACGGCGTCCACCCCACGGCCGGCACCGCGCCGCACCCGGATTTTGAACTCGCGGCCGAATAACGGAGTTTCGCGCGTCTGTGGACTGTTGCCGATGCCTGCAACTAGCCATCGAACAGCGGCAGTGGCCCGGGAGATTAAGCGGCACGGCACGGCACCGCGCGCGCGACTGTAGAGCATATTCTCAGTCGGGCGCGGCGGCGTCGGGACAGGGATCATCGTTGCCGATCACATCTACAACGGCGTCCCACCTTTTCATACCGTGCCATGTAGGCCGCGCTGGCAGTCTAACATTGATCCATATCACGACGAATTCGCCGGCACGCTCCCCCCTGCCGTCTTGCAATGGCGGGCGGCCACCACCACGTGCTTGGCATCGTCAACAACGGAAAGGAGGTGGTCGAATGTCTCATTGTCATATGCCGCTAGCGGCAGAACTGAGCATGGCCTCCATTGCGGGGGACCGGCTCGTCTAAGCTGTCCGCATAAGGCAAGACAATGGAGGGGCCGTCCGGATCGGGCGGCCCTTCGCATGTCGGCAATTTCCGAAGGGACGGTTTGGAGCGTCTTGCGACGAGCACGTTGGCGATAGGGCCACGCTCGTGACGTAAGATGCATAGGGGCAGGTGCCAGCCGGATCGCATCTGGGCTAGTCAATGCCAGTTGTCAGGCCGACTCCAGTCGTGCCCGACGGTCCAGAAGCATGTCGGCAAGTTCCGCCTCGCGCGTCCAGGTGGCAGCAGCGGCCAGCGCCACGGCTCGCACATTTGGCAACGGAGCGTCTTCGGCTCGCAACATGTGGGCTCGCGCCTGCGAGCGGCAGAATTCGGGCGTATTGGTCATGTGACATCCTCGCTCAAAATGAGTGGAGCGAGCGCAGTGGCCGCGCCCAGCTTAAAAAGGCCCCGCCTGAACGGCGAGGCCTGGGTAACGTCAAGCGGACTGGTTCGGGGCAAGAGCATCGCGCCTGACAGATTAAGAACGACTGAGCGGTGCTGGGGTTCCAGTTGCGGGGCAGGGCGTTCGCCGCAGTGATCGGCACGTCCTGCGCCCGCGCATTGCGCCGCCCGTTCGTGCGGGGCGGCTGATTTCAAGCGGCCAGCACGTCTTTCATCGATATCGGCGGGAACGTTCGTCGGACCGTTCACGGCATAAACCTGGCTCAGCATGCCGATGAACGCACGATCGCTCATCGGATCGGATGGCATCTCGAACGCGACGTTCTTCTTGCGCAGATCGCTCACCAATATGTTGAGCGCCTGGTCGTGCGTGATGTCGTCGGTGTGATCGAACGTCCGCTTCAGGTCGTCCATGTCGATGAAGACGCGCGCGCCCCAGTGAACCAGCAGGCGGATTTCTTCCGGCGGGATCTGCTGCGTGACTTCGCCGAAGGTTTCAATCCGCCAGCCGCCCTCAACAGTGGGATCGACACCGATCTTGCTGCTGATGTGGAGGCCGGCGGGGCAACGCATCGACACGGGGCCGGTCGCCTGGGCATGGTGGAACATCATCTCGTTTTCAGCCACCACGGCGCGGCCCCACATCGGCGCCGTTACCGACTTGGGCTCCCCGCGCGGACCGTCGGGCCAGTTGTTCAGTCCCGGCATCTGGTGGATCGGATCAACGATGAACCGGTCCGGCTCTGACGTCCAGATCTTGGCGATGTATTCGTAGGGTGTGAGGCCGTTCAGCCGAGCCGACCGCGGCAATCATCGACAGCGGGACGTTGCGCTCCCCGCCCGAGAGTGGCGAACGTGCCGGCTATGACGGCGGCAAGCGCAAGAAAGGACCGAAACTCCACAGGGCGGTCGACACGCTGGGGCATCTGCTCGCGCTTCATGTGACGCCGGCCAGCGCCGAGGATCGTGGCGAGGTCGAACGGCTTGCGCGGACCGTGCAGGCCGTCGCCGGGGACAATGTCGACATCGCCTAAGTCGATCAGGGCTATACTGGTGTACGGGCCGCCGATGCCGCAACTGCCCACGGCATTACGCAGGAAGTCATCAAGCTGCCCGAGGCAAGCGGGGTTTCGTTCTCCTGCCTCGGCGCTGGGTAGTCGAACATTCCTTCGCATGGGCAACCCACTTCCGTCGCCTCGTCAAGGACTATGAACGTTACGCCCAGGCACTCGCCGGACTCCACGTCGTCGCTTTCGCTTGCATCATGATGAAGCAAGCCGCCGCCCTCACCGCTGGTCCGTAACGGCCTCTAGGCGGCGCGGACTCAGTCAGGGGTGTTCTACCTCGCTGTTGTGGCTGCCCGCAGGACGCGAAGGCCGGCCCCCGATGGCGATGACAGAGAAGGGTAGAGGGCTTTGGTCAGAGATCCCTTCTTGCACGCGATGAATCGCTCCGGTTTTCCGGACGCATAGTTTCGTAAGTCAGTGCGAGTGCTGCACCCTAAACCTGTAATGCCCTGAGGCCCGGCGGACGCATCGAGCGATTCGCATGCGTGGAGCGATCGATGTTCATGATCTCATCATATCGACGCTCTGCCACCCCATAAAATGGGCCACAATGAATTTCGAGCCCAGCTCTGTCGCGAATAGTTACAAGTCCCCGCTGCGCGCGAATCCACCCCTCGCCTTCCAAGCTATGGATCGCATGCGTGATGCTCGCTCGCCGAACCCCCAACATGATCGACATATTCTCGTGCGTCAGGGGCAAGTCGTCGAGGCCCACCCGATCGTGATACATCAACAATTTGCGCGCCAGCCGCATCTGAACATTCGCACGCACGCTGGCGCTGACGGTCAGGCTCATTTGGGCGATCTGAGTTTGCACATAGCGTAGCAGATAGGTGAGAATTTTATCGCTCGATCGGCTCGCCCGGAGGAGGTCAGATCGTGTGATGACCAACGCACGCCCCGCAATCTGGACATAACTATCACGTTGAGGAAGGAGGTCGGCCACGAGAGAGGTGGTGCCGAGCATCCCCTCCCGACCCAGAAGACCCACTTCTATAGGGTCGCGCATGTCGCCCGTCTCGAGCAATGAAATCACGCCGGATTCGATGAAATATATTTTATCGGAACGTCGGCCAGTGCGTTCCAGATAGGCCTTGGCGGGCAAATTCTCGCGATACAAACTGGGCCAGAGCAGCTCTAAATCTTGGGGCGCCATGCCAGCGAGAAGGTAATTCGAGGTCCGTACAACATCGGCATCGCCTTGCATGACGCAAGCTCTCCTTTTGCTGCGGTGCCTCTCGATTCTTCGGCGGCATCTCTGCTTATCAACGAATTATAACCGGTATCGGTCCCAGAAATCCGGCGAGCAGGCCAAAAAAATAGCATCAACAATGCAGGCTCGTTGATGGCCCGGACTGATAGCTCAGTGCCATGGTACGCTTCCGTACCGAATTTTCATCTTCTCCATCCGTATTCCTATCTATAGAGGATATTGAAGAAGAATAGATGACCGACACAGATTCATTGATGCGATGACTGATGCACTATCAGTGTATTGTTATTATTTATCATCAAATATAGCTTATTATTTATTATTGAGAGGGGTTCTACCGTTGGACATAAGCATTTGTAGAACAAGGCAGCAGAATAGGCAGGTCTCTGCTATAATGCACAGATCTTGGTCGTTGGATCATTGCAGCTTCCAGCGGCCCGCCTTGACGGCCAAAGCAGCAAAGAAGCTGCAGGAGCAATTTTGGGCGATAGCCGACGGCGTTGAAGAGTAACCGGCCAGTGCGTTGCCGGTGAAGAACGCCATTTTATCAGCATATGACTGATGACCCCACGCGATTGCCGATAAGGCATCCGGGCATTCACGGTCTTTCAGAGGCGACCTGGGAATCTCCTATGGAGATTCCTCACTTGGGCTGGCTGTGTGCCGGCCCACTTTTTTCCACCGAGATGGGGAACCCGGCTAATCTGGCTCGACGCCGCTGGCACCGATCCACCCACGCTCGATCCCTATGCATGCAGTGGCCAATTGCTTGCCTTCTCATCCCTGTTGTTCAGTTCTCGGTATAGTGGAGCAGCTTTCATGACCAAAGTGGCGATCATCACAGGAGGCACGCGGGGTATTGGCGAGGCGATCAGTCTGACGCTGAAGAAAATGGGCTATGTCGTTGCTGCAAATTACGCGGGAAATGAAGAAAAGGCGCGCGCCTTCTCAGAGCGCACCGGAATTGCAACCTTCAAATGGGATGTTGGGGATCACGAGGCCTGCCTGGACGGTTGCGCGGCCGTCAGTGAAGTCCTGGGTCCAGTGGACATTGTCGTCAACAATGCCGGGATCACACGGGACGGCGTGCTGGCGAAGATGAGCTTCGATGACTGGCACGACGTCATGCGCATCAATTTGGGTGGCTGCTTTAACATGAGCAAGGCGGTCTTTGGCGGGATGCGCGAGCGAGGCTGGGGGCGGATTGTGAATATCGGATCGGTCAATGGACAGGCGGGCCAATATGGTCAGGTCAATTATGCGGCCGCGAAGTCCGGCATTCACGGCTTCACCAAGGCGCTGGCCCAAGAAGGAGCGAAATATGGTGTGACCGTGAACGCCATCGCGCCAGGCTATATCGATACGGACATGGTGACGGCTGTACCTGCAACCGTTCTCAACAAGATCATCGCCAAGATTCCTGTGGGGCGTCTTGGCCAAGGGCGAGAGATCGCTCGAGGCGTCGCCTTTCTCTGTACGGACGACGCCGCTTTCATCACCGGCAGCACCTTGTCGATCAATGGCGGCCTGCACATGTATTGACGCAGTAGCCATGCCCTATGGGGCTATTGCTTACTATGGGTGTTAACGCCGCCAATGGGCCTGCTTTCCCGCATCACCGCCGATGACGGTCCTGGCCCTTGAGGCACCACCCCAGGAGGGCAGGGCTGGCCTGCACTGTCGGATGCTGGCGTTTGCGCGATTTTTCTCTCGCGGAGAAGGGTCTCGGAATAAGGTCTGCGACTAGGGTCAGGATCTGTAATTTGCGGAGCTAGGCGGTGTTAATCCCTTGAGGGTTTCATGGATCTGTCCGCACTGACCGAGCGGAGGCTTGGTTGTGCTGTATTGGGTTTCACAGAGGCGAACGTTGCTTTGACTCGATGCGGGCTCGGGAGCCCATCTGACCACCTTCGCAGATCGTTCGTCCCTGCATTCCCTCGCGGGGCACCGCCCTCGGATCGGCTTTGAGGCTTCACCGCTGGCAAACAAATTGCACCTTATTTCATCCCTGGAACAAAGTGCCGTCGCGCAGCATGGCGTGCATGATCACCGCGAGGCGACGGGCCAATGCGACGCGCGCCTTCTTGAGACCCCGGCGCTGGCGATCTTCAGGGCCCAAGTTTTCAGTGCGAAGCTCTCCAGGCTTCGGGTGAGGATCGAGTTCGCAGCCTCGTAGAGCAGCTTGCGGACTGTGCCGTCGCCCTGTTTGGTGATCCTGCCCGTCCAATCGAGCTCACCGGACTGATGGCGTCGGGGCACCAGGCCGAAATAGGCGCCGGCATTGCGGGATTGGCGAAAGCGACCAGCGTCATCGATTGCAGCGGCAAAGGCGGCAGATGTCTGCACGCCGACGCCGGGTATGCTCATGAGGATCTCGCAGGCCTGGGACTGGCTAGCAATGACGCGCAAGCGAAGGTCCATCTCCTTGATCTGCTGAACCAGTTTGGTGCGCACCGACAGCATGAGGCGATTGCGTCGCCAAGACCAGGAATATGCGCCGCCTGCGTGATCCTCTCAAGGAACGCCTTTCCCTGGCCAAGGCCGGGGCGATAGCCGAACGTGGCGCAAAGACCACGGACCATGTTGTCGAGCCGGACACGCGCTTCCACCAGATGGCCGCGCGCGGTGATCACGCTGCGGACACCGTGAGCGGCCGGGGATTTGACATGCACCTCCTTGTAGAAACCCGTTCTTGCCAACTGCGCCAGCCCGGCGGCATCGTGCGGATCGGTCTTTTTCGCCTTCATTGCCTTGAGGCTCTGATGCGCCTGCCGGGCATCGATGCAGACAACTGGAACACCCAGATCGCGAAGGCCAAGGCAGATCGCCGGTGACATACGTCCCGTCTCGACCACTACCCGCTCGATCGGCCCGTAGCGTCCCAGCATCAGGGCCAACGCTTCCGGCGAGCGCTCGACCTTCTCCATCGCGAGCTTCCGGCCACCTTCGTCAACGATGCAGACCTGCGTGCTTTCCATCGAAAGGCCCAATCCGGCATAGTGCTTCATGGCCGCTTCCTTCCTTCAGGCTTCGACAACCAGAAGTGTGCGCTTCAACCGAGGTCCGAGGGAAGCAGCCACAAATTACGCGATGACTGGTTAATCACGCCAGAAGATGGTGGTTGCGGCCAGAGTTATGGCGGAGAAGAGCACGGAGGGGGCGGCGATCGTAGTGCGTTGCAGCGCGGCGCCAGTCCTTCAGATGGCCGAACATGATCTCGATGCGGTTGCGACGTTTTGACCGCGCTTGTCGTATTTGACGGGTGAAGACTTGATTTCGGCCAGGGATGCGTCCGGAGAATCGCTTGGGGAATCTATTGGTTCGCTAGTCTGAGATTTTCCCAAATTCCGTCTCTCATATCCGGTATCCATATGCGATCCGTATAGGCAGAATTTTGAGATTTTTGGAAACAGGGGGGTGCTAACCCCCTGAATTCTGGAGCGGGCGAAGGGATTCGAACCCTCGACCCCAACCTTGGCAAGGTTGTGCTCTACCCCTGAGCTACGCCCGCTCTGGCGGCCGGGAGGAAACCCTCTCGGCGGGTGGCGGGCAACTAGCAGCGGTTCTGAAAGAGGGCAAGGGGAGAATCGCCTGCATGCCAATTTCTTTTCAAAGGCGGTTCTCGCGTCCGCCAGTTTGCGCTTTCGTCGAAGGTAAATGCGTTTAAGGTGGACGGTGGTCAAAAAATGCGCGCGCGGGATCGTTTCCTGCAGGCGGAACTTATGGTCGGGAATGCGCAGGAGATGCCAATGACAAGCAAGGAACTGACGCGCCGGACCATCTTGCAGGGAGGCGCGGCGGTTGCAGCGTCGGCGCCGATGATGGCGGCGGGCGTTGCGGGGGCTGCGCCAGCGCCGCCCCGGCAGCAGGCGGGCACGAAAATGGCGGTGGGCTTGAGCGTCAATGGGCGCGACGTGCATCTGGATATCGATCCGCGCACCAGTCTGCTCGACGCGCTGCGCGAGCATCTGCGCCTGACGGGCACGAAGAAGGGCTGCGATCATGGCCAGTGCGGCGCCTGCACCGTCATCGTCAACGGACGGCGCATCAACAGCTGCCTGTCGCTGGCGGTCATGCATGAAGGCGACACTGTCACGACGATCGAGGGGCTCGGCACGCCGGAAAAGCTGCACCCGATGCAAAAGGCCTTCATCGTCCATGACGGTTATCAGTGTGGCTATTGCACGCCGGGGCAGATTTGCTCGGCCGTCGCGATGCTCGATGAGGTTGAGGCGGGCATGCCCAGCCATGCCAGCGAGGATCTCGACAAGGTCAGTTTGACCGAGGAGGAGATTCGCGAGCGGATGAGCGGCAATATCTGCCGCTGCGCCGCCTATCCCAATATCGTCGCGGCGATCCGCAACGCTGCGGAGGCGAAGGCATGAAGCCCTTTACTTACGAACGCGCGACCAGCGTCGCCGACGCCGCGAAGACCGCAGGGGCGACGCAGGGTGCGCGCTTCATCGCCGGCGGCACCAATCTGCTCGACCTCATGAAATTGCAGATCGAGACGCCTGCCCATCTGATTGACGTCAATCATCTGGGGCTCGACAAGATCGAGAAAACGCAAGAGGGCGGCCTGCGCATCGGTGCGCTGGTGCGCAACAGCGATCTGGCCGCCGATGCGACGGTGCGGCGCGACTATGCGGTGCTGTCGCGCGCTTTGCTGGCCGGCGCCTCGGGCCAGCTGCGCAACAAGGCGACGACGGCGGGTAATCTGCTCCAGCGCGCGCGCTGCCCCTATTTCTACGACACGCGCATGCCCTGCAACAAGCGGCAGCCCGGCAGTGGCTGCGGCGCGATCGCGGGGATGAGCCGGAACCTTGCTATACTGGGGGTCAGCGACGCCTGTATCGCGCAGCATCCGTCGGACATGGCGGTGGCGATGCGCCTGCTGGACGCTAGCGTCGAGACGGTGGCGCCCGACGGCAGCGCCCGCGCCATCCCGATCGCGGACTTCCATCTTTTGCCCGGCGACACGCCGCATATCGAAACGGCGCTGAAAAACGGCGAAATCATCACGGCGGTGACGCTGCCCAAACCGCTTGGCGGCACCCATGTCTATCGCAAGGTGCGCGACCGTGCCTCCTATGCTTTCGCGCTGGTGTCGGTGGCGGCGGTGTTCGGCAAGGGCGGGGAGGCGCGCTTCGCCTTCGGCGGTATCGGCACTAAGCCCTGGGCATCGGCCGATGCCAACGCCGCAGCGCCACGCGGGGCCAATGCGGTCGCGCAGGCGGCACTGGCCGGCGCGCGGCCGACGAAGCAGAACGCCTATAAACAGCGGTTGACGCAAGCGACGCTCGCCTCCGTCTTTCGCAGCTGGGAGAAAAAGGCATGAAGTTCGACCAGCCAGCCACCCAGAACCCGATCGACCGCGGCAAGGTCGTCGGCATTCCCCATGACCGGATCGAGGGCGCCGCCAAGGTGACGGGCACTGCGCCTTACGCTTATGAGCGGCACGATGTGGCGCCCAATGCTGCCTATGGCTGGATCGTTGGATCGGCGATCGCCAAGGGGACCATCGCCTCGATGGATCTGCGCGCGGCCGAAAGCGCGCCGGGCGTGCTCGGCATCGTGACCCACCGCAATGCCGGGCCACTGGTCAAGGGCAATTTCAACACCGCCCATCTGCTCGGCGGGCCGGAGATCGAGCATTATGAGCAGGCGGTGGCGCTGGTCATCGCGCAGACGCTGGAGCAGGCACGCGACGCGGCCAAGCTGGTGCGCATCGACTATAACAAGGCCGAGGGCCGCTTCGACCTCGCCGCGCAGCAGGGCAGTGCGGTCAAGCCCGAGAGCGGTGAGCCTGACACGGCGGCAGGCGATTTCGACGGTGCGTTCGCGCGCGCGGCGGTGAAGATCGACCAGCGCTATACGACGCCCGATCACAGCCATGCGATGATGGAGCCGCATGCGACGACGGCGGCCTGGAACGGCGGCAAGCTGACCGTGTGGACCTCCAATCAGATGATTGCCTGGGCCGTTGGCGACATTGCGCGCACGCTGAAGATCAAGCGGGAGGATATTCGGGTCGTTTCCCCCTATATCGGCGGCGGGTTCGGCGCAAAACTGTTCCTGCGCGCCGATGCGCTGCTCGCCGCGCTGGGTGCGCGGCTTGTGGGGCGACCGGTGAAGGTTGCGATTGCCCGGCCGCAAATCCCCAATAATACGACCCATCGGCCAGCGACGATCCAGCGCATTCGCATCGGCGCGGACAAGAATGGTGTCATCGATGCGATTGCCCATGATGTCTGGTCTGGCGACCTGCCCGGAGGCGGTCCAGAGGTGGCGGCGCAGCAGACGCGGCTGCTCTATCGCGGCGACAATCGTCTGACGACGCACCGCCTTGCGGCGCTCGACCTGCCGGAGGGTAATGCGATGCGCGCGCCCGGTGAGGCGGTCGGCATGCTTGCGCTGGAAGTCGCGATGGATGAGCTGGCCGAGGCCTGCCGCATTGATCCTGTCGAGCTGCGCATCCGCAACGACGTGCAATATGACCCGGAAAAAGGGCCAGAGCGTCCCTTCTCCAGCCGCAAGTTCGTCGAATGCCTGCGCGAAGGCGCGGCGCGGTTCGGCTGGGACAAGCGGGTCGCCACACCGGGCAAGGTGCGTAACGGACGCTGGCTCGTCGGCATGGGTATGGCGTCGGCTTTCCGCAACAATCTGGTGCAGGCGTCCGGGGCGCGGGTCG
>Ga0233380_1001275_pt1 | contig 11548 bp, 9 predicted proteins | sample ElkDunMinimDraft_9_FD_191541 | JGI IMG/M metagenome (GOLD analysis project Ga0233380, IMG submission 191541) | Fecal eukaryotic communites from dung pellets of Tule Elk in California, USA - Elk Dung F36 | ecosystem: Host-associated > Mammals > Digestive system > Large intestine > Fecal | place... | reverse complement strand
GTGGCTATCGCGCCAGTGTTCAGGGTCCTGTGCATCGCCGAGCCATTCGTCGCCGATGCCTACGCCGCCCGTGAAGCCAATCTTGCCGTCGACCACCAGGATTTTGCGGTGGGTGCGGTTGTTCACCCGGTCCAGGTTGTACCAGTTCAGTGGCCGGAAGAATTCAACAACCACCCCTGCGTTTCGCATCACGTCAATTAACGCGTCGTCCATGGTGCTTGCGCCGAGTCCGTCCAGCAGGACGCGCACCTGCACGCCATGGCTCGCACGCTCTGAAAGCGCCTCGGCGAATTCGACGGCGATGCTGCCCCGCCAATAGATGAAGGTCTCGAAGTTAATGGAAAGCTCGGCCGAACGGATGGCGTCGAGCATGGCGGGGAATATTTCATCGCCATTCTCAAGCGGCTCAATCAGGTTGCCTTCAGTCCAGGAAGAGCCCAACAGGTTTTCCAGGGTGCGCAGGAACGTCGGACTGTTGGCCGAGTTGACGTGGGCCATCGGCTGGTTGACGGAGGGCCCGCCGCTGGAAAGATTCAGGTACAGCAGGGTGGCGGCGAGGGTGATAAAGAATGTGCCAGCAATAGCGGCGATCAAGATTCTCTTTCCTCTCCGTGTGAAAGCAGGTCTCTTTCTGTTAACGCTGTTCAATGATCATGTGGTCCGCGTCGGAAAAATGTAAAAAATTTCCTATATAGTCCCCCAAGAACGCTTGGCGGACAGTCGTATGGGTCACATAATTTAATAATCGTGGGTTGCGCAGTACCTTCAGAGAAAGAATTCCTATCCGAAATATTCCCCCGGCGGTGCCGGCAGTGCCTGCAGCAGGTCGCGCAGGTGCTGACACCACTGCTCGCGAATTTCCTTGAAATAGGGATCGTTCTCGGTGATACGGAAGCCCGTGGGAATCTCCAGGCTATCGCGGCGATAGATCATGATGTCGAACGGCAGGCCGACGGAGAGGTTGCTGCGGATGGTTGAGTCGAAGGAGATCAGCGTGCAGCGCAGCGCCTGCTCCAGTCCGCTTTGATACGTCAGCGCACGGTCGAGAATGGGCTTGCCATATTTGCTTTCGCCCACTTGGAAATATGGCGTGTCGGGGGTGGCGGCGATGAAATTACCTTGCGGATAGAGGTTGTAGAGCGCCGGCGGCTCGCCCTTGATCTGCCCTCCCAGCAGGAAGGAGCAGGTCATGTCGATGCCGGCGGTCATGCTTGGCGCCACGTCATGCTCGATGACCTCGCGCAGGGTCTCGCCGACCAGGCGGGCCGCTTCAAACATGGTGGGGACGTTGTGCAGGTGTATACCCTCCTGCTGCAGCCGCTGGCGCAGCAGGTTGATAACGGATTGCGACGTGGCGAGATTGCCTGCTGTCTGCAGGACGATCAGGCGCTCACCGGGAATACCGAACGTATACAGCTTGCGGAAGATGGCGATATGGTCGACGCCGGCATTGGTGCGGGAGTCGGAAACGAATACGAGGCCTTCGGCCAGGTTCATGGCAACACAGTAGGTCATTTTTCACCTGCAGAGGGTTGGGCGCCAACAATATATCTTTCTCATTGTTGTTGTGCCAGCTGTCCCATCGGGGTGACATGCACCTGTGCGCGCATGTGTTCGAAACCGCCTCCACGACGCATGCCTCGCACCGGGCAGGCGTCCAGATAGTCGAGACCGATCGCCAGCTTGAGATGGCGCTCCGGACGGGCAAGCTGATTGGTGACATCGAAGCTGTACCAGGCATCGTCGAGCCAGACCTCCGCCCAGGCATGACTGGCCAGGTGCCCGCTATCCTCGCTGCACAGGTATCCGGAAACATAACGCGCGGGTATCCCGAGACTGCGGGCGCAGGCGAGAAACGCATGCGTGTGGTCCTGGCAGACCCCGGAACCCCCGGCGAAAGCTTCGGAGGCGGTGCTTTCCACCTGAGTTGAACCCGGGGTATAGACCATGTGCTCCGCCAGTGCCTGCATCAGGTCGATCAGCGCGCTGCGATTGCAGGCGCCGCGGCTATGACGGTTGGCGAAGTCGCGCAGGGCCTCATCCGCTGCGGTCAGCCGGGTGGAGCGCAGGAATGGCAGCGCTGACAGGGTGTCCGATTCCGAATCCTGGCTCTCATCGATTTCCACTTCGCCGCGGGCACGGATGACGATCGACTCGTGCGGTTCGTCCAGTGTCAATACATGCAGTACATTGCCGTAGGGATCGAACTGTGCGCGCGTCGGGCGCGGCAGTTGCAGCTCCCAGGTGATGATGTGCTGGCGCGCACTCTCCTGCGGCGTCAGGCGCAGGTACTGAATGCTCGCGTGCACCAGATCTTCGTAATGGTAAGTGGTGTCATGACTGATGGAGAGTTTCATGTGGCCTCCAGATAGGCGCTGCGGATGGCGCTGCCGAGTGTGCCCAAACGGTTGATGTAGTCGGTAATCCAGGCATGCAGGCCCGTATCCAGGATTTCGCTGATCGCGGTATAGCGCAGGCCGGCTTCCAGTTCGGCCGCCAGCCGCTGGGCAGGGCGGCCGTTATCTCCAGGCAGGGTGGCGAGGATCAACTGCAATTCCTCCAGGCACGCGCGCAGGGAGCGTGGGACGTCCGGTCGCAGTAACAAGAGTTCCGCCACCTTATGCGCCCGTGGCGAACCCCGGTAGATTTCGGAAAATGCCTCGTAGGACGACAGGGCCCGCAACAAGGCGCTCCACTGGTAGTAGGCGCGCGCCGAACGATCGTCGATGTCCTCGCTGAAATCTCCCAGCAGTTCATAGCGCGCATCAAGCAGGCGCAAGGTGTTGTCGGCCCGCTCGATGAAGGTGCCGAGGCGAATGAAGCGGTACGGGTCGCTGCGCATGATGGTGCCAACGGTCGCTCCGCGGAACAGATGCGAACGTTCCTTCACCCATTCGCAAAAACGGCTGGTGCCATAGCGTTCCAGTCCCTGCTCGGCAATGCTGCGCATTTCCAGCCAGGTGGCGTTGATGTTCTCCCACATTTCGGCCGTGATGCGACCGCGCACGGCGTGGGCATTACGGCGCGCGGTAGCCAGGCAGCAGTAGATGCTCGATGGATTGTCGCTGTCCAGTGCAAAGAAATGGAGCATCCGGTCTGCGTGCAACTGGCCGTGCCGTTTCAGGTAATCATCCAGCGCACCAGTGATCAGCAGTGGCATCGCCAGCTCCTGCAGCCCGTCACTCTGATCGTCCTGAGGCATCAGCGACAGCGAGTAACTGACATCGAGCATGCGGGCAAGATTCTCGGCACGTTCCAGATAGCGGGACATCCAGTACAGGTCCGCAGCCGTGCGGCTCAGCATGAAGCATCCTCCACGATCCAGGTGTCCTTGGTGCCGCCGCCCTGGGAGGAGTTCACCACCAGAGAGCCTTCGCGCAATGCCACCCGGGTGAGGCCTCCGGGGACCAGTCGCGTCTCCCGACCGCTCAGGACAAAAGGACGCAGGTCGATGTGTCGGGGCGCGATGCCTTTCTCGACGAAAGTGGGACACGTGGACAGGCTTAGGGTGGGCTGCGCGATATAGGCAGAAGGGTTGGCCTTGAGGCAGGCGCGGAAGGCGTCAATCTCTGCCCTGCTGGCTGCAGGCCCCACCAGCATGCCGTAGCCTCCGGATCCCTGGGTTTCCTTCACCACCAGGTGTTCGAGGTTGGCCAGGACGTGAGAGAGCTCCTTCGGGTTGCGGCATTGCCAGGTGGGCACATTCCTGAGTATCGGTTCCTCGTCGAGGTAGAACCTGATCATGTCTGCGACATAGGGGTACACGGACTTGTCGTCGGCGACACCGGTGCCAATCGCATTGGCCAGTACCAGATTCCCGCTGCGATAGGCCGACAGCAGACCGGGAACGCCCAGCACTGAATCAGGATTGAAAGCCAGCGGGTCGAGAAAGTCGTCATCCAGCCGACGATAGATCACATCCACCGGCCGTGCCCCGGCAGTGGTGCGCATGAACACCTGTTCATCGCGTACAAACAGGTCTGCGCCCTCCACCAGTTCCACACCCATCTCCCGGGCAAGGAAGGCGTGCTCGAAATAGGCGCTGTTAAAGCGTCCTGGCGTCATCACCACCACGCAGGGATTGTCCAGCGGGCTGGCGCTCTTGAGCGTATCGAGCAGCAGGTTGGGATAGTGGTTGATGGGAGCGATGCGCTGCGCGGCGAACAGTTCAGGAAACAGCCGCATCATCATCTTGCGGTCCTCGAGCATGTAACTGACGCCACTCGGTGTGCGCAGGTTATCCTCGAGCACGTAGTAGATGCCATCGCTGTCGCGCACCAGATCGACCCCTGCGACATGGGCGTAAAGATTGCGGTGAAGGTCAAGGCCCCGCATTGCCAGTTGATAGCCGCTATTGGCGAGTACCTGCTCCGCGGGAACCACGCCGGCCTTGATGATGCGCTGTTCATGATAGACATCGGCGAGGAACATGTTCAGGGCCTGCACTCTTTGGATGCAGCCTGCTTCGATCATGCGCCATTCATGGGCCGGGATGCTGCGGGGAATGGTATCGAAGGGAATCAGTCGCTCGGTTCCCTCCTCATCGCCATGCAAGGTAAAGGTGATGCCGGCGCGGTGAAAAAGCAGATCCGCTTCGCGACGCCTTTGCGCCAACAGCTCCGGCGGGCTGTCCGCCAGCCAGCGCGCGAAAGTACGGTAGTGTGGACGGCACTCGCCGTTGGCATCACTCATTTCGTCATAGAAAAGACGCCCCATGCATTGCTCCTGCTTGCTCATGTATCTCACTCAGCAAGAGCCGCGCCAACATAGCGCATTGGTTACGAACGGGGCACTGGGTGCAGATTGACGCACCGGCCCTGAATATAGATAGCCTTCAACCCGGTCTCGCTTCTTTCGGAAAAACCATATGGAAATAGATCATGATCAATCCCGGCAATCTCCTTGAACAGTTTTTGGGCGCGGACGCCGCCCGCTCCATGCAGCAGACTGGCGGAGCCGCCAAGCAGCGGCTGGATAACGCAGGTCTCGGGGGCTTTGGTGGTGGTGCGCTGGCCGGCGGCCTGCTCGGTCTGATGATGGGCAACAAGAAAATGCGCAAGATGGCCGGCGGCGTGGTGGGCTATGGCGGCGCAGCTGCCGCGGGCGCCCTGGCCCTCAAGGCCTACCAGAACTGGCAGCAGGGCCAGGCGCCGGCTACCGCGCCATTGGCCACGCCGGCCGACATTCCGCAGCAGGGTCAACGCTTCTTCCCCGGTGCGACACCGGCCGCGAATGGCCAGCCCTTCGAGTTGGTGATGGTGAAGGCGATGATCGGGGCCGCCAAGGCGGACGGTCACATCGATGCGGAAGAGCAGAAGTCGATCTTCGAGCAGGTGGAGAAGCTGGGGCTGGATGCGGAGAGCAAGGCTTTCGTGTTCGATACGCTGACACGCCCGGTAGACATCGGCGAAATAGCCGCTTCCGCACAGGGCATCGAGCAGGCGACCGAGCTCTACCTGGTGTCACGCCTGGCAATCGATCCCGATCATCCTGCGGAACGCGCCTATCTGCAGGCGCTGGGCCACCGCCTGAACCTGCCTGTGGAGCTGATCGCCCACCTGGATCACCAGGTGGCAGATGCTCCACAAGGGTAAAGACTACTCGTAGTCTTCCATCGCCGGGCAGGCGCAGAACAGGTTCCGGTCGCCGTAGACGTTGTCGATGCGGTTCACGGCTGGCCAGAACTTGTTCTCACGCAGCCCTGGCACCGGCCAGGCGGCTTCCACCTTGCTGTAGCCGCGCTGCCAGCTCTCGTCCATGATGTCTGCCAGGGTGTGCGGCGCGTGCTTGAGCGGATTGTCCTGGGCATCCCACTCCCCTGCTTCCACCCGGCTGATCTCGGCGCGGATGCTGATCATCGCGTCGATGAAGCGGTCCAGCTCCTGCTTCGATTCGCTCTCGGTGGGCTCGATCATCAGTGTGCCCGCGACCGGGAACGACATGGTCGGCGCGTGGAAACCGTAGTCCATCAGTCGCTTGGCGACATCTTCTTCGCTGATGCCCGAGGCCGCCTTGAGCGGGCGCAGGTCGATGATGCATTCATGAGCGACCGTGCCATTACGGCCGGTATACAGCACCGGGAAATGTGACTCCAGGCGCTTGGCGATGTAGTTGGCATTGAGGATCGCGATCTGGGTAGCCTTGAGCATGCCTGCCGCTCCCATCAGGCTGATGTAGGTCCAGGAGATCGGCAGGATGCCCGCGCTGCCCCAGGGGGCTGCGGAGACGGCGCTGTTGCCCGCCTGCGGTCCTTCCAGTGTCACCATGCTGTGGTTGGCGAGGAAAGGTGCCAGGTGCTTCTTGACGCCGATGGGGCCCATGCCGGGGCCGCCACCGCCGTGGGGAATGCAGAAGGTCTTGTGCAGGTTGACGTGAGAGACGTCCGCGCCGATGTCGCCGGGGCGGGTCAGGCCCACCTGGGCGTTGAGGTTGGCGCCATCCAGATACACCTGGCCCCCGCAGTCATGGACGATCTGGCAGATTTCCTTCACGCCTTCCTCGAATACACCATGAGTCGAGGGATAGGTGATCATCAGCGCGGCGAGGGTGTCGCGGTACTGTTCTGCCTTGGCGCGCAGGTCATCGATGTCGACGTTGCCTTCCTCGTCGCAGGCCACTACCACCACCTTCATGCTGAGCATCTGGGCGCTGGCGGGATTGGTGCCGTGGGCAGAGCTGGGGATCAGGCAGACGGTGCGATGCTGCTCTCCCTTGCTGTCGAGATAATTGCGAATCGCCAGGAGGCCGGCGTACTCGCCCTGGGCGCCGGAGTTCGGCTGCATGCTGACGGCGTCGTAGCCGGTGATCTCGATCAGCATCTCTTCCAGTTCGCGGATCATCTGCCGATAGCCCGGCGTCTGGTCGACAGGGACGAAAGGGTGCGGCTTGCTGAACTCTGGCCAGGTGATCGGGATCATCTCTGCCGTGGCGTTGAGTTTCATGGTGCAGGAGCCCAGCGGAATCATCGCGTGGGTCAGCGAGATATCCTTGTTTTCCAGGCGCTTGAGGTAGCGCAGCATTTCGGTTTCGCTATGGTAGCGGTTGAACCAGGGATGGGTCAGATAGACTGACTTCCTTAACAATGCGTCAGGCATCCCATTATTCGCTGTGCCATCGCACAGGCGGCCGTCGATGGCCGTGACATCCAGGCCGGCAGCGTTCTCGCCGAGGATCACCTGCCACAGCGTCCCGATCTCGCCAGGGGTGCTGCACTCGTCCAGGCTGATGCCGATGCTGTCGGCCAGATCTACGCGCAGGTTGATGCCGGCCGCTGCGGCGCGGGACAGGATCTGTGTGCGCTGCTCTGCAGTGACAGCGAGCGTGATGGTATCGAAGTAGGCGACATTGCTGCAGTGCTGCCCCTTGTCTGCCAGGCCGGTGACCAGGATGGCGGTCAGGCGTTGGATGCGTTCGGCAATCGTGCGCAGCCCGACCGGGCCATGGTACATGGCGTAGAGCGCGGCCATGTTGGCCAGCAGTACCTGCGCCGTGCAGATGTTGCTGTTGGCCTTCTCTCGGCGGATGTGCTGCTCGCGAGTCTGCAGCGCCATGCGGTAGGCCTGCTTGCCGCGGGCATCCACGGACACGCCAATGATGCGGCCGGGCACGGAACGTTTGTACTCGTCCCTGGTGGCAAAGTAGGCGGCATGCGGGCCACCGTAGCCCATAGGGACGCCGAAGCGCTGGGTGGTGCCTAGCACGACGTCCGCGCCCATCTCGCCGGGCGCCTTCAGCACGGCCAGGCTCATCAGGTCGGCGGCGACAATCGCGATGGCGTTGCGCTCGTGTAGCGCGCTGATGGTGTCGGTCAGATCGCGCACATCGCCGTTGGCGGCCGGATACTGCAGGATGGCGCCGAATACGTCATGGTCGGCCAGCTCGGCGATCTCGCCGATGATCAGCTCATAGCCGAAGCACTGGGCACGGGTGCGGATCACGTCGATGGTCTGGGGAAAGCACTGTGCGTCGACGAAGAAGGTATTGCTGTCCTTGCGGTTGACGCGCTTCGCCAGGGCCATCGCTTCGGCGGCGGCCGTGGCCTCATCCAGCAGCGAGGCGTTGGCCAGATCCATCGCCGTCAGGTCGAGCACCATCTGCTGGTAGGCCAGCAGCGTCTCCAGGCGTCCCTGGGAGATCTCCGGTTGATAGGGCGTGTAGGCGGTGTACCAGCCCGGGTTCTCCAGCACGTTGCGCAGGATGACGTTGGGGGTCAGCGTGTCGTAGTACCCGAGGCCGATGAACGAGCGGGCCGGGCGATCCTGCGCCACCATCTGTTTCAGGCGATCGAGCACCTCACGTTCCGTGGCCGGCTCCCCCAGTGCCAGGGGGCGGTTGAGGGCGATGGAGGCAGGCAGCGTCTTCTCAACCAGCTGATCCAGCGAGCGCAGCTGGAGCTCCGTCAGCATCGCCTCGATGTCGGATTCGCTGGGGCCGATGTGACGGCCGACGAACTCTGCGGCATTCTGCAGGCTGGCCAGGGTTCTGGCGGAAGAAGGTTTCGATTGCGAAGTGGACATGCTTGCCTCAACAAATAAACGCAATCAGGGCCGGCGGCCCTGATCAGAAAAAAATGTGTACAACTGTATAGCTAGGGAGCCTCTCCCTAAGAGCGGTGTGCTATTCGCAGATTTCTGCGTAGCCATTCGCGTCAAGGAGCTCTTCCAGCTCTGACTTGTCGCTGGGAAGAATCCGGCAGAACCAGCCATCGCCGTAAGGGGAGGAGTTGACGGTTTCCGGTGCGTCGATGAGGTCTTCGTTGATGGCGATGATTTCGCCGGAGATGGGCGCGTAGATGTCGGACGCAGCCTTCACCGATTCCACGACGCTGATCTCCTGCTTCGCGCTGACAACCGCCCCTTCGGTGGGCAGCTCAATGAACACGATGTCGCCCAGCAACTCCTGGGCGTGGTCGGAAATGCCCACGGTCACGGTGCCGTCTTCTTCGACGCGCACCCACTCGTGGGTTGCCGCATATTTCAAATCATCGGGGAAGCTGCTCACTCATCGATCCTCATTCTGTGACTACGTCTGTGATTACTGGGTCTGTGATTACTGGGATTCTGTGATTACGGGGGGCTGTGAATATGTCGGAAGTTACCGGCGCCCTGCCTATTCGAAGACCTTCTTGCCGAAGCGCACGAAATTCGGTTTGACCAGGCGCACCGGCACCAGCTTGCCACGGAGTTCAACGCGACAATGCGTGCTGCCCACGGGGATTCTAGCCAAGGCGATGGAATGCTTCAACGTGGGCGAGAAGGTGCCGCTGGTCAGCACGCCTTCCTGTTCCTGGCCATCCACATCGCAGACGACGCGCAGGCCTTCGCGCAGCACGCCGCGCTCTTCCATGACCAGGCCGGTCAGGTAAGGCAACTGGCCTTCGGCCTGCTGGCGACGGTGTTCTGCCACTGCGGCGCGGCCGATGAAATCGCGGGATTCGGGCTCCCAGGCAATGGTCTGGCCCATGTTGGCGGCGAGCGGCGAGGTGTCCTCGTCCATGTCGTGGCCGTACAGGTTCATGCCGGCCTCCAGACGCAGGGTGTCGCGGGCGCCCAGGCCGATGGGCCGGACGCCGCTGGCCAGCAGTTTGTCCCAGAAACTTTCCGCCTCGGTGGCCGGCAGCAGCAGCTCCAGGCCCTTCTCACCGGTATAGCCGGTGCGGGCGATGAACCAGTCGCCGGCTTCCAGTCCGCGGAAGTTGCCCAGCGCGCCAACCTGTTGGGCCAGATCGGGGGTAAGCAGAGCGCAGACCTTGTCGATGGATTCGGGACCGTTGACGGCCAGGATGGCCAGATCATCGCGTTCCTTCAGGGTGACAGAGAAGCCTTCGGCCACGGCCTTCATCCAGGCCATGTCCTTCTCACGGGTGGCGCAGTTGGCCACGATCCGGTAGCCCTGGGCCAGCCGGTAAACGATCAGGTCATCCACCACGCCGCCCTGTTCATTGAGCATCGCGCTGTAGAGGGCCTGGCCATTCTCCATGAGCTTCTGGACATCGTTGGCCAGCAGTCGCTGCAACCAGGCCTTGGCGTCGGGGCCATCGACGTCGACGATGTTCATATGGGAAACGTCGAACACCCCCGAGTTCTGGCGGACGGCATGGTGCTCTTCGATCAGGGACTGATACTGGATGGGCATGTCCCAGCCGCCGAAGTCGACCATGCGGGCATTGGCATCGAGGTGTTTCTGATAAAGAGGAGTGCGTCTGGCCACAAGTGCCTTCCCGGGGTAAAAAATGAAGTTCGCTATTCTACTCGTTCGGTCTGGTGTTTAACAGGCAGTCAATCGCGACCAGAAGCGGCCACTAGCGGCATGTTCAGCGCAGTTCAGCGAGGAAGCGGTCCGCCCTGGGCAGGTAATTACTGTCGAGGGAGAACACCACCGAGCTGGAACGGCCGATGATCTGGCTGCGCGGGATGAAGCTGTAGAGGCGGCTGTCGGCGCTGTTGTCGCGGTTGTCGCCCAGCACGAAAAACTGGTCCTCAGGCACCGTCTCCGGACCGAAGCTGCGGGACAGGCGATGGCCGAGGGCGTCCGAGACCATCGCCTGGTGGCTGTAATCGAAGAAGCTCTCGCGGATGATCAGGGATTCGTCGTCGCTGGAGATCACTTCGTAGTCCGCTGGCTGGCCGTTGATGACCAGCGTGTTGTTGCGCATGTAGATGGTGTCGCCCGGCAGGCCGACGATGCGCTTGACCAGCCGCTTGCCGGCCGCTTCCGAATCGATGATGACGATGTCGCCGCGCTCGGGGTCCGACAGCGATGCCAGAAAGATATGGGTGAAGGGAACGCGAATGTCGTAAGCGAGCTTGTTCACCCACACCTTGTCGCCGTCGAGCAGCGTGGGTTGCATCGATTCTCCGGAGATCGAGTTGAGGTCAGCGATCGCGCTCTTGAAGAAAACAATGCTCAGCAACAACAGCAGGAACTTCCTGTTCTCACGCCAGAAGGCAGAAAAATAGCGTGTCATTGATGGCTTCCCTTGCGATGGCAGGTTCTTGAATCTATCGACGACAATAGGCGATAGCCGTCCCGTGTGTCAACGTGGAAGGAGATCCAGTCGCTGGCGGGCTGGGCCGAGTTCTTGTAGGCTGTAGGTCTTCCACTTTGCCACCGAAATCCGGATTGCCTCCATGCCCCTGCGCCAGTTCCATCCCGCCGCGCGTACCTGGTTCACCGAGCAGTTCGGCGAACCCACCCAGGCGCAGGCAGAGGCGTGGCCCGCGATCAAGGCGGGGCGCCATACCCTCATCTCCGCGCCTACCGGCAGCGGCAAGACGCTGGCGGCCTTCTATGCGGTGATCGATGACCTGCTGTGGGAGGGCCAGCTCGGCCCGCTGCCGGCGCAGACCCGGATTCTCTATGTCTCTCCGCTCAAGGCGCTGAGCAACGACATTCATCGCAACCTCGAAGTGCCGCTGAAGGGGCTGGGCGAGCAGTTGCTGCAGGACGGCTTCCGGCCGGTGGACATCACCGTGGCGGTGCGCACCGGCGATACCACGCCCACCGAGCGCCAGCGCATGCTGCGCAACCCGCCCCACATCCTGGTCAC
>Ga0233380_1001272_pt1 | contig 11594 bp, 9 predicted proteins | sample ElkDunMinimDraft_9_FD_191541 | JGI IMG/M metagenome (GOLD analysis project Ga0233380, IMG submission 191541) | Fecal eukaryotic communites from dung pellets of Tule Elk in California, USA - Elk Dung F36 | ecosystem: Host-associated > Mammals > Digestive system > Large intestine > Fecal | place... | reverse complement strand
CGTGACCGAGGGCTTCACCAAGACCCTCGAGATCACCGGCGTCGGCTATCGCGCCACCGCGCAGGGCCGCAAGCTCAAGCTGCAGCTCGGCTACTCGCACGACGTGGACATCGACGTGCCCGAGGGCATCGAGATCAAGACCCCGGATAACACCACGGTCGAGATTTCGGGCAACGACAAGCAGAAGGTCGGCCAGATCGCGGCCGAGATCCGTCGCTGGCGCAAGCCCGAGCCTTACAAGGGCAAGGGCATCAAGTACCGCGGCGAGTTCATCTTCCGCAAGGAAGGGAAGAAGAAGTAATGGCCAAGCTGTCCCTCTTCGATCGCCGCAAGCGCCGCGTCCGCACTTCGCTGCGCGCCCGCGCCGGCAACCGCCCTCGCCTGTCGGTGCATCGCACCGGCCGGCACATCTACGCGCAGATCATCGACGACGCGCAGGGCCGGACCATCGCTGCCGCCAACACGCTTGGCGCCAAGGGCACCGACATCGAAGCTGCGACCCGCGTGGGCCAGCAGCTTGCCGAGAAGGCCAAGGCGGCCGGCGTGACGGCTGTCGTGTTCGACCGCGGCGGTTTCCTCTTCCACGGCCGCGTGAAGGCGCTGGCCGAAGCCGCCCGTGAAGGCGGGCTGGAGTTCTGATCATGGCAGACGAAAACAACAACGAGCAGCCGATCGCGGCTGATGCCACCCAGGGCGTCGAAGCGGCTCCCGAGGCCCGCGATGGCGGCCGCGGTGGCGAGCGTGGCGGCCGCGGCGGACGTGGCCGTGGCGGCGACCGCGGTGGTGATCGTGGCGGCCGTGGCCGTCGCGACGACCGTCGTGGCCGTGGCGGCGACGAGGATGGTGGCGAGGAGCTGATCGAAAAGCTCGTCCACATCAACCGCGTCTCCAAGACGGTGAAGGGCGGTAAGCGCTTCGGTTTCGCTGCTCTGGTCGTCGTCGGTGACGGCAAGGGTCGCGTCGGCTTCGGTCACTCGAAGGCCCGCGAGGTCCCCGAGGCGATCACCAAGGCGACTGCCTCGGCGAAGAAGAAGATGGTTCGCGTTCCGCTTAAGGAAGGCCGCACCCTTCACCACGACGGCAAGGGCCACTTCGGCGCCGGCCGCGTGAACGTGCGGACCGCCCCTGCGGGTACCGGCATCATCGCCGGTGGTCCGATGCGCGCCGTGTTCGAGAGCCTGGGCGTGGCTGACGTCGTGACCAAGTCGGTCGGTACGTCGAACCCCTACAACATGATCCGCGCCACCTTCGACGCGCTGACCAACCAGACTTCGCCGAAGTCGGTCGCTCAGCGTCGCGGCAAGAAGGTCGCCGACCTGCTCGGCCGTGGTGGCGCCTCTGAGGCTGAGGCGGAAGCTTCCGCCGAAGCGATCGCGGAGTAAGCGACATGGCGAAGATCAAGATCAAGCAGATCGGTTCGCCGATCCGTCGTCCCGAGAGCCAGAAGAAGATCCTCGTCGGCCTCGGCCTCGGCAAGATGCACCGCGTCGTCGAGATCGAGGACACCGCGGAAGTGCGCGGCGCCATCGCCAAGCTGCCGCACATGGTGGCGATCGTCGACTGACATCGGCGGCCTTTGCAGGCACGATAGGAAAAGCCCCGGCTCTCGCGAGCCGGGGCTTTTTCGTTGCGCGGCACCCCGGTCAGCGCGGCCTGGAACGGGATGTCGGATGAGAGCGGCGCCCTGCCCTCGCACGCACACGCCGCTGCGACGGGAGAGCGAAAGCCGGGGGTGGAGGCGCACTCCTGCCACGCGGTCGCTCAGAGCGTGTCCGACGCTGTGGGAGGCCTCTCCCCTAGCGCGCGGGGGGCGCCGGGCCCCCTCAGCGCCACCAGAAGGCAATCTGGCGCCGACGGCCAGGAGATAGCCCGTCCAGCCCCCCCAGGTGCCGGATGGCCGTATCGTACAATCTGGAGACTATCGCGGCTGGCCCATGTTGATGGGCTGGGCTCGCCCTCTGGCGAGCGCAATGTCGGCCCCGCCGCCGGGGCCCACATGTTCGTGGCTCCCCCCCGGAGGGAGGAGCCAGCGTGGGGTCAGATGCCTTCGATGAGGCTGGGAGCGCCGCGGCCTTCCATGAACTCGGCCAGGTTGCGGTGAAGGTTGATCACCTTCTGCTCCTGGTGCGGGTTGGGGAGCGGACCGCGGAAGCCCGAGGACTTCATGCCCTTCTGCACGAACTCCATGTTGGCGAAGTCCTGCGCCAGGACCGAGCCCCAGTTCTCGCCGGTCGGGTCGGCATAGACCCATTCCGTCTCGGGCTCCTCGCCCTCGGGGAAGCGCTCGAGCGCATAGCTCTCGAAGATGCACTTGTTGGGATCGTCGCCATAGGGGCGCACGCGATAGCACAACGCAAAAGTGACGCCGTGGAGGATGTTCTGATTGGGGAACAGGCCCCAGGCCAGGCCCGTCTCCTTCATCACGTCGGCGGGAATCTCCGGCCAGATCACGCCGCGCTCGGCGTCGGCCTCCTTGGCGATCTTCAACCAGTACGCGATGCACTCCTGCGCGGTCACGCCCTCGGGCAGTTCGTCCTTCAGGCGGCTCGCCGCCTTCACCAGCGACTCTGTCGAAGCGGAGTAATTCACCGTCTCGAAGTTCTCGCGGATCAGCTCGTAAGTGGACACGCGCGGGTCATCGCCCTTGCCGGCGCGGGTGGTGCCGGCGCTCTCGTCCATCTTGAACTTGTCGTCGCGCGTGTCGTAGCTCGACACCGAGTGCAGGCCGTACTGCTTGGAAAGTGCGTAGTAGTCGCCGTAAGCCAGTAGCTGGGTATGGGTGCCGGCGACGTGGTACGGCTCCAGGAAGGCCTCGATCGCGGTCTTCCAGTTGCAGTTGTAGATCGCCCACTGGCGCCACTTGTAGCGCATCTTGTCGAGCTCGTAGGCGCCCAGGATCTCGCCCGCACGGCCCATCCACGCCTTCAGCGGCATGCAGTCGGGGTCCATGTTGATATAGATGTACCCGCCCCAGGTATCGACCTTCACCTCGGACAGGCAGGTCATTTCGGGCGTCAGCTTGTTGTCCCAGTCCTGCGGGTCGAGGATGTAGGTGTTCTCGCCGTCGAGGTCGAAGGTCCAGCCGTGGAAGCCGCAGACGAAGTTGCGGCGGTTGTTGCCGCGAACGTCGTGGACCTTGTTGGGCAGCATGTCGGGCACGCTCACCAGCTGGCGACCGCGATGGGGGCAGACGTTGTGGAACGCCTTCAGCGAGCCGTCGTCCTTGCGCAGCACGATGATCGATTCATCCGCGACGTTGTACGTCATCCAGTCGCCCGGATTGGGAAGGTCGCTCTCGCGCTCGACCATCTGCCACACCTTGGGCCACAGCAGGCGCTTCTCGGCCTCCAGGTACTCCTTGGAGAGGAAGGCCTCGGTCGGATAGGTAACGAGCCGCTCCTCGTCCATGTCTTGAGCGGTGATGTTCGCCGGGGCGAACTTTTCAGGCTTATTCATGTGTATCTCCCGCGCCGTGCCGCGGCCACCACGCGATGAGAGCGAGGCTGCGGCTCATGCTTATCCAACACATGTGTCTACTACGAGAGTCGGGTCAAGTCCGCCATAGTCAAATCACCGGATGGGCAGGAGCAACCGAGCGCGGTACAAGAGACGAAGGCGTAGTTTTCCTTGACTTCGGCGTAAATTTATGCCATCTAGCATGTCGGCGGATGCAGGCGGCGACATGGCCAGTTGCCCTCCCCCGCACCCAACGCGGCCGGCGCTCAAGACGGGCGCCTGCAATCCATGCGAAGCCTTGCTCCTCATCCGAGGCCGGCGACAACTTGCGAGCTCGGCTCGCCGGCGCTTCGTGGACCAAAGAGCGGAGCTGGGCGTACTTGCGTGTTCTTTCGCCCAGCCGTTCGCAACGAAAGAACCCGAGCCAGACCTGTCGTGCCAGGCAGCGCCGGCCGCATTTCGTCTTCTATCCCGGCGTTAACCCGCATTCGCCAGCGGGCGCACAGCTGTGCCCCAAGGAAAGCGACGGAGCAGCAGGGCCGAACGGGGGCACGGAGCCCTTTATGCGACCCCGCACGCTCGTGCATGCGGCCGGCATCCCACCGTCGCCGCCCGCGGTGTCGCGCGGCCTCGCGTCCTCCGCGCGCCATCTCCCGTCATCAGGCAACGGCGCGCGGGGCCCAACGCCTGACGCGCCCTCGCCCGCCCACAAGGCGTGCGCCGCCCCGGACGGGGTCCGGGACGGCGCCACACCTTAGCCTCGTGCGGAATGCCGGGGCGCCCTACAGCGCGATCACCCCGCCATCATCCTTGGTGATGGCAACGATCGCGGAGCGCGGACGTACCGTCGCGGCGACGGTGCCGCCCGCCTGGCTGTCCGGCCAGTGGCTGGTCGGCGCAGCGGGGGTCCCGTCCTCGCCCGGATGCTGGATGCCCACGAACAGCGTGCGTCCATCCGGCGTGGAATCGATCCCGGTGATCTCGCACTCGACCGGCCCGACCAGGAAGCGCCGCAGGGTAGCGGCAGTCGCCGGTGCACCGGCGATCGTCGCCTGCTGCGCCGTGGCACCGCTGGCATCGCGGTTAGTGATCGTACGGGTCCCGCCGTCGCCGACGCTGCCGGGGATCGCCGCCAGCATCTGGTTGTTCGTGCGATCGGTCAGCGCGCCATCGTCGGTCTGGATGAACAGCATCGGCTTCACCTTGCCGGCGGCGTTGGTCCTGCGCGCGAAGAACAGGCCGTCGGGGCTGGAGAAGTCGTTTTCGGCGGTCAGGCCAGACACGTTCACGTCGGCCCCGGCATCCGCGGCATCCGCCCCGAACAAGTAGATGTCCCAGCGGAATGTGGTTGAGGCCGGATCGTCGCCATTCTCGCGCAGGCGCACGATATGACCGTTGGGATTGCCATACTGCGCCGCGTTCGAAGCGCCCTTGGGGTCATTGTAATGGCGGGGATTGGCGGCATCGGTCCGGTTCAGCGGGCGGCTCGCGGCGTTGGTGTTGGTCAGGGTGAGATAAATCTCCCCGGTCACCGGGTTGCCCACGGTCCATTCCGGGCGATCCATCGGCGTTGCGCCCACCGCGTCAGCGGCGAGGCGGGTGTTGACGCAGATGTCCGCCTGATCGGCAAAGACATAGGCCGGGTTCGATCCCGACGCCGGACGGGGCGGGACCTGCCCGAACACGAGCGGCAGCCAGGTGCCGGTGCCGTCCGGGTTGAACCGGGCGACATAGAGCACGCCCTTGTCGAGGTACTTGTCGCCCGTCGCCAAGCGATCGGTCGCGTCCGCGTCGCCGGCGGCGAAGACGGTGTCCGACACGAACTTGTAGAGGTACTCGTTGCGCGCATCGTCGCCGGTGTAGACCGCCAGGCGCTTGCCTGGGACCGCCTGCACGAAGGCGCCCTCATGGCCCAGTCGTCCCAGCGCGGTGCGCTTGCGAGGAACCGAGTTGGGATCATAAGGGTCGATCTCGACCACCCAGCCGAACTGGTTCGGCTCGTTGCGGAAATCCTCCAGCGCCGAGGCTCCCGTCGCACGGGCATCCCAGCGGGTGAACAGGGTGTCCGTGGTGGCGACGCTGGACCAGGCATAGTTGCCGGTGCTGCTGGTCACGCCATAGCGCGTCAGGGCCACCACCTCGCGCGGGTCGCGGCTCGTGTTCTCCGACGTGTTGCGGCGGAAGTACCCGGCCCAGTTCTCCTCCGCCGTCAGGTTCGTCGCCCAGGGCGTCACGCCGTTGGCGCAGTTGTTGATGGTGCCGCGACCGCGCGTGCCCTCGGGCGAGTACAGCGTGCGCAACAACGCCGAACCTGCGGCCGGGCCATGGAACGACATGATCGTCGCGGGCGTGATGCGCCGGTTAAAGCGGCTGTTCTGCACGTAGCTCCACTTGCGCCCCGTGCCCTCGACGTACTCGGTCACGCTCACTCCGTGCGCCATCATTTCCTTGAGCGCTTCCTCGCGGGGCCGGGGGCCGCTGGATACGTTGGTCGGACCGTTGGGGTGCAGGTACTGGACGTTCAGGTTCTCGTGGTTCTGCACCATGAGGCCGCGCGTGCTGCTGGTGTCGTCGCGTCCGCCCGCGGCGTTCAGGCCGAAGAAGGCCAGTGCATCGCCATGGTCGCCGATGCGCTTGTCGAAATCCGCGTCGCTGCCGTTGTTGGCGTAAGCCGCCAGACCCGCCACGATCGGGTCGCCCAGGCGCGTCATCACCGTCACCGAGTAGCCGGCCGGCACGGTAACCACGTCGTCGCGGTTCTTCGGCACCGCCGCGAAGCCGAGAACGGCAGGGTTCACGCGCACCGTGCTGGAGGCCGAGGCGTCGGGGCCGGCGTGCGTGCTGGTGGTGTACGTGAAAGTCAGGTCGGTCGCCTGCGCCACGGCAGGCGCGATGAAGGTCGCGGTCGTGCGATCCACCCGGGTCAGCGTCACCGCCGGCCCGCCCGTCTGTGCCCAGGCGCCCTCGATGGCGAGCGCGTTGGTGGTCGCGGTCAGCGTCACGACGCGACCGGCGCTGGTCGCCGCGGCCGCCCCCGGCGTCACGACCGGGGCGTTGTTAACCTCCGAATCGTCATCGCAGGCTGCCAGCATGGCCGTTCCGAACAGCGCCATGGACGTCGCTCCGGCGCCGCGGAACAGCGCCTGCCGCCGCGAATAGCGGTCGGCCGCCATGCTCTGCAGAGTACGCGCCTGGGTGTCATTGGTGTCTACATCGCCGTCGGAGTACCCGCGGTCGTTCAGGTCGGTCATGGAAGAGAGCCCCGTTTGGTCTTGTGCCGGGAGGCACTCCTATGGCGGCAAGATGACAGCGAAGTGCAGCTTGGATGACAGTTCAATGGCGAACCGCCCGGTTCATGCGGAACCGTCCCGAGAGCCGCCAGCTTTGCGCGGCTTCATTTGCGCGCGTTCAGATGCCGCGCAGGACCTTGGCGAAGTGGTTGCGCACCAGGTCGTTGCAGCGGCAGGCCCGGTGGCGCAGGGCCTCGGGCTCCAGCACCTCGATGCCATTGCGCCGCGTGCGCACCAGCCCGTCACCCTTGAAGCGCTGGACCACCCGGCTGGCGTAACTGCGCCCGATGCCCATCATCGATGCCAGCTGCTCCTGCGTCATGCGGATGTCGTTGCGGCCGATCCGCTGCGTGGTGGCGATCAGCCACTTGGCCGCGCGCTGTTCGATTGTATGCGCCGCGTTGCAGGCGATCGATTGAAACACCTGGGCCAGCAGGCAGTCGGCGTAGCGCGCCAGCAGCGCCCGCACGCTGGGCGAGCCGGCCTTTGCCCGTTCCAGGTCCGCCAGCGCGATCCGCATGAATTGCCCGCCATGCATGACAGAAGCGCGCGCGTAGGCGGGGATGGCCCCCTGGCTCACGATCCCGCCCAGCGCGCCCTCGCGCCCGACCATCAGCGTCTCCACCGCCAGCCCTCGGTCCAGCACCACGAAGTAGGACGCGATGGCGCTGCCACAGGGAAAGTAGCAGTGATCCACGATGTCGCCGGGCTGGTACAGGATGCGCCCCGCCTCCAGGTGCACGGTGGTGAGGTGTGGCTGGAGGATCGCCCGGTCCTGCGGTTGAAGGGCTTCAAGCAGCTCGCTCTGATCGGGCATCTGCACTTCGCTCCTTGCCGGCCCGCACAGCCCCCCGCGCCAACAACGGGAGCGTAAGAGCGAAGTTCCAGCTATGTTCAGAAGTGAACGGCGATCATGCCCGACCGGCGCTTCACCGCGTTCGGAAGGCACAAGCATGGACAAGTTGTCCATTCCCGCTCTAGAAGCACCCGAGGTAACTCAGCGCACATGGACACTCTTCTCTCCCAGCTTCGCGAAGCCACCGCGGCCTCGCATGCGACGCTCGACGCCGCTTTCGGCTCGCTCGACCTCTCGGATCGGGACGATTACATTCGTTTCCTACGCGGACATGCCATGGGACTGGCGCCGCTCTTCGATGATTTCCGCAGCTTCGTCGAAGGCGATCTTGGCCTGCCCTGCCCGGACTATCCCCGGATGCTGGCGGCAGATCTGCACGCTCTGGGGGAGGGTCCCGGCGGCTTGTCTGTCCCGGCCGCCGCACAGACGACGCCCAGCGCCACCGGCTATGTCATCGCGGGCTCGCGCCTTGGCCTGGCGATGATCCGGAAGCGCGGATACTGGGGCCACGCGAACGCCCTGCCCTCCGCCTACATGGAGGACGAACAAGGCATCGCCATCTGGCGCGAAGCGGCCGCGCGGCTAAAGGGCCTGCCGGCAGATGCCACCGGTCGCGAGGCGCGCGCCGCCGTCGCGGCGTTCGACACCTTCCGCGCCGCCTTTGCCGCCAGCGCGCCGACGGCTCCCGTCCGCTAAGCGCATGGCCGAAGCCGCATACCCGGTAGACCTGTCGACTTGTGATCTCGAACCGATCCACGTCATAGGCCGGATCCAGAGCTTCGGCTGGCTGGTTTCCTTCTCCAGCGACTGGATCATCAATCATGCGTCCGCCAATTGCGCGGCGCTGTTCGGCGTCGCGCCGGAAGATATGGTCGGCCGCCCGGGCGCGGACTTCTTCTCGCCCCAGGCGCTTCACGACATTCGCGGGCGCCTGCAGATCCTGGGCAGCGCGGACGCCGTCGAACGCCTCTTTGCGATCGAGCTGCGCGAGGATGGCCACCGCTTCGATGTCGCCGTTCACGCCTCGGGCCGCTCCTTCGTCATGGAGATCGAGCCCTGCGACGACGAGCGCCCGCGCGACTACGTCAGCTACGTAAGGCCGATGATCGACCGGCTGCGCAAATCCGCCTCGGTCGAGCAGCTCTGCGCCAGCGCCGCGCGCCACTTGCGCGCGCTGACCGGGTTCGACCGGGTGATGGTCTACCGGTTCGAGAATTCGGGGGCGGGTGAGGTCATCGCCGAAAGCCTCAACGGCGGGATCGACAGCTTCCACGGCCTGCACTTCCCCGCCTCTGACATTCCCGCGCAGGCGCGCCGGCTCTATTCGCGCAACATCCTGCGGATCATCACCGATGTGGATGATCCCACGGTGCCGATCCTGCCCACCACCGGCCCCAACGGCGATCCGCTGGACTTGTCGATGAGCGGTTTGCGCGCCGTCTCGCCGATCCACATCGAATACTTGCGCAACATGGGCGTGAAGGCGTCGATGTCGGTGTCGATCATGCGCCGCGGCAAGCTGTGGGGGCTGATGGCCTGCCACCACTACGCGCCGCTGCGGCTGCCTTACACGATACGCACGGCGGCAGAGCTGTTCGGCGAGTTCTTCTCCTACCTGCTGGACCAGAAGGAAAGCGACCACACGTACGAGCAGCGCGAGCTCTCCACGCGGCTGCATGACGAGATCATGGCGCGTGTCGCCGGTGGCGATTCGCTGCTCGCCGCCTTCGAGGACTGCGCCGACTCGATCTCGCGGGTGATCCCGTTCGACGGTATCGCCGGGTGGATCGACGGCCGGTTCATCGCGCGCGGCGCGGTGCCGCCGCAGCCCGCCTTCGAGGCGCTGGCCCGCTTCCTCAACACCGCCGGCGCCACCACCGTGTGGTCCACCGACAACCTGAGCGCGATCTATCCGCCGGCCACCTCCTTCGTGGACGATGCCGCCGGGCTGCTCGCGCTGCCGGTCTCACGCACCCCGCGCGACTATATCGTGCTGTTCCGCAAGGAGCACTTGCGCGAAGTCCACTGGGCCGGAAATCCGGAGAAGGCGGTGGAGCTGGGGCCGCTCGGAGCCCGCCTTACCCCGCGCAAGAGCTTCGACCTCTGGAAGGAAGAGCGCCGCGGTTTCTCGCGCCCATGGTCCGCCGAAGAGATCGCTGCGGCCGAATCGCTGCGCGTCACTCTGCTGGAAGTGGTGCTGCGCCTGGCGGACGCCGCCAACATGGAGCGCGAGCAGGCGACCAAGCAGCAGGACATGCTTATCGCGGAACTGAACCACCGCGTGCGCAACATCCTCAACCTCATCCGCGGGCTGGTCGCGCAGTCCAAGGACGGGGCGGAAACGATCGACCAGTTCGCCCAGATCGTCGGCAGCCGCATCCACGCCCTCGCCCGCGCGCACGACCTGGTGACGCAGACGGACTGGTCGCCCTCCTCACTTTACAAGCTGATCCGCACCGAGACCGCCGCTTACGCAGACAGCGGCGCCGGTCGGGCGATCATCGACGGCCCGGACGCGATGATTACGCCAGGTGCGTTCACCACCCTCGCGCTGGTGATCCACGAGCTGGTGACCAACTCGTGCAAGTACGGCGCCTTATCGACGGCGGAGGGCCAGGTGGCGATCACGATCAGCCATGCGGACGACCAGTCGCTGGAGATCGACTGGCGCGAAAACGGCGGGCCAAAGGTCGTCCCCCCCACGCGGCGCGGCTTCGGGTCGACGATCATCGAACGTACCATCCCCCACGAACTGGGTGGATCGGCCACGGTCGACTATGCGCCGGACGGCCTGCACGCGACGTTCATTCTGCCGGCCGAGCATATCGCCGCTTACGACACGCCCATGCCCTCCCCGCACGAGACACACGCGGTTCTAGCCGATGCGCGGGAGAACGCGCCTCAACTGTTCTCTGCATGCGCGATGATCGTGGAAGACAACGTGATCATCGCCATGGAGGCGGAGGACGTCCTGCGCGAGATTGGCTTCGATGATTGCCAGATCCTGGGCTCTGTGCACGACGCGCGCGAAACCCTGCGCCAGCGCCGCGTCAGCTTCGCCATGCTGGACATCAACCTCGGCCGCGAGACCAGCGAGGCGGTGGCGGCCGAGCTGCAGGAACGGGGCATCCCGTTCATCTTCGCCAGCGGCTATGGCGACCGCTCGTTCACAACCGCCAGGTTCGCCGGGGTGCCGGTCATCACCAAGCCTTATTCGGAACGTGACATCCGCGCCGCGATCGCCCGCCTCAAGTCAGAGTGATCGCTGCTCGGCGAGATTACCCGCGGGCCATTGGCGCGCCGACGCTTTCGTGAAGGCTGCGGCCATGACTCCCCATTCCCCCGGCGCCGCCAGGCGCGAATTCGCGGTCGGCTGGCCCAGCATCCTGGCCGCCGCGCTCGCCGTCAGCGTCGGTATGACCGGCATCGGCTTCTACTCGCTCGGGCTCTTCGTGCAGCCACTGCAGGACGAGTACGGCTGGAGCCGCGCCGCGGTCTCGGGCGCGGCGACCTTCCAGCAGTTCGGCATCTTCCTGTCGGCGCCGCTGGTCGGCCGGCTGGCGGACCGCATCGGCGTGCGCCCCATCGCGATCGCGAGCTACATCGCCGCCCCGCTGATGATGGTCGCGCTGTCCCAGGCCGGTCCCTCGATCCCGGCGTGGTACACACTGTGGCTGCTCACCTCGCTGGCGGGATGCGGCACGACGCCGGCGATCTGGGCCCGCTACGTCTCCGCCCGCTTCGACTGCGCACGCGGTCTGGCGCTGGGGCTGATGCTGGTGGGCTCCGGCATGGCCGCGATCCTCGCGCCGGCGCTGCTCGGCCCGTTCATCGTCGCCAATGGCTGGCGCAACGGCGTGCTGGCGATGGCCGCGATCACGGCCCTGATCGGGCTGCCGGTGGCGCTCCTGTCGGGACGCGGGGAAAAGCGCGTCGCCACGGCGGCATCCGCGGTACGAGGGCACTTCGAAGCCAATCGCTCCACTTACATC
>Ga0233380_1001271_pt1 | contig 11598 bp, 11 predicted proteins | sample ElkDunMinimDraft_9_FD_191541 | JGI IMG/M metagenome (GOLD analysis project Ga0233380, IMG submission 191541) | Fecal eukaryotic communites from dung pellets of Tule Elk in California, USA - Elk Dung F36 | ecosystem: Host-associated > Mammals > Digestive system > Large intestine > Fecal | place... | reverse complement strand
GGCCCCGTTTGTGGGATTTGCGGCGCTCATTTCAATTAACTTGGCATTCATCAACCTGCTGCCAATTCCCGGCCTCGACGGAGGGCATCTGGCCTTCTACGCGGCGGAGGCTGTTCGCCGTAAGCCGATGGATTTGCGCAGCCAGGAATGGGCGGTGCGTACCGGCGTTGCCCTGGTTCTCACGCTGATGCTGTTCGTCACGATCAACGATCTGGTCTCCTTGCCGGTGTTCGGGGGGTAAAGCCGATTTTCGGGGATAGCTCGCGGGTTTTGGGCCGGCGTCGTGCTTCGTCTGGATTGGTCGCTTGATTGGGCCTCGTCCATCGGGCAGATGGCGGCGATTGTGTTTGGCGTGCGTCGGCAGGTCCGGCGCAGCAGCTCTACGGTTCAGGACGACCATTTTTGCGCGTCGGCGCTCACGGGATTTGGCGTAGATGATGGGATGGGAAATGGTTCGCAGCGATAAGGCCCGCCGCGCCTCGCGGGTGGCAGCGGTGCTCCTGGGAACCACCGGCCTTACGGCTTTGCCGGTTTCCGCCTGGGCGCAGGCTGCTCCAAGAGCGCAGGCGACAAGGGCTCAGGCCCCCGCCGCCGCGCCGGCTGTTGCTCCGCAGGGCCAGACGATCCAGTCGATCAGGGTGACGGGTGCCGAGCGCCTCGAGCCGCAGACCGTGCTGTCCTATATCAAGCTGCGCGTGGGCCAGCCCTACAGCTCGGCAGCGGCGGACGAGGCGCTAAAGGACCTCTACGCGACAGAGCTTTTCTCCAACGTCCAGATCACGCAGGACGCTGGCATCGTGACGATCCAGGTGAAGGAAAACCCGGTCGTCAACCGCATCATCCTTGAGGGCAACAAGCGCATCAAGGATGAAAAGATCCTGCCGGAGATCAAGGTCGCGGCGCGGCAAATCTTCACCCGGTCCAAGGTTCGCGCGGACGTGGCCCGCATCATCGAGCTGTACAAGCGTCAGGGACGCTATGCCGCTACGGTCGAGCCGAAGATGGTCATGCTTGACCAGAACCGCGTCGACATCGTGTTCGAGATCACCGAGGGCGACAAGTCCAAGGTCCGCCAGATCAACATCATCGGCAACGAGAAGTTCTCGGACGGCGAACTGCGCGGCGAGATGGTGACCAAGCAGACCGGCTTCACCAAGATCTTCAGCTCGAGCACCAGCTACGATCCGGACCGGATGGCGTTCGATCAGCAGAAGCTGCGCCAGTTCTACCTGACACAGGGCTACGCCGACTTCCGCGTGGTTTCCGCCGTTGCGGAGCTGACGCCGGACAAGAAGGACTTCATCATCACGTACGTGGTGGAGGAGGGCGACCGCTACAAGTTCGGTGACGTGAAGGTCGACAGCCAGCTGCGCGATTTCGACTCCGAGAAGCTCGCAGCGCGCCTGCCGATGAAGGAAGGCGACTGGTACGACGCCAAGCTGGTTGAAGACACGATCGAGCAGCTGAACGACACCGCAGGCGCCTTCGGCTACGCTTTTGCCGACGTTCGCCCGCAGTACGATCGCAACAAGGAAGACCTCACCATGGGTCTGACCTTCGTGATCGCCGAGGCGCCGCGCGTCTATGTCGAGCGGATCGACGTCAACGGCAATACGCTGACGCAGGACAAGGTCGTCCGCCGCGAGTTTCGTTTGGCTGAAGGCGACGCGTTCAACTCGTTGCAAGTCAAGCGGTCCACCAACCGCATCAAGTCGCTCGGCTACTTCCAGGAGAAGTTCGAGGTCGAGCAGAAGCCCGGTGCCGGCGAGGACCGCATCATCCTGGAGGCCAATGTCGAGGAGCGGCCGACCGGTGAGCTCCAGCTCTCGGCAGGCTTCTCCAGCTTGGAGAGCTTCATCTTCCAGGCTTCGATCCGTCAGCGCAACTTCCGCGGGCGCGGTCAGACGGTGGGCCTGTCGGGCAGCTACTCGCGCTTTTCCAAGAGCGTGGAGGCCAGCTTCACTGAGCCTTACGTGTTCGACAAGAACGTGTCGCTGGGCGTGGACGTCTATCGCCGCGACCTCAACAGCTTCAACTATTTCAACTCGAACCGGAACACGACTTACGAGCAGTCCACCACCGGTTTCCAGGTGCGCGCGGGCGTGCCGCTCACCGAGTTCCTGACCGCCGTCGGCCGCTACACGCTGAACTACGACGACGTCACCCTGGACCGTGGGCAGTTCTATTCGGACCGCCAGAACCCGCCGAACCTGGAATGCGACCCGCTGCTCGCCGGCCGCTACTTGTGCGACGCTATCGGCAAGCGTTTGAGCTCGATCGTCGGCATGTCGGTGATCTACGACACGCTCGACAACCGCGTGCGTCCGACGCGGGGCATCACCGCCTCGCTCAATGCGGACTTCGCAGGGCTCGGCGGCGACGTGAGCTACGTCAAGCTGCGGGCCAACGCATCTAAGTTCTTCGGCCTCGGCAAGGGCTTCGTATTCTCGCTGTCGGGTGAGGGCGGTGCAATCAAGTCGCTCAACGGCGATGAAGTCCGCCTCATCGACCGGTTCTATCTGGGCGAGCCGCAGATCGGCGGCTTCGACATTCGCGGCATCGGCCCGCGCATCCTGCGCAAGCCTTACGTCGATGCGGACGGCAACTTCATCTCGCGCGCGGTGGCCGCCGGAGACCGGCTGTCGACCCGCCGCCGGGACTGGACCGACGACGCGCTGGGCGGCAAGTACTACTATCTGGCAACGGCCGAACTGGAGATCCCGCTGGGTTCGGGCGCTCGCGAACTGGGCCTGCGTCCGTCGATCTTCGTCAACGCCGGTTCCGTCTGGGGCACCAGGAACCCGCTGGAAGGCAACCAGACCGATTTCCGCGACGTGCAGGTGATCCCGATCCGCACGAACGAGGGGGCGCTTCAGTACACCCAGGTGAACGCGGTCGATTCGACCTGCAACCCGACCAACACGTCGGTCACGACCTCGCCGACCAATCCGAACCCGCCGGCCTGCCTTGGTTCCAATGCGAACTCGGTCTACGGTAACACGATCTATCCCTTCCAGGAGTTCTATCTGGGCGATACCTGGAAGCCGCGTGTGTCGGTGGGCATCGGCGTTAACTGGAATTCGCCTTTCGGTCCCTTCCGCATCAACTTCTCCAGGGTCCTGCTCAAGCAGGAAGGGGACGACGTGAAGGCCTTCAACTTCAACGTGGGAACGCAATTCTGATGAACAACCTGCTCAAGTCCGCGCTGGCCGCGGCTCTCGTTATCGGTACCGCGTCCGCGCAGCCGGCTCTGGCACAGGCCAGCGGCACCGTGGCGCCCGGTATCGCCATCGCCAACGTGGACGCGATCATCGCCAACTCGAACGCGTTCAAGACCGCGGAGACGCAGCGTCAGACCACGTACAAGGCGCAGATCGACCAGGCTCGCGCCCGCAGCGAAGCCCTGAGCGCGCAGATCAAGCCGCTGGCGGACAAGTTCAACGCTGACCGTTCGGCTGCGAAGCCCAACCAGGCCTCGCTCGAGCAGCAGGCTGCGACGATCCAGCAGCTCCAGGAATCGGGTCAGCAGGAACTGCAGCGCATCCTGCAGCCGGTATCGCTCTCGCGCGCTTATGTGCAGGAGCAGATCGACGACAAGATCGACGAAGCGGTCAAGAACGCGATGACCAAGAAGAAGGTCAGTCTGCTGCTCAGCCCGCAAGCGATCCTGGCGGTGAACAACAACGCTTACAACCTCAACCAGGACATCCTGAATGAGCTGAACACGCTGCTGCCCTCGGCGCAGGTGGTTCCGCCGCAGGGCTGGTTGCCCCGCGAGATTCGCGAACAGCAGCAGGCTCAGCAGGGTCAGGCCGCTGCCGCCCCCGCGGCTGCCGCTCCGGCCGCCCCCAAGCAGCAGCCCTCGGGCCGCTGATAAGGATCAGCTGGTGACGGATACCCCTGTAACTTACGATCACGCGAAGATCCTGGCGGCGCTGCCGCACCGTTACCCGATGCTGCTCGTCGACCGGGTGGTTTCGGTGACGGAGGAGGAGATCCATACGGTGAAGGCGGTGAGCTTCAACGAGGATTTCTTCCAGGGGCACTTTCCCGGCCGGCCGATCATGCCCGGCGTCCTCCAGATTGAGGCGCTGGCGCAAGCCGCGGGGATCCTGGCCGTGGAGAACCTCGGGCTCGCCGGAACCGGCAAGCTGGTTTACTTCATGGCGATCGAGGAAGCGAAGTTCCGCGCGCCTGTGGAACCAGGGGTTCTGCTGAACCTGCGCGCCGGCTTCGTTCAGAAGCGTTCGCGCGTGTGCAAGTTCTGGGGCAAGGCGGCGATCGAGGACAAGGTGACCTGCGAAGTGCAGTTCACCGCCATGATCGCCGACAGCTGAGGCGCGCACTTATCCGCGCGTCCTTGCATTTTGGCGGCTCGCCCGCTAAGGGCGCGCCTTTCCAGGCAGGCCGGTCGGAACCGGCCAAGCAAGAGAGTTGAGACGATGAAGGCCGACACGCATCCCGATTATCACATGATCACGGTCCAGATGACCGACGGCACCACGTTCCAGACCCGTTCGACTTGGGGTAACGAGGGTGACACGCTGGTTCTTGACATCGATCCGACCTCGCACCCGGCCTGGACCGGCGGCAAGGCCCAGATTCAGGACGGCGGCCGTGTCGCGGCGTTCAACAAGCGCTTCGGCGGTCTCAGCCTCAAGAAGGGCTGAACCCGGCCACATCGGCAAGCGAAAGGGCGGCTCTGCGGGGCCGCCCTTTTCTTTTGTGGCGGGCAGGGCGGCGGGCTAGTCGATGCCGCATTGTGCGGCCGCCCTTGAGGGATTGCGCCAGCGGCGACTTAGCGCCTACCTTCCCTGACCATGACGGCAACGCCCGATCATAGTGCCGGCCTCGCCGGCAGTCTTCCCGCCCGGCTTGACCGACTGCCCTGGAGCCGGTTCCACTGGCTCGTCGTCGCGGCGCTTGGCATCACCTGGATTCTCGACGGGCTGGAGGTCACCCTGGCCGGCTCGGTCGCAGGGGCGCTGCGGGCGCAAGACAGCCTGGCGCTGAGCGCGTCGGATGTGGGCCTGTCGAATTCGGCATATCTTGCCGGTGCCGTAGTGGGTGCGCTGTTCTTCGGGTGGCTGACAGATCGGTGGGGCCGGAAGAAGATGTTCAGCGTGACGCTGGGTCTCTACCTGCTGGCAACGGCAGGGACCGCCTTCGCTTGGGATCTGCCCAGTTTTGCCCTGATGCGCTTCCTGACCGGAGCGGGCATCGGCGGCGAATACAGCGCGATCAATTCGGCTATCCAGGAATTGATCCCGGCGCGGCGGCGAGGGTGGACGGACCTGGCTATCAACGGCAGCTACTGGATCGGCTCCGCGATGGCCGCGGGCTTGTCGCTGGTCATGCTGGATCCGCGAAATTTCGGACCGGATCTGGGATGGCGGCTATGTTTCTTCGGGGGTGCGGTGATCGGCTGTCTGATCCTCTGGCTGCGCCGTTTCATCCCCGAGAGCCCCCGCTGGCTCGCCATTCATGGCCGGGTGGAGGAGGCCGATGCGGTCGTGACAGCGATCGAGGCGCGCGTCGTGGCGGAAGGTCATCGTCTCCCGCCGGTTCCGGCAGCGCGGGTGCGGGTCACGAGTCGCCGGGCGACGCCGCTGTCCGAAGTCGTGCGTGTGCTTCTGCGTACGTACCCGCAACGGACTGTCTATGGGCTCGCGCTGATGATTGCCCAGGCATTCTTCTACAATGCGATCTTCTTCACTTATGCGATGATGCTGACCGATTTCTACGACGTGCCGGTGGCGCAAGTCGGTTGGTACATCCTGCCCTTCGCTGCCGGCAACGTGCTTGGTCCCTTGGTGCTGGGGCGGTTCTTCGACACGATCGGGCGCCGTCCCATGATTGTGCTCACATATGCGATGTCCGGCGTGCTGCTGCTGGCCACCGGCTTTGCATTCCGCGCCGGAGTGCTGGATGCGACCAGCCAGACCTTGTGCTGGAGCGTGACGTTCTTCTTTGCGTCTGCCGCGGCCTCAGCTTCCTACCTGACGGTGGCGGAGAGCTTCCCGCTGGAGATCAGGGCGCTTGCGATCGCCATCTTCTACGCTCTCGGGACGGGGCTTGGGGGCGTTGCTGCCCCATGGTTTTTCGGCATGCTGATAGAAAGCGGCTCTCGCGACCAGGTGCTGCTGGGATACGCCATCGGCGCCGGATTGATGGTCGGGGCGGCGATATTGGCCTGGGCGATCGGCCTCGACAACGAGGGCAAGGCGTTGGAGGATGTGGCGCGCCCGCTTTCGTGGGATTGAGGTACGGCTGGAACTGCTTCGGGTCTCAAGGTTTTGTCGCGCTAAACGCCCTTGGTTACGGCTTCAGGAGATGATGATGAATCGCACCGCTTCCCTACTTTGCGCCGCTGTCGCGCTGACGGCCACCCCCGCGATGGCCGGCCACCAGCATGGCGCCGCCGGGGCCGCAACGGGGCAGGCCGTCCACGCCGAAGTGATCGATGCCAGCGGCAAGAACCTGGGCATGGTCATGCTTCGCGATACCCCGGGCGGTGTTCTCGTCACGACCGACCTGAAGGGGCTGCCCCCGGGCGAGCGGGGCTTCCATTTCCACGAGAAGGGCCAGTGCGACCCGGCTCAGAAGTTCACCACTGCGGGCGCGCATTACAGTGCCGGCAATCCGCAGCATGGCCTGCTGACCCCGGGCGGGCATCATGGCGGTGACATGCCCAACGCGATCGTCGCGGCGGATGGCACCCTGAAGGTCGAGGTGCTCAACACCGGCGTGACGCTGGCGCCGGGTGCCAAGTCCTTGTTCGACGCCGATGGCTCGGCTCTGGTAATTCATGCCAAGGCGGACGACTACAAGACTCAGCCTTCGGGTGACGCGGGCGATCGCATTGCCTGCGCGGTGGTCGCGCGGCCCAAGTAAGCCTTTCTTCTCTGGCTAGCCCCAGGGCCGCTCGCGATACCAGCGCGTGATCACGTACTTGCGGCCCTTTCGGACTTTCATGGCGTGGTGCAACGTGGCGGCGTTCAGGCTGCCGTCCGGGCGCCGGTTGTTCCACGCCAGAAGCTTTCCGCGTTCGGGCTGGATCAGCTTGTCGATGACCTTGAACCGCGTCGCACCACCGGCCTCTACGTCGTTCAGGTAGACCATGAAGGTCCAGGTCCGTTGTCCGGAGACGGCGCAGTAGGTGTCGTAGTCGGGATGTCCCGGCTCAAAATAGTCCGTGTGCGGCTTGAACTCCTGCCCGACTTCGTAACGCTGGCCCTGCAGCCGCTCTCCATGGATGGGGTCGATCCCCGAGATCTGGGTCAGCTTGCGATCGAGGGCCGCCACGGCAGGATGATCGTGATGGAGGTCGCAGGTCTCGCTCGTGCGGAAATAGTGGTCGCCGTTGTGGTTGGCCAACGTCGAGGGGCGCCGTCCCTCTTCGATCAGCGCGATCAGCGCCGAACACTCGTCAGCGTCCAGGAAATTGCGCTTGGTGAACAGTTCCAGCCGCGAGGTGGGCACGCGCTGCATGCCTGAATGGCGCAGGAGGAACTCGGCCGACGATTCGCCAGGGGTCATGACACGACCGGACTAGCCGCAATCGCATGACGACCGCCACCGATTCGCGGCGCCGCCGTCCACCAGCGCGGGTAAGGGCGGCGCGGCCAGGTAAGAAAATTGCGTCTTGGACGGCGGAGTGAACTTTTTGCTTTGCAAGAACCGCATCCTTGTGCGAAGGCGCGCTCCCGCACCGATCGTTGCTTGCAGCGGTCGTTGATGGTCCCCTAAAGCGCGCGCTCCGGCTTGCGCGCCGGGGTTGTGGCGATCGTAGCTCAGTTGGTTAGAGCGCCGGTTTGTGGTACCGGAGGTCGTGGGTTCGAACCCCATCGATCGCCCCATTTTCCCTTTGTTTCAGCGCATGCCATCTCGCAGGGAGCGATGGGTGACGGCGTTCTGGACCGAAGCGGATTTCGACGACCACGAGTGTGTTCATTTCGTGCATGACCGCGCCAGCGGCCTGACGGCGATTATTGCCCTCCATTCTACCCACCTTGGGCCCGGCGCCGGCGGCACCCGCTTCTGGCACTATGCAGATCCGGCTGCGGCCATGAAGGACGCCCTTCGGCTGTCCCGTGGCATGAGTTACAAGAATGCGATGGCCGGGCTCCCCATGGGTGGTGGCAAGGCGGTCATTCTGGCGGGCCCGGATCGCGTGAAGTCGCCCGAGCTTCTGGCTGCCTTCGGTGATGCCATCCACGCATTATCGGGCCGCTACATCACCGCAGAAGACGTCGGCGTGGGCGAGGCGGACATGGTCGCGATCGCCGCGCGCACGCCATATGTCACAGGTCTGCCGACTTCTGACACGGGGGCGGCCGGAGGTGATCCTGGGCCGTTCACGGCCAAGGGGGTCTATCTCGGTATCCGGGCGGCCGTCGCGCAGAAGCTGGGTCGCGAATCGATGGAAGGCGTCCATGTCGCGATCCAGGGCACCGGCAGCGTCGGCGGCGGAGCGGCGCGGCTGCTCGCCAAGGCCGGCGCCCGCCTGACGCTTGCAGATGCTGACGCGGCACGAGCGGCCGCTCTCGCCGCGGAGCTGGGCGCGGCCACCGCATCCGCTGACGTGATCATCGATACCGAGTGCGAGGTTTTCAGTCCCAATGCACTGGGCGGCATCCTGGATGATTCGGGGATCGCGCGGCTGCGCGCACCGATCGTCGCCGGTGGCGCGAACAACCAGCTTGCCCGGCCCGAACACGGCGCGATGCTGGCAGCGCGGGGCATCCTCTATACGCCGGACTATGTGATCAACGGCGGCGGCATCATCGCCGTGACCATGGAGTACCTGGCGCGACGGGACGCGCGCCCCTGCGACGTGGCGCAGGTTCACCGCGCGGTCGAGGCGATACCCGATCGACTTCGCGCCATCTGGGAAGAGGCCGAAGCGACCGCGCGCACGCCCGATGCCGTGGCCGATGCCATGGCGCAGCGGCTTATCGGCAGGTGATCAGGCGAGCAGGGCGAACTATGTCTTGCGGGTCCAGCGGGGCACGATAGAAGCGCCCGATCATGCACGGCTTTGCCAACCCGGCCCGTTTTCTGCGCATCGCCCGCTGGTTGACGCCGCTCTGCCTTCTGGCGGGCACCGTCGTCGCCGGTGCAGCCTTGCTCTACGGCCTTCTCGGCGCCCCGGCGGACCGGCTGATGGGCGATACGGTCCGCATCCTGTTCCTTCATGTTCCCGCCGCCTGGCTCGGTATGGCCGGCTGGATGACGATTGCAGGCGCCAGCGTGACCGAGCTTGTCTGGCGCCATCCCTTGGCCGGTATAGCCGCGCGCGCCGCTGCTTTGCCGGGTGCCGTGTTCACTGCCATCTGCCTGATCACCGGATCGATCTGGGGGCGGCCGACCTGGGGCACTTGGTGGGTGTGGGACGGCCGGCTTACCTCCATGCTGGTGCTGCTGTTCCTGTACTTCGGGTATATCGCACTGGCGGACGTGTCCCGCCGCGATGGAGGGAATGGGCGAGTGGCGGCCATCTTCGGCATCGTGGGGGCCATCAATGTGCCGATCATCAATCGCTCGGTCGTGTGGTGGAACTCGCTGCACCAGCCGCCGAGCATCACCGTGGGCAAGTCCGCGATCGATGCGGCGTTCCTTTGGCCCTTGCTGGCGGCAACTCTGGGCTTCAGCCTGATATTCGCCGGGGTAGTCCTGGCCCGGATGCGCGCGATCCTTGCGGACACTCAGGCCGAGGCCCGCTTGCGGCGCAAGGCGATGGTGCAAGCCTGATGCGTGAAGTTCTGGATCAATGGAGCTTCGTGCTCGCAGCTTACGCGATCGGCGTGGGCGCTACTGCAGTGATGATCGCTTGGTCGTGGCTCGCCATGCGCCGGGCAGAGAAGCGCCGCGACGAAGTTAGGAAACGCTGAATGTCTGCGATCGCCGGCCGGATAAAGGCCAAGCACCAGCGTCTGGTCCTACTCGTCATCGCGCTTGTGGTGGCGCTGGCGGCGGGCCTCCTGGCCTCCTGGGCGCTGCGCAACCAGGCCAGCTACTTTTACGTGCCGGCTGAAATCGTGGCCGATCCCCCGGCTCCTGACCGGGCCGTTCGCCTTGGCGGGATGGTGGAGAAGGGCTCGGTCCAGACCGCCTCCGACGGCGTTACGATCGACTTCGTCGTGGAAGACGGCAAGGCCCGCGTTCCGGTGCGCTTCGCCGGCATTCTGCCGTCGCTGTTCGTCGAGGGCTCGGGCGTCGTGGCTGAGGGTCGGATGGATGAAGGCGGCACGTTCGTGGCGGACAACCTGCTGGCCAAGCACGACGAGAATTACGTCCCGCGCGAGATGCAGAACATGACCCAGGAACAGGCCAAGAAGGTCGTGGCGCAGACCGAATGATCGCGGAACTCGGCCTCGCCGCGCTGTGGCTTGCCGCAGCACTTGCCGCGCTGCAACTGCTCGCAGGCATTCTTGCCCTGACTCCGGGCGGCGCGCGCATGGCCAGCGTGGTGCGACCGGCAGCGGTCGTGCAGGGCGTCCTGGCACTCGTCTCGTTTGCGGCGCTGATCTACGTCTTCGCCGTCACCGATCTGTCGGTGAAACTGGTGGCGCTCAATTCGCACTCCATGAAGCCGATGATCTTCAAGGTTGCCGGCGCCTGGGGCAACCATGAAGGCTCGATGCTCTTGTGGGTCGCGGTCATGGGCATGGCCGGCGGCTTCCTGGCGTTGGTGGAACGGAGGCTGCCTGAGCGGACGATGCTGGCGACGCTGGCAGGCCAGGCATTCGTGAGCCTGGGCTTTTATGCCTTCCTGCTGGTCGCCTCGAACCCGTTCGAGCGGCTGAGCCCCGTGCCCGCTGACGGCAACGGACTGAATCCGTTGCTCCAGGACATCGGCCTCGCCTTCCACCCGCCCACCTTGTACCTTGGCTATGTAGGCCTGTCGGTGGCCTTCAGCTTCGCGATCGGTGCACTGGTGACGCGCGAGGTTGGTCCCGCGTTCGCCCGCGCCATGCGCCCCTGGGTGCTGGCCGCGTGGGTGTTCCTGACCCTTGGCATCACGGCGGGCTCGTATTGGGCATATTACGAGCTGGGCTGGGGCGGCTGGTGGTTCTGGGATCCGGTTGAGAACGCATCGCTCATGCCTTGGCTTGCGGCCACCGCGCTGCTGCACTCCGCCGGCGTGCTCGCCGCGCGCGATGCTCTGCGCGCGTGGACGGTGATGCTGGGCGTGGTCGCCTTCTCGATGTCGATGGTCGGCACTTTCCTCGTTCGCTCGGGCATTCTGACCAGCGTGCACGCCTTCGCGGTGGACCCGGAGCGCGGAACCTTCATCCTCGGCCTGCTCGCGCTCAATATCGGCGGCGCGCTGGCCCTGTTCGGCCTTCGCGCGGGAACGGTCACCGAAGGAAAGCGGTTCGCGGTGGTCAGCCGGGAAGGTGCGCTGGTGATCAACAACGTGTTGCTCTCCGCGATCCTGGGCATCGTCCTGTTCGGCACGCTCTATCCGCTCGTCGCCGAGGCAGTGGGCGCCAAGGTCTCGGTGGGGCCCCCATACTTCAACCCGATGGGCGCGCTGTTCTTCGTGCCGATGCTGCTGGTGCTGGCGGTGGGGCCGTTGCTGCGCTGGCGGCG